>Ga0164241_10000414_pt1 | contig 82001 bp, 37 predicted proteins | sample OricomyardsoilBY_FD_108780 | JGI IMG/M metagenome (GOLD analysis project Ga0164241, IMG submission 108780) | Backyard soil microbial communities from Emeryville, California, USA - Original compost - Back yard soil (BY) | ecosystem: Environmental > Terrestrial > Soil > Unclassified | place: USA... | reverse complement strand
TACGATATCCTTTTTGAATTCTTCAGTGTACTTGCGCTGCTTTTTGATTGCTTGGATATGCTGTTTCATAAGATTGACTTTGTGGTCAACCTATTTCAGGGACGTACATGAAAAAAACATTACAAAAAAGCAGTCCGCAATTACAGGATGCAAGGAGATACTCTATGATGTGATAGCTAAAACTATATGATGCATTAAGGTGAAGGTACTAACCAAGCCTGCCGTTCTTTATTTACTTAACTAAATAATGAATTGCGGGCTTGGGGAATTTACGTTAGTTAAAGGTTAAATATTACAGGTTAAATTTGACTTTGTCATTCTGAGCGAAGCGAAGAATCTATTCCTATAATTTCAGATGTTTCGCTTAGCTCAACATGACAAGGACATTCTTCAAAGATAATTTATATTATCTGTTCAATCTGGTGTGATATATTTTCTGTATTTATCATAATTCAATCATAAAAATCATAATCAATCAGCGTGCTATATTTTTTGTATTCTTCTGGGGGTTTCTGCGAATTCAGCGAGAAATGCCAACTACCTGACACCACTGCCGCCAAACCAGACACCAGCGCCGCCATAATGGACATTTAATGACAAAATACTGCTACTTTATGCCATGTAAATGGACCTGTTTATCCCGCTATGGCATACCCTTTGCATGGTAAAACATAGTATCGTAAATTACGTTACAGTATAAATAAAAGCGCGACTATGGACACCTTGAATAATAACTGGTTGACCGATGGCCTTGTTGATTTTGAGTATAAGAAGTATTTGCTGCTGGCTTACTTGCAAGAAACCGGCAAGCGTTTCGATCAGAAAATGCTTTATCCTAAACTGAGTGAGTTGGTGGAGCATTACCGTAACCTGAAGTTGTTTCAGGAAACTAAGCAAACTGTTGCAAAGGATTTTCCGAAAGAGATTTCGAAATTGGATTTCGAGAATTTTAAAATTGAATACAAGCAGTTGTTTGATGATGATGAGCTGTTGAAAGAGATTGACAGCATAGTGGATTTTGCATTGCCGCAAATGGAGCAAAAAATTGAACTGGGTAAAGAGTTGTATGAAGAGGTGGCTGATAAGGTAGAGGTTTTCCCCGTTGGTATAATACCCTTGCGTAACGAGGAGGGCTATTTTTTGTTAAGCGACTACCAGCAACGTTTAGTAAACGTATACTACTATACTATTACCATTTTCGAGAACATGATGGAGAAGTACCGGGGCATCAGCACACAATTTTTGTTCGATTATCATATATCGGTTAGCAAACCATACGAACAAATAAAAGTACAACTGATAAAGCAGCATGGCAACATGCCTAACCCTGCTACGTATGCGGTTGAGTTTAAGCGTTCATTCCCTTTACCCGAAACTATGCTGCCGGTAGCTAAGCGTAGCTTGGTGCGTTATATTGCTACGCAGGGTATAGCTTAAGCTTAAAATAAATTCATCGGATGACTCAAAGTCATCCGATGAATGGGTGCTATTTTGCAATACTTATAGAGCCTTAATCTTTTTGGATTAAGCCCTAAGTATAATACACCTATTCAAATTCCATAATTAGAACTGCGGGCAGTATTCTTTTTTGCCGTTAAACGTGCGCTTAAAGCTACCCACATGCACTAACGAAAGCTCGGGGCCTCCGTTGCCTTTTGCGGGGCCTATTAGTTTAGATAAGGTAACATCGTAACTAAGCAGTAAGCGGGTTTGCTTAAAGCGGTAGCCCGCCATAGGCGCCAATGCATCTTTTACACGGTAATAGGCACCTAAGTAAAACATATTGTCAACGTGCTTATTGCGGCCGCTATACAAGCCATAACCAACCAATGCGCCCAATGTAATTTCGCTGGCTTTTTTCTCGTAACCATAGTAGGCATCTACTTGTAACGAAACCCTGTCGGTAATTTTATATTCAACCCCTGCATTGGCCTGGTAGCGGAAACCTAATCTTTCGCTGCCATTGTAAAAGCTGTGTTTGGGCCTGTTAATATGCAGCATGGTAAAGCCTGCTTTTATGCGCACCTGCTCGTGTATTTGGCCGCTAAAGTTTAGGCCTGCACCCAAATCAACTAAGCTGAAGTTTTGTGTTTCCCAAGGCTCGTGGCTATTGATAGAAGTATTGAAGCCATCATCCTCAACCCATTGGTTATTGAAATAGAATTTAGTGAAATCGACAGAGCGTATTACGTAGCTAACTTGCAAGCCAGCCGATAGTATATAGCGGTGATCCTTATCGAATGCCTGATGGTATGCATAGCTTAAACTAAACCTGCGGTAAGTAAGCATGCCATCGCCTGCTTGATCGTTTACAAAATTAAAACCAATACCCATCCAGCCCACTTTAATTGCTTTTTCGCCGAATGATATATCGGCATAAGGACTCTCGGTGTGGTAGTTGTAGGTAACGCCGTTAATAGCCCAAGGCCACTGTGCTTTAAAATTAAAGCCTACGCGGTAGTTGCCGTTGTAATTGCCTGTTTGCGCAGGGTTAAGCACTAATGGATTGGTGAAGAATTGTGTGAAATGTATATCCTGTGCGCGTAGTTGAATACTGCTGCATAAGCATAGCAATGCCATAGCCCAAAAAGCGCGGCGTATGCGGGTATTAGCTATGTGTTGCAGGTTCATCATCGTAGTAAAGTAATGTTGCCTTTAAGTGGTATGTACTGCCCGTTTATTAATTTTGCATCTACCGAATAGGTGTAGGTATCCATTTCCTGTAGTACACCTTTATAGGTGCCATCCCAACCTACTGTTTTATCATTTGTTTCAAACACTTTTTCGCCCCAACGGTTATATATCCTAAAGGTAAGTTCAACTATGCCTTTGCCTTCAATATATACTTTATCATTCACTCCATCTCCGTTAGGCGAAAAGGCATTCGGCACACCTATTAAACCCGTGAAAGAAATAAATATATCCTTGCATTCGGTATCGGCGCATACATCGTTCGATGCAGTTAGGCAGATGGTATGCCAGTTAATAGTTTCGTAAGTATGGGTAGGGGTTATTTCATTATCTATGGTTGTTCCATCGCCAAAATCCCAATGTAAATAATCGTAGAAGAAACTTGTGCTGTAAAAGTTAACGGGCGTTTCGAATTTAAAAGTATCGTTTACCATGCTAAAGCCTGCGCGCGGTTGCACATGCACTATTACAGGATGAGTTACGGTATCGTACACATTACATGTGGTAGTATCAACCATAGTAAGTGTAACATTATAAGTATTGGCCTGTGTATATAAGTGCGATGGCGAGTACTGGGTTGATGAAGTGCCATCGGCAAAGCTCCAATGAAATTGTGCACCGGAATTGCTTAAATTATTGAACTGTGCAGGTGTACCCATACAAACATCGTCCACCGTAAAATCGATATAGGTATTGGGCAAAAGTGTTACCGGCTTAGTTATTGAATCAATAGGGTGGCAGCGGTTAGTATCAACTACAACTAATGTTACGTAGTAAGTATTTGGCAGGGTGTAAGTATGGTTTTCGTTCGGTGTGGTTGATGTGCTGCTATCGCCAAAATTCCAGTAGTATTCAACGGCGTTGGTGCTTTGGTCAACTAAATCAATTACTAAATTCGAATCGCAATCGTTCAATACATTTAAATCGAAGGCAGCTGTAACCCTGTCATCAATAACTGTTATTTGTGCAAATGCCGAATCGGCCTGTATACATGCATTAGTATCTAAGCCAAGCACCACCACATTGTATGTTCCAACGGCATTATAGGTATGCGAAACTATTTTACCTGTATCGGAAGCGCCATCTCCGTAGTACCAAGTATAGTTGGTTGAAAGTAAGCCTGTGTTACCAGTAAAATTAGCAGTAAAAGGTACACAGCCCCCGGTATCGGGTATAGTAATAGTTACATCAAGCGGCATTAGGCTTATGGCAATTTGTGCAGTGTCGATTGGCCGACAAATCTTATCAAAATCGGTAAGGTAGTGGGTAATAGTATAAGTGCCTGCTACAGTATACCTATGGGTAACGGTATCTAAGTTACTGGCAGAAGTGCCATCGCCAAAATCCCAGCTTTGAAAATCGGCGCCTGTGTAATTGGCCCATAAAGTTACATCCACCGAATCGCAACCATAAAACGTACGCCTGAAATTAAATTCAGCATTGGCTGCTGAATCAATTACAACAATGTTTGCATAGGCTGTATCGGCTTTGTTGCAGGTAGTGGTATCGGTAATAATTAGCGATACTGTGTAGTTACCGCCGTTGTTATAAATATGGCTGGCTGGGTTATTGGTGGATGTTGCTGTATCGCCAAAATTCCAGAAATAATTTTGGGTGCCAATGGCGGGGGCATTAAAGTTTACACTTAATGGCCTGCAGCCTGCGGTATCGCTCAGGCTAAAGGTAGCATCAATAGTTCGGGGTATAAATATAGGGGTAGTAAATGTATCGCGCAGGTTACATTTGGTAGTATCGGTTACTATTAACTGCACGTTGTAGCTACCACTGTTTTGGTAAATATGTGTTACCGAATCTATAGTATAAATTTGTCCATCGCCCATGTTCCAATGGTAGCTGCTGGTGCTGTAATTATGTGCGCTTAGTTCTACTTTATTGCTATCGCAATCTATTTCTATACCGGGCGCAAAATTGGCATTTATAGAGTCATCGCGCACCCAAACATCTAAATAGGCTGTATCAACAATGTTGCACGAGTTGGAATCGATACCCACTAAAAATATATGGTAGGTGCCTGTATCATTATAGGTATGCAAGGGGTTAAATTGGTTAGATATAGTACCATCGCCAAAGTACCACGTTATGCTTTGTACATTATTGGTTAATGCCTGAAACTGTACGTTAAGCGGCACGCAACCTGTAACGCGCGGCGACGCATCAATTTGCACATGTGTACCCGATAAGTTGAATTCCATTTTTAGGCCTAACTCGTTACAGTTACTGCTGCGGTTAGTGGGCGACCACGAGCCCGCGGTAGTAGGTGTTAACGAAGTACCACCACAACCTGCGCACATGGCCTCGTATATTACGCCTCGTTTATCAAAGCGGCTGGTGCCGCCATCTACGTGTTCCTCGCCGTTGCCATTAATACCACTACCGCCAAAATAGGTGCCATACAATAGGGTTTGCGCATTTTTAGCTATAGCAATAAAGTAAAAGTCGGTGCCATCGGTGGTTCTTTGGTAGGCATCGGCGGTAAGCGGCATGTTGGTCATTATATTGGCAGCAAACCCTGATTGTGTAAATATGCTATTTTGTGCCGCGCCCCAACCTGCAACATATACGTTTTCGCAGGTATCAACTAAAAATGCAGTGGGCGAAATATTGGGCCTGCCATTACCATTGCCGAACACAGTAGAGTAAACAACTGTAGTTAATGCAGGGTTAAGTTTAGAAATAAACTGGCCACTGTTAGGGTTTGAATAAGTTGCATTAAACACAGGATAGCTACCCGTACTTTGGCCAATAAAATACACGTTGCCCGGTGCATCTAATTTTACAAAAAAAACTTGGTCGTCGCCGGCAGTGCCAATGTATGATGAAGCAGTAAGCTGTGTGCCCGAAGTATTAATTAAAGCTACAAATCCATCGGTGGTACCACCCATATACGATGGATGTATGGTACCCGCAGTGGTTGGAAAATTGTTGCTCATGGTACCACCTGCAACATATAAAGTTCCATTGGGGCCAATGTCTAACGAGTAGCAGGCATCATCATTAGTACCGCCTAAATAAGTACCCCATATACGCTGCGAGCAATCGCTGTTTAATTTAAACGCACAACCATCCTGCCCACCGCGTAGGGTAGATTGTATGGCGCCTGCCGAAACGGGAAAATTGGATGATTTTGTACAACTGGCTATGTATATATTACCTGTGGCATCAATATTTACTTCGCCCCGGTTCTGATCGCCATAGTTGCGTTTTAAATTACCCGGTGTAAATTCTTCGGGGTCGAAATTAATACCATCATCGCCGCTTCCGCCCATAAATGTTGAACCCACTAATGCCGAACCTGCAGCGTTTAATTTGGTTACTATAATATCGCCACCACCGTTATAAGTAGCATCGAATGCATTGGCCGAAACAGGATAATCGGATGAATAACTAACTCCGTAAATAATTAAATTATCATTGGCATCAACTACTAACGAGTGTGGTGTTTCATTATCGCTGCCACCTATGTAAGTGGAATATATAAGTGCGCTGCCGTTAGCTGTAAATTTTGTAATGCCCATATCGCAGGCATACGCAATACCGTTACCCGTACCATTGTTGCCACCCGTACCACCATGCCATGTTACCTGAAAAGCGCCTGTGGTAGTAGGGTAGGTGGGTGCAGGGCCAATATTAAACGGGGTTGCATTAACATAGCCACCTAAGTACATATTGCCTTGGTTATCGTAAGTGGCGGTATAGCCCCAGTTATCGGCAGTGGCACCTGTGTAGGTTGAAAAAATAATGTTTGGGTCAATAACTAAAGTGTAAGCACTATTGTAGCCTTTTTCAAATTCAAATTGTACAATGCCGTTAACTAAAGTAAACTTGCAGGGCACTTCGGTTTTTACACCGTTTATATCCTGATAGGCATAAGGCTTTTGCTCCATTAAATTGCCTACACTTGTTTTTATTTGCAGTGTTCCGTTTTTAAGCAGGGCCACATCATCGGCACCGGTATACCTTATTTTTATTTGCGAAATATCAGCATTGGGCTGCACTATAAAATCGTATTTCAGTTGGTTATCGTTACGGGTATAAAGCAGCATGTTTATACCGTTGTATAGTTCGGTGTAATTTACCTGCCCGTATATTTTTACATTGCTTGCCCAGTACTTAGGGTTATTGCCCAAATAATAGTTGGCGTAATCGGTATAAGGTGTAGCGCCGTTTAATTTTACATTATTTCCTGCACCCACAAATTCGGCCTTAAAAGCATGGCCATGTATTAATACATCTTTACCGCCCGGGTGATGGATTTGTGCTATATCGTTACCCTGATATAAAAAATAATAGAAGGCGTTTTTTTCAATAATTAAATTGCCGTTAGGTACGGTGGTGCGGTATAAAATACGGCTATCCCATTGCCCTTTGTTTTCAGTAAAGCGTAACTGCGGCGGACGAGTAGCCTGCACAGGTTTATGCTGTGCTACTGCACCCAATACACACCACAGTAATAATAAGGTAATAAGTAAATTTTTCCTCACGTTGCTATATCGAAATAAAGATACATAAAATAGCTTTTAGGTTGTTTGATATATGTAATATATAGCGGGTAAATGCATAAAAAAAGCCTCCCTTTTTCAGGGGAGGCTTTTGAAAAAATGTATTTAACGTATTAATGCAATAAAGTGAACGAACCGTTAAGTTTAATATCCTTGGTAGTTCCCGGATTTTGCGAATCAGGAGTTCTGATAACTACGTAGTATAAGAATGTGCCGGTAGGTTGAGACTGGCTGTTGAATGAGCCGTTCCATGGATCAATTGAGTTGTGTACCATAGCACCCCAACGGTCGTAAATACGGAACTCAATAACTTGTTGGTAATCGCCTAACAATACAGGGAAATAAGTATCGTTATGGCCGTCGCCGTTAGGTGTAAACGCATTTGGCATTATAACCTTATCGCCACTAATAATGTAAACAGTAACATTGGCGCTATCCACACAGCCGTCGGCATCATCCGTTACATATACTGTGTAAGTAGTTTCAGCAGTAGGTGTTGCAACAGGGTTACTTATAGTAGCGCTGCTAAGTGTTGCAGCAGGGGTCCATAAGTAGCTAACCGAATCGGTTAAGTTGGTGCTAACATTTAATTGCGAAGTACTACCTGCCTGTACACTATCAGGTGTAGCGGTAGCCGAAGCATTTATACATTTAACACGTACGTTAACTTCCTGTGTGGCAGTACAACCTGCGGCATTAGTAGCGGTTACGCTGTAAGTATCGGTATTGTTATTAGTGCTGTTAACAGTTAATGTGCTGCCATTGCTGCCATCGCTCCATACATAAGTATAGGTAGTTTGGCCCGGTGCAGGGTTTAATACTACTGCTTCGCAGCATGTAACATATAGCGGCCTTAATACTAATGTTGGTGTATCGGCAGTATTAATAGTTATGCTGCCGGTGCTTATACAGTTGTTAAGATCGGCAGTAACTGTGTAGGTACCTGTTTGCGATACTGTAATGGTGTTGCCTGCACCGCCCGGGTTCCACTGGTAAGTAGCACCTGTTTGGCTGCCTGCATCTATAGTAGTTGTTTGTGCCTGGCCTGTACATAATGCAGGCGGTGTGGCAGTAAGTGTTATAGTTGGGTAAGGGCGGTTAGTTACTTCAGCGCTTGTTGATGTAACAGTACAGCCGTTAACATCGGTAGCAGTATATGAGTAGTTGTTAGGTGCAGTAACCGTTACTGATTGACCGTTGCCTGCGCCATTGCTCCATCCATAGTTGCTGTAACCTGCATCGGCAGTTAATGTTACAGGCTGGTTGGCACATACATCGGTATCGCTATGTGCTACCGGTGTTGCAACTAACAGATTCGATAATGTGAATGTATCAGAAACATAAGTACATGCACCATCATTTACAGTAACCCAGTAATTGCCTGTTGCACTAACGGTAACAGTAGCTGTAGTGGCAGTGTTGCTCCAGTTGTAGCTTACATAAGGGCCACCACTTGGCGAAAGCGTTACGCTTGAACCCGGACAAACTGCTGTATCGGTACGTAAGGTAACAGGTGCATGGGTAGTTTGTACCACAGTTACTGAATCAACACCCGGGCATCCGCCGTCCGAAACAGTTACATGATAAGTACCTGCTGCATTTACAGTTATTGATGAAGTAGTAGCTGAATTATCCCACAAGTAAGTAATGTTATTACCTGTGGCACTTGCCGTTAAGGTTGATGTGCTGTTAGGGCAGAATAAAGTATCAGGCGATGCTGTAACTGTTATTGCTGGTACAGTATCGAAACTTACAGTTGCTGTATCCGAAACTACGGTACATCCAAACACATCTTGTCCGGTGTATGAATAGTCGCCTGCAACGGTAACGTTAATCAATGTGTTGTTTGAACCGGTGCTCCAAACTATGTTGGTTAACACACCGTTGGCAGTTAATACAATCGGGTTGCCTTGGCAAGTTGAGGTGTCGTTAAGCGGAGCATTTACCACAGGGTGGTTGCTTAATGTAAAGGTATCTGAAACATAAGAACAGTTGCCATCATTTACAGTTACCCAGTAGTTACCGGCTGCACTTACTGTAATGCTTGGTGTGGTAGCGGTATTGCTCCAGTTATAGCTTACATAAGGTGCGCCCGAAGGTGTAAGTGTTACGCTTTCGCCAACACACACAGCCGTGTCGTTATCTAAAGTAACCGGTGCATGGTTGAATTGATAAACAGTTATGGTATCTGAAGCAGGGCAGAAGCCGTTGCTTACATCAACTATATATGTACCTGCTGTTGATACGGTAATATCGGCAGTGGTTTCGCCGTTAGGCTGCCATATATAGCTTAAGTTATTGCCTGTAGCGTTCGATGATATGGTAGTTGTTGAGCCTACGCAGAATGTATCAGGCGAAGCCGTTAGGTTTACAGTAGGCGCTACTTCGAAAGTTACGCTTGCTGTATCCGAAACTACATTACAACCGTTAGCATCGGTAGCAGTATAATAAACTGTATCGTTAGCAGTAACGGTTATGGTAGTTGTAGTAGCGCCGGTGCTCCATATTATATTGGTTGCACCCGGTACTGTTGAAAGTACTATAGGCGTACCCTGGCATGCGCCGGTATCGCTAAGTGTTGCTACCGATGTAGGGAAGACGCCAATAGTTATTGTATCTGAAACTACATTACAAGTACCATCGTTAACGGTTAACCAGTAATCGCCGGGGGTATTAACAGTAATTGTAGGTGTGGTAGCACCGTTGCTCCAAGTGTAGCTTACATAAGGGCCACCCGATGGAGTTATGGTTACGCTTTGCCCGTTACAAACTGTAGTATCGTTACCTAAAGTAACAGGTACATAAGGGTATTGGTATAAAGTTACGGTATCGGAAGTAGGGCAGAAGCTATTGCCTACTGTTACTATATATGTACCCGGTGTAGATGTGGTGATAGTAGGAGTTGTTTCGCCGGTTGGTAACCACAGGTAAGTTAAGTTAGTACCCACCGCATTAGCCGAAAGAACTGATGACGAACCAACACATACCGTATCAGGCGAAGCAGTTGCATTTACAGTAGGCGCTACACCAAATGATATTACAGCAGTATCTGAAACTACATTACAACCATTAATATCGGTAGCAGTGTAATAAACAGTATCATTAACTGTAACGGTAATAATAGGTGTGGTAGCACCTGTGCTCCAAACTATGTTTACTAAGCCCGGTTCAACAGTTAATACAATTGGTATGCCCGCACAAGCACCGGTATCGCTAAGCGTAGGTACAGGTGTAGGGAAATTGCTTAATACCGCGTTGTTAGAAACCCAAGTACAGTTGCCATCGTTAACTGTTACATCGTAAGTACCGGGTGTGGTTACTGTAATGCTTGGGGTGGTAGCACCGTTGCTCCATATATATGATACAAACGGGCCGTTTAATAAAGCAAATGTTACTGCCTGGCCTGCACAAACGGCTGTATCGCCATTTATGGTTGGGTTAGGGCTAACATATTCTGTTATTACAACAGTATCGCTAACATTACAAAGTGCGTTACCCACTAATACAGTGTATGTGCCGCCGTTATTTACTGTAATGGTAGGGGTAGTTTCGCCGTTAGGTTGCCATAAGTATCCTGTTGCGTTGGTTGCATTAGCGCTAATTACTGTGCTGCTTCCTGGGCAAATTGTATCTAATGTTGCTGTTGCATTTACAGTAGGTACTGCATATTCACTTACCGTAGCAGTATCTGAAGCTATGGCACAACCTAATGAATCGTTAGCGGTATACGAGTAGGTACCCGGTGCTGGTACCGTAATGTTTGGTGTAGTAGCGCCGGTGCTCCATACTATATTAGTATAGTTACCCGAGGCAACAGATAAAACAGTACTGCCACCCGCACAATAGCCAGTATCGGCTAATGTTGGGTCAACCGGTTGTAACACCGTTACAGTAACGGTATCGGAAGTAAATGTACATAGGTTGTTGGTTACTGAAACCCAGTAATCGCCCGATGCATTTACAGATATTGAAGGGGTCGTTTCGCCTGTTGACCAGGTATATGAATTAAACGGACCACCCGGAACGGTAATAACATAAGGTAAGCTTTCAGGGCATAAAGTAGTGTCCTGGCCTAATTGTATCATAGGGTTAGTGGTAGTAACTACCGTAACGCTTGATACTGAAGTACAGCCGTTACCATCGGTACCGGTTGCTGTATAAGTAGTAGTAGTAGTAGGTGTAGTGTGCACTAACTGCGCGTTAGGGTTATCAACCAAACCTGCCGGAGACCAGCTATAGGTATATGGCCCCACACCCTGATTGTTAAGCGCAGCTAAGGTTACCTCGGTACCCGGACAGACCGGTATGTGGGAGGAATCGATGGCTACTATATTAAAGCTATCGGCAAATACTGTTACCGGCCAAGTATAGTTACAGGTTCCTAATGTAATATTGGCTGTAAATACGGAGTTTGAGTTAATTACTGCCGTAGGGTTTGGAATATTAGGGTCGGAAACTGCACCTACCCATGAATAGGTACCACCACCTGTAGCAGTAAGTTGTACCGTTTCGCCTAAACATGCCGTTATTTTAGATGCATAAGCAGTATCGGCGGGGGGATCGGTAATTGTTAAAGTTGCACTATCGGTAGCTAAGTTTGTACATGGGTTGGTAACCACCATGGTTACACTTTCTACAGTTTCATTCATACCATCGGCAAAGCCGTCTACATATATTATTGCACTACTGGTGCCGGGGTTTAAGTAAGCAGTACCCGAAAGTGGGGTATAATCATTACCACTGGTAGCTGTACCGCTAATGGTGTAGTTAATAGCGGTTGATGAAGTAACATAGTCGGGGGCGTTAATAGTAAACCAACCACGGGTACAACCTTCAAAAATGGTAGTAAAGCCGGGGTCGTAAGATGCAGTAACCGATGTTGACGTACTACCAAATGAATTAGCTTGTAAAAATACTGCCGAGTTTAATACGTAGTCGGTAACATCGGCAATGGCTAACTTTATGTGGTATGTTTGGCAAGGTACCACAGCAATAGTGGCTGTAAGTACGGTAGTAAAGCCATCGAAGGTAATCCCATTGCTATAAGCATTATTAAAGTTTTGGTGAAAATACTGGCTGTAAGCAACCGATTGGCAATCGGAGCTGGAATAACCGGCACTGGCGCTACCTTTATTTACAGTATTAATTGATACCGGTAATGTAGTACCCGGTATAAGGGCAACGTTTTTCTTGTTGTAGGCCGGGCCAAAAGGGTTTTGGCCGGTAACTAAGAATGCAAAAATATCGTTGTACTCCGAGCAGGTATAGTTGGTATACTCTTCCGAAGCAAACACATACTGGAACCTAACTGTATCGCCCTGTGGCTTAAAGTCAAACTCCAGTACCGATGGGTCATGCGTTGCGCCAGTGGCAATTGCATTCAGGTCGGCATCGCCTATAATACCATTCATATCATCGCTACCTATAACAGTAGCTGAACCATTAGCGGTTATTACTTGGCCTGAACTTAGTATTACACCGTTAGGTATACCTAAGTTAACCGAAAGGCCACCGCCAAAGGTACCTGCCGATGCGGCGTTCCCTGTATAGGTAGCATTTGTAACACTTACCCCGTTACCTACCAAGGTTTGGGCAAGGGTGGTTGCATTATTGTTGGCTGTAACGGATAGCTGGCCATAAGCTACGTTCCAATAACCTGCTGTAAGTAACATTGCAGCAAAAAGTAATCTCTTTAACATAGTACTGTATAAATAGGGGTTTTATAAGGGCGGTAAATATAAACCGAATTAACATAGGTTGATAAAAAAAACTGTAACATTTCAAATAATAATATCCTGTTACCCTGCTATTGCAAAAGCCGCATGGTAATTTTACTTATATAATTTCCGCTTCCGGGGCCAAACCAACCCATAGTGCGGGTTTCGTAGGTATCCAGGTTATACCACTTATCATTGGTAATATAACCTATGTACCCGCCATTAAAACCGGTAATTATTAAATGCTTATTACCACGTTTAGCTACCGAATCTACACCTGCCACCAACTCGCCCGAAAAATCGCAAGGCATGCCTGTAAGTACTACATTATCAATACTTAAAACATTAATATATGGTTTTTCATCGCCAAAAAGCGCATTAAAAAGCCAAGGCCTAACTACTATATGAGGCAAAATTCGCAAATTTGGTTGCCTAAGGTATAAAGGTATTTGTTGCATGCCACCAAATTTTTTTACTGAAAGTGTATGCATTTCTATACTATCGAAGTTTTGCTTAATAATGGCCGCCACCCCAATTGCCATATATTTTGCTTCGGTTTCCTGATTTTTTGTTGTTTCAAACGGGCCTTGGCTGCCAACCGCACCGGCACTAAAGCAGGCAAAATTCATGGTGCTGTCGTTTTGTAGTTCTGTCATCATTAAGCCCGGCCAGTCGGCCGAAAGCTGCATCAGGTTTTCGTGAAACACGGTGGCGTGTGCGGCAAAGGTTATAATGGCAGCCGTTTGGCCGTCCACTTTCTGAATTTTAAATACCCGAATCATGGGGTCAACAGTTCCGCTATCGTGTACCAATCGGTTAAATACCAGTTTTTTGGTGGGGTATTGGCCGAAGCCTATTTTCGCTTCGGTGCAATTGGCTTCGGCTTGGGTTATGGCTTGGGCTATGCAATTGGCAATGTGTTGGGGTACCCGTTCATCATATTCACCTGCAAATATTTTGCCCACGTAGCTATTATACCAAGCGCCAATGCTGGTGTGGGTATGGGTGGCGGTGTAATATATGTTTCGGTTATCGAAACCCTGTTTATGTAAAAGGGTATTGAATATATTACGTACGGTTGGGGGCGTTATCAATAAATCGGCTGAAATGTATGCCACTTTACGGTTACCCATTTTAAAAACAAAGGCCCGTACATATATAGAATCGTGCACGCCTGTGTAATGTTTGCCACCGCGGTGCGCATCAATAGCAATGGGGGTAGTAAAGGGGGGCAGCAAATTAATGCGCGACCAACCAGCTTTAAAAACAGTATCGGTTGCTGATATATTTAATAATTGGATGGCGGCACTATCAGCAGCATCCATCTGCAGTTTGTAGAAATCCTCTTCATTATAGGGTGTAGTATCGGCGGGTTTAAAACAGGCCATAGCAATAACTACTATTAATAATGCAAGTGTGGCAAGGGTAACTTTTACTATTCGTAGCGGCTTCTTCATACCGTAAATTTCTATATTTAATCCAAATACAGGCAATGGCGGGCATTTTTGACAGGTTTAAACATTTTCCGAAGGCGGCACCTTACATAGTAGTAACTGAAACGGCTGAACGTTTTAGTTTTTATGGTATGAAGGCAATTCTTTCCACCTTTTTAATTACCCAGTTTTTTAACCCGCTGGGTAACCCTGCCTTACAGGCAGGTGCCGAGGCCCATAGTAACGAAATTACCCACTTGTTTAATGCCTTGGTATACGTCCTTTCAATATTTGGAGGGCTTATGGCCGATTATTGGTTGGGGCGCTACCGTACTATTTTATTCCTGTCTGTTATATACTGTATAGGGCATGCATTTTTAGCTGCCTTCGATACTAACTATACCTTGTTTTTTGCAGGGTTGGTACTTATATCTATTGGTGCTGGTGGCGTAAAACCTAACGTATCGGTAATGGTAGGCGACCAATTTGAAAACGAAAGCGATGCCAACATTGCCAAACTGTACGATATTTTTTACTTCGGCATTAACATTGGTGCGTTCTTTTCAATGCTTATTACACCCATACTTAAGCATAGCCGGTATGGTGCGCCGCTGGCTTTTGGTGTGCCCGGTGTACTTATGTTTTTGGCATTGGTAGTATTTGTAATAGGTAAAAGCAAGTACAAAATTAAAATGCCTTCCGATACCCGTAAAGAGGACCGTACTCCATTACTGGAGCAACTAAAATCGGTATGGAAGGTGTTGGTGGTGTTTGCTTTTGTACCTGTGTTTTGGGCCTTGTACGATCAAAATGGTTCGGAGTGGGTGCTACAAGCTGGCAAAATGGATTTACATTTTATGGGCGTTACCTGGTTGCAGGAACAAATACAAGTAGCTAATGCCTTACTTATTTTGGTACTTATCCCTGTATTCTCATTCGGTGTATATCCGTTGCTCGAAAGAATGGGCATACGTGTAACCGCTTTACGTAAAATGGGCTGGGGCTTTATTATGACTGCCGTAACCTTTGCTGTTGTTGCATGGATACAAACCCAAATTGATAAAGGTGTTGTACTAAGTATAGGCTGGCAATTGCTGGCGTATTTATTACTTACTGTAGCCGAAATATTAGTATCTATTACCGGGTTAGAATATGCATTTTCGCAGGCTCCTAAATCGATGAAAAGCACCCTGATGGCTGTATTTTTCTTTACTGTGTTTTTGGGCAATATATTGGTAAGCTTTATAAATAGTAACATCCAGTCGGGTGGCTTTTTTAGCCATTACAAAGGTGCTTCGTACTTTTGGCTGTTTACAGGTATTATGCTGGCCAATGCGGTATTGTACTATATAGCAGTGGCCGTTTTCAATATAAAAGATGCTAATACTGCAGGCTCAGCGGCCGATGAATTGCACCAGTAGTTCCGCGTTTAGCCATTCCTTTTATCTTCGCGCATTCAAAACATTAGTGAATGCTTGAGTTAAACAATGGCCAATATGAAATTGGCGGCATTAAGGTAAGCGACCTTTGTGCAAAATATGATACCCCTTTGTATGTGTACGATACCGCCGTAATGGAAGGCCAGTACAATAAGCTGAAGAACGCCTTTGGCTCGAATACTAAGATAAAGTTTGCCTGTAAGGCATTGAACAATATAAACGTGCTTAAGTTTTTTAAGCAAATAGGTTCGGGGCTTGATACGGTTTCGATACAAGAAGTATGGACAGGTATAAAAGCAGGCTTTAACCCTAAGGATATTATTTATACACCTAACTGTGTTTCGTTAGAAGAAATTGAATTAGCAGTTAAAGAAGGTGTACAGATAAACATTGATAACCTAAGCATATTGGAGCAGTTTGGCCACAAGTACGGTTCAAGTGTTCCGGTGTGTATCCGTATTAACCCGCACGTAATGGCAGGTGGCAATATGAATATTTCGGTAGGTCATATCGATTCAAAGTTTGGTATTTCTATTTACCAAATGCGCCACTTAGAACGCGTTATTAAAAGCGAAAAAATACGTGTTAACGGTTTGCACATGCATACCGGTTCGGACATATTGGATGTGGACGTGTTTATGCGTGCCGCCGATATTTTGTTTGAAGTAACAGAGCATTTCCCCGATTTAGAATTTATTGATTTTGGAAGCGGCTTTAAGGTGCCATACAAACCCGATGATTACAGTACCGATATACAGGAAGTAGGCACCAAGCTTACTGCTAAGTTTAACGAGTTTTGTAAAACCTATGGCCGCGATTTAGAATTGTGGTTCGAGCCGGGTAAGTTTTTGGTGAGCCAAAGTGGTGCCTTTTTAGCTAAGGTGAATGTAATAAAGCAAACCACCGCTACGGTGTTTGTAGGTTTAGATTCGGGCATGAACCACCTGATGCGCCCCATGCTTTATAATGCATACCACCATTTAACCAATGTAAGCAATCCCGAAGGCAGGCAACGTATATATACCGTAGTAGGCTATATATGCGAAACCGACACTTTTGGATGGGATAGAAAATTGGCAGAAGTAAGTGAGGGCGATGTAATTGCTTTTCAAAATGCAGGGGCCTATGGCTTTACTATGGCGTCTAACTATAACTCGCGTTTCAGGCCTGCCGAGGTAATGATATATAAGGGTAAAGATTACCTGATACGCAAGCGCGAAAACTTAGATGACCTTTTGCGCAACCAAATTGAAATTGAAGAACTGGCATAAAACCTATAATAGTATGAACGGAATAAAAACAATATTGCTTACAGCATTGGCTATTATATCGCTAAGCCTTAGTGCAGGTAAAACAACCAAGCTGTTTGTGGCCGATCATAAAGATTATTGCAATGCAACTAATGAAGATAAATGCCTGCTTACAAAAACAAGTAAGGGTGATAACTGGAAAATATCAAATACTATTATTGACGGGTTTACTTACCAAGAGGGATACGAATATTTGCTAAAGGTAAAAGAAGTAAACACGGCTAACGGCGAGCTGCATTATAAGCTTAGTAAAGTGCTAACGAAAACTAAAACTAATTATAACCCGGCTAACGAGTTATACAACAAGCAATGGTTTTTATATACCATGTACGAGGATACAACGTTTATTAATTTGGTAGATACAACTGTTGTATTTATGAAATTAGACAGCGCTGCAAACAAAATAAATGTTAGGGGCGTGTGTAATAATTTATCGGGCGCTATAAGTGTTGAAGGAAACAAAATATCTATAGCTAATTTGGTATCAACTAAAATGGCTTGCAAGGGTGTAATGCTTGAAGAAATTGTAAGCTCGATGCTGCAATATATGACCAATTATAAATTGCGTGGTAATACACTTACCTTATATTCCGATATCCGATCGATGGTTTTTAAGTACCGCCCCGAGAAAAAAAAATAACCCAGTGTAAATTTTACAACAGGTTATTGTATTGGTGCAGGCTTTAACTGCATGGCTGTGTTTTTATTCTTACCTGTTTATTATTAGTTGCTTTACTTGTGTACTGCCATTGCTGTTAAGCTCAACATAATATACCCCTCCGGCAAAGGCGTTAACATTCAATTTTAACGACGAAGAGTTTTGGATTAGCTTTTCGGTATACATAGTTTGGCCCAATATGTTATGTATAGTTATAGTGCCCGCTTGTTGTAAGTTGTAGGCAAAAGTTATTTCGGTATTGGCAGGGTTAGGATAAATTACAAATTGCAAATCGGTGTCAATGTTTGCAATATCTGTAACCTCGCTTACTGTAACGGTTGCAGACTTAATACAACCTGTAGCATCGGTAACAGTAACAGTATATGTACCCGCAGCCAGCCCCGTTGCGCTATAAGTTGTTTGCCCGTTACTCCATAATATAGTATAAGGGGCTGTACCACCCGTAAGGTTATCAATATTAGCCGTGCCATTGCTTGCGCCTTGCCCGGCAGTGTTGGTAGTTATTGAAATTGAAATACCTGTAGATGGTTCGCTAACTGTAACGGCTTTAGTTGCTTTACAATTATGGGCATCAGTTATAGTAACGGTATAGTTGCCTGCATATACGCTGCTTATTTGCGTAGTGGCTTCACCATTGCTCCACAAATAAGTGTAGCCAGGCGTACCCCCTGTAGTGGTAACATTTACCTCGCCTGTATAGTCGCCATAACAATGTACATCGGTAACCGTAGCAGTTGCTGTTAATGTATTAGGCTCGGTTAATGTAGCAGTATATAAGGCAGTGCAATTATTGGCATCGGTAATAGTAACAGTATAAGTTCCCGCCGCTAAGTTGTTAAGTCCTGCTGTGGTGGCTGTTGTATTCCATAAGTAAGTATATGGCGTAGTGCCGCCGCTTATGCTTACGGCCATGCTTCCATTGGCATCGCCGGCACATAAAGGGTAAGCCGCAGTAGCATTTACGGTTAATGCAGCGGTTTGGTTAATAGTTGCAGAAGCGCTTGCTGTACAAGTGTTGGCATCGGTAACTACTACAGTATATGTACCGGGTGCAACATTATTAATACTTGCAGCAGCAGTGCTATTGCTCCACAAATAAGTGTATCCATTACCGCCACCTGCTGCGGTAACATTTGCGCTGCCTGTGCTTTGTCCGCAAGCTGCATCAGTGCTATTGGTAGTTAAAATAATTTGAGCGGGCTGGTTAACTACGGCAGTTTGCGTGCCGCTGCAACCAGCGTTATCGGTAGCAGTTATGGTATAAATTCCGGCAGGTATATTATTGATGGTTGCAGTTGTTTCGCCGTTACTCCATAAATAAATGTAAGGCCCGCTACCTGTTACGGTTGCCATAGCGCTTCCATTATTGGCTCCATAGCATGTAGCATCGGTTAATGATGTACTAATTGTAAACGTGCCGCTACTGCCAATGATAGTGGTTGCCGTTGCAGTACAACTATTAGCGTCGGTAACTGTTACCGAGTAATTGCCCGGCGCTACATTACTTATTGATGCAGAGGTTGAGCTATTGCTCCACAGGTAAGTATATGAAGCATTGTTGCCACCTGTTGCAGCAACCATTGCCGCACCATTTGTTTGCCCGCACAAAGCACTGGTAGTTGTTATGCCTGCACTTATGGCTGTAGGTTGTGCTACTGTTGCTGTTGCAGTACCAATACAACTTGTAGCATCGGTAATACTAACTGTGTAAGTACCTGCTGATACATTGTTTAATTGTGCAGTAGTTTGTCCATTGCTCCATAAGTAAGTATAAGTTGGTGTGCCACCTGTAGGTGTTATGGCTACTGAGCCATTATTGCCGCCGTTACAGGTAACATTAGTAACCAATGAAGTAGCAGTAGGCCCTGCTGATACTACTGCATTTACAGCTTTGCGTAACGATACACATGATGGACCCTTTATTTGCCAATTATAGAAATAGTAATAATAGCCCGCAGTGGCATTAGTACCCGTTATTGAAATGTAATTAGTAAGCGTATACGGGAACACAGCACCCGCACTATTACGGTATAAGTTGGCTGTACCATTTACTGCCAAGCGTAAGTTAGTACCCACAGGGATATTAAAATTTAGTGGAACTGTATTAGCACCTGCCGTTAACGATGCGGTGTACGATTGCAATATTGTACCGCTTGCATCGCGCAGTACTATAACCGTGGTTTGCGTGGCTTGCGCATACACCCTTACGCTTTGTAGCACGCAGGCATTGGTGCAGGTAAATATTAAATATCTATCGGTGTTGTTATTAAAATAACCACCGCTGCCTACCGATGAATTGGTAGCAGGGCCTACACTAAGACTTGCACTAGGCAATAGCTGCTCGGCATAATAGGTAGTAGTAGAATTTAATACAGGTGTTACAAACGGATTTGATATTGATAGAGGTGCAGTATCGCTAGCATTGGCATACCATTTAATAGTATCGGTAGTATTTACAGATAACGAAACCGTGCCTTGCCCGCAGCGGCTCGCATCGTTTGCAGTGGGTGCAGCAGGTTTACTTACTGTAATATAGTTATTAGTTGTGGCGGTGTTGGTACCGTATGTATTAGTAACGGTAAGCGATACGGTAAAAGTTCCGTTAGTGATGTAAAGGTGTGTTGGGTTTTGCGATGTGGAAGTAGTTCCATCGCCGAAACTCCATAACCAGCCTGTTGGTGCGCCCGTACTTAAGTCGGTAAATTTAATAGCACCTGTGCAGGTACTTGTTACATCGCTTCTGAAATATGCAACCGCCGGGCCCGATGTGTAAAAAGTAATAGAAGAAGTAAACTGCGATGAACCGCCATTACTGCAAATGGTTTTAACCTGCCATTCGTAATTGGTGTTCTGTGTTAAGTTAATGGCATTGTACGATGCAGTAGTTGAAGTGCCAGTTAACCATGTGCTGGTACCAACGGGGCGGTATTGTATAGTATAGCTGGCTGCACCATTAACGGCTGTCCAGTTAAAAGTTGCCGTGTTGGCAGTAACGTTTGTTGTATTTAAACCTGTAGCCAAGTCACAGGGTGGCCCAAGTGGCACACACCCTTGCGAGCTAAGTAAACCTACGCGCGCCCCACCGCTTGCAAAAAGGGCATTCATGCGGGATGACTGGCCTTGTGTAAACATATTCATACAGCCATCATCAGTATAGTCCATATAGTTCATAAACATAACGCCCGGCGATGAAGCCGAACAGTTATCGGTATGCGGGTACGATGGGCATCCGTAGTTTTCAGAACTTTGGTTAGGTGTATCGTTTACATTATCGCTACCGCTGCAACTTGTTCCATCATCGCCCCAAATATGATATAAGTTTAACCAGTGGCCTACTTCGTGTGTGGCAGTGCGGCCTTTATTATAAGGTGTAGCGGTAGTTGGCGAAGCCACACTGCCAACTGATGAATATAAAACCACAACGCCATCGGTTGCCGCTGTGCCACCCGGAAACTGCGCATAACCTAATACGCCGCCGCTAAGGTTACAGGTCCATATGTTTAAATAGCTACTTGCAGGCCAAGCATCGTCACCGCCTTGTGCGCTATACTTTACCCTGTCGTTAGTGCTAAACGAGGTGGAGGTGGTAGATTTATGTATAACCCCTGTGGTGCTGTTGCCATTCGGGTCGCGCACGGCTAAGCAAAATTGTATATTGGTATTAGCTGCTAAGCTTGCAAAAGCCGATGGTGTATTGGCCGCATCGGCATTCAGGCGGGCATAGTCTAAATTTAATTGATCAATTTGTGCCTGACATTTAGCATCCGAAATATTTTGTGCCGAGCTGCTGTACACTACGTGAAAAACAACGGGTATGGTAACTACTGCCCGCGAGTTTGCACCCGGGTTATTCTGCACATAGTTTTGCGTAAATTGCTCAATCTGCTGCATCCGTGTTATAAGAGTAGGGTCGGATTGTTGCTGAGCGTGTAAATAGGTAACACTTCCGCACTTATCAGTTTGCTGTGCGTTTAAAACCATGCATGCTAATAATAGCACCAAGGGTAGTAATTTTTTCATCTGCGCCTGTTTGTAACACATGAAAATAAAAAATGACCCCATAATACCCTAAAAAAAGCGACCTGATTACAATATGTAGCGGTAAATAAACTGTTAAAATATTGCTATGGCATTAGCGAAAACTACAGCGTAATATTCGTTATGATTTTCATCATCTCTATCGGGATATAACAAACTCTTTATACAAGGTTTTAAGATCCGATTTTATTTCAACCCAATAAGTACCTGTAGCTATATCCAACACATTTATTTTGGTGAACGATGTGCCTTGAACTTCGCCTGCATCAAGCATTGTTTGTCCTAATGTATTCAATACCTTTAATTGGTAGCTATCGGTACTGTTATTAATTGAAACAAACAAAGTAGTTGATACCGGGTTAGGGTATGCATTAAACGTTACACTTTGTTGCACCTCTTGTACTCCTGTGGCGCCCGCTACATATACACTGCCATTAGCTAAGCAGCCATTAACATCAGTAACGGTAAAGTTATAATCGCCACTGCGCAGATTGGTGCCGCTGGTGCTATTGGCCCATATAATTTCATAAGGTGGTGTACCGCCCGTTGGGCTTACTATTACCGAGCCATCGGCTGTTGGTGCAGAGGGGTTAACTACCGTAGCAGTAAACAATAACTCATCGGGTTGTTGTATATGTACCTGTGTGGTGGCAGTACAATTATGTTCATCATATACAGTAACGGTATAGTAATCTTCCTCTAAATTATTTACCGCCCAGTTAGTTTCGTTGTTACTCCACTTATAGGTATAAACACCTGTACCGCCTGTAGGTGTTACTGTGGCCCATCCGTTATTATCGGCAAAGCAGGTAATGTTGCCAAATGCAGATGTTGTAATTATTGGCGTAGGTTGTGTAATTACAACATTGTCGGCAGCCGTGCAGTTATTGGCATCGGTAACGGTAACGTCATAATTGCCCGCAGGTAAATCAATTAACGAAGCATCGGTTGAGCCGTTACTCCAATTATATAAATACGGGGGCGTGCCCGATGTAATATCTACATTTGCTACCCCTGTTTTTTCTCCGTTACAAGTTACATCAACTGGCATAGCCTGTACAGTTAAACCTGCTATGGCAGGTACATTAATACTTGCCGTGCCCGAGCAGTTGTTTATATCGGTTACTGTTATAGTATAGGTGCCGGCTGTAAGGTTATTGGCATAAGGGGCCTTCCTGCCATTGCCCCAAAAATAATTATAAGTAGCTGTTCCGCCGCTTGCATTCGGTACTATTGCACCCGTGTTTTTACCACAGGTATCGGCTGATATGTTTACGGCAATGTTTATAGCATCGGGTTGTGTTAATGTTTCAGCTGCTTCGGCCGAACAACCTTCGGCATCTACTACTGTAACGCTGTAATTGCCGGCCCTTAAGCCATTAATATTTGAAGAGGTTTGTCCTAAGTTCCAACGGTAACTGTAAGGGGGTGTGCCACTGCTTACATCTACATTGGCAGCACCGTTGTTAGTGCCGTTACATGTTGGTAAAACAGTATTTAAGCTTGCAGTGGGTATTGGTTTTAACTGTGCAACTACTTCGGCCCTATCCGATGCGCATGGGGCTATTAATTCCTCGGCATAAAAAGTTTCGGTGTTGCTTATTGTAGTTATAAACGGGTTGGTTTGCGATAATACATTACCCGTACTGCTATACCATATTACCGGATTAGTAGTGGCTGCATTTATTGTTATTTGCGCAGTGCCACAAACGCTGGTGGTAGATACAGTAGGTGCATTGGGTTTTATAATACTTATAATGCCAAGTGCTACCATAGTGTCCACATCGCACGCGCCACCGCTTGCTATTAATGTTACTGTATGTGTGCCATAAGCGGTATAAGTATGTTGCGGATTAGTTGCTGTGCTTATTGCACCATCGCCAAATTGCCATTGGTAATTGCCTGCACCTGTACTAAGGTTTGTAAACTGAACGGTTACCGGTGTGGTACATGCGTTAACCGCTACGGATGCAAATTGGGCATGGGTTGTAAATACAACATCGTTGCCTACACCTACCGCGTACCATGCTTTAGTAGTAGCAATTGCTTCAGGCGAACAGGTACCGTAAATATCTTCAGCGCTTTCAATAGCATAAAAGCGGGCATCGGCGTATGTGGCACTATTGGTTAAATAGTAAACTAAATTGCGCCATGCAATTTGTTTAGCTTTATCAATACCTATGCCTGTTATGTTAAAGGCATTGCCAATATCGTTAACACCTGCACCGCCATTACTAAGTAAGTAAAACCAATAATTTTGCACGCCACTGTTAGTGTGTACGCCACCAAAATCGGCGGTACCGTTATACCAAAAACTACCGTGGTAAGTATCGGGCAGGTTGTTTAAGTTAGGGTTACCCATTGATCGTAACACCCTGCCTATATCTTCGCCAATGGTCCAGTTACTGTGTGCAGGGTCGGCATACTTTTCAATACATGTTCCAAATATATCGCTGAACGATTCATTCAATGCTCCTGCTTCGCCTTGGTAAACTAATGCTGCGCTACGTTCAGTTAGTCCATGTGTTATTTCGTGGCCTGTAATATCTAAACAGGTAAAGGGGGTGTACATAAAATTGCCATCGCCGAAAGTCATACGCGTGCCATCCCAAAATGCATTTACATAATTGGTGCGGTAATGCACATATAAGTTAAGCGGGTAGCCAGCATTATCAATCGAGTTGCGGCCCATGCTTTGGTAAAAATCGAAAGTCATTTCGGCACCCCAGTGCGCATCGGCTGCGTATTGGTCTTTAGTTGCGTTGGTATTGTTCCAATAGTTATCGGTATCGGTAAAATCAACAGCCGCGCCATAATTACTGCCGGCCAGCATGTTATATGTATTAATACCTTGCCCGCGTGTGGTTTCGCGTAATCGGTAAATAGCGCTATCGGTATTGGTAGTAATATTTTGTGTGCTGCGGTAGCCTGTAACTGCTGTGGCATTGCTGTTAGCATCGCAAATGCGCGATATCTTGCTTAATACTTCGCCTGTTTGTGCATCAACATATACATAGTAGCGGCCTACAGGTTCCTGTACATAAATATCATACTGCCAGGCTTGTCTAAAATTAGCCGATGCATTATCGCCCACCTGAAATAGTACTTGTTTACCTACAGGATAAAAGGTTGCTTTGGCGTTTCCGCTTTCGTGTTTAATAAAGGCTTCTTCGGCAGGTATTTGCCATTTGTAACTTTCGGCATTTAAGCTTTTTAAGGCAGCGGTTAGTCCGGCAGTTTCGGTAATTGCAGGCGTAGCATTTGCGGGGGTAATACCCATAAAAATATACCCGTTATACTTTTTAACCTTGCCGTTAAGCAAGTGCACATTGCAAATTCCATTTTGTACAGGTACATTATTTACCAATAGTTGGTAGCGCTTATGCTGCCACCCAATGGCATCGGTTTCGGTATTTAATAATTGAAAAGTATAGCCAGAAGGTAAGTTGAATTTTTGGCCTATAGTTGAAAAGAATTCAGCCTCGGCGGGTTCGCTGCCTGCTCGAAATTTAATAAATGCAGGAATGGTATTGGTTTGCTTTACCCAAATAAGTTCGGTGCCTTGCCAAATATTGTTGGCTGCTTCGCCCCTTAGTTCGCCCAATAGCATTTCGCGTTGCGTAAACGCAACTGAAAACTGCAATAGCAGGGCAAAAAGGATGGCCTTCTTCATCTCGGTATTGGGGTATACGTAATTTCCGTCTCTAATGTTATGGTAATATAGGATGGTTATAGGTAATTGTCAATAGCTTATAAAAATAACACGTATGTCCCTGAAAAGGTAATGATGGCTTGATGACTATGACTTGACTAGTCCTAAAAAAAGCGCTCCTATTTATGGGAAGCGCTTTTAAGATGTTTACGATGTTGTAATGCAACTGTTTACACATCAATACGGGCAAATTTGGCGTGGCTTTCAATAAACTCGCGGCGTGGCGGTACTTCGTCGCCCATTAGCATACTAAATACGTAATCTGCTTCGGCAGCGCTTTCAATAGTTACTTGTTTTAAAGTACGGGTGTTGGGGTTCATGGTAGTGTCCCAAAGTTGTTCAGCGTTCATTTCACCTAAACCTTTGTATCGCTGTACGTGTACCGATGCTTCGCTTCCGCCTTTAGCCAATTCCTTAGTAGCAGCTTCGCGTTGGGCATCGTTCCAGCAATAGGTTTGCTCCTTACCCTTTTTAACCAAGTAAAGTGGTGGTTGTGCAATGTATATGTGTCCGCCTTCAACCAATTCTTTCATATACCTAAAGTAGAAGGTAAGTATTAGGGTGGTAATGTGGCTACCGTCAACATCGGCATCACACATTATTATAACCTTGCCGTAGCGTAGTTTACTAATATCAAGCGCTTTACTGTCTTCGGCAGTACCAATTTTTACGCCTAAGGCCGTAAACATATTACGGATTTCCTCATTCTCGTATATTTTGTGCTCCATAGCTTTTTCAACATTCAATATTTTACCACGTAATGGTAATATTGCCTGAAAAGCCCTGTCGCGGCCTTGTTTGGCGGTACCACCCGCCGAGTCGCCCTCAACTAAAAATATCTCGCTTTCGTCCCTTATCTTGCTACTGCAATCTGCAAGTTTGCCCGGTAAGCCGCTACCACTCAATGCACCTTTACGTTGCACCATTTCGCGGGCTTTACGTGCTGCATGGCGCGCAGTGGCTGCTAATATCACTTTATCAAATATAAACTTAGCCTGCTTGGGGTTTTCTTCTAAGTAATGTTCCAACACTTCGCCAAATACAGTTTCAACCGCACCTGCTACTTCGTTGTTACCCAACTTGGTTTTAGTTTGGCCTTCAAACTGCGGCTCGGGCACTTTTACCGATACAATGGCTGTTAAGCCCTCGCGGAAGTCATCGCCTACAATTTCCATTTTCAGCTTTTCGAACAGTTTGTTCTTATCGCCAAAGGTTTTAAAGGTACGGGTAAGCGCGCGGCGGAAACCTGCTACGTGGGTACCACCTTCAATAGTGTTAATGTTATTTACATAACTATGTACGTTTTCGGTATAGCTGGTATTGTATTGCAAAGCTACCTCAACCATAATATTATCGCGGTTCCCCTCTACATAAACGGGTACAGGTATAATAGGTTCGCGGGTGCTGTCTAAGTATTTTACAAACTCAATTAAACCGCCTTCGCTGTAAAAATGGGTCGATTGAAAAGTACCGTCTTCTTTTACTTCACGTTCATCGGTTAAGGTTAGGTGTATACCTTTATTTAAAAAGGCCAACTCGCGCAAACGCCCTGCAAGGGTATCGAAGTTATAAGTAGTAGTAGTAAATATAGTTGCATCGGGGGTAAAAGTTACAATAGTACCCCTGTCATCGGTAGTACCAATTTCGCGTACAGGGTAAAGGGGTTTACCCTCGCTATATTCCTGTTCGTATTTTTTACCGTTCAGGTGTACTTCGGCCTTTAGGTGGGTACTTAATGCGTTAACGCAACTAACACCCACACCATGCAAACCACCCGATACCTTATAGCTATCTTTATCAAATTTACCGCCGGCGTGCAGCACTGTCATTACTACCTGTAAAGCACTTACACCTTCTTTTTTGTGTATGTCAACAGGTATACCCCGCCCGTCGTCGCGTACGCTTATTGAGTTATCAGGGGTAATGGTAACGTAAATGTTTTTACAATGCCCTGCCAATGCCTCGTCAATCGAGTTATCAACTACTTCATAAACAAGGTGATGTAAGCCTTTTACGCCCGTATCGCCAATGTACATGGCGGGGCGCTTACGTACGGCCTCCAAGCCCTCAAGTACCTGTATACTACTGGCCGAGTAATCGGCCTTTGGTTTTGTTTCTTCCATAATGGTGTCTTCTAATTCTGCGCTCATGTTTTTAACGTGTTTAAAGCCCTGTTCTTTAGTTTTGCAACAAAAAAGATTTGAACGGCTGCGAATTTACAAAAAATATGCCTTAAAACGCCTTATTCACCCGCTTATTTTATCCGCAGAACCCCCTAATATGTGTTAATATCTTTTTTGGTAGATTTTGAGAGGAGTAGGCAGGTGTTTATGAATAAGTTATGGCTTGGGTATATTTAAATGTAGAAAGGCTTCTTTTTTATTGTTTTGCTGTAAAGGGCAAATTATAAGGGCAACCTTTTTACGATAAATTCATCTTCCATTAATACATGCTAACATAAACATTTTAACATTTACCATTTAAATAAAAAATAGCTGTAGCACATGCTTGTTTTTTAAAACCGAAGTATATATTTACTTAAATTACTTTTTAAACTGTTTATAATATATGGCCCCTTTATACCCCTTAACATGCAGGCGAAATTTAATGCTGTTGGCTTTGTTGCTATGCACTACATTTTCGCTGTTTGCACAACAGCAAAATTACAACCCATTTAAAGAAGTTTTGGTTACTACCGATTTAACGGCTGCAACTTTGAAAAAAGATTGCCCAAAGCTATCAGGAATTGTAAGCCGCCCCGATTATACTATTGATGATATAAACGCATGGGTAAAATCATCGCCGAAGGAGTGGAGTACTTTTACTCAAATACCTGCAGTTAAAAAATTAAATGTGGCTTGGATAACCTTGGGAATTGCCGCTCCGGAAAAGCCCAAACAACTGCAACATTCGTTTTACCAATGGTATGTGGCCGCTAACATTAGCGATGCCAAACGCCGCGAACTTTTTCCGCATTTTCCATTACCCGATTTGAAGAATGATTTGGATAAAGAAGCTATAACTTACGATGGTAAAGTTGGCACTTGGGAAAGGTTATACCCTGAGGAGTACCAACGTTTTTTAAACACGCCTGAATTAACGGCGCTTAATCCGTACTATAATGGTTATTTTAAATTACCATATATACCTGCCTTTATAGGCCAGCCAATTGAGCTGGATAAGCCGCAAAAAAAACATACAGATAATGAAATATTAGATGAGTATAATTATCAATTAAAACTGCGAAACTGGTACTTTGTATTTAGGCCCGATGAGTTTGAACGCCTGTATGGAAAGGACTATAAAATGCCTGATGATTTTGACGCTAAAACATACAGGGAATATACGATACGTATATTAAATGAAACAAAAGCAGGTACTTACCCCAATAACACAAACGGCCATTAATTTCAGCAGCTATCAGATTTTAAATTTCTAAATTATTAAGGAATGAAAAGGTTATACTCTATATATAAAATAATGCCCTTGGCGCTCACACTATTGTTGGCCGTTAACAGCTTAAAAGCGCAAACGTATAACGATGGCGCAATGCAAATTAAAATCAACGTTTCGCGCTCGTATGTTGAAAGTGTTGACGACCCCATAACGGGCGAGTTAAACGCCGACGAATTCAGGTGGCGTTTTTGGATGGCCGATAATGCCAATCTTGACGGGCAAGGCTTTATTGGGGGCAACGTAGTTGGTATCAATTCAAATAATGCGGGGTGGTTAGATAATGGCGACTTTACCTTATTCAATTACACCTACGGTACTCCCGGTTCAACACCTGTTGCAGTGCCACAATATATGCAATTGCAGGCTGAAGGTTGGGAGGATGATTGTTATGATTGTTATCGGTCAACAGGTACATTTAGTTGGGCCTGCGACCAGTGCAGCGATGTAGTATATGATGGAGGCTGCGGTTGCAGCACTAATATTTTATGCGGTTGCTCGTCTGAGGATCAGCATTGCGGCCCAACGGTTGTAAATGGTTCAATTAATTACCGCGCGGTGGCTCCGTGTTTATCGTTAGTACAACCGCCTGCAGTAGGCAGTGCATGGATTGGCGATTACAGCAGCAACGTTTGCGGTAGCGATGATATAGGCGCCCAATTGTTATCGTACTGGACCCCCCCGATTCCCGACCCCATTGTTACTACGGCTAACGTTTTATGCCAGCCGGGTTTAGTTACCTTATCTACAGGTGGCGCGGTGTATGGCGGCGATTACCATTGGTACAATAACGGAACAAATATATTAGTAGGTACCGGTTCGCAAATTACACCTTCGGTAGCTACTACCACCACCTTTAGGGTGCATACATTTAATGGTTCGTGCGAGAGTTTGAGTTACCGCTTAATTACCATTACAGTAGGTAGCCCAAGTATAACCAGTGTAAACTCAACTAACCCAACATGTAGCGGTTCAACCAATGGTACTATTACCGTTAATGCTACAGGTGGTACGGCGCCTTTACAGTATTCAAACAATGGTGGCGCTACTTGGCAATTGGGCAATACGTTTAGCAACTTAGCCGCAGGCTTCTATAATATATGGGTAAAAGATGCTAATGGGTGTACCGTTATCTATTCGGGCAACTCGGTAGTATTAACCCAGCCACAGCCTATAAGCATATTTGTAAATAAAGTAGATGCAGCTTGTAATGGCTCAAGCACCGGGCGTATTGATATTTTTGCTGGTGGTGGTTCGGGCAACTTTCAGTTTTCGATTGATAATGGTTCAACTTATCAGCCAAGTGCTATATTCAGCAACTTACCTGCCGGTAACTATAATATAGTAGTAAAAGATGCCAACAATTGTAGCTATCCGTTTTTGGGTAACCCGGTTACTATATCTCAACCCACACCTGTTAGTGCAACTACTACTGTGGTTGATGCAAGTTGTGCGGGCAATGGTAATGGTAGTATTACGGTAAACGCTACGGGTGGTACTTCGCCGTATAACTATTCATTAAACAATGGGCCTTTCTTCCCCAACCAAACATTTACTGCATTGCCGGCGGGCACCTATACTATAATAGTAGCCGATGCAAACGGCTGCCAAGGTTTAACAACTGCAACTATTAATAGCAGTTATATAATGTCGGCTTCGGTACAAAGCCAAACCGATGTTAGTTGCAGCGGTGGTGCCGATGGAACCGTTACCTTAAGCCAAACAGGTGGGGTTGCGCCTTTTCAATATTCAATAAACGGGGGAGCTACATTTCAAAATAGTGCAACTTTCAATGCTCTTTCGGGTGGTGCTTACACAGGTACTGTACGCGATGCTAATGGCTGTTTGGCAAGTGTTGCATTTACTATTGTTGAACGCCCCGTGCTTACAGTTAGCGTAGTAAGTATAACCAACGTAGGCTGCTTTGGCGATAGTACAGGCGCTGTAAACGTAGTAGCCACAGGTGGCGATAATACATATAACTTCAATTGGTCGAACAGTACAACAGCACAAAACTTAACAAACGTACCTGCCGGTAATTATACAGTAACCGTAACCGATGGTGCGGGCTGTACAGCTGCCACATCGGCCAACGTTACATCAAACCCTGCATTAATATTACAGCTCGAGAAATTACAAAATGTATTATGTCATGCAGGCCATACGGGCTTAGTGGATATAACAATATATGGTGGTACACCCGGCTATACTTATAACTGGAGTAACGGTTTTGCAGGCGAGGATTTAGTAGGTGTTGAAGCAAGGAACTACCAGGTTACGGTAACCGATGCTGCTAATTGCAGCATTACTGCCGCCTACTCGGTTACACAACCAGGTTCGCAGTTAAATGTAACCGTTGCTGCCGATAGCGTTAATTGCCCGGGAGGCAATGATGGTAGTTTAACCGCAACGGGTGTTGGTGGCACAGCCCCTTATAATTTTGTGTGGTCGAACGGGCAAGCAGGTGCTACTATAACCGGTTTAACCGAAGGCTTATATGTAGTATCGGTTACCGATAGTAATAGTTGTGCTAATGTGGCAGCTGTTAACTTATACGGCCCCGCGCCCTTCAGTTTTACCGATAATGTTATTGATGCCAAATGTAACGGATCAACCGATGGTGGGGTAAACGTTACCGTAAGCGGTGGAACACCTAACTATACTTATTTATGGACTAATGGCAGCGCCGGTGCTAACCTAACAGGCGTAGCTGCAGGCGTGCATGTTATTACCGTTACCGATGCGGCAAACTGCACGGTTTCGAAAACATATAATGTGGGCCAGCCATCGCCAATACTTTCATCGGTAGCGGGCAGCGACCCCGATTGTAACGGCAACGCCACAGGCTTTGCAGTAGTAAGTGCAGGTGGCGGTACATTGCCATTTACTTATTTATGGAACACCACACCGGCACAAACAGGTGTAATAGGGGTTAAGCTATCGGGCGATGAATTATACTACGTTACTATTACCGATGCAAATGCATGTACACATATTGATTCGGTATTGTTAAACAATCCTTCGCCAATAACAGTTAGTACAGTGCCTACCGATGTAAAATGTTTTAGCGGCAGTAACGGACAGGTAGTAATAAATGCAAGCGGCGGCGCAGGCGGTTACGAATATTACCTGAACGGCATTTACCAAAGCAGTAATACTTATACAGGCCTTACCGCTGGCGATTATACTGCCGTAGCGCAGGATATAAATAATTGCGTTGGCTCGGTTAACTTTACTATTTACCAACCACAAGCATTTGTTGTAAATGCAGGCCCCGATTTAGTTTCGCTACGCGGGCAAACGGTTCAGCTTAACGGCAACGCTACTTCAACCAAAGGTATTATAGGTTACGAATGGGGCCCTAACATTAATTTAAGTTGCACAGCTTGCCAAAGCACGAATGCTTCGCCCGATTCAACCACTACTTATGTATTAACAGCTACCGACGGCGATAGCTGCCGCGGGTACGATTCAGTTACTGTATTTGTAAAAACAGCTTTTCAGGCGTTTATACCTACAGCCTTTACACCTAACGGCGATAACTTAAACGATTATTTTGAGTTTGATGTATTAGGCGCCGAAACTGTGCAGGTAGATATTTTTAACCGTTGGGGCGAAAGGATATACAATAACGTATCGCAGCCTAACGGCAATACCAACGGTAATGCATGGAACGGTACCAAGGATGGCAAGAAGATGCCTTACGATACATACGTGTACCAACTTAAAGTTAAATATTATGATGGTAGTGATGAGGTACTAACCGGAACAGTAGCATTAGTTAGGTAGTAACACTAACCATAATACTAAAGTCAAAGGGCGTGCAAGTCGGTAAACGATTGGTACGCCCTTTTAATTTTTAGTATTGCTGCAAATTAGTATGGTTTATTTAGGTAGTATAGAAAAATAACTTGAAAAGAGAAGTAAAATGAATTATACATAAAAAATAAGCATTTTTTTTTTGAAATTCCCTTATACGGCTTATTTTTCCGAATAGTTTCAGGATGCTTGTATATTTTTTACAAGTATTTTTTACGTTGATTAGGACCAATTCATAAAATTTAAACCTCCAGTATGAGAAAAACTTTATTCTCAACATCTAACAATTTTGCCATTGCCATACTGTTGTTAGCCGCAATTGTGTTGCCGGGTTTTGCCAAGGCACAATGTGGCCTTAATGCATTTAGCTCGGGTGCTGCGGTTACACCGTCTACTGCCTGGCAATCGCTTACCAACGTAGGTAGCGGTACTTATGTCGATTTTAATATTACTTCAGGTAATATTTATTCGTTCAGGTACACCAGCGGTACTGCCTCGGGTAGTGGTTATGCTTGGGATATGACCTTGTCTACTACATCAACAGCTATTTCCTATAATAATTCACTAACCCCGGTTCGCGACCCTTGGACAGGCGGCGAATTTTGCCCCCGTACTTCGCGCCCCGGTTCGTTAGATTGGTACTCGACCGCAGGCGGTACTGTGCGTGTTAATACAAATACGTGGGATGGTACAAACTGCCAGGGTTGGGTTTCAGGTCAAGGTTCAGCTACTTTAGAATATAAAGTATGTAACCCAGCAGCTGATCCGGGCTCAGGTACAAACACATGGAACGTTGAAGCTTTTGCTACTACTGATTTAGGTATACCCGTGCCTAATGCACGTTACGGATATTACGTTGATAACAACTTGAATTTTATAACTGCCAACTCATGGTCGGCATTTAGTAACCCATCAACAGCACCCGGCTGGACCGGCTGCGAAGTTCCGAACGATAACTTTACTGTACGCGCACGCCGTACCGGTTTCCCTTGCGGTATATACCGTATGGTATTAGATAGTGCCGATGATAAATTTAGTTTAGCGCTTAACGGCAATACATTATATACTACTAACTCGGTAGCTAACAACGTAACCATAGGTAACCCTGCAGGTTATGTATTAGGCCCTAATGATAATATAGATATACGCCTTGTAGGCCAGTGCTCATCAGATAAAGCCTATGTTAGGTTTGTGCCTGTTGCTACACCACCGGTTACTGGTGGTACCATAGGCGGCGTGCCTAACAACTCGTATATATGCGAAGGTGTTGTACCCGGCACATTTACCAATGTTACATCGGCAGGTGGTGGTACCACTACTTTTGTAAACGGCGGCACAATTACTTATGACTGGGAAGCCTCAATTAACGGTGGTCCGTTTACCTCACTTGGTATATCTACCCCAACCTATTCACCAACAAGCCCGGTACCAAGCGGTAGCGTATTTACCGTAAGAAGAAGGGCTACAGATAGGTGCGGAAATACTACCGTATCAAACTCAATAACCATAAACGGTATATCGGCACCAAACGGAACAATGACCCCTTCAAACCAAACAGTTTGCCCGGGCACATTTGCCGTAATTACTTTGCATTTCAATTCAGGTATTGGTCCGTTTAACGTTAGCTATTCAGATGGTGTAAGCACATACAGCCGTAATAACAGGGTTGATGGCGATACCATACATGTAATACCTATTAACGCAAGTACAATATACACCTATACATATATGTACGATGTAAACACTACCTGCCAACGTAGCAGTAACTTTACATCGGGTGCACAAGTGCAAACCGTGCCCGCTATTAACGTGGCAAACGTTGTAGTAGGCAATGTAGGTTGCAATGGCGCCAGCGATGGTACAATAACAATAAATGCTACCGGTGGCCAAGCCCCGCTAAGCTACTCAATAGATGGTGGCGGTACTTACCAGCCTTCAAATTCATTTACAGGCCTAGCAGCTAATAGCTATATAGTTAACGTACGCGATAACTTTGGCTGTAGCCAGGCGTATGGTAATAACCCTGTTGTAGTAGGCCAGCCTACCGATGTTACCCATACTACTACCACTACCGATGCAAGCTGTGCAAACGTATTTGACGGTACAATAACTGTAACGGCAGCAGGTGGTACACCACCATACAGCTACTCGCTTAACTATGGCCCTACACAACCGGGCAATATATTTGGTAATGTAGGTGCAGGTACTTATGTAGTTGGTGTTTACGATAGTCACGGCTGTGTTGATACATCAAGCGCAACAATCAGCAACTCATACGTAGTTTCGTTAAGTGTTGATACGCAAACCGATGTTTCATGTTATGCCGGCGCTGATGGATCGCTTACTGTTCATTTAAACGGAGGCTTAGCGCCTTATTCATACTCTATTAATGGTGTTACTTACCAACCTACGCCAACCTTTACAGGTCTTACTGCCGGTAACTATATAGTATCGGGCCGCGATGCAAGGGGTTGTACCGAATTTGCAAATGTAACTATTGCACAGCCTGCGGCAGTTTCAATATCTATTGATTCGGTTAGCAACATTGCATGTTATGGTGGCAATAGCGGTGGCATATATATTACAGTACGCGGTGGCACACCGGGTTATACTTATAACTGGAGCAACAGCGTAAATACAGAAGATAATATTGGTATACCTGCAGGGGTTTATAACGTAACCGTTATTGACTCTAAGGGCTGTATTTCATCGGCCGGTGCTACTATAACCCAGCCGCTTGAATTGTTTGTAAATGTGGCACAATACAACAGCCCTTTATGTAACGCCGATTCAACAGGTGCTATTGATATTACAGCTAATGGCGGCGTTCCACCATACAATTATTCATGGAACAACGGTGCCACAACTGAAGATATTAACCACTTAGCAGCAGGCACATACACAGCAACTGTAACTGATGCTAATGGCTGCCAAAAAACTATTACACAAGTACTTACCGACCCCACTGCACTTGTTTCATCAGTAGTGGGTACCGATGTAACATGTAATGGTGCTAACGATGGCGTAGCCGACCTTACGGTTAGTGGCGGTACTACACCTTATTATTTCCAATGGTCTACTTTCCAAACCAGCGAAGATATTACCGGCTTAGATGGCGGCTTATATTATGTTATTACTAATGATGCCAACGGTTGCCAAATACGCGATTCTGCGTTAATTAACGAACCGGCACCTTTGTTACTATCAACAGTTGTAACAAACATTACCTGCTTTAACTCGAACGATGGTGCTATTGACCTTACCGTAACAGGTGGTACTACGCCATATACTTATGCATGGAGTAACGGTGCTACTACCGAAGACCTAAGTAACTTAGGAGGTGGTACTTATGCAGTAACAGTTACTGATGCACACGGCTGTACTGCGGCAACATCGGTATTGTTGGTTAACCCATCGGCAATTAACACAAGCTTTGTGGTTAAAACCCCATTGTGCTATTCTGATACCAATGGTTTTATTGACCTTATACCTTCGGGCGGTACCGCACCATATACTTATGCATGGAGCAATGGTGATGTGAATGAAGATTTAAATAACATACCTGCGGGTGTATACCACATTACTATTACCGATGCTAAGGGATGTACTAAAGTTGACTCGACCGAAGTAACACAGCCTGAGCCGTTAGTTACATCGGGTGTAATTAAAAACGTAACCTGTTTTGGATACCAAGATGGTGCTGTTGATATAACTGCTTATGGTGGAACTTTACCGTACTATTTCCACTGGTCAAGTGGCGAATCAACTGAAGATATTTTTAATAAAGCAGGTGGTAATTATATTGTAACCGTAACCGATGCTAACGGTTGTAATGCATCTACTTTATACCCTATACTTGAGCCAACCCAATTAACTGCTACCGCAGTAGGTACTAATAGTACATGTTATAACAGTAACAACGCACACGTAGCAGTTATACCTGGTGGTGGTACAACACCATACGAATATTTATGGAATAACTTTGTAACCGATTCGGCACAATACGGAATTGGCGCAGGCCGCTATGTAGTATTAGTTACCGATTCAAACGGTTGCCATGTATACGATAGTATTGAAGTAACCCAGCCGGCACAAATTGGTGTAACGGGTACTGTAACCAATGCAGGTTGCTTTGCGGCTGCAACAGGTGGTGTTGATATTACCGTAACAGGTGGTAATGCCCCATATACATATGTATGGACCGGTGGCAGCACCAACGAAGACTTAACTAACGTGGCTGCAGGTACTTATACTGTAACAGTTACCGATGCCGGTGGCTGTACCGTTACTGCTACTTATGTAATAACGCAACCACAAGGTATATTCAGTACTGTTTCGGTGGGTAACCCAATATGCCCGGGAGCTACCAACGGTTACATAACCGTTGATGTAACGGGTGGTGCTATATCTTATACATATAGCTGGAATACTACACCAGTACAAACCTGTAACAACGCATTTAACTTAGGTGCAGGTAACTATAATGTTACCATTACCGATGGTAATAACTGTACGGCTGTAGCATCGGGTACATTAACCGACCCTACACCTATAGTAGTTACAGCAAACGGTACCGATGCAAAATGTTACAATACCCCTTCGGGTACTGTAGTTGCAACTGCTACTGGTGGTACCCCGCCGTATGTTTACGAATTGAACGGAGTAATACAATTAAGCGATAGTTTTGTAGGTTTAACACCAGGCCAATATGTAATTGCAGTGCGCGATGCTAATGGCTGCCAGGGCACCGATGTATTTACTATTGCTTCGCCAAGCCAAATTACGGTTGATTTAACAACTCCGCAATCGGTAATATTAGATGGAATGACCACACAGTTATTGGCTGATGCAGTATCATCTTCGCCAGTGGTTAACTATTTCTGGGGCCCGGCAAGCGAAGTATTTGACTTTAGCAACTGCGGCGACAGTACTAATTGCTACAACCCATACGTAACACCACACTTTACCACTACTTATACAGTTACTGTTATGAACCAAGATTCATGTTTTGCTTCAGATACAGTATCAATAATTGTAGAGATTGAGCCTAAACTGTTTGTGCCTTCGGCATTTACACCTAATGGTGACGGGCTGAACGATTTCTTTGAGTTTGATGTACTTGGCGCTACTACTGTTGATATTCAGATTTTCGACCGTTGGGGTGCTTTATTATACAATAACCCGGCACAGCCTAACGGAATTACCGGAACAAATGGATGGGATGGTAAAAAAGACGGTACCTTAGTTCCGTTCGATACTTATGTATACCAAATGAAGGTAACCTACTATGATGGTAAAATAAAAGACATAGCAGGTACAGTTACAATTATGAAATAGGAATTATTTAACTACTTTTAAGCCCCCGTAATTATATTTGCGGGGGCTTTTTTTAATATTAGGCTACTAACAGTTATAAAATAACACATTAATCGTTTTACATGAGAAAGTTTACCCCTGACACTTTCATGAAGAAGTTATGGCTTGCTGCCATAACTTTGCTATTTGTAGTTAATTCATCGTCTGTTTTTTCTCAATGTGTTTGTACTGCCAGCCAGTATGCGCAAGGAGGTACAGTAACGCCAATATCAAACTCAACGCAGCAGGTAACCGGTATAGGTTCAGGTACGTATGTTACAGCCAATGTACATGCGGGCGGTATTTATACATTCAGCCATTGCAGCAATAGTTCAGGGGTTTGGGCTAATACCCAACTAAGTGGTTTTACTACCACATCAGGTTGTTTATTTTATAACGACGATAACGGCCCCGTTTGTACAAGTACTAAAGCTTCTGCGCAATGGACCAGTAACTTTACCGGATTGGTAAACGTTAACTCCAATCTTAGTTCATGTCAGGGGTTTGTAGGTTCAGGTGCCGGAAACTCGGGTGTGTTAGATTACCGTTGCGATGGGCCGGGTAACCCCGCAAGTTTTGGTAATGGTATTTGGTCGGTGTATGCATGGAACGCAGGCGATGGTGGCAGCGGTGGCGGTTCATGGTCAACTGCATACAGCGGATTCCTTAATATTTCAAGCCCTTCATTTACTACAACTGATTACTGGCCTGTAACAGGTTCTCCATCAGATGCACCTAACTATTCGGGTTGCTATGTAGGCCCCGATAATCACTCATGGTCGGCAAAACGCACCAACTGGCCTTGCGGTGCTTACAGAATAGATATTAATGACCACGATGACGGTTATGAATTATTAATAAATGGTTCAGTAGTTTCATCTCACCTTAACGCCTCTGGCGATGCGCATGCCAATGCATGGACAGGTGTACTTAACTCAAGCAGTACCATTGAATTCAGGGTATCGGAAAATACGGGTTCATCAAGGGCTCAAATTACAGTAACGCTGCTTAGTCCCGGTTCAATTATAGGTGGTACCATAACTGCCAACCAAACTATTTGTAGCGGGGGCGACCCTGCCGCCTTTACCAGTACATCATCAGCAAGTGGTGGGGTAGGTACTGCATACCTTGGCGGCTCATACACTTATTCATGGTATTATTTAGATAACTGTACCGGTTCGGGAACTTTAATTCCCAGCCAAACCGGCTTAACATATGATCCGCCATCGGGCTTAACAACAACACGTTGCTATTACCGTGTGGCAACTGATGCTTGCGGTAACGATGCATTCGCCTCGCCGGCAACAGTTACAGTAGTGGCCGACCCGACAGTTACAGCAGCTGCTTTAACTAACACCAATATATGTGTTGGTGGTTCATCAACAGCAAGTGTTACTGCAAGCGGTGGTACCGGCACTATAGGCTACCAGTGGCAATACTTTAACGGCACTACCTGGAACAACGTAGTAAATAATACACCTGCGGGCGCTAATTATACAAATGCTACTACAGCAAATATGGGCATAAGCGGTATAACTGCAGCGGGTACATATCCGTACCGTTGCCAGGTTACCGCTTCAGGCTCGGGTTGTAATACTGCTACAAGTACCGGCGCTTCGTTAGTTGTTGTAGCCGACCCTACAGTATCGGCGCCTACGGTTGGTACTACACCAATTTGTACTGGTGGTTCAACCACAATAGGTGTTACAGCAAGTAATGGTACCGGTGGTTACACCTACCAATGGCAATATGATAATGCAGGTACATGGGTAAACGTAACAAGCGGTTTGCCAACAGGTGCAGTGTACATTAATGCTAATACCGCTACACTTACAGTTAGTGGTATAACAACGGTTGGTACTTATAACTACCGCGCAGTAGTTGGTGCAAACGGTTCGGGTTGCGATGCTGTTAACAGCAGCAGTGCCCCATTAGTAATTGTGGCCGCCCCAACATTAAGCACACCTGCATTTACTAATCCATCTATATGCATTGGCGGCACTACCGATATGAGCACTGTGTTAAGCGGTGGTACGGGTACCAATACCTACCAATGGCAATATTTTAATGGCTCAACCTGGAATAACGTTGTAAATAACACACCAGCAGGCGCTACATATACTAATGCTACCACACCTACCATGACGGTTGCGGGTATAAGTGCAGTGGGTAATTACCAATACCGTTGTACTGCTACTACCAGCGGTGTGGGTTGTAACTCGGCAACCAGTGCTGCCAACACCTTAGCAGTTGTGGCCGACCCTGCCATATCAATTAGCGGCGGAGGTACTTTCTGTGTATCAGGTTCATCTTTATTAACGGCTACAGCTACCGGCGGTACTGTTACCACATCGTACCAATGGCAAAGCAGCCCTAACAATGTTACCTTTACAAACATTGGCGGTGCTACATCATCTACTTATACAACACCAACTGTAACAAGTACTACTTATTATCAGTGTATATACTCTTCAACAGGTTCGGGTTGCGGTCCGGCTACATCAAACGTAGTGGCTGTTACTATAGTACCTGCTATAACAAATAACGTTATTGCAGGCTATCAAAAATTCTGTTTAAACGGCGACCCTGCAGTAATTACTGCGGGTGTATTGGGTGGTGGTACAGGTTCATATACTTATGTATGGGAACAAAGTACCAATGGTGGTGTATCATGGTCACCGGCATCGGGCACTAATACCAATGCTACTTACGACCCTCCGTTTACTTCATCAACCATCAGGTACCGCCGTATTGTAAGTTCGGGTGTTTGTTCATCAACCAGCAACGAGGCTTTAATATTGGTTCTTCCTTTACCACAAGTAAACTCATTAACACAAACCGATGCACAATGTTATAACACCAGCACCGGTACTATTACCGTAACTGCCTCAACTAGTAATGGCAGCGTTTACTATTCAAATAATAATGGTGGCGCGTACCAGGTATCGGGTGCATTTACAGGTTTAGCTGCAGGCAGCTATGTAGTGGTAGTGCGCGATGATAGTTTGTGCACCAATACATACGTGGGGAACCCTGTTGTAATAGGCCAGCCTACCGATGTTACACATACTGCAGTTGCTAACGATGCTAGTTGCGCTAACGTATTTGATGGTAAAATTACCATTACCGCAGCGGGTGGTATACCTCCTTATACCTATTCATTAAACGGTGGCCCTGCACAATCGGGTAACCAATTTACGGGATTGGCATCGGGTACTTATTTAATTACAGTATTCGATAACCATAGCTGCCCCGATACTTCTACTATAACAGTTAATAACTCGTATGCAGTAGTGGGTAGCGTTACTAATCAAACTAATGTGTCATGTTTTGGCGGGTCAGACGGTTCAATTACCGTATCGCTTTCAGGTGGTATACCTCCATATGTGTATTCAATAAACGGTTCTGCTTTCCAATCAACGCCAACTTTTTCAGCCTTACCTGCGGGTGTTTATGTAATTACCATGCGCGACTCGAAAGGTTGTACCGATGTAAAAACGGTTAGCATAACACAACCCGGCCAACTTACTGTTAATGTTGATATAGTAAACAATGTAGTTTGCTACGGTACTGCAACAGGCGAAATATTTATAAGCGTAACAGGTGGTACTCCGGGTTATACTTATAACTGGAGCAATGGTGTAACAACACAAAATAACCTGAACGTAGCCGTGGGTACTTATTTGGTAACCATTACTGACAGCAAAGGCTGTAATGCTTTTGGCAGCGCTACTGTTAGCCAGCCATTAGCGTTAACGGTTACTGTTGCAAGTGCACGTAACTTAAGGTGTAATAACGATAACTCAGGTTCAATTGACCTAAGTGTAAACGGTGGCGTACCACCATATAATTTTAACTGGAGTAATGGCGCTACTACTGAAGATATTTATAATTTAAATGCCGGTACCTATTATGTAACAGTACAAGATGCGAATGGATGTTTGAAAAACGATAGCGTTGTAATTTCGCAACCTGCTACACTTTCTTCAACCATCACAGGTGTTAACGTGGGTTGTAACGGTTCAAATACAGGGTCGGTTGACCTTACCGTAACAGGTGGTACCGCACCTTATACCTATGCCTGGAACAACGGTGCCAATACGCAAGATTTAACCAATGTACCTGCCGGTATATACAACGTAATATTTACCGATGTAAGCGGATGTACAGGTACCAACTCAATAAACATTACCCAACCGGGTAGCTTGCAACTTGCTTTAGCTAAAACAAATGCAAGCTGTAATGGTAGTACCAACGGTGCTATTGATGTTACAGCAAGCGGTGGCTCTATGCCTTATATTTATATTTGGAACGATGGTGTTACTACTGAAGACCGTACCAACCTGCCTGCCGGCACTTACTCAATAACCGTTACTGATAATAACGGATGCAGTGCATCGGCAAGTACAGTTATTACACAACCCGCACAACCACTAACTGCAACTGCAACTGCAACTGCCGTAACATGTAATGGCGCAGGTAATGGTAGTATTAATGTAAACGTTGCAGGTGGTACACAACCATACAATTATTTATGGAATGATGGTGCTACTACTGAAGACCGCACATCATTATCGGGCGGTACATATACTATAACAATTACCGATTTGGGCGGTTGTACAGCAGTAGCAAGTGCAACTGTTAACGAACCTGCCGCATTAAGTGCAAGTGCCACAGGTACTAACGTAACCTGTTTTGGTGGCAGCAATGGTACAGCTACTTTAACTGTTACAGGCGGCAACGCCCCATACAGCTATTTATGGAATAACTTTGCTACTACGCAAAACCTTACCGGCCTTGCTGCAGGCACTTACACTGTAGTGGTAACTGATAGCAAGAATTGCCAAACTATTACAAGTGTAACTATAACCCAGCCTTCGCAATTAGTTGCAAGCGGTGTGGTTACTAATATTAGCTGTAACGGCGCTAACGATGGAGCAATTAACCTTACCGTAACAGGTGGTGTTGTTACATATAGCTATTTGTGGAGCAACGGCCCGGTAACTGAAGACCAATCAGCTTTAGCCCCTGGCCCTTATAATGTAACCGTTACCGATGGTAACGGTTGTACAGCTACTGCTACATTTAATGTTACACAGCCACAGCCTTTAGCTGTAACGGCAGTAGTAAGTAATGTAACATGTGCGGGCGCTGCCAATGGTGCTGTAAATATTACCGTAACAGGCGGTACCACACCATACACTTATTCATGGAACAATGGTTCAACGGTTGAAGACCGTACAGGCTTAAGTGGTGGTACGTATGATGTAACAATTACCGATGCACACGGCTGTACTACAAACGGTAGTTATGTAGTTAATGAGCCTACCCCATTAGTTTCGTCAATAGCAGGCACTAATGTTACTTGCCATGGTGCTTCAAATGGTGCAGCTGATTTAACTGTTAGCGGCGGTACTGCACCATACACTTATCAATGGAGTACTTTTGAAACAACTCAGGATTTAAATAATATACCGGGTGGTTTGTATCGTGTAATTATTACCGATGCCAACGGTTGCGTAAAACGCGATTCGATTTTAATATTTGAACCTACACAACTTACTTTAACCAGAACCGTAACCGATGTACAATGTTACGGCGATGCAAACGGTGCGGTTGACTTATCGGTTAGCGGCGCTACACCGGGTTATACTTATGTATGGAACAACGGTGCAACTACGCAGGACCTTACCAACTTAACCGCTGGCTTATATACTGTAACCGTAACCGATGCCAATGGCTGTACTGCAGCCATAAGCGCAAATGTTACACAACCTACACAACCGCTTAACGGTACGTTTGTAGCTGCCGATGTAACCTGTAACGGTGCTAACAATGGTAGCGTTAACTTAACTACTGTAGGTGGTACATCGCCATATACTTACTTGTGGACCAACGGTGCCACCAGCGAAGATATACTTGGCGTAGGCCCGGGTACTTATACTGTTACCGTAACCGATGCACACGGCTGTACATTTACAGGCGGCGCTACGGTTAATGAACCTGCACCACTTACTGCAAGTATAGCAGGTACTAATGTTAGCTGCTACGGTGGCAACAACGGCGCGGCTTTATTAACTGTAGCGGGCGGCAATCCTCCATACTCATATTTATGGAGCAACTTTGCCAATACACAAAACTTAGTAGGCCTAACAGCGGGTACCTATACTGTAATTGTAACCGACAGCAAAGGCTGCCAAACAATTACCAGTGTTACTATTACACAACCTGCACCATTTACACTTAGCGCGCTTGTAAGCAATGTAAGCTGTAGCGGTACCAACGATGGCGCTATTGATGTAACACCAAACGGTGGTACATCGCCATATACATACTTATGGAGCAACGGTGCCATTACCGAAGATATCAACTCGCTTGCAGGTGGTAACTATAGCGTTACCGCTACCGATGCCAACGGATGTAGTGTTTCAGCATCGTACACAGTAGCACAACCACAAGCGTTAACCCTTACTGCGGTAGTAGCCAATGTAAGCTGCGCAGGTGCGGGTAACGGTGCTATTAACTTAACTGTAGCCGGCGGCTCGGCTCCATTTACATATATTTGGAGCAATGGCGCTACTACGGAAGATATAAATGGCTTATCTGCAGGAACTTTCGATGTAACTGTTAACGATTCGCATAGCTGTAGCGCTGCTTCAAGCTTTACGGTTACTGAACCTAACGCTATAACATCATCAATAGTTGGCACTAATGTTAGCTGCTACGGCGGTAATAACGGCGCTGTCGACCTAAGTGTTTCGGGTGGTACTACGCCATATACTTATTTATGGAGCACCTTCCAAGCTACACAAGATTTAAATGGCCTTACAGCCGGTATTTATCGTGTAATAATTACTGATGCAAACGGTTGCGTTCAGCGCGATTCAATAGTAATATCACAGCCGGCTCCTTTAGCATTAACCATAGCAACTACCAATGTAAGTTGTAATGGCGCTAACAATGGTACTGTTGATTTAACAGTAACCGGCGGAACAACAGCATACACCTACTTATGGAACAATGGCGCTACTACCGAAGATTTATCTTCGCTTGCTGCAGGCACCTATACAGTAACGGTTACCGATGCTAATGGCTGTACTGCTACAACAAGCGCAACTATTACACAACCGGCACAAATACTCAGCGCTACTTTGGTACCTACCGATGTAACATGTAACGGTGCTAATAACGGAAGCGTTAACCTTTCGGTAATTGGCGGTACTACACCTTACACTTATATATGGAGTAATGGTGCAACAACCAAAGATATTTCGGGTGTTGGCCCTGCAACATACACAGTAACTATAACCGATGCTAATGGTTGTAGCACTATTGGCAGCACAACTGTAAACGAGCCTGCTGTACTTACAGCAAACATTGCAGGTACAAATGTTAGCTGCTTTGGTGGCAATAACGGCGCTGCTGCATTAACTGTAACCGGCGGCAATGCACCTTATACTTATTTATGGAGCAACTTTGCTACTACTCAAAACTTAACCAACCTAACTGCCGGAACCTATACTGTAATAGTTACCGATAGCAAAGGCTGCCAGGCTATTACAAGTGTTACTATAACACAACCTGCGCCACTTGCGGTTAGCGGTGTAATAACTAACGTAACTTGTAATGGTATGCTTAACGGTGCTGTTGACGTAACTGTAACAGGCGGCACAACCGCATACAACTACTTATGGAGCAATGGTGCAACAACCGAAGACCTTACAGGTGTTGCAGCAGGTACGTACACAATTACGGTTATCGATGCTAATGGCTGTACTGCAACTGCAAGCTATACAGTAACTCAACCTCAGCCTTTAACACTTAGCGGTGTGGCCAGCAATGTAACTTGTAACGGCGCTGCCAATGGTAGTGTAAATATTACCTTAACCGGCGGTACAACTGCATACAGCTACTTATGGAGCAATGGTGCAACTACCGAAGACTTAAGTGGTATAGCAGGTGGTACATATACTGTAACCGTAACTGATGCACAGGGTTGTACAGTTACCGCCTCATACACTGTTGCTGAACCTGCTGCGCTTACTTCATCAATAGCCGGCACTAATGTTACATGCTTTGGTGCATCGAATGGCGCTGCCGATTTAACCGTAAGTGGTGGTACCACTCCTTATACATACTTATGGAATAACTTCCAGGCATCGCAGGACTTAAATAACATTAGCGGCGGTACTTACTATGTAATTATTACCGATGCGAATGGTTGTACTAAACGCGACTCGATAGTTATTACAGAACCTACACAATTGGCATTAACAACAACTACTACTAACATATTATGTAATGGTGGCGCTACAGGTGCGGTTGACTTAACTGTAACAGGTGCTACACCGGGTTACACTTATTTATGGAGCAACGGAACAACTACGCAGGATTTAAATGCGGTAGCTGCGGGTACATACACTGTAACCGTAACCGATGCTAATGGTTGTACTGCAACAGCAAGTGCAACACTTACACAACCAGCCGCTTTAGTAATGAATGCAACTACTGTAAACGTAACTTGTGCAGGTGGCGCTAACGGCTCGGTTGATATTACCGTACAAGGCGGTGTATTCCCATACACTTACTTGTGGAGCAACGGAGCAACTACTGAAGATGTAAATGCACTTAGCGGCGGTACATACACAGTAACTATAACCGATGCTAACGGTTGTACAATTGGCAACAGCTATACGATTACCGAACCTACACCATTAGTAACCACATTAACAGGTACAGATTTAACCTGCCATGGCGCTGCTAACGGTACTACCGATTTAACTGTATCGGGTGGTACTGCGCCATACACTTACTTGTGGAATACTTTCCAAACAACACAAGATTTAAGTGGCTTGAATGGTAGTACTTATTATGTTATAGTTACCGATGCTAACGGTTGTACTAAACACGATTCGATAGTAATATTTGAACCAACACAAATAGTTGCAAGTACTACGGTGGTTAATGTATTGTGTAACGGCAGCAATACCGGCTCGGTTGACTTAACGGTTAGCGGCGGTACACCTACATACACTTACTTATGGAGCAATGGTGCAACTACTGAGGATTTAAATGCCGTAGCCGCAGGTACTTACAATGTAACGGTAACCGATGCTAATGGATGTACTGTAACAGCAACTGCTACAGTTACACAACCTACAGCTTTAGTGGTATCGGGTACTACACAAAACGTTCATTGCTTTGGCGGTGCCGATGGCTCGGTTAACCTGAGCGTTTACGGAGCTGTGTTGCCATATACATTTGTATGGAGCAACAGTGCAACAACCGAGGATATAACCTTGCTTATTGCAGGTACTTACAATGTAACCGTAACCGATGCTAACGGCTGTACTGCTACTGCTTCGTTTACCATTACCGAACCTTCGGCAATTACCTCATCAGTTGTGGGCACCGATGTAACCTGCTATGCTGCACATAATGGTGCTGCCAACTTAACCGTTAGTGGCGGTGTTACTCCTTACACTTTCTTCTGGAGCAACTTCCAAGTATCTGAAGACTTGACAAACTTAGACGGCGGAACTTACTATGTTGTTATTACCGATGCTAATGGTTGTACCAAACGCGATTCGGTAGTAATTGCTGAACCAAACCCGCTTATATTATCATACACATCATCAAATATTTCATGTTTCAATGCTAACGATGGTGCGGTTGATGTAACAGTAACAGGTGGTACCACACCGTATACCTACTTATGGAGTAATGGTGCTACAACCGAAGACTTAAGCGGCTTACCGGGTGGTACATACGGCTTAACCGTAACCGATGCTAACGGTTGTACTGCTACTATATCAATGCTTATTATCAACCCGTCGCCTATATCGGCTAACTTTATTACTACCCAGCCAAGTTGTAATTCATTAACCGATGGTACTATTGATTTAATACCAACAGGCGGTACACCGGGCTATAACTTTAACTGGAGCACAAGTGATGTTACCGAAGATGTTACAGGTGTGGGTGCAGGTACATACACTGTAACTATAACCGATACTAAGGGTTGTGTTAAAATTGATTCAACCACAATAGGTGAGCCTGCTCCATTGGTAACATCGGGCTTTATTACTAACGTAACTTGTTTCGGTTATCATGATGGTTTTATTGATATTACTGCTTATGGTGGTACATTACCGTATTTATATAATTGGTCGCCAACATCTTCATCAACTGAAGATATAGCCGACCTATCGGGGGGCAATTACTTTGTAACAGTTACTGATGCTAACGGTTGTACCGTATCTTCATTATACCCTGTGCTTGAACCTGCACAGCTTACGGTTAACCTGGCAAGCAATAACATAGCATGCTTTGGTGGAAACAACGGAGCAGTTGCTGCAATACCTGGTGGTGGTTTAACCCCTTACGAATATCTGTGGGATGATTTCTCTACCGACTCGGCACGTACAGGTTTAACAGCCGGTAAGTACGCCATATTGTTAACTGACTCGAATGGTTGCCACGTAGTAGATAGCGTAATACTTACACAACCTACCGAAATCAGCATTACAGGTGTAGTAACCAATGCTACTTGTAATGCATCTTCAACCGGCGCTGTAAACATTACGGTTAATAATGGTACACCTACTTATACTTTTGCATGGAGCAACGGTGCAACTGCCGAAGATATTGCAAACGTACCTGCCACTACTTACACAGTTAGCGTAACCGATGCAAACGGATGTTTGAAAACCAAGGACTTTACCGTTACGGAACCTACTGCTATGTCAACGCAGTTGTTAACCGATAACCCTTCATGCCATGGTAGCCATAACGGTTCCGCCTCGGTAATAGCTACCGAAGGTATTGCGCCATACACATTTGCATGGAACACAACACCTGTACAAACTACAGGTAGCGCACACAACTTGGGGGCGGGTACATACACCGTAACTGTAACCGATGCCAATGGATGTACTGTAGAGGATAATGTAACTATTACACAACCCGATTCAATTGCCGTATCTACCCAATCATTCGGCTCTAAATGTTACAATACTTCTACCGGTGTAGTAATTGCAACGGTAACGGGTGGCGAAGCGCCATACATATACAGCCTAAACGGTGTTACACAGCTTAGCGATACCTTTACCAACCTAAGCCCGGGTAATTACATTATAGAAGCTACCGACCTGAATGGTTGCTCAGGCACTGCTACATTTACAATTGCTAACGCAAGCGAAATATCAGTTGACTTAAGTTATGTAGGAAACAACGTAATACTTACCGGTATGGAAACACAATTGGTAGCAGTTGCCACTTCTACATCGCCTATTATAGCTTACAGCTGGAACCCTGATACCTTGTTCGACTTTAGCGCATGCGGCGACCCAAGCAATTGTGCTAACCCATACGTACACCCTAATGAAACGACCTTGTTTACCGTTACGGTTATGAACTCGGATTCATGTACTGCTTCCGACACCCTGACTATTTATGTAAGCCATGAATTATCGGCCTTTATACCTTCAGCCTTTACACCTAACGGTGATGGTTTAAATGACAGGTTTGAGTTTGATATATTAGGTGCCGAGAAGTTAGAGGTAAGTGTATTCGACCGTTGGGGTGGAAGAATTTTCTACAATGCCAACCAACCTAACGGCTTAACCGGCAGCAACGGATGGGATGGTACCAAAGGCGGTACAAATGTACCTGACGATACCTACGTTTATATGCTTAAGGTTACCTACTTTGATGGTAATACGAAAGACATTACAGGCACAGTTACTATAATGAGATAGTTAGGTTTCTATCAATAATTTATTAATCCCCTGCAAAGTAATTGCAGGGGATTTTTTTTGCCCGTTACACTAGGGCATATATACTTGTATGCGATATTTATATGCATTATTTCTTAATGCAATTTTAACGGTGAACCGCGTAATATTTTGACCAAAATCATGCTGTTTTGTAATATGGGAATCTTATATTTACCCTTCACACTAATACGCACTTGTTAAATTTTATTTTTCTATGAAAAAAGCATTTACCCTGATGTGCTTTTCGTTATTGTTATTGGCTACACCGGCGGTGTATGCTCAAAACAATAATAAGGCATTAACAGTACCCCCTATTTTTTCCCTGTTCGATTATTTTAAGGTTGGCATGCAGGATGTAAAAAAAGCCGCTCCGCATTTTCCTGCCGAGTATAATAACACAACGCGCCCATACAATGAATTGCTAAACCAATGGCTTGAAAGCTACCCGCGTGAGTGGGCATCGTTGCAAAACTTGCCGCAACTTGCCAATAAGGGCATAGGCTGGGCAAGCTATGGTGTACCCGAAAAATATGTAGCACAAAAAGAAACCGTTGCAAGTTCATGGTGGCAATGGTATAGCAATAGCGGCGTAAGCAGCGATACCAAAAAGAAATTATTTCCTCATTTTCCTGATTTAGATAAATCATTAAAGGGCGATACACTGGGAGCTAACTTTGATAGGAAAGTAGGTATGTGGCAACGCCTGTACCCTAAGGAGTATATAGCTTTTTTAAATACGCCTGAAATAAAGGCGCTTAACCCGTATGCACCGGGTACTATAAAAATTGAATATATGCCACGTTTTATTGGTACAGGTATTACTGCCCAGTTTCCGGTTAAAGAAAATACGGGCGATGTATTACAGGATGATTATAACTACCAATTGCGGATACGTAACTGGTATTTTGTTTATAAACCCGAAGAGTTTGAAAAGCGTTACGGTAAGGATTACGAGTTTCAGCCAACATTTAATGCAGATGAATACAGGAAAACTGTAAAAATGCTGATTGAAAGGCAAAAGAACCCGGATTACAACACCATTAAAAACGGAAAATAGTTAACGCTGAAACTTGAAATAATGAAAACTCAATTACACTATATAAAATTTTTGGCGGTACTGTTTTTACTACTGGCCGCAACTATACATAGCAAGGCACAAACTACTAATGATGGTGCCATGTATTTAGAATATTATACCAGCTATTATTATGTTGAAAGTGTTGACGACCCTACAACAGGCGAGTTAAATGCCAATGAGTACCGCTGGATATTTTGGGGTGCCGATAATGCCGACTTAGATGGTTTAGGCTGGCGTGGCGGAGCTACTATTGGCATTAATTCATCTAACTATGGTTGGGTGGGTTCGGGCCTTAATTTATTAATGTCGCAGCAGTATGGTACTGCGGGCAGTACCGCACAAGCGGTGCCTACCTATTTGCAATTACGCGGCGAAGGTTGGGAAGATGACTGTTATGATTGTTTCCGTTCAACAGGTACAATATCGTATGAATGCGACCAATGCAGCAGTAATATATACGATGGCGGATGCGGTTGCAGCACCAATATACTTTGCGGTTGCTCGGCTGAAGACCAACACTGCGGGCCTAATACAATATCATCAACTATCCCTTTCAGGGTGGTGCCCCCATGTTCAGCCATAAGCATAACAGGTCCATCGTGGATTGGTGATTACGGATCAAGCACATGCGGTAATGATGATATTGCTGCTGAACTGTTAGTGTACTGGACCCCGCCACGCCCCAATAGTTTTACCGCATCAACTACCAGTTTTTGTAACGGTGGCGGTACAACAACTTTAAATTTATCGGGTGCAGTATTTGGCGGTACTTACGATATTTATGATGAATCGACAAGTTCATTTATTGCCACAAACTATAGTGGTACTACTTATACATTATTTGTTGGCTCAACCAAAACATTCAGGCTATATACACGCAACAATGGTTGCCGTAGCCAAAGCTGGTTTCCGCTTACTATTACTGTAGCGGCGCCCTTATCGGCAGGTACCATCAGCGCATCGCAAACAGTTTGTAATGGTGGCGACCCTGCTGTATTTACCAATACGGCATCTGCATCGGGAGGTTTAGGCGGCTTTACTTATCAGTGGGAATCTCAGGCAAATTGTACAGGCGGTTTTGGTAACGTAGGTGGTGCTACATCAAGCACTTACGATGTGCCGGCCGGCATTACACAAACTACCTGCTATAGGCGTACAGCTACCAATACTTGCGGCAGCGTTAGTACAGGCGCTTTAAGTGTAACTGTGTTGCCAACTATTAATTACGGTACTGTATCAGGTGGTGGTGGAACTTATTGTGCTACTGCCGACCCCGGCATAATGTCGGTAACGCCATCGGGCGGTACAGGTACATTTGCTTACCAATGGTATTACCAAAACGGAAGTGTTGCCTGCCCAACGGGTTCTTCAACCGCAGGTTGGATAGCCATTGGCAGCGCTAACTCATCAACTTACGACCCGCCTGCGGGCTTAACCACCACACGCACTTACGCCGTATTGGTTGATCCGTCGGGCTCGCCCGATTGCGGCGGAGGTATATGGGCGGGTAACTGTGTTACAGTTACTGTAAACAGTTTATCAGTAGCGCCAACTTCAATTACAGGTGTTAATACCTTATGCCCTTTGGGCAGTACCACGCTTAGCGTTAATGGTGGTGCATTGGGTACAGGTGCACAGTGGGTTTGGTATAGCGGTAGCTGTGGTGGCACATTAGTAGGTACTGGTAACTCAATTACTGTATCGCCGGCATCAACCACCACTTATTATGTACGCGCCGAGGGTACATGTAATAACACAACCTGCGCATCAAGTACGGTAACCGTAAATACTAATTCAACAGCCCCAGGTTCAGTGGGTGGTACAAGTAATATATGTTTAGGGCAAAGTACAATGCTTTCGGTTAACGGCGGCTCTTTAGGTTCGGGTGCGCAATGGTATTGGTACACGGGTGGCTGCGGTACTACTTTAGTAGGATCAGGTGCAACATTAACCGTTACACCTACTACCAGCACCACTTATTATGTACGTGCCGAAGGTACTTGCAACACTACTACTTGTGCATCGTTAGGTGTTACAGTTAGCGATACTTCGTTGCCTGCTACAAGTATTAATGCCAACCAAACAGTATTTTGTAATGGCGATAGCGCAACATTAAGTATAGTTGGCGGCAGCTTAGGTGCCGGTGCAAGTTGGAAATGGTATAGCGGAAGTTGTGCAGGTACACCTGTAGGCACAGGCAGTAGTATTGTTATTCACCCTACGGTAAATACTACATACTATGTACGTGCCGAAGGTACTTGCAACAATACTATATGCAGGCAAATTTCAATTACGGTAAATACTTTATCGGCGGCACCAAGTAGTATTGCAGGTGTAACTACAGTATGCGAAGGCACATCAACCACACTTACCGCGCAAGGTGGCAGTGTTGGTACAGGTGCAGTGTATACGTGGTATAGCGGTACTTGCGGTGGCACACCGGTGGGTACGGGTATTTCAGTTACAGTTTTTCCAACAGTAACAACCAATTACTTTGTACGTTTAGAGGGTACCTGTAATACTACAAGTTGTGTATCAACTACCGTTACGGTAAACGATACCTCAAAACCGGCTACCTCTATTTCAGGTTCACCGGCAATATGTATCAATAGTTCAACTTTACTAAATGTAGTAGGCGGCCATTTAGGTGTTGGCGCTATATGGCATTGGTATGTTGGCAGTTGCGGTGGTACATCTATTGGTGGCGGCTCATCGTTATCAGTATCGCCAACTGTTACCACTACTTATTATGTGCGTGCCGAGGGCTTGTGTAATACTACTATTTGTATACCATTTACAGTAAACGTAAACCCCTTGCCTAATGGCAATATAAGCGGAAGCACTACTGTATGTAGTGGTACCGATACCGTTATAATATTTAACCTTACAACAGGTACAGGCCCCTTTGATATTTTATATACCGATGGCACCAATGTATACAACAGAAACGGAGTAAGTAACGGCGATACCGCTCATATTTATGCAACAAGTACCGCTACCTATACCTATACACAAATTACCGATGCTAATGGCTGTATACGCAGCTCAGGATTTTTAGGTGGTGCAACTATTACTGTAGCCCCATTGCCTTCTATCAGTAATGTTTCGGTAAGTAATGTGTTTTGCAATGGTGGCAACACAGGCTCAATATCTGTAACTGCCAGTGGTGGTACACCCGGTTATGTATACTCGGATGATGCAGGCGCCACTTACCAAAGCGGAAACGTTTTTGCCAGCCTTACTGCGGGCGCTTACAACCTGTATGTAAAAGATATATTGAATTGTACATCGGCATATACCTTTAACCCGGTTAATGTTACCGAACCAGCGGTGCTTGACCATACTAATACTGTAACTGATGCAAGTTGTGCCAATGTGTTTGATGGTTCTATAGTAGTAAATGCCACAGGTGGTACTATACCTTATAGCTATTCGTTAAATGGCGGGCCTGCACAAATGGGCAATACATTCAGCGGCTTGGCAGGTGGTAGTTACACTGTGCAGGTTACCGATGCACATGGCTGTACCGATACTTCGCATGTACTAATTAATAACTCATACGGTGTTACCGCTGTGGTTGATACGCAAACAAACGTATCGTGCTTTGGCGGTACCGATGGTACTGTAACCGTGCATTTAACAGGTGGAATACCTCCTTATTCATATTCAATTAATGGTGTAACGTTCCAATCGGCACAAACGTTTACAGGCCTTGCAGCAGGCAACTATACCGTTACCATGCGCGATAGTAAGGGCTGTGCTGATTTTGCATCAATAACTATTATTCAACCAAACATATTGCAGGCTATTGTTGATTCGGTACACCAAATATTATGTAACGGTACACCAAGCGGCGCTATATACATTAGTGTAACAGGCGGCAATGCACCATATTCATTTTTATGGAGTAACGGTGCTACTACCGAAGATGTGACCAACCTGGGTGCAGGTATTTACAACGTTACCATTACCGACTCAAAAGGTTGTTCAACCTCGGCGGGTGTTACTATTACACAGCCATTGCAGTTGTTTGTAAATGTAGCATCGTACCACAATCTTTCTTGTTACAACGATTCAACAGGATCGATAGATATAACTGCTAATGGCGGTACTGCACCTTATTGGTTTGTATGGAGCACAGGCGATACTACTGAAGATATTTACGGCTTACATGCAGGCACCTATTTAGTTACTGTTAGCGATGTATATAATTGCCGCCAGGTAGCATCGCAAACTATTACAGAACCAACACAACTTACTACCGCCATAACAGGTACTAACGTTAGTTGCAACGGCGCTGCCAACGGTACAGTTACTTTAACTGTAAACGGTGGTACTATGCCATACAATTATTTATGGAACAACGGTTTTACCACACAAAACTTAACCAACATTGCAGGTGGTAATTATTCGGTTGTGGTGCACGATGCAAACGGTTGCAGCACCACTGATGTGTATGCCATTACCGAACCTGCTGCCATAGCACTTTCAGCATCGGTTACCAATGTATTATGCAATGGAGCATTAACAGGTGCCATTGATTTAACCGTAACGGGTGGCACGGGTACTTATACTTATGCATGGAGCAACAGCGCAACTACCGAAGATATTTCGGGCCTTGCCGCAGGTAACTACACTATTACCGTTACCGATATTAACTCAACAGCTTGTACTGCTGTTGCAACCTACACGGTTGCGCAGCCCGCAGGTTTAATACTAAATGCAACGCCGGTAAATGTGGCTTGTGCAGGTGGTGCAAACGGTGCGGTTGATATAACTGTAAATGGTGGTGTTTTTCCTTACACTTATTTGTGGAGCAATACTGCCACCACCGAAGATATACACAACGTTAGTGGTGGTACTTATTCAGTTACTGTTACTGATGCTAACGGTTGCACAATATCTAATTCATATACCATTACTGAACCTACAGCTATTACATCAAGCATAATTGGAACCGATGTTAGTTGCAATGGTGCCAGCGATGGTGCTGCCGACCTAACGGTTAATGGTGGTGCTGCGCCGTATTCATTCCTATGGTCAACATTCCAAGGCAGCGAAGATGTAACAGGCCTAAGCGGTGGTTTATTCTACGTAGTAATACATGATGCTAACGGCTGCGAACATAAAGATTCGGTATTGATTAACGAACCTGCACCTTTAGTATTAAGTACAAACATCAGCAACATATCGTGCTACAACAGTAACGATGGGGCTATTGATTTAACGGTAACAGGTGGTACACCAACTTATACTTATGCATGGAGCAATGGCGCTGTTACTGAAGATTTACAAAACTTGCAGAATGGCGTGTATGTGGTAACCGTTACCGATGCACATACCTGTTCTTCTACCACATCAATTTCTATTATTAACCCATCGGTTATTACGGCCAACTTTATCGTACACAATCCGCTTTGCTTTGGTTCGGCTGATGGATCAATTGATATGATACCTTCGGGCGGTACACCACCGTTTACTTACTTATGGAGCAATGGTGCAACTACTGAAGATATAGCAAACATTGTTGGCGGTACTTACATAGTAACCCTTACCGATACCAAAGGTTGCGCAAGAATTGATTCGGCTAAAACTATCGAGCCGCAACCATTGGTTACATCGGGCTTTATTACTAATGTAACTTGTGCAGGTGCGCAAAATGGCTTTATTGATATTACTGCTTACGGCGGCACATTGCCATATTACTACCATTGGTCATCGGGCGAATCGACAGAAGATATCGGTGGCAAATCGGGCGGTAATTATTTTGTAACTGTTACCGATGCCAACGGTTGCCAGGCCAGTACACTATACCCTGTGCTTGAACCGCTGCCGCTTACTGTAGATGTAGTAGGCAGTAATGTAAGTTGCTACGGATTGAACAATGCCAATGTTGCAGCTGTGCCTACAGGCGGTACCACACCTTATTATTACTTATGGAATACCTTCGATACCGATTCATCTTTAACAGGTATGGGCGTAGGTAAATACACTGTACAGGTTATTGATTCGAACGGATGCTTTACTTATGATAGTTTAACTATAACACAGCCTACCGCAATTGTTGTTACAGGTACAGTAACTAACGCATTATGCTTTGGTGCTACTACAGGCGCAGTTGATATTACTGTTAATGGTGGCTCGCCAGCATACACATTTGCATGGAGCAACGGCGATGTAACCGAAGACCTGAGTAATGTATCGGCAGGTACTTATACGGTAACTGTTACCGATGCTAATGGTTGTTCAACAACTGCAATGTTCACTATTACCGAGGGCACCGAAATTATTGCGGGCATTGGTACTTACAACCCGGTATGTTCGGGTGGTAACTCGGGTGGGCTTACTGCAATTGTTAGCGGTGGCGTGGGGCCTTACACTTACCAGTGGAGTACAACGCCTGTGCAAACAAGCCTATCGGCAAATAACTTAATTGCAGGTACTTATTTTGTAACGGTTACCGATAGCAAAGGTTGTACTGTTACCAATACTGCTACCTTAACCGACCCTCCACCAATTGTAGTATTAGCTAACCCAACGGGTGCTAAATGTTTCAATACGGCATCGGGTGCGGTGGCTACTACCGTTAGTGGTGGTTTCCCTCCGTACACATATTTATTAAATGGTGTGGGCCAGGCCAACGGTAACTTTAACGGCTTACTGCCGGGCAACTACATTGTAGTGGTTACCGATGCTAACGGTTGCCAAGGTCAAGCGCCGTTTACTGTTAATTCGCCAAGCCAGTTATCGGTTAGCTTAGGTGTTACACAGCAGGTAATACTTACGGGTATGCAAACCCAATTAGTAGCAACTGCGCAATCGGATACTACCATTATACACTACATCTGGAGCCCCGATTCGTTAGTTGATTTAAGCGGCTGTACCGACCCAACTAACTGCCCTAACCCTTACGCGTTCCCGCGCACTACTACCACATTTACGGTGTATGCGGTTAATGCCGATTCATGTGTAGTGTCGGATACTGTTACTGTAACTGTAATAAACCAACCTTCGGCATTTATGCCATCGGCGTTTACACCTAATGGGGACGGATTGAACGATAGGTTTGAAGTGGATATATTAGGCGCTACTGATATTGAGGTGATGATATTTAACCGTTGGGGACAACGCGTTTATTACAATGCATCGCAAACTAATGGCTTAACAGGTACCGACGGATGGGATGGAACCGTAAACGGCAAACCTGCACCTGAAGATACCTATGTGTACCAAATAAAAGTGGTGTATTACGATACAATAAGCAAAGACTTTACCGGTACTATTACCTTAATGAAATAGCACCCGTATTAATTATTGAATGCCTCCCGGATTTTTTTCGGGGGGCATTTTTATTTTATAGAATGTTATAAACAACCACGTCTCTTTCCAAAGTTTCGGACCGCTCTCCTTATTGAAGGAGAGGGGAAATTCCAAACCGATGTAAGCGGGTTGGCATGGGGTGTGGTTTAAAACAAGCATTTGAAAAGGAAACAAATACGAATTGTATGATATTAGCTGTATGAAAAACGCCCGATACTTTGCCGATAAATACGCCATGCAGCCGCACCCCGAGGGTGGATGGTATAAAGAAACTTACCGCGCCGATGAACAGGTAGAAGCGGCACATTTGCCTGCGCGCTTTAGGGGCAGCCGTAGTTTTAGCACTGCTATTTATTTTATGTTAGAAGGGCATCATTTTTCAGCGTTTCATAGAATTAAGAGCGATGAGGTTTGGCATTTTTATGAAGGTGGCCCGTTGCATGTATATGTAATAAATGAACAGGGTAATTTGCAAATAATCAAGCTGGGTCGTAACCCCGATGAGGGCGAAGTTTTTCAGGGGGTGGTTATGGCAGGCTGCTGGTTTGCATCGAGGCCGTGTAGCGGCACTGCGTTTTCGTTAGTGGGTTGTACGGTAGCACCGGGCTTTGATTTTACCGATTTTGAATTGGCAAAAGGAGAGGAGTTAAGCCAACAATATCCGCAACATACTGAGTTGATTATGGAGCTTTGCAGGCAGTAAAACAAATTGAAACGGGCCTTGAAATATGGCCATAATGATGGTATAAAATGTCTGTAGTTTGTCGTTAGATGTCCATTATGGCGGCGCTGGTGTCAGGTTTGGCGGCTGTGGTGTCGGGTAGTTGTTTTAGTTGAAAGTTGAAGATTAAAAGTTAAAGGTTGAAAGGCTATGTGCAAATTTCACTATTTGAGAATGTGGTGATAAATACAAAAAAATATCACAGCAGATTGACCAGATTCGGCAGATAATACAAAAGAATAAATAAATATAAATTACAATTGCCACAAAGGCGCTAAAGCACAACGGGAATACAAGAAGAAGTAAAGTGCTATAGCCAAAGATTCAAAGATGATTTATAAATATCAGCATCAACTTTTAACCTGTAATATTTAACCTTTAACTGACGTAAATTCCCCAAGCCCGCAATTCGTTATTTGTGTTAGAAATAAAGAACGGCAGGCTTGGTTAGTACCTTCACCTTAATGTCTTATGGTCACAATGCCTGCATCATCGAGTATCTCCGTGCATCCTGTAATTGCGGACTGCTTTTTTGTAATGTTTTTTCATGCTTTTGGTACTTGGTTAAAACCCCTCCCAAACCCTCCCCAAAGGGGAGGGCTTAAAAATGGGCGCACAGTCCGCTGCCGTAAACATGGCCATGCTTACAGGATTTGCGGAGGTAAGAGCACCTTGCCCCTTACCGCGGATAACGCAAATATACTATGCGGGTATAGGCGAATGCAAATTGGATTTACTAATGTTCCGCGTGGGGCGAACATTGTTCGGCTGTGAAGGAATATTGGTAAAGTTTTTTGGCGATTGACTGATGAAGGATGGGGATTATGATAAAGTAATACTTATTTGTATTATTCTTTTTGCTTGATCAAAAAGAACCAAAAAATCAAGGCTGTGTGGCTTCAAGGCTAAAAATGATTTCGTACGCCGAAACTCCCCGAACTCGTCGCTTCGCTCCTCAAACAGCGCGGAGTTTTATCGGCTGACTCATCATTTTTTTAACGCCAGAATCCACAAGGCCATATTTTATTATGTGCTCTTTGGGGTAGTGTTACAGCATACAGTGATTGTTGGTTAGCGAGAAAGAACAGCTGATTGATTTGTTAAACAGATAATTTATGTGATTAATTCTCATTTCTACTTTTAATATAGCCTAAATAATCCTGTGTGTTTATTCTACACACTTTATAATAGTATGCACGACCATAGACTTTTAGTAAATGCTTTAGATTATTGATAAAACCGTATTTATTAAAAAGAAGGCATGATATTATTAATGTAATAAACAATATGGACTCAGAATATTGTGGAAGAGGATTGCCCCAAAAATTTTTCCACCAAAGCATTATTTGATCAGGAATGAACAAAGCCAATATTACTTCGAATAAATAGATCAATAAAATAGATGAATTTATTGAAGTATATGCTTTGTCTAGTTCAACCTTACTTCTTAGATCACTCAATTTGAAAGAAAATTCATCATTTTCTAAAGGAGCAAGTTCTGTGTTATAGTGGCTTTCATAATATTCGTCTGTATCGTTTTTATACTTACTCACTGGTAATGATATTTAAGTGTATAATAAATGGATATTTGAAAGTATTTTATTCTATGAATAAATTTTAGTTGTGTTTTGTTTTTTTCTTAACGAGTAGTCTTATTCTGAATAGAGTACTGCGAAGGTTTTTAAAACGGAAGATTGCCTCTTCTTCTCGATTGCATCGAGATTCATCGCAATGACAGGGTTTAGATAGTTGGTATTTGGCGAAACTTGGTTGTTAACTGTGCAAGGAAGGTTTAATACTGCTTAAAACAACGTTAGCAGTTTGCCTGAGGTTTTGCCCTCGTGGGTTAGTAGCCATTCCTTACGCCACAGGCCGCCGGCGTAGCCTGTTAGCTTTCCGTTTTCGCCTATTACCCGGTGGCAGGGTAGTATAATGGCTATGGGGTTTTTGCCATTGGCAAGTCCTACCGCACGCGATGCATTTACATCGTTCAATTGCTTAGCTATATTTCCGTAGGTGGTGGTATCGGCGTAATCTATACGCTTTAATTCGTCCCATACTTTTAATTGAAACTCGGAGCCCTGCGGGGCAATAGGTACGTCAAAGTCAAAACGCTTGCCTTCAAAGTATTCTTGCAGTTGTTGTGCGCATTGTAATATTACGGGTGGCGGTTCGGCGGTATCTACGCCTTCTGTTTCAACAAACCATACCTGTGTAATGGCATCGTCGGTGCCTTTTATCTCCACCCAACCAACAGGCGATGGTATGTATTTGGTATGCATAGGTTTTTTATCCTCACCCCCAACCCCTCTCCCAAGGAGAGGGGAGTGCTATATGGGCATGTTTTATTTGTTATTTAATTTTTTAACCACACCCCGTCCCGATCAAAATCGGGACTTCCCCTCTCCTTAATTAAGGAGAGGGGCGCTTGTTTGAGGATATTTCGGATATAAATTATGCTTCAACATTATTTTAAAATGCTTGATGGTTATGTTGAACTTTAATTAATTCCCCTTTAAATCAGCAACGTCTTTTTTCAGTTCCTGCATTAGCTGCAATATGTTTTGGTAGCTTAGGTCGCTGCCTTTATTTAGGTGGCTAATGTTTATTACTGCGCGCCATACTTCAAGCACTTCATCCACTTTAATGGGGTATGCCGGGTACGATGTATTATCGCTACGCAAAATTAGTGTGCCGTTTTCTTCCACCTGGTTGAACACGCGCTTGTATACAATGCCATCGTGCTTGCTAAGTATTATGTAGGTGCTGCCGTCTTTTATGCTGGTCCAGTTTTCAACGTACTCGGCAATAATGATTGAGCCGGGCTGTACTGGCAACATGCTATCGCCTTTAATTTCGAAAGCACGGTAAGTGCCCGCTGGCAAAAACGGCAAGCGGAATTTGTTCAACTCCTTAATAAAAGTTGGGTCGGCGTAGCCGTTTAAGTAACCTGCTGCGGCTTTAACGGGCACCAGTTCAATATTTTCGTTATCCTTTTTATCAACGGTAATAGCCAGCACGCGGAGGTTTTTTCCGGTTACATCGGCGTTCAGTTGTTCGTCGTTAAACAACGGCACCTTTTCAATTTGTCGCAAGTCGCGGGTTATCAGGTCGTCAATTTTATAATTAAATATTTTCGACAGGTGCACTAACACCTCGTAAGTAGGGCGGGCGCGGCCTTCTTCGTAGCTACCTATTACGGCACGTTTTATATCCAACTCCTCGGCTAACTCGTTCTGTGTCCAGCTTTTTAGTTTCCTCAAAAATTTCAAGTTGGTTGCTATAAATTCCATCACCAAATATTTTAGTTATTTGGGTTCTAAAATAAGCAAAAATATTTAGTATTTTGTATCGCAATGCAAAATTTCATTCTGCACATGGATTTAGACTCCTTTTTCGTATCGGTTGAAAGACTGTTCGACAAGAGTTTAATTGGCAAACCTGTAATAGTAGGCGGTAGCAGCAACAGGGGTGTGGTATCGTCGTGCAGTTACGAGGCGCGCAAGTTTGGCGTACATAGCGCCATGAGCATAGTTAAGGCGCGCAAACTTTGTCCGCACGGCATATTTGTAAGCGGGCGTATGAGCGACTATGGCCACTACTCGAAAATGGTAACCGATATAATTGCCGAGCGTGCACCTATGTTTGAAAAGGCATCGATAGATGAGTTTTATGTTGACCTGACGGGCATGGATAAATATTATGGCTGCTGGAAATGGAGTACCGAACTAAGGCAAGCTATTGTGCGCGAAACCAACCTGCCTATTTCGTTCGGGTTATCGATTAATAAAATGCTGGCTAAAATGGCTACCAACGAGGGTAAACCCAACGGCCAGTACATGATTGAGTTAGGTAAAGAACAAGAATTTTTGGATCCGAAACCAGTGGGTAAAATTCCTTTTTGCGGCGATAAAACCGTTAAGTTTTTAAACGATAAAGGGATACATACTATTTACGATTTGCGACAGTTTAGCCCCGAGGCATTGAACAACTGGTTGGGTAAACATGGTTATGATTTATGGAACCGCGCACACGGGCGCGGCACTGCTGAGTTACATCCGTACCACGACCCGAAATCGATGAGTAGCGAGCGGACTTTTAATGCCGATACCGATGATGCCGATTGGCTTAAAAAGGTAATCATATCGCTTACCGAAAAGTTGGGCTTTGAACTGCGCGAAGAAAAAAAACTAACCAAATGTGTGGCCATTAAAATACGCTACAGCGATTTTTCGACCTACACCCGCCAACTGGCCATACCTGCCACCAGCAACTCGAAAATATTAATGGAAGTGGCATTAAAAATATTTGCCGAAGCATACGATACAAACCGCGATGTACGTTTAATAGGCGTTAAACTTTCGAACTTAGAGGAAGGTGCTTACCAGATTAATATGTTTGATGATAACGAAAAAGAAGTGCTGCTATACAAAGCTATTGACGAGATGAAGGCCAAACACGGCCTTAACAAAGTAACGCTGGCGCAAAATATTGGCTTAGGAAATGTGAAACGTAATGACCCTGAAGCCGATATGAATAGAGAAGTGAAGAGAGAACAGAGCAAAAGCAAAAAAGAGGGTTGATAATAATTGCTTGACGGGTTACCCATTTTCGATTATATTAGAACAGATTTGTGATGCGTATGAAGTACTTGCTCAGTATATGCCTGTGGGGCTTATGTTATCATTTGTTTTCGATGGATTATACCGGAAACGAAATGCTAACGGTACTTGGTAAAAGTGTAAACTCGCCCGACTTTAAACAATACAAAGATTTTTGGCTGCTTGATAATAATTACCAAAACCCTTATGGTGGTTTAAAACTTGCCGTAAACCCAACTTTAGAAGTAGTAGATACAGTAGTAGTAGCCGGTTATGGTTACACAGTTAACGGTAACCATTATGCCAATTGTTCATCAAAACTGCCTTACGATATTAAGCTGGATGATAACATGGCTACCATTGCACAAAAAATGGGTGTGGCAGGTGTGTATTACGATGGCCGTGCAAGCTACCACGCAGGCGATTACGATATGGTAGTTAAGTATGCCGATGCGGGTAAAATAAAATGGGTTAAATTTTTTCCGAACCGCTCGGTGTTTGCCAAGCCAAGTATGCCTGCACTTAATGTAGCAGCCGTTGAACCGATATTGCCCAAAGCAGAAGTTGTAAATACTGAACAGACGCACGTAGCTGAAACTGCTACCACAAGCACCAACGGAAGTATATCGCGGATGGATGCCGCACGTATGGCTTTCGAAAATGCAAGCTATAGCAAACCTGTGCATACCGAAACTACCAAGCCAAAAGTTAACACACCTGTTGCAACAGCAAGTACAACTACTAAACCAACGGCACCCGCCGTTACACCTGCAGCAAAACCTGTTGCAGTTACTACAACTTCTACCACCGCATCATTCAGGCAATCAATTATGGGGGTGTTCGAATCGTGGAGGAACTCAGGGTTCTATTCTATTAAAGGTTCGCCGCATACCATTAATAATTACTGGAATTATAAATACACCTACGGTACTAAGCTGCACATACCCGGCGAAAAGTACAACATGCTTTATAGCTTTCCGTTCGATTACTCGCAGCTTGATTTTGTATCGGTACTAAAAGAAAGTGATTACTACGATAGTAGTTTCGATGCTTTGTATAAAGAGTTTGAGCATAAACTGATGGAAAACTTTAAGCAGCAAGACGGCTGGTATGCATCGTGTCTGCCGAATACCGATGGCAGCAAACTATCGGACCTTGAAGTGCGTAACGACCGTTACGGCTCTATTATTCTGGACTATACCAAAACCCCACACGGCAAGTATATACTATACCTGCGCTTTTTGCTGTACTCTAATTAGTCACTTTCTATTTTACTTTATTTAGGAGCCGCAAAGTGTTGCGTTTCTACAGATGTTCAGAGCGGGTATTTAGCCAGACGCAAAGTATTGCTTCCTTACCATTATCTTCTTCTATTTTTACCTATTGCAAATAATTGTAAATTGCATTATGGACATACCAGCAGAAATAGAACGGCTAAAGAAGGAGCTGGAAGAAACTGGCGATGAGGCCACCCGGGTACAGATACTGGAGGCTTTGTTTAAGAACTATGTTGAGATACTTACCCTCGACCAACAACCTTATGCCGAGAAGCTGATGCAAACAGGAACAAACCTGGGAGATGCTTATTATACCGCACTTGGCTCGACTTGGCTGGCTGTGTCTTATATCAAACAAGCCCGCTGTTCTGAAGCACTTGAGTTACTTCATCCTGCGAAGGAAGTGTTGCAGCAGGGAGATAGTGCATGGGCAGTTGAAACGGTGTATAACTCTATAGGGCTTTGCTATTCGGAAAGTGGGGATTTTAGTACTGCCCTGAAATATTTTGAACAAGGAATAATTGCCTGCCATTCGGTGGATACGGATTATGAACCAATTATATTGTATCATAATTTGGCTCATGCCAATCTACATCTAAATAACTATCAAGCTACCTTACAATGGTGTCAAAAGCTGGCGTCATTGAACCTTACCGGTGCACGCTACGGGCTCATGGGTAGGGTATATCACAATATAGGCATGGTCCAAATATTACAGTTTAAGTTGGCTGAACCAATAGAGAACACACAGAAAGCGCTTACTATACTCCGTGAATGCGGTGATATAAGTGGTAGCTGTGAGGCGTTGACCAATATAGGCTGGATATATGACCATCAAGGGCTGTACGCAGAGGCGCTCCAAAACCACCAAGAGGTGCTGCGACTGTCAGAAGAGCATGGATTCAAAAAACTAATGGCAGCGGCCTATGCCAATATCGGCTATGTGCACGAACAGCAGGAAAACTACCAAGAAGCATTGGAAACATATCTTCGTGCCTTAAAACTCCTTACTGAGCAAAATATAAAGGAATTGGTGTCAGGTATGCATTGCAACATCGGAGGTATTTACGCGTTACTCACCGACAAATGTGCGGCAGGCACACCCGAACGGGGTTCTTACTATGAACTATCTATTAAGCACAATGTGCTGGCGCTGGAAACATCCATTAATAGGAGAGAAACATGCGAAGCCTACAATGCCCTTGGTACTACCTACCAAAAACAAGCCAATGATATGCCTGCCGGAGCGAAGAGAGAAGCCCTGTGTAGCGAGGCACTTGCACAACACCTAAAGGCAATAGCAATAGGGGAGGAGATAGAGCATAAGAAACACATAGCTATGGCATACGAGGGCATAGGCCGCGTATATGCGCAACAAAATGACTATTTGCAAGCAAAGGAAAACTACCTGACGGCGATACAGATAGCAGAAGATATTGGAGATAAGAAAGTGGTTTGTGGCTTATTGCTGGCTTTATTTAGCATATACAAATCGCTCAACGATTTCGAGCAGGCGCTGATTTACCACGAGAAACACCATAAACTGAATAACGAACTGATAGGGGCCGAGGCACAAAAAAAACTATCACAACTCCATTTTAAACAGGATATGGAGAACAAAGAAAAGGAGATTAGCTTTGAGAAAAAAGAGCGGGAGATTACCCAAACACTGGTACTCAACATCCTACCCGCCGAGGTAGCAGAAGAATTGAGAGATACCGGCGAAAGCGAGGCCAGGCAATTTGATGATGTTACTGTGCTTTTTACCGACTTTAAAAGTTTTACTACTGTTAGCGAGCGATTGACACCCAAACAACTGGTGGCGGAGCTTCATGCCTGCTTCTCGGCCTTTGATGGTATTATGCAGAAATATGAGATAGAGAAAATTAAGACGGTAGGTGATGCCTATCTTGCTGCTTCAGGCTTACCGCATGCTAACCCAAACCATGCTACTAATATGGTAAGGGCTGCGCAAGAGGTGAGGGACTTTATGCACCGGCGCCAAATTGCGGCAAAAGATAACGGGTTGGAAACCTTTGAAATCAGGATAGGCATACACTCGGGCCCTGTAGTAGCAGGCATAGTAGGCGTGAAAAAATTTGCTTACGATATTTGGGGCGATACAGTTAATACAGCTGCCCGCATGGAGCAGAACAGCGAAGCGGGCAGGATTAATATATCGGAAGTTACTTACCAGTTGATAAAGGGCTCATTTACCTGCGAGTACCGCGGGGAGATAGAAGCTAAGAATAAAGGTAAACTGAGAATGTATTTTGTCGAATAAAAATTGTTCCGGCATTTTTGGGTGTATAACAACGTGAATGATATTGATGCAGCCTTTATTATATTTATTGGCGTATGAAAAAACTGATACCCCTTATAGCGGCGCTATTAATAATACACGGCGCACAAGCACAAAGTGTAGCACAAACACGTTGTAATAATTTTGGCAAAGGCATGAACCTGAGCAATTGGCTGGAAAGCTACTGGCGAACCGACTGGCCCGATACAACTACCTATACCAAAACTGATTTGGTGAAGATGAAAGATGCAGGCATACAATCGTTGCGCTTGCCTGTTTGCTTTGCTATGATTACCGATACCCTTGCGCCATATTATGTAGATACAAACAGCAGGGTATTTGCCATAGTTGACAGCGTAATACAATGGAGCGCCGATTTGGATATGAACCTGATAATTGACAACCATCACCAATGGGATATTTTTAACCAAAACTGGAGAACTAAGCAGCCGCGCTTTACGCATTTGTGGAGTGTGTTGGCGCAGCGCTACCAGCATTTAGACCCGGACAGATACACCCTTGAATTATTGAACGAACCTGCTTTTGGTATTGATATTGATAGCCTGAACGAAGTGTTTAGAATAACCATTGATACTATACGCCAATATACTACGCAGCATACCATTATTGTTAGCCCCAATTTTTCGGGTAACGGACAGGCGTTTAACAACCGTTACATACCGTTTGCCGATAGTAACTTAATATACACCTGGCATTCGTACGATCCGTATCAATTTACGCATCAGGGTTTTGCTTGGGCAAGTCCGCCCACGCCTTTAGGTGTTACGTTTCCTTCGTACATCAGTACTACCGAAAAAGCATGGCACGATGTAGTGCATTGGAGCGACACCTTTCATTTACCCGTATTTTTAGGCGAGTTTGGAACGGGTGTACTGGCTGATGCAAACAGCCGTTGTAACTGGATTGAATACTTTGGTGCCAAGATTGATTCGTTTAACATGCCTTGGTTTTATTGGGACTGGAAATACGACTTTAGTATGTTTAACAGCAGCACTGTAAGCCATGATAGTATAATGCCTTGTTTTAGCCATGCCCTGCGCTTATACGGCGAGGAACCTACAGGTATTAATAACGTTGCTGCACCATTTGGTTTGCAGCTAATGCCTAACCCTGCCAACAATAACGCACCATGTATTTTAGTAACCGATGCCATAGGCAATAGCGAGTTGCAGTTGTTTGATATTACGGGCCGCGCTATATACCGCCAAACTTTTACCCGCCAATGTACCTTGCCGCTTTATACATTTGCCACCGGTATGTACTTTGTACAGGTAAGCAACAACGGCAAAACAGAAACGCGCAAGTTGTTGGTTGAGTAAAATTTAGTGGTGCTTGCTTACTTCCTCGTAGTAATTAGTTAAGCATTTATCGGCCCAGTAGGTGCTGTCGGCTTTGGCATCTACAATGGTAAAAGTTTCGGTTGTTGCAGGTAGTGCATACGCGTGGTGGGGATGTTGCAACATATATTTATCGCGCTGTACAAATTCGGTTTTATATTTTGCGAAATTACCAGCCATGTAGTCGTCGATAATAGTACTGCTATTGCCTGTGCATACGCTACCAATAAATACGCCTGCAAAAATTACCAATGTAAACGGCACACTCGGTTGCTTGGCGTGGGGTGCAAATTTATCGTAAGTATTATGCTTGTTGGCGGCAATGGTAACGGCAAACATCCATAACAATACAAACAACGGGTATACATAATTAAGTGTGCGGTGCTGGCCTAATATACCCGTAGCATAGTAGGGTATAAATGCGCTGATAAAAACAACAAGCAGTGCAGTGCCTAATACAATGCGCCAATCAAGCTGCATAATGCGGTAGTGGCGCAACACAGGGCTATAATAAGTGCATAATACGCACAGTAATAGAAAGGGGAAACTGATAACCCAATCGGCAACAAAACGCCCTGTTTGCGCCGTAGCGTATATGATGGAGTGGATTAGTTGATAGTTACCGGTAAATTGGTGTAAGCGTGTAGCATTGCCCGGCGAAAAAAATACAAAGCCTGCTGCTATGGACGCTACTGCTAAATACGCTACGGTTAATTTTATGGTCTTCGTTTTTAAATGATAGCTGATAATAACTGCGGCTAAATAAAATAGCGGTACTACAGTTGCTGCAATTTCGTTAAAGCCGATGGCTAATATTAAAAGTAAGAAGCTAAGTGGCAGTAATGCAAAGTTTAGTTTACCACTTTGCAGCATGTAAATAAACAGGCTTAAGTGCAGTAACAACACCATAACACCTAAATGATAGTTAGCAATGCCTATATACCAATACAAGCCTTCGGTTACGTTGGGCAGATAATTAAAGTAAGTAATGGTTATAAGTAAGCTTGCTACTAATGATGCCTGATGTTGTTGAATAAAACTTTTAATAAAAACATAAAACACGAATGGTGTAATAAGTATAGATGCCATAAAGATATATGGTAGCCAACCTATATAGCCATACGCTAAAGGATGTATGCTTACCAGTGCATCGGCAGTGTAGCGGCCGTTCCAATGTGAATATTGGTTGGCTATGTTATGCCATGGTGTAGTGTGTTGAAAGGCTTCCCACGCGGCGCAGTAGTCATCGGCAAAGGGCATGGCATAAAAGCATACGTATATAAACGGTACTAATGCGAGTACTAATAATAGGGGGATAAGTAATTTGGTTATGCGCATGTAGTTACAATCTGATTCTCCATTTAACGACTATTTATTCATCGGATGAATTTTTCTCTCTAAAATAATAAATAGCAAGGTCGGACTCGGACTAAGTATTCATCCGATGAATAGGTTATTTATTATGGCGAGACAAGTATTATAAAACAAAAAATGGCCCCTGTAAAGGAAGCCATTTTTGTTGGTATTTATGTTTTCGTTATTTTATGCCGAAAGCTTTTTTTACTTGTGCAACAGCGTTCAATTCTTCCCATGGGAACAATTTCACTTTTACTTTCTTTTCGTTCTGCTTGCCTTTGTTAAATACTTTTTCAACCACTTTGCTTTCGCGGCCCATGTGTCCGTAACTGGCGGTTTCTAAGTATATAGGTGTACGCAGGTTAAAGCGTTTTTCAATAAAATAAGGGCGCATATCAAACTCAGGCAGCTTAGCTATTTTCTTAGCTATTTCGCCATCGGTTAAATTTACTTTGGCAGTACCGTAGGTGTTTACAAATAAACCTACCGGCTGTGCTACACCAATAGCATAAGCTACTTGTACCAACACCTCGTCGGCAACGCCTGCAGCTACTAAGTGCTTAGCCATGTGGCGTGCTGCGTAGGCTGCACTGCGGTCAACTTTACTTGGGTCTTTACCGCTAAATGCACCACCACCGTGTGCACCTTTGCCACCGTAAGTATCAACTATAATTTTGCGGCCTGTTAAACCTGTATCGCCGTGCGGACCACCGATAACAAACTTACCTGTTGGGTTAATGTGGTACTTAATTTTATCGTTAAACAATGCTTGCACACGTTTAGGCAATTTCTTTTTAACGCGGGGGATAAGGATGTTAATTACATCATCCTTAATCTTCTTCAACATTACGCTGTCTTTACCAAAGTCATCGTGTTGGGTTGATAAAACAATAGTGTCGATACGGATAGGTTGGTTATCATCACCATACTCAATAGTTACCTGGCTTTTAGCATCGGGGCGCAGGTAATTAATGGCTTTGCCTTCGCGGCGTAATACTGCCAATTCGCGTAATAACAAATGCGCTAAATCAAGCGCTAAAGGCATGTAGTTATCGGTTTCGTTAGTAGCATAACCAAACATCATACCTTGGTCGCCTGCACCTTGTTCTTCAGGCTTCTTGCGTTCAACACCTTGGTTAATATCCGCCGATTGTTCGTGTATAGCTGAAAACACGCCGCAGCTATTCGCTTCGAACATATATTCGGCTTTGGTATAGCCTATTTTGCGGATTACCTCGCGGGCAATTTCCTGTACGTCTAAATAAGCGCTACTTTTTACTTCGCCTGCAAGTACTACCTGCCCGGTAGTTACCAGTGTTTCGCAAGCTACTTTCGACGAAGGGTCGTAAGCCAAAAAGTGATCAATTAACGCATCAGATATTTGGTCGGCCACTTTATCGGGGTGTCCCTCCGATACCGACTCGGATGTAAATAGATATGGCATGTAGAATTGGTTTTAAGGCTGTGAAAATAGTAAAATGCTTAATTGTAGCAACAGGTATTAAATTCTGTCTGAAATCTCATCTGATGACTCTAAGTCATCGGATGAATAAAATACTAAAACAATAGCTTACGTTGTTCATCGGTAAAGCTGTTATAACTAAGGGTATAGAAATCGGTTTTCGGGTCAATACCTGTTAATTCATAAAATAAATTCCTATTACACAAATTACCATTCCTTATTTCACAGTAGTCTTGGAAAGAAGAAAATTGCCAATTTTCCATTTTGCCAACCAACTTAGCATTAACTGGGTTTTGATGGATATAATTGGCGCATGTTAATAATTGTCTTTCATCAATAATCTCTTTTGATTTGGTTTTTTGTTGGAATAAGGAACCTGTAAAATTTTCTTGCTTTTGTATGGCGCGTGTATATGAACGCAGTAACACGGCAATACCTTTTGATAGGGGATGGTTTAATTCATCGGATGACTCAAAGTCATCCGATGAATAATTAGGCTTTATTTTAACTAGCCAGTGAAAATGGTTTGGCATTAAACAATAAGACAGAATATCGCAATATGGAGTTAACTCCTTTCGCATTTTCTTTAAAAAGTAACGGTAATTTTCATCGTTGAAAAATATAATTTGCTTTTGGTTGCCCCGATTATATATATGATATAATCCATCACTGTGAAAGTGCATAGAGATTCATTTATTTTTTTGAGTATTCATCCGATGACTTTAAGTCATCGGATGAATAGCCCTACCAACCCAACAATTCTTCCATAGCGGCAGCTACCTTATCAACGTTGGGTAGCATGGCTTTTTCCAGGTTTTCGTTAAGGGGTACGGCAGGTGTATTTACCGAGCCTATTACCTTTACGGGGGCATCGAGATACTGAAAACAGTTACTTGATATACGCCCTGCCAATGCCTCGGCAAACGAGTGGGTAATGGTTTCTTCGGTTAAAACTATTGCCTTGCCATGTTTTTGAACAGAGGCGTAAATAGCTTCCTCGTCGAGTGGGTTAAGGGTGCGCAGGTCAACTACCTCCACTTGCCCCTCGAAACGCTTGGCTGCATTTAATGCCCAATGTACACCCATGCCATAAGTAATTACAGTAATGGTTTCGCCATTATCGGTTTTATCTTCATCGGCAGGTAAGGCTATGCGTGCTTTGCCCAATGGCAATATGTAGTTTTCGTCGGGTTCAACACATTTAGCGGCTTCGGTGCCTTTAACTTTGCTCCAGTACAAACCTTTATGTTCAAATATCACCACGGGGTTAGGGTCGTAAAAGGCTGCTTTTAACAGGCCTTTCATATCGGCGGCATTGCTTGGGTATGCAATCTTCACACCCTTTATCTGCAATACAAAACTTTCGACACTACTGCTGTGGTAAGGGCCACCGCTGCCATAAGCGCCAATAGGTATGCGTATTACGCAGCCCACAGGCCATTTGCCATTACTTAAATAGCACGAGCGCGACACCTCGGTAAACAATTGGTTAATGCCCGGAAAAATATAATCGGCAAATTGTACTTCAACAATAGGTTTGCAGCCTACGGCGCTCATACCCACAGTTGAGCCCACAATATAAGCCTCCATAATAGGAGTGTTAAACACCCTTTTATCGCCATACTTTTTGGCTAATAAAGCCGCTTCGCGGAAAACGCCACCCAGTTCGCCGCCTACATCTTGCCCGTAAAGCAATGCTTCGGGGTGCTTGCGTAGTATTTCATCTACCGCGTGTAGTGCGGCATCCACCATTACTACCGTTTGCCCGTTAGCGGGGTTGCGGTTGCCGTGTTCGGCAGTAATAGGTGTTGGCGAAAATATGTGTGTGGTTAAATCTTCTTCGGTTGGGTTGGGTTGCAGCAAAGCGCGTTCAAAATCGGCCAATACCATGGCACGTGCTTCGGCTTCTATTTCATATAGCTGTTCCGAATCCGCAATGCGGTCGTAAAGTAGTTGTTTCTTTAAATACGGAAAGGGATCGCGTAGCGCATCGCTTTCTAAGTTATCCTTGGGGCGGTACCATTCCTTACGTACGCCGCTGGTGTGGTGGTTTAGCAAAGGTACTTTGGCATGCACTAAATAAGGCTGGCGGTTAAGGCGTACATCGCTTACTACCCTGCGCAAGGCATCGTAGCACTCGGCAAAGTCGGTACCGTTGATGCTTTCCACTTTTAAGCCTTTAAAACCTTTGGCAAACTCGGGGGCGTCCTGCGCACGTATTTCGCTGCTGTGCGCCGATATATCCCACTCGTTATCCTGTATTAAATAAATAATAGGGTATTGGTGAAGCACCGCCATTTGCAGGGCCTCGCTTACCTCACCTTCGGTTACTGAGCCATCGCCTAACGAGCAAACAACTATGGGTTCTTCGCCGCGTTTGTAAGCGGCAAGTGCTTGTTGTTCTTTGTATAAAATACCTTGTGCCGCGCCTGTGGCAGGTATGGCCTGCATACCTGTGGCCGATGATTGGTGGGGTATTTTAGGTAAGTCGGTACGGTTACTGCTTGGGTGACAATAGTAGGTACGGCCACCCGAAAAATAATCGGTGCCCTTAGCCAGTAATTGCAACATGAGGTCGTAAGGGCTAAAGCCCATGCCCAGCATCATGCTATCATCGCGGTAATAAGGAAAAACGTAGTCCTGCGGCTTTAGCTGATATGCTACTGCCAATTGTATAGCCTCGTGCCCACGGCTGGTGGCGTGCACGTATTTGGCGCATATATCTTTCCGCTCTTCATACAACTCGGCCATTGCTTTGGCAGTACACATTTGGCGGAAAGCCCTGAGTAAAACTTTTTTGTCGGGTTTCAAAAGCGATTGTGTTGGGTTTAAAACAAGGCTCATGATACAAATATTTAGCGAATATGCCCGAATATCCAAATCATTGGGCAAATAACTGCTGATAATAGAATGTAACTGAACCTATTTTATTTCAAAGTCGAAGAGCTTTTCGCCTTCTATGTATATTCCCTCATCCCCAACCCTTCTCCCAAGGGGAGAAGGGAGTAATTCGCCCATACGGGGGGAAGTGAATGGTATTATTTTATTTCAAAATCGAAGAGTTTTTCGCTTTCCAAAAAGCCTTCCATGCGGTCGCCTATTTTAAGCGGGCCAACACCTGCAGGTGTACCTGTGTATATTAAGTCGCCAAGTTGCAGGGTAAAAAATTGCGAGGCGTAGGCTATAATTTTACCTAAGCTAAAAATCATGTCGTCGGTATTGCCTTTTTGTACTTCGGTGCCGTTTAAATTCATACTAAAGTTAAAGCCACTTTCCTTACCTAAGTCGCTTAGCTTTTTAAATGTGCCTATGGCTGCTGAGTTATCGAAAGCTTTGGCAATTTCCCAAGGCAGTCCTTTGGCTTTTTGCTGTGCCTGCAAGTCGCGGGCAGTAAAATCAATACCTACAGTTACTTCATCAAAATACTTATGGGCAAATTTTTCATCGATGTATTTGCCTTGCTTGCACACCTTTAAAACCAGTTCGGTTTCGTAGTGTAAGTCCTCCGTCCAATCGGGAAAATAAAAGGGCTTATTATCTTTCAATAAAGCGGTTTGCGGTTTTAAAAATACCACCGGTTTTTCGGGTATAGCATTGTTTAGTTCCTTAGCGTGCTCGGTGTAATTACGGCCTATGCAAATTATTTTCATAACGTGTTGATGTGTTAAAGTGTTTATGTACGAAAGTGTTGATGTATGTGTTTGGTATTTATGTTAACACATAAACACGTTCATGCTTTCGCGCCTATTTATTAAACTTATTCATTGCCCTTTCAATACCCTCGAACATAAAGCTGTTAACGGCAGCGCAGGCATTATTTATTTTTTCATCCATCACTTTCAATTCATCTACGCTCCATTTGCCGAGTACATAATCTATCTGTTTGCCTTTGCTAAACTCGTTACCTATACCAAAACGCAAACGCGGGTAGTTGTTATTGCCTAATGTTGCATCAATATCTTTTAAACCATTATGGCCACCGTCGCTGCCTTTGGGGCGTATGCGCAGGGTGCCGTAGGGTATGGCTAAGTCATCAAGCACTACCAATACATTTTGAGGTTGTATTTTCAGTTCGGTCATCCAGTACCTAAGGGCTTTGCCGCTCAGGTTCATATAGGTAGTGGGCTTAATTACATATACATTTTTACCACGGCTACGGTACTCGGCGTAAAAAGCCAAACGCTGTAAACTAAATGCCGATTTACCTTCGGCTACCAGTTTATCGGCTATTTTAAAACCTATGTTGTGGCGGGTTTCTTCGTACTCGGCACCTATATTACCTAAACCTGCAATTAAAAAACTCATAATGCGAATTAAGTGAGAAGTGACGGCAATTGAAAATTTTTGAAAAATTTGTATTGATTGTGATACCCCTCCCAAGCATTCATCCATGCTAATGCATTTATGAATGCTTTTCTTACTCGCCAATATGCAATAAAAAACCCCTCTCTTTCGAAAGGGGTTTGTGTTTTATCATATCAACAAAGTTGATTGCTTATTTTTTAGCAGGTGCTGCAGCAGTAGCATCGGCTTTAGCAGCACGAGGTATAGCTATACGGGCAACAGGGTTTGATGAGGCCAATAAGAAAGTAATACCTTCGGCTTTAATATCGCGGATACGTTTAATGCCACCCATATCTAAATCGGTAACATCTAACTCAACGGCAGTTACTAAGTGTTGAGGTAATGCCATAATAGTTAATTTACGCAATACTTGTTCCATTTTACCACCGGTAGCGGTACCACGTGGTGTACCTAATAACCTTAAAGGAACCGATACTTTTACTTTAACGGTATCAACCAATTCCTGAAAATCAAGGTGCATTAAATCATCCTTAACGGGGTCGAATTGCCCTTCTTTTAAAATGGCTTTGTATTTTTTGCCATCTACGTTAATTTCAGCTATCCTGAAATCGGGCGTATAAATTAATTTACGGAACTCGGCTACTGGCGCATAAAAGCTTACCGTATCGGTGCCACCGTATAAATTACAAGGAATGTTACCTGCCTTGCGCAGTGCACGTGTAGCCTTCTTTCCAAATTCGGTTCTTAGCGTGCCGTTTACAACAATTGTTTCCATTGTTTTGGTTTATTATTAAATGATTAAATACTTGGTGTTAGGAACAAAGAGTTAATGCTCTTATGCTCGTGTGTATTGCGTATGGCTTGTGCAAATAGCTTGGCTACACTCAATACTTTTATTTTATCAGTCATTCCCTCTTTAATCGGAATTGTATTGGTTACAATCAATTCGCTCAAAGCACTATTATGTATATTATCATACGCTTTACCCGATAATACAGGGTGGGTGCATAATGCCCTTACACTTTTAGCGCCTTTATCCATTAACAGGCTGGCTGCATTGCAAAGGGTGCCGCCGGTATCAATCATGTCATCTACCATTACCACATCCTTGCCTTCAACGCTACCTATTAAGGTCATTTCGGCTACCTCATTGGCTTTTTTGCGGTATTTATCGCAAATAACCATATCAGCGTTAAAATATTGCGCATAAACACGGGCACGCTTTACCGAACCTACATCGGGCGAGGCGAAGCATAGGTTGCTCCACTTTTGCTTTTGTATGTAAGGCAAAAATATAGCCGATGCATTCAAGTGGTCAACAGGTATATCGAAAAATCCCTGTATCTGCCCTGCATGTAAGTCCATGGTCATTACCCTGTCGGCGCCGGCTGCGGTAAGCAGGTTAGCTACCAACTTGGCGGCTATACCCACGCGTGGGCGATCTTTACGGTCCTGACGGGCATATCCAAAATAGGGTATCACCGCCACAATGTAATCGGCCGAAGCGCGCTTTGCAGCATCAATCATCATCAGCAATTCCATTAAGTTATCGGCAGGCGGCGGGGTACTTTGTATAATAAACACAAACGACCCGCGAACCGATTCTTTAATTTCGGGCTGAAATTCGCCATCACTAAATTGAAGAACGTCCATTTTCCCCAATGTTTGACCATAGTGGTCTGCAATATCTTCTGCTAAATATTTGGTGGCTGAGCCTGTAAAAAGTTTAACATCCAGAGGTAGTGCCATTGGGCCTTAGTTTTTTAAGGAGTGCAAATATACATTAAACAGGCTAATATCAAAGTAAAGGGCCTACCGTTTTGCCCTTATTTTACGTGCTGTTTGCGCCTGATGTATAAATTGGCGGTATATAGGTTGGGGGCTATCTGCACCATGGCGATGTTTAGCTCCAAATCTGCGGTTGCGGCACGTAGTTCTTTAATTTCTTTAAAAAACGGGGTGGTTGAGTCGTTTCCATATACTTCGCGCCATTGCCATGTGCTATCTAAACAGGGGCCAATAAGCGCCAATAGCTCATCTAAACGCTTAATGGCACTTAATGAATCCATTTCTTCGCCTGTTTTTCCTACAAAGCGGTTGTCTTTATCAACGTATATGGTATTAAAAGGCTGCAAATGAATACTGTAACCCGGTACGGGTAAAAACGCGCTTTCTTTTTCATTCACACCGTTAATAGATTCAAAGTTCTCCTTACGGCCGCTTTCGAATACCTTATTCAGGTTTTTACTAAAATATTGTTGCTGGTAGGTATTGGTTTGGGCATACAGCGGGTACGCGGCAAGCATAAGTATGGCTTGCAAAACTGTAAATAGGTAAGCCCGTTTCATACCGCTAAGCAAGTAAAAAACGCGGTATGTTACAACGTAAGGCGTTGGAATTAATTCCAACGCTATAAAGGAGGGAATAATTCTTCCATAGCGTGGGACTTAAGTCCACGCTATAATGCAGGGGAGCCATGTTTTAGTTACGGGCAGTTTTAATAGCCTGCTTTACAAAGTCCGGAAAGTTTTTGGCTAAAAAAGCAGGGTACATTACAAGCACTGCGCTTGTAAAGGCAATTTTGCGTATTCGGTAAATCATATCTCGGTTTTAATTAATTCGGTATACGTAGCGAAGTTTAAAATGTTCAGGTTCAGCTAAGCCGTTTAAGCTGTTTATTTATCTTCACGGGCAAAATTTATCAGCATGTCGAATTTTAAGGGTAAAGTAGTTTGGATAACGGGTGCATCATCGGGTATTGGCGAAGCCTTGGCATTAACCTTTGCCAAGCATGGTGCTAAGTTGGTATTAAGTGCCCGCCGCGCCGATGAATTGGAGCGCGTAAAAGCTGCCTGCAACTTACCTGAAACCGACATTATGCTGCTGCCTTTAGATGTTGCCGATTATAACTTGGCAGGTATAGAATGCGAAAAAGTAGTAGGCCGATTTGGTAAGGTTGATATACTGGTAAACAATGCGGGCATTAGCCACTGGAGCAAGATTAAGGACACCAGTATGGAGGTTATTGAACGTATTATGAATGTTAACTTTTTGGGCGGTGTAGCACTAACTAAAGCTGTGTTGCCCGGCATGATTGTCCAAAAGGGCGGGCACATTGTAGTAATAAGCAGCATACTGGGTAAAATAGTAACACCTAAGCAAGGCGCATACAATGCCACCAAGCATGCTATTATGGGCTTTTACGATACCCTGCGCGCCGAAAGTGTAGGTGATAGAATTAAAGTGCTGTTAGTATGCCCGGGTTTTGTACGTACCAACGTGGCCAAAAACTCGTTGGATAAAAATGGCAAACCCATTAATAAAGATAACCCGCTTATTGCCGGAGGGCTTGACCCATTGTATGTGGCCGAAAAGGTATTAGCTGCCATTAGTAATAACAAGGAAGAAATAATATTGGCTGGAAGCAAGGAGAAGTTTGGTGTGTTGATGAAACGCTTTGCCCCGGCTTTATACTCGAAATTTATAAGCGGCAATAAGTTGGTTTAGGAAATACAAACAGAACGCTGATTGACATGATTAGTGATGATATAATTATGATTTTAAAACGCATATTTAAGCCGTGTATGACTGTGGTAAAACATGCATTTTTATTTCAAAATTGATGTAAACAATAGTTCATTTAGATAAGCAAGATTTTCGCAAAAACTCAATAATCAATGGAACAGAAATTCTACTCGAAAGAGAACCTTAAATTTTTATTGCACGAAGTATTTAATGTAGAAGAACTTTGCCAACGCGATGCCTATAAGGAGCACACGTTGGAGGAATTTGATATGATTATTGAGGCAGCCGATAGCCTTAGCACTAACCACCTGCGCCCCATATTGGTTGAAATGGACCGCACGCCGCCATACATGGAAAAAGGCCGCATAAAGGTACACCCTAAAATGCGCGAGATAATGAAAAAATTTGGAGAGGATGGATGGATATCTATGTCGGCGCCGTATGCTTTTGGCGGGCAGCAAATACCGTTTACCGTATTGCAGGCAACGGGTTTTATATTTGGCGCAGCCAATTATTCGCCTATGGCGTATGCGTTTTTAACTAACGGCGCAGCACATTTAATTGAAACTTTTGGCACTAAGCAATTACACGATACTTACATACCCAAAATGTTTAACGGCGAATGGCAGGGCACTATGGCTTTGTCGGAACCACAGGCGGGTAGTTCGTTATCGGATGTAGTAACTACTGCCACGCCAACCGCCGAGGGGCATTACCTGATAAAAGGGCAAAAAGTATTTATAAGCTGCGGCGACCATGACGGATGCGATAACATAGTACACTTAATGTTGGCACGTATTGATGGTGCACTCGCAGGCACTAAAGGCATATCGCTATTTGTAGTGCCACGTAGCCGCCCCGATGCTGAGGGTAATTTGGTTTTTAACGATGTAAACACGGCAGGGCTATTTCATAAAATGGGTTACCACGGCGCGCCTATTGCCCATTTGATAATGGGTGAACAAAATGATTGCCATGGGTACTTATTGGGCGAACCGCATAAGGGCCTTAGCTATATGTTCCACATGATGAACGAAGCGCGCATAGGTGTGGGCAGCAATGCTACTTCTATTGCATCGGCGGCATATTATTATTCGCTTGATTACGCCAATGTGCGGTTGCAAGGGCGCAAGCTAAGCGAGAAAGACCCTGCCAAACCCCAAACAGCTATTATTAACCACGCCGATGTAAAGCGCATGTTGCTTTTCCAAAAATCGGTGGTGGAGGGTTCGTTATCGTTAGTGCTGCAAGCCTGTTTGTATTACGATAATTGGAAAACCACCGAAGGTGAAGCAATGGAAGATAACCACTTAAAGCTGGAGCTGCTTACCCCTATGGTAAAAAGCTACCCTGCCGAAATGAGTATACAAACCACCAGCGCAGCTATACAATGCTTAGGCGGATATGGTTTTACTAAAGAATTTTTAGCCGAGCTTTTTTTCCGCGAAACGCGCATACACACTATACACGAAGGTACAACCGCCATACATGGCATGGACTTATTAGGGCGTAAAGTGATGATGAACAACGGCAAGGCCACCATGTTGCTAATGCAGGAGGTAATGGGCGATATTGAAAAAGCCAAAGCGCACCAAGGACTTAAAAAATATGCCGAAGCCTTAGAAGCAAAACTTTTGAAGCTACAAGAGACAACCATGCACTTAATGGGCGTAGCGCAAAGCAAGGGGCCGGAGGTTTTTCTTTCGGATGCTACTTTGTACCTGGAGCTGTTTGGTATAATAGCTATAAGCTGGCAATGGATAAAGCAAGGTGTAAAGGTGGAGGAGCAAAAAATAGCTGCTACGAAAAAATACAGTACGGAGTTTCTGAACTCGAAAATACACGCGCTTGAATACTTTTTTGAGTACGAGTTGCCTAAAACCGAAGGGTTGCTTACCCGCTTAAAAAGTACTAACCACTTAACCATCAATACCCCTGCTGAAGAGATAGTATAAGCAAGTAAGAATTTTAGGAAAACGGAGTACAAAAAATATGTAAAGGCTGTCAATTAACCTGCCATTTAACTACCTTTGCAGCCTCCTATTTTTTACACACTAATTGCTTTATTTGGCTATGTTTTACAGGGTTTATGTTATTGTGGCATTTTTGTTGGGCAGCTGTGCCACCGTTTTTGCAACTACAGGCGAATTATTAGAATACAACTTAATTCAGCGTTTTCCGGCTGAGGAGTTAAAGGCATTTTTTAAACTGCACCATATACCCAAAGTGGTGCTGCCGGTTAACCACGGCCTTAATATTTACGAAGTAGTTTATAATACTTACTATGCCGATAGCAGTGTGGTTAAAGCATCGGGGTTGCTGTATGTGCCCATTGTGGAGGGCAAAAATATGCCTTTAATGATATACAACCACGGTACTGAAATGTGCCGCGACCGATCGTGCAGTTTTACAGGCGAGCAAAGTATATGCCTGGCATTTGCTACCGATGGCTACATAGTGCTTACGCCCGATTACGTGGGTATGGGCCGGGGCGAACGCCAACAATTGTACATGAATGCTTTTACCGAATCGCATGCATCGGTTGATATGCTTACCGCCGCAAAAGTGCTATTGAAACAATTGGATGTAAACAATAATAAGCAGCTATTTGTAACAGGTTACTCGCAAGGCGGGCATGCAGCTATGGCTACCAGCCGCTTATTGCAAACCGAGTATGCCAACCAATACCCGGTTACGGCTGCATCGCCTATGTCGGGCCCGTACGATTTGGAAAGCACCGTTTACAATGGCAG
>Ga0164241_10000413_pt1 | contig 82003 bp, 75 predicted proteins | sample OricomyardsoilBY_FD_108780 | JGI IMG/M metagenome (GOLD analysis project Ga0164241, IMG submission 108780) | Backyard soil microbial communities from Emeryville, California, USA - Original compost - Back yard soil (BY) | ecosystem: Environmental > Terrestrial > Soil > Unclassified | place: USA... | reverse complement strand
GCATTGCCGGTGGCAATGGACTGCACGAACACATCCTGCGTGCCATCCACCGATCGCTTGGCGATCATGCCCAGATCGGTAATCACGATCATGCGCGTGTCGACGGTGCTGCCTTCGCGCCCGCCGTACACCGGTGCATTGCGCTCCAGATCCCAGGCCTCGATGCGCAGCAGGAAGATGCCCTGCTTGCCCGCACCGGGCCGGTTCAGGTACTGCGTGAGATCCAGCGTCTGGTAGTTCGCCGCGCCGGGCGCAAGCTCGGGCATGCGCACGATGTTGCTGAAGGTCTCGGTGACGTTGTCCTCATTGAAGCCGTAGCGCGCAAACACCGGCTGCGAGAACGTGCCGTTGGCCTGCGTGACCAGGTGCTGCAACTGGTCCGGCAGCAGCCGCCCGACCTGCACCCGCACCGCCGGCACGTCGCGGGTCACGTACACCAGCTTCTTCGGACCCGAGAGCGCCAGCAGCGCGCCCTGGCTGGAGATATGCACTTCCTTTGGATACTCGGGCACGTTGAGCACGCGACCCACCGGTTCGGCCATCAGGTAGCCACCAAAGGATGCGAGGCCGTTGTCGACCTGCACGTACATCTGCCGGTTCGGCTGTGCGGCGAATCCGAAGCTGTGCAGTTCGACGTGGTCGCGTTCGTTGGGCACGTAGGTGAGTTCGACCGGCTCGGACGCCTGCAACACCTCGGGCGTCACCTGCGTCGCATTCCACCGGTACGGCTGCCGTCGATTGCCGACCTGCGCCTGTTGCTGCAGCGGGTCCGGATTCACCGTCGGCAGCAGCCACGCTTTCACGTGGCTGGTCATCTCGGCCTCGGTGACCGAGTGCGAGGTCTGCACGATCAACGCCTGGCTGGGGTCGTCGCGCTCGTTGCGCGCGATCGTGGGCTGCATGCTGTTCACGGACAGGCTGTACAGACCCGGCACCGCCACGCCGGCTTCCAATGGTTGCGTGGCATTGCTGCCGGCAGCGGCGCGCACGCCTTCCTCCACCTTGACCACCACGCGCCCGCCTTTCGGCAGTACAGCCAGTGACTCGGTGTGCAGGTAGGCGTGCAGGCGCAGCTTGTCGTAGGTCAGGGTGTAGGCCGGCGCGGGATTCACCGCGTCTTCGCGCGTGTCGGTCACCTTCTGGTAGAGCTTCACGCTGATGCGCTTCTCGAGCGAAGCCACATCCACGGGTTGCGTGAAGGCCAGCGTGGTCACCACCTTCTTGTCGGCCGCGACCACCGGGTCCTGGTAGAACTCGTTGGACTCGACCGTGGCGGCGAACTCGGGCGACGGAAACTCGACCGCATAACGCTCGAGCCGGATCTGCGGGGCGGTGAATCCGCGCCGCGCGAACTGCACTTCAAAGGTCTTGCCCAGCGGCCACTCGACCGCCGGCTGGAACACCAGCGTCTGGTCGTCCTGCCAGCGCCATTCGCCCTCGATGGCGGGCCGGATCGAAAAGCCGCTCGCGGCCGGATCGACGGCCTTGTCCACCGACTCCAGCGGCGCCACCGATCCTGAAAAGTGCAGCACTGCCGGGTTGGGGCTGCCGGGGGGATCGCACTCGATGCAGGTGCGTTCCGGCGCGGTGACTTCCACGGAGTATTCCACCGGTCGGGGCCGCGACTGGTACCAGCGCCAACCAAACAGCGCGCCCGCGAACAGCACCAGCACTGCACCGGCGATGCCGGCACTGTGCCGGGGATGGGCCCTGACCAGCCGGGTGAAGCGCACCGTGGCATCGACCGCCCGACGCGGCCAGGCTGGCGGCGACCAGTGCACGTCCCCGACGACTGTGCGGGTGAGGCTCCTGAACCATTCCCTGTTGAACCAAGGCATCTTCATCCGTGATTTCCCCGATCAATCGCCAGCCCCGCTTGAATCGTACGCCCGTCGGCCCGCGGTGAGAGCCGCGCGGCAGCATTCAAATTCCGTCATTCTTCGCCGCGATCCGGCGGAATCCGTACAACCCTCGCGCAAGTTGACAGGACACCGTCAATGCGGCTTCCATGCACGCTGCGGCAACGGAGGGGAAGATGCACAGGATGTTCAGGACCGTCGCGCTCATCGCGGCCGGCTGCGTCGGGCTTTGTTCGATGGCGCCCGCGGCGGAACGCAGCGCTACCCGCCACCCCAATATCCTGCTGATCATCGGTGATGACTTCGGCATGGACGTCACCTCCGACATGTACCCGGGCCTGATCGACGGCCTGGTGAAGCAGTACGGCCCTGCGGGCCTCAAGCACGCGAACTACCAGGCCATCAAGGGCCGCCAGGCGGTAACCCCGGTGCTCGACAACTTCGCGCGCCAGGGCATGACCTTCACCAACACCTGGGCCGAGCCCTTCTGCTCCCCGACCCGCGCGTCCATCCTGACCGGCCTGTTCTCGGCCAAGACCGGGGTGCTGACCTACGCCGAGCCGCTGGGCTCTCACCATGCCTCCTTCGTGCAGCAGCTCAAGCAGGCCGGCTACAGCACCGCCGTGTTCGGCAAGTGGCACATCGCGGGCCTCGGCAGCTATCCCGGCATGAAGCCAAAGCAGGCCGGGTTTGACCTGTTCAAGGGCAATCTCAGCGCGGCGATCAACACCTACTGGAATTACGACTACCAGATCCAGGACGCCGACACGCCCGCCGACAAGTGGCGCAATGAAAAGCCGCCGATCAAGTCCCTGCCCGGCGTCGCGCCAACCAACTATGCCCCGGTGGTGAAGGCCGCCGACACCATCGAGTGGATCAACGCGCAGCAGCAGGCGAACCCCGACAAGCCGTGGTTCGTGTGGCTGGCATTCAATCTTTCGCATGCAACGGCATCGCGCGTGCCCAGCCAGATGATCATTCCCAATGCCGACACGCTGACCAGGGAGGCCTATGACGAACTGAAGGCCTGTGGCGGCACCTTCGGCACGGCGAATGTGGGCGAGTGCAGCGGCGAGGCGCAGATGCGCGGCATGACCAACTCGGTGGACACCGTGATCGGCAAGGTGCTCGAAGCCGTCGACAAGCTCGGCCAGGACACCTATGTCATCTACATCAGCGACAACGGCACGCCCATGTACGGCCGGCCGAAGCTGGACTTCATCGACAACCTGTACATAACAAGGAAGGGACGCGGCAAGGGCACGGCCTTCGAAAGCGGCACGCGCGTGCCGATGGCCATCCGTGGGCCGGGCATCGCGAAGAACTCCAACACCGATGCGTACGTCGACACGCTGGACCTGTTCTCGACCATCCTCGACTTCGCCGGCTTGAAGGCACCCACCAGCGTGCCGAATCGCAAGGGCAATGGCACCACAACGCTGGACTCCGTGTCGCTCTCACCGCTGCTGTTCAAGAAGGCCAGGGCCACCCGCGATGCCGACAAGGGCTACCTGCTGACCGAAACCATCAACCTGATGACCCCCGACCGCACCCGGCAGGCCGGCGTGCGCAATGGCGGCTACAAGATCGTGTGCACCGATGGCTACGAGTCGAAGAACTGCGAGTTCTTCAACCTGCTGAAGGATCCGCTGGAGGAATACCCGCTCGACAAGCCGGCCAGCTGCGACGGCTACAGCAAGTTGAAGACCTCCGACCCGGCCTGGCAGTACTGCCGCCTGAATGAAGTGATGGCGAAGGAATCCTTCATGCAGCCCGGTTACGACATCAACCTTGCACCGGGGCCGGGGCTGCCGCGGGAATAGAACTGAACCCCTGCAAAGGAATTCACCATGAGGCGATTCATCCTGACCCTGGCCGGCGCCGCACTTCTGGTTGCCGCCCCGGCATGGGCCGACAAGTACAGCGACGCGCTCGACACCTTCCGCCAGGCCGGCGAGAGCAGGAAGTTCCTCGACACGGCGTATGGCTATGCGCTGTTTCCCACCGTGGGCAAGGGCGGCATCGTGGTTGGTGCCGCCTATGGCGAGGGCCGCGTCTACCAGGGCGGCAAGGTGATCGGCACCGCCAAGCTCACGCAGGCCAGCATCGGCCTGCAGCTGGGCGGCCAGGCCTACAGCCAGATCATCTTCTTCAAGGACGCGCGCGCGCTGAAGGAATTCACGACCACCGGCTTCGAGTTCGGCGCGGATGCCAGCGCCGTGATCATCACTGCGGGCGCTACGGCCACCGCCGGCACCAAGGGCGCGGCCGCCAGTGCCAGCACGAACAAGAAGGACGCCGACAGCTCGGGCGCCTGGTACAAGGGCATGGCCGTGTTCACCATCGTGAAGGGCGGCGCAATGTACGAGCTGTCGCTGGCGGGCCAGAAGTTCACGTACAAGGCCGGCGCCGACTGACCATGCCGCCGCCTGTGCTCGGGCTGATCTTTCCACCCGGGCACCGCGGTGTTCCGGAAGAAGGCGTTGCCCTGTACGGCGAGCGGCTGCGCTTCGTGGTCACCGGCCTCGGCATCGAGCGCATCACACCGGCTGACTTTGATGCCGCGCTGGAGCGCATCCCGGCTGCGGCGCAGAAGTTGAAGGCGGCCGGCGCCGCAGCCATCGAGCTCACCGGCACCTCGCTGACCTTCTACCGCGGCGAGGCGTTCAATCGAAAACTGCGCGCCACGGTCACGAATGCCTCGGGCTTGCCGGCGGTCACCATGAGTGATGGGGTGATCGAAGGCCTCAAGGCGGTCGGGGCGCAGCGCATCGCGGTAGCGACTGCGTACAACGACGAGGTGAACACGCGCCTCGATGCGTTTCTGCGCGAGCACGGGTTTGAACCGTTGGTCATCACCGGCATGGGCCTCACGGCCATGCCCGACGTCGAGCAGGTGACCCGACAACACCTGCTGGAGTTCAGCGCAAGCGTGCATGCATCGGCGTCCGCGGCCGATGCACTACTCGTATCCTGCGGTGGCTTTCGCACGCTCGAGATCATTGCGCCGCTCGAAGAACGCACGGGCGTGCCGGTGATCTCGAGCATGCCGCACGGGCTGTGGGCCGGCGCGCGGCTGGTGGGCCTGGATGGCGCGGCGCCGGGCTACGGTCGGTTGCTTGCAAGCCGGATCTGATTGGAACCGCTGGCCCTGCCCCGCCACGTTCGCAGCAGCAACGCGGCCAGCAACAACAACCCGAGCCCATCCAGCGACCCGCCACCGCCTCCACCTCCGGCCGGCGCCGTGACATTGATGGTCACCGTGGCATTGCTGGAAAACAGCCCGCCGTCGTTCACCCTGAAGGTGAAGGTATCGATGCCGGACGAGCCCTTGCTCGCGGTGTAAGTCAGGTTCGGAGCGGCGCCGGACAAGGTGCCCTTGGCCGGATTGGCCACGATCGTGTAGACCAGCGTCGAGCCTTCGATGTCGCTGCCGGTGAGCGTGATGATCTTCGCCGTGCCCGCAGTGGCACTGACCGTCTGGGCATTGGCTACCGGCGCGTCGTTCGTCGCAGCCACGTCGAGGGTCACGGTGGCGATGGCAGGCGTGTTGGTGCCATCGGTCACCTGAAACACAAAGGAGTCGGCGCCATTGAGGTTGGTCGCCGGGGTGTAGGTGTAGACAACGCCGCTGCTGCTGACCAGCGATGCCGGCGCAGTGAGCGTGCCGCGGGTGGGCTGCGTCACGATGGCGTAGGTCAGCGACGCGGTATCTGGATCGGTGCCCAGCAAGGTGATCTGCTTTGCGGTGTCTTCCGTGGCCGCAACGGTCTGGGCCAGTGCCGCGGGTGCCGACGCAGCGCCCGGACCGTCGACGCAGCGTGTGCCCTGCCATCCGATGTCGCGCAGGACACAGCCGGTGAAGTCGGTCAGCCCCAGCGGGTTGACCGTGTTGTAGGGCTCCATCAACAGGCTGCGCAGAGCGGACCCGGTCGGATTCCACTGGGCCGAGATATCCCAGTGGGACCCCGACGAGCTGCCGCTGTAGGGGTTGGGTGCGTACATCTTGAGGTGAGCGCCGCTGCTCAAGCCATCGGTGAGCAGGCCGGTCTTGCCATTCACCGCGGCGCCATTCCAGACCAGGTCCGTGCCGCTGATCAGGCTGGCCTGCCGCTCTGCATCTGTCATCGCAGGCCAGAACTTGCCGAGGGATTCGGAGTAGACGAACTGGGCGAAAATCGTGAAGCTTCCGGTGCCCAGCAGGCTGGTGCCGTCCTCCTTGATGCCACCTGTGAAACCCAGGCCATGAGCCAGCTCATGCAGCACCACATTCAGCAGATCGGCATCGCCGAGAGCGGAATTGTGATCGAAGCCAAGGTAGAACTTCGCTCCCCCCAGGCACCCGGCACTGCCGTTGACAGCACTGTTGAACGTGGCGCCGATGTCGTTGTTGGACAGGCTGCCGTCCATGCCAGCCAGAGCGTTGGCCAAGGCCCCTGGGTACCAGGCACTGGGTATGGGCTGGTTCGGAAAGGAGCTGTACGCGAACAATGGCCCCGCACTGCCCAGCGTGCCCGACAACGCATCACAGGTGAGCGAGTCGAACTTTGCTTCGACCACGATGTTGACCGAGCTGCTCAGCTGCAGCCCCCAGACGCGCCCGGCTTCCTGCAGCACCGCGAGGCGCGCTGCACCGAGCGTCGTCGCCGTATTGCCACCCGCAGGAGTGACCGGGGTGGGGTCATTCAACCCTTCGCCGGCACCATCCATGTTGAGGAAGGTGAAGGTTGCGGCGCCTGCAGATTGCATCGCCAGGACCGCGAACGCGGCCAAGATCCATTTGACCTGTTTCACAGTGCCTCCTGCTACCGGGCCGGGCACGCGCCCAGGCTGCCATCGGCCTGCACGCATGCCTTCTCTTCGACCTGCGGCTGGTTGCGCAGGTCGATCATGATGGTGCCGTCGGGCAACCGGGTTTGCGCCGGCTGCGGCCGCTGCTGCTGCTTGCCAGCCTGCTCCGTCGAGGCGGGTGTCTTGGATGCCGCAAGTTCGGCGGCGGTGGGCGCACGCATCTCGCCAGTGACGGGATCGATGAACGCGCGCGATGCCGGATTCGCGGCAGCCTCGGCTGGCGATGCCGGCGTGCCCGGTGTGCCGGATGCAGCGGCAGCACCCGATGCCGATCCAGTGACGTCAACCGCGGCAGGCTGACTGGTGGCCGCGGCCTCCTCGGTCGAGTGCTCGGCAGAACACCCGCACAGTGCCACGACAGCCAGACCCGTCAACATGACGATGCGATTGGATTTCATGAGTCCCTCCCTGGATCAACGCAAATTTATGGAAACGCGGCAGGCGCCGTAACCGGCACGTCGCGGGAGACCTGCTCGAACTTCAGATCACGCGCCCACACCTGGCCGCTGCCGCTCAGTGACAGGCCGATGAGCAGCCACAAGGAATTGCGCGGCACATCCATGACCAGTTCGCGGTACTGCCAGCCGCTGGTCCCGCTCACGTCGGCAGCCAGGCCCTGACTGTTCGTGTTCGTATTGTTCATGAACAGGCCGGCCCCTTCTGCCGGACCAATGGTGTCGATGGACTCGAAATCTTCGACCTTGAGCCAGGCCGAGAAGCGCACCCGCTTGTCCCAGAACGGCGCCGCCTCGAAGGACTGGCGCAGTTTCAGCCTTTCGGCAATGCCGCAGGAGATCGACAGGTTGCGCTGCCCCTCCTTCAGCATCTGCGCATCGACACCGACATCGCACAGCTCCTTCTTCTGCCCACCCAGCACCAGCCATTTCGCGGGCGGCGGCAGGAAGAACTCGTCAGGACGCGGCGCCATGGTGGCAAGCAGCGACAGATCGGGGCCCACTACCCGCTCCGGATCCTTGACCAGGAAATTCACCGGCACGGTCGTGGGCACTTCCTCGATCTTGTAGTCACGGACCCACAGCTGGCCTTTGCCCTGCATCCAGAAGCCCACCATGATCTGCCGGTTGTCCTGGGGAACGTCGACGACGAAGTCCCGATACTCCCAGTCGGTGGTTCCGCTGATGGCGCGGTTCTGCATGCGATCCATCCGCGTTCCGTCGCTGGGTGAACCCACGCCGATCCACAGTCCGGCCTCGCCGGCGATTCCCGCGTATTGTGCTGTGGAAACGCTCCCGATGCCGTCGGCCTTCAGCCAGGCGGATACGCGCACGCGCCTGCCGCGGTAACTCGCCGTCTGCACATTGGTGCGGCCGCCACCGTAGGACGGCAGGATGTTGTTGGTACAGCGCACCGAATACACCTGCCGCTTCGGCTCGGCCAGCTGCTGGTCGACGCCGATCTCGCAGGTGCCGGGCAGGGCCAGCGGCCCGCCATTGCCTGCCATCACGCTCCAGCCAGAGGGTAGCGGGGCGAGGCGCGCCGGGAGTTCCTGCGCCTCGGCAATGCCCGCAGCCAGCAGCACTGCCAGCAGCACTGCCGGCTTCACTGGGCACGTCCCGGGTTGTTTCGCACTGCCTCTGACATCAGCGTGACCGGCGTGTCATGCGAAACCTCTTCGAACTTGAGATCGCGCACCCACACCTGACCAGTGCCGTTCAACGACAGGCCCATCGGGATATAGGGCGCCAGCGACCCCGCCGGGATGTCGATGACGATCTCCTCATAGGTCCAGTCGGTGGTCCCGGTCAGGGTGGCGTTGTAGATCACGGCGTTGGAATCAGCAGTGGTTGAGAGAAACAGCGAGGCGCCCGGCCTCCCGCCACCTTCAGCCGTCGACTCGACCTTGTCGGTCTTGAGCCAGCCAGACAGGCGCACGCGCTTGCCCCACCAGGGCTGGGCTTCGAACGTATGCCGCAGGGAGCCCCTCACCGGAACGCTGCAGGCAATGGACAGGTTGCGCTGCCCGGCCGCCAGCAGCTTTGCATCGATGCCGGCATCGCACAGCTCGAAAGTCTGCTCGCCCAGGGCCAGCCATCGGTCCGGTGGTGGGAGGAAATGGTCGGTGGGCCGCGGCTCCGCCACGGGAGCCAGGGAAAGGTCCGGTATCGCATCGGGCCTCGGCCCGTTGAGGTGGAAGTTGACGGCCACAGTGGTCGGCACCTCTTCGACCTTCAGGTTCCGCATCCAGACCTGGCCCTTGCCCTGCATCCAGTACCCCGCCAGCAGATTGCCGGCGTCTGCGGGAATGTCCACCACGAAGTCGCGGGTCTCCCAGCCGGTTGACCCCTTGATCGTCCGGTTCTCCATGCGATCCGACTTCGCTCCGGTGCGAGGCGTTCCCACGCTGATCCAGAGTCCGGCCTCACCCGCAACATTGGGGTATCGCGGGTCGGCCACGCCCTGGATGCCGGAGGCCATGAGCTCGGCCGACACGCGCACGCGCTTGCCGCGATACGGCGCCACGTCGAATCTCATGCGTGCACCCCCGAAGGAAGGCAATGCCGCGTTGGTGCAGCGAACCGTGTACAGGGCCTGCCCATCCCCGGCCTTGCCACTGTCGATGCCCAGCTCGCATTTGCCGGGCAATGCCTGTGGGCCGCCATTTCCCATGAAGGTCCACGAGGTGGGCAGCGTGACCAGCGGCGACCCGTCCAGAGGGGTGAGTGGACTTTCGGCAGCGTGAACGAGGTTGACGGCCACCAGCGCAGCCAGCAGCACTCTGGGTTTCATGGGGTCCGATGCCTCCGATACTTCCGTTGTATGCGACACGACTCGGCGGGGCCAGTATAGGCACGGCGCGCGAATCCGGATCACTTCTTTCGCCCGGCCTGCCAAGGATTAATACGCGGCCCACGTCGCAGGGGTAGTATGCGAGGCTGCAGAAAACGAGGGGATTCAAGATGAAACCCGTGGGACTCGTCGCTGGGCTCGCTGCCCTGCTGGCCGCCACCGTCGCCTTGTCGGGCGACCCCGCCAACCAATTCAACGCCAGGCTCTCGTCCGACCGGCAGGTACTGCAGGTGCTGAATCGCCTCGCCTACGGACCGCGCCCTGGAGACGTCGAGGCCGTGCGCCGCATGGGCGTGAAGAAATGGATCCTGCAGCAGCTCGACCCGGCAAGGATCCCCGAGAATCCGGTGCTGGAGTCCCGCCTGAAGTCGATGTCTACGCTGCAGTTGCCAACGTGGCAGTTGATCGAGACTTTTCAGGAACCACCGGTCCAGATCATGGGCCTGAACACCATGAGCATGATGCAGGCCCTGCCGGCAGAGAAGCTCATGACGCTGCGCTCGAATACCGCGAGCAAGGACGATCGTCGCGCAATCCTGAAGTCACTGTCCGATGAGCAGCGCGCCCAGATCCTGGCGACATTGCCGCAGCAGGCCGTTGATGACCTGCCCGAGTACAAGCGGGAAGGCGAACGGGCCCGGCAGGCGCAGAACGACATGATCCAGCGGCAGCTGCAGGAGCAGCGCCGCAAGAGCCGCCCGCCGCTTTCCGAGCTGTTCACGCCCGATCAGCTGAACGTGCTGCGGCATGGAACCGATGCGGAAAAATCCGCACTGATCGGCGCGATGGATCCCCAGGAGCGCGTCAAGGTGTTTCGCTCGATCGGCGAGCAGGGAGTGCAGCTGCTGCCCGCAGCTTACCGGCGCCAGGCCATGCTGGTTGCCAATCCGCAGAACGGTGTGGTCAATGAGGTGATCGAAGCCAAGTTGCAACGTGCGGTGTTGTCGAACCGGCAGCTGCAGGAAGTGCTGGTGGACTTCTGGTTCAACCACTTCAATGTCTCGGCCAACGCAACGATCGGCAAGACGCCCATCCGCATGCTGCTTCCCAGCTATGAGCGCGACGCCATACGGCCCTACGTGTTGGGCCATTTCCGCGACATGTTGCTGGCGACGGCGCGGCACCCGGCCATGCTGATGTACCTGGACAACTACCAGTCGCAGGCGCCGTCGGCCCAGCTGCTGCAGCTCGCGGCGGCGGGTAACGCCATCCGCCTGCCCGGCATCAACGAGAACTACGGACGCGAGATCATGGAGCTGCACACCCTGGGCGTTGGCGGTGGCTACACGCAGCAGGATGTGGTCAATGTGGCGCGGGCCTTCACCGGCTGGACGATCTTCGATGTCAGTCGGGTCGGTGAATTCCAGTTCAATCCGCAATTCCACGACCGCAACGAGAAGACCGTGCTGGGCCATACGATTGCGCGCGGAGGCGGCGAAGAGGAAGGCGTGCAGGTCATCGACATCCTCGCGCGCCACCCTGCCACTGCGCACCACCTGTCGCTCGAGCTTGCGCAGTTCTTCGTCGCCGACGATCCGCCGCCGGCACTGGTCCAACGGATGGCGGACACGTTCATGAAGACCGATGGCGACCTGCGCGCGGTAATGGAAACCATGCTGCTGTCGAAGGAGTTCCTGTCCGAGGGCGCATGGCGCTCCAAGGTGAAGTCGCCGCTCGAGATGGTGGCCAGCTCGCTGCGCGCGCTGGATGCCGACATCACCGACACCGCTGCAGTTGCCCAGCGCATCGCGGACCTGGGCCAGCCGCTGTACGCCAAGGCCGAACCCACGGGATATCCCACCACCAGCGAATCCTGGACCAACTCCGTGGGGCTGCTCGGCCGCATGAACTTCGCCTCCGCGCTGCTCGCGGGGCGGATCAATGGAGTGACGATCGAACCGGATGCCATCGTGAACAGGGACTTCAGTCATTCCATGGTCACGCTCACCGGCGTCGAAGCATCACCTGCGGCGATAGCGGCGGTTGCAAGGAGCGCCGGAGACTCCGCGCCCGCACCGAGCCTCATCGCCACCGCGCTGATCGGCTCGCCCGAATTCCAGAAGAGGTAGCCATGAACAGCAGACGCGTCTTTCTGCGCAATGCCGGACTGGCCATTGGCCTCGCGGTGGCGCCGTCGTGGATGGTGCGGGCTGCCCAGGGCAACGCCAGGCGCAAGGTGCTGGTGTCGATCCTGCAGCGCGGCGCGGCCGACGGCCTGAACATCGTGGTGCCGTTCTTCGAGAAGCGCTATTACCAGCTGCGGCCTGCCATTGCGATCGCCCCACCCAAGGGCATCCAGGTGCCGGTCACCACGAACAATTCCCAGTCGATCCTGGTTACCGGCGGGCTGGTTCCGCCGAACACCAACCTGTCGATCGATCTGGACAGCCGCTTCGCGCTGCATCCGCAGCTGCAGGCACTCAAGCCGCTGTGGGATACGCGTCAGCTCGCGATCATCCACGCGGCCGGCTCACCCGACTCGTCGCGGTCGCATTTCGACGCGCAGGATTTCGTGGAATCCGGCATGGCCAGCGAGAAGACCAATGACGGATGGCTCAACCGCGCCCTGCCCGTTTCAGGCAAGGCCTCGCCATTGAGCGCCGTGGCACTCGGCGGGGAACTGCCACGATCCCTGCGCGGCGAGCACGCCGCCGTGGCGGTCAACGACCTGACCAAATTCCAGATGAAGGACCAGGAGACGGCCGCGATCTTCGAGAACATGTACGCAGCTTCCAGCGACAGCAACCTCAAGGAACAGGGCCAGGACACCTTCGAGGCGGCACGGATGATCGACACCATCCTCAAGCAGCCCTACCAGCCGGTGGCCGGTGCGCAGTATGTCGGCGAGTTCGGCCGCAAGATGCGGCAGCTGGCGCAGCTGATCAAGGCGAACGTGGGAGTCGAGGTCGCGTTCGCCGACATGAACAACTGGGACCATCACACCAACGAGAACGGCCAGCTACCGCAGCTGCTCAACGAGCTGGGCAGTTCGCTGGCTGCATTCTCGCGCGACATGGGCTCGATGATGGCCGACATCGTCGTGGTCACCATGACCGAATTCGGCCGCACGGCCGCAGAAAGCGGCAACCAGGGCACCGATCACGGCCATGGCAGCGCGATGCTGGTGCTGGGCGGCTCGGTGGCCGGTGGCCAGGTGTACGGCAAGTGGCCGGGCATGGAGCCGGAGCAACTGTTCGAGGGGCGGGATCTTGCCGTCACCACCGACTTTCGCGACGTGCTGGGCGAGCTGGTACGCGATCATCTGCACGGCAGGCCCGAGGCAGCTTTCCCGGGCTTCAGCTTCGCCGCACCCATGGGGCTGATGCAGGCATAGGCGGACTTTGGGCGCGCTACTTCGGCTGGCTCGCGCTCTTGATCATCGCGTCGGCTTCCTCTGATACGCAGCCCAGCGACAGCAGCTGGTCGAACGGCGCAAGGGTCAGCGTCTTCTTTCCAACCGTCCATGGGCTCTTCAGCACGTTCGGATCATCGACGACTGCGTCGATCTCCAGCGTGTTCGCGTCGACACGCCGGTAGCGCTCGACAACGTGCAGCGCTTCCGAATGCGGTGACACGCGCCCCTCGGCAAACATCCACGTGTCGTCGGTGAAGTTCCTGACGTCGACCACGAAGGTATCGCCCTCCCAATGCCCCACGGCGTCGCCGCGCTGGGCGGGCGGCTGGTCATCGCGGTGCGGCCGTCCGTCCGTGGGCACCAGCTGGTAGTCGTGAAAGGTCTCGGACAGGAACACCATCATCTTCGGCGTCGCGATGATTTGGCCAACGGCACCGACGTTCCACAGCCGCACACTCAGCGTGCCAAATGCGGTGGGCGCGCAGCGCAGCGTCGGGTCGTCCTTGTCACTGAGCTTTGCGGCCGCCGCAGTGGCCTCCGGCTTCATCAGCGTGTTGTACGTGGGCGCATTGGGATTGCGCGGCCCGAGATTGAGGCCGCTGCTGCCGACATCGCCGCCGCTCCACCACACACCCGACAGGTCGGGATGACCATCTGCCATGCGCGGCACCGGGCCGGCGGCTGGAGCCGCGCCGAATGTGACCGGCCCCAGAGCCGACAGCGCCACCACCCACAGTCGTGAAACTTTCATCTGCATGCCCCCCATCACCGCGCTGTCACTTCGCAGCGGATGACTCCTGCGGACCGAACAATCCATACACGGTTCCATCGGCCGTGATGAGCTCTTTCAGCATGGCCATGTTCTGTGACTGGTCCTTCGCGTGAAAGCCCGTGACCGTGACCATGTCACCGCTCTTGATGACCGTGGACTTGTAGCCATTGCGGATCATGCCGCTGGGCGTGCCGGCCTCGAATGCCCACTGCGTGACCTTGCCATCTGCGCCTTTCACATCGATGTAGAACCAGGAATGCGGGTTGGTGAGGCGCACCTTGGAGATCGTGCCCTTCACCGTCACCGACTCCTTCATGTCGTACACAGCGGCAAAGGAGTGGTGTGCAGAGGCCTGCATGGCAGTCCCCAGCGCCAGCAGCCCGAAGGTGCTTGCGCAGCACGACACGATGATCGACCGGGTCTTCTTGTGCATGTTCCCCCCGCTGCTGCATGTCCGGCTTGGTGTGGAGCTGAAGGCTACCCCGAGCGCGACCTGTCGGCAAATCCAGTCACGTTGATGCGGTGTAGGACTTTGCTGAGGCGGCAATGTCCCGCTGGCCTATGCGCGCCCTGCAAGGGGCAGCGGTAGAAATGGCGCGTCAATCAATTCGATTGGGAGCCGAACCATGAAAACATCCAGAGCCCCGAAGATCGTGATTGGTGTTGGTCTGCTTGCGGTGTACGCAGTGATCCTGTCGATGGCCATTCTGCGCGACGAGCGCCCTGGTGCCGCTGCTCCGAATGTGCCGGCTGCGACCGATGCCTACAGCGCGACGGATCTGCAAACATCTCCCGCTGCCCTGCCCCTGCCATCCGACCCCGTGACCACCGCCGCCGAACAGCCGGCGGCCACGCCGGAGCCGGCCAGCCCCACGGGCAAGACCGATGCCAGCAGGCCCGAGATTGCGAGCATTGCAAACGAGTCGCCACCGGTAGAACCGTCAAGCGAGGTTCCCGCGGACACTGGCCAGATTGCGGCTGAAGCCAATGTGGAAGACGCCGCGCCGCTGGTGGTCGGTAATTAGCCCAGCGCCTATTCCCAGGCGTAGGCCAGCGACTGGACTGCGACCTGGGGCACTGCGGCACCGCCTTTGATGCCCAGACCGACACCGAAGGCGTGCAGGTCCGCAACGAACCGGTTCCAGTCCACCGTGCCATCCAGCAGCCCCGAAACAACGCGATGCGCCTCTTTCGAGGAGGCCAGAAATGCCGCGGGACTCACGCCGGATTCGCCGCGGCCATATGACGCGCTCAGCAGTCGTCGCCAGGTGTCGTACAGGCTCTCGCGTCCCCTGGAGCGGGCACGCGCCGCGGCGTCGTAGACGAACTGCACCAGCAGTCCGCAATTGGGGCTGGTTACATCGTTGACGGACGCGGTCTTGACGGCCCGCATGTTCAGCTCATGCGCGCAGCCGGCGATCCACGCCGGCAATGCCGCGGCCAGCTGTTGCGTGCTGTTGCGTGCCTGCTCACCGGTGGCCAGCATCACCAGGTAACTGGCCGCGGATTCGGTGAACACACCCGGCCAACTGGTATAGCTCACGCGGCGGTGGATCTGCTCGGACGTGAACGCGGCCTGCAGCGACTGGATCTGCCGGGCGTCAAGCCCGCGCTGCCACGCATCGCCGTTGAACAGAAGCAGGCTGTTGCGGTTCCAGCTGTTCTCGAAACGCAAACCCGTGTGCGGTGATTCAGGCCATGTGGCCACGTACACCAGGCCCGGTTCGCTGCCCAGCCTGCTGGCCAGATGCGCGGCAATCGGATCGTAGGTTTCGATGACTGCCTCCCGAAGTGCTTCCGGCACATTGTCGGCAAACAGCAGATCACCTTCACGGCTGCGCTCGGCGCGACGGCACCCGGATCTGGAATCCGCCAGCAGCACGAAACGATTGGGGTTGGGCTGCCCGTCATCCAGAAGCGTGAACTGTCGCAGGCAACTGCGCGTTTGCGGATGGATGCCATAGGCAAGACCAATGCTGGTTGCTTCCCGGTTGCGGTAGCGCAGGCGCACATAGTCGAGATTCACCAGCGCCGCATGCGGTCCGAATCGAATTGAAGCCGGCAAGCCATCGGCCTCGTCGACGTTGTCATCCAGCCCGAGCTGGACCGTGGACAGTGACGTCTCGCCAATGACGCTGACGCGATCACCGTCCATCCGCGCGGCGCGACCCGCCATGGCGGCGGAATCGCTCTCCCGCGACAGGCGCCGCGCGGCGGATTCGCGGCGAAAGCGGATTTGCGGTTGCTGTATTCCGGCCAGCGACAGCTGGAACCGGGTGGAGCCGCTGCGCGAAACGTCGATGAAATAGCCCGTCTGCCCAACGGTGTGCAGCGGGCCGCGTTCGCGTTCGCGGTCTTGCGGGCCCGAGACGTCGACCTCTGCCAGCGTGGCGGTGTCCGGTGCGGGCGTGGCACTCCGGGCCATCGCCGCGACCGCCAGGCAGGCCATGAACAGCACTCTCATGCGCGTTACCCCCTGCCGGATCTTCCTGTTCCGGGTCGGTGGCAGCGTACCGCCGCATCAATCCGACCACCACCTCAACCCGATGGCGAAACCCCCACCGACCGCTCCGCCGACACGATGGTGTTGTGCAGCAGCATGGTGATCGTCATTGGCCCCACTCCGCCGGGCACCGGCGAGATCAGTGAAGCCTTCCTGCTCACTCCCTCGAAATCCACATCACCCACGAGATGACCATCGGGCAGGCGGTTGATGCCGACATCGATCACCACCACGCCCTCCTTCACCATGTCCTCCTTGATGAGACCGGGCACGCCGGCCGCCACCACCAGGATGTCGGCCAGGCGGGTGAATTGGGCCAGGTCGCGCGTCTTCTTGTGGCAGATGCACACCGTGGCGTCCTGCTGCATCAGCATCAGCGCCATCGGCTTGCCGACGATGTTGCTGGCGCCGACCACGACCACGTTCTGCCCGGCGATGGGCACGTGCTCGTGCTCGAGCAGCTTCTGCACGCCATACGGTGTGCACGGCGGAAACACCGTGTTGCCGGTGATCAGGCCGCCGACGTTGTACAGGTGGAAGCCATCAACGTCCTTCTGTACGGCGATGCGCTCCAGCACATTCGCCACGTTGATCTGCGGCGGCAGCGGCAGTTGCACCAGGATGCCGTGCACGTGCGGGTCGGCGTCGAGCAGCTCGATGCGCGACAGCAGCCGCGCTTCGGGCGTGTCCGCCGGCATGTGGTACAGCTCGGAGTGAATGCCCACCTCGCGGCAGGCAGTCACCTTGTTGCGCACGTACACCTGCGAGGCAGGGTTGTCACCGACCAGGATCACCGCAATGCCCGGCAGCACGCCGTGCCCGGTCTTGAGCGTCTCGACGCGCGCCGCGTACTCGGCCCGCAGCTTCTTCGCCACGGCCTTGCCGTCAATGATCCTGGCCGCCATTGCCCGACTGCGACTCAGTAGCGGTAGTGATCCGGCTTGTACGGACCTTCAGGCTTCACGCCGATATAGCGTGCCTGCTGGTCCGTGAGCTTCGTCAGTTTCGCGTTCAGCGTCACCAGCTGCAGCCGCGCCACCTTCTCGTCCAGGTGCTTGGGCAGCGTGTACACGCCCACCGGGTACTTGCCCGGGTTCGCGTACAGCTCGATCTGCGCCAGCGTCTGGTTCGCGAACGAAGAGCTCATCACGTAGGACGGGTGCCCCGTGGCACATCCCAGGTTCACCAGCCTTCCCTCTGCCAGCAGGATGATGCGCTTGCCGTCGGGGAAGATGACGTGATCGACCTGCGGCTTGATGTTCTCCCACTTGTGCTGCTTCAGCGCCGCCACGTCGATCTCGTTGTCGAAGTGCCCGATGTTGCAGACGATGGCGTTGTTCTTCATCGCCTTCATGTGCTCGTGGGTGATCACGTGGTAGTTGCCGGTGCACGTCACGAAGATGTCGCCCAGGGATGCGGCATCGTCCATGGTGACCACCCGATAGCCTTCCATGGCGGCCTGCAGCGCGTTGATGGGGTCGATCTCGGTCACCCACACCTGCGCCGACAGCGAGCGCAGTGCCTGCGCCGAGCCCTTGCCCACGTCGCCGTAGCCACAGATCACGGCAACCTTTCCGGCCACCATCACGTCGGTGGCGCGCTTGATGCCGTCCAGCAGCGATTCACGGCAACCGTACAGGTTGTCGAACTTGCTCTTGGTCACCGAGTCGTTGACGTTGATGGCCGGGAAGGCCAGCCGGCCCTCCTTGTGCATCTGGTACAGGCGATGCACGCCAGTGGTGGTCTCCTCGCTGACACCCTTGATGTGCTTCAGGCGCGTGGAATACCACTTCGGATCAGTGGCGAGCTTGGCCTTGATCGACTTGAACAGCGAAGTCTCTTCCTCGCTGGTCGGATGCGCGATCACCGAGGCGTCGGTCTCGGCCTTGGAGCCCAGGTGCAGCAGCAGCGTCGCATCGCCACCATCATCCAGGATCATGTTCGAGAAGCCGTTGTCCGGCCATTCGAAGATGCGATGAGTGAAGTCCCAGTAGTCATCCAGCGACTCGCCCTTGAAGGCGAACACCGGCGTGCCCCTGGCGGCAATGGCCGCAGCCGCGTGGTCCTGGGTCGAGAACACATTGCACGAGGCCCAGCGCACCTGCGCGCCCAGTGCCTGCAGCGTTTCGATCAGCACTGCGGTCTGGATGGTCATGTGCAGCGAGCCGGTGATGCGCGCGCCGCGCAGCGGCTGCGTGGACTCGTACTCGCGGCGGATGGCCATGAGGCCGGGCATCTCCACCTCGGCGATGTTGATTTCCTTGCGGCCCCAGTCGGCCAGGCCGATATCGGCGATACGGCAGTCCTTGCCTGCCTCGGGTTTCACAACTGCGTTCATAAGAACCTCTCTAATTGAAGAGAGCGCCGTTTGTTTCCTGGCGGACCCGCCGAGCCTCGCGTCCCGATGACGCTGCAGCGCTCCTCGGCGGATGCCGCTCCAAACTCGATTACTTCAGGCCGCCTTCACGCCCGCGTCGGCCGCCAGAGCGGCCGCCTTGTCGGTGTTCTCCCAGCTGAAGCCGGGACGGCCGAAGTGGCCATAGGCCGCGGTCTGGCGATAGATCGGACGCAGCAGGTCCAGCATCTGCACGATGCCCTTGGGCCTGAGGTCGAAGTGGCGTGCGATCAGCGCCTCGATCTTCTCGTCGGAGACTTTGCCGGTCCCAAACGTGGTGGCCATGATGCTGGTGGGCTTTGCCACACCGATGGCATAGGAAATCTGCACCTGGCAGCGGTCGGCCAGGCCCGCGGCCACCACATTCTTGGCCACGTAGCGCGCCGCATAGGCCGCCGAGCGATCCACCTTGGAAGGATCCTTGCCGGAGAACGCGCCGCCGCCATGCGGAGCCGCGCCACCGTACGTGTCGACGATGATCTTGCGACCGGTGAGGCCGCAGTCGCCCTGCGGACCACCCACCACGAAGCGGCCGGTGGGATTCACCAGGTACTTCAGGTTCTTGCCGACCAGCTCCTTCGGCAGCACCGGCTTGATGATCTCCTCGATCACCGCCTCGGTCAGATCCTTGTGGCTGATTTCCGGATGATGCTGCGTGGAGATGACGACGGTGTCGATCTCCTTCACCACGTCACCTTCGTACTTCACGGTGACCTGGCTCTTCGCATCCGGGCGCAGCCACGGCAGCTTGCCGCTCTTGCGCAGCTCGGCCTGGCGCTCCATGAGCCGGTGCGAAAGATGGATCGGCAGCGGCATCAGTTCCGCCGTGTCGCGCACCGCGTAGCCGAACATCAGGCCCTGGTCACCGGCACCCTGGTTGAGGTTGTCGTCGGAGGCCTTGTCCACACCCTGCGCGATGTCGGGCGACTGCGTGTCGTAGGCCACCAGCACGGCGCAGCCTCTGTAGTCGATGCCAAAGTCGGTGTTGTTGTAGCCGATGTCCTTGAGCACGCCACGCGCGATGGCCTGGTAGTCGACCCGCGCCTTGGTGGTGATCTCGCCGGCCATCACGACCAGGCCCGTATTGCACAGAGTCTCGGCGGCGACGCGCGAGTACTTGTCCTCGGCGAGGATGGCGTCCAGAACGGCATCGGAAACCTGGTCGGACACCTTGTCCGGATGGCCTTCGGAAACCGATTCCGACGTGAATAGATAGCTGTGACTCATGCGCTCTCTTCCTGGCTTCTGGTGATCAAAGTTGACCGAACAGGGTTTCGTAGCGTTTCCTGAACTCTGCCGGCGTAAAGGTATGGTTCTGCGTGCCGCGCGATTCGATCTTCAGCGACCCCATCAGTGAGGCGATTCTCCCCGTCTTTTCCAGCGGCAGGCCATGCAGCAACCCGTGCAGCAGCCCCGCGCGGAATGCATCGCCGCAACCGGTCGGGTCCACCACGGCCCTGGCCGGCGCCAGCGGAATATCCAGCTTGCCCCCGGCAGTGTATAGGGTGGAACCGTCGCTGCCACGGGTGACGATGAGCGCGGCCACGCGCCTGGTCACTTCGGCTTCGTTCCAGCCGGTGCGTTCGGTCAGCAGGCTCCATTCATAGTCATTCACCGCCACCCAGCTGGCCTGGTCGATGAAGGTCTTCAGGTCCTCGCCACCGAACATCGGCAGCCCCTGGCCGGGATCGAAGATGAACGGAATGCCCGCGGCGGCAAACTGCGCCGCATGCTGCACCATCCCGTCGCGACCATCCGGGGCAACGATGCCCAGCGCCACATTTTCGGCGTGGCTCACCTCGTTCAGGTGCGAGTGGCCCATGGCGCCAGGATGGAAAGCCGTGATCTGGTTGTTGTCGAGGTCGGTGGTGATGAAGGCCTGACCCGTGTGCTCTTCCTCCACGGTGCGGATGTACGCGCGTGGCACGCCATGCTGGTCCAGCCAGTCGGCGTAGGTGCCGAAGTCATGGCCCACGGTGGCCATGATGTGGCCGGTATCGCCCAGCAGCTTCAGGTTGTACGCGATGTTGCCGGCACAGCCGCCGAATTCGCGGCGCATCTGCAGCACCAGGAACGACACGTTCAGCATGTGCAGCTTGTCGGGCAGGATGTGGTTCCGGAACTTGTCCTGGAACACCATGATGGTGTCGAAGGCCATCGAACCGCAGATCAGGACCTTGCCTGGCTTGATTACGGGCTGCTTCATGGCCTATTCGTCGTCGGCAATGGTGAGTTTCAGGCCCGCCAGTTCTTCGGTGAAACGAATCTGGCAGGACAGCCGTGAGTTGGGACGATACGTCGAAAGGTCGGAGACCAGATCCTTTTCGTCGGAGTGCTGGGGCGGCAGCTTCGCCAGCCACTCCTCGTCGACCCAGACATGGCAGGTGGCGCAGGCGCACATGCCGCCGCACACCGCCGCGACGCCATATTCCAGGTCGCGCAGGTTCTCCATCAATGTGAATTTGGTGTTGCCTTCGACGTCGTGCTCGACGCCCTCGCGATCGGTGACCTTGATCAATGCCATGGGTTTGAAACCGCCGAGCCCCTTGTTGCCAGCGCGGCATTTTGCCTGCGCGGGCAGTGGATTATCCACCCTCATGCACCGCAAGGCGCTCCCACAGCCGGTTGAGCAGCGCAAATCGCTCCAGCTGCATTTCCAGTACGACCCGGGTCGTGCCCGCCAGGCCGCTGGTAGCCAGCAATCCGGGCAAGAAGCGGGACATGTCGGGGTAATAAGTCAGCAGGCAGGCCAGGTCCCAGCCCGGGTCGGCGACCTGGGCGTACTCCCAGTCGACCAGCAGCGGCGCCTCGCCCAGCAGGTTGCTGGCCATCAGGTCGCCGTGATTGAGCACCAGCGGCACGCCGATGCCAGAAAGGCGCCGCGACAGTGCTGCGATGCGCTCCCGGAACAGCGCCATGTCGGCCGCCTGGGCAGCATCGAATGCACCCAGTCGCGCGAGGTAATCATCAGCCATTGCCACCGGGTCCACCGCGGGCCAGTCGGCCGGAACCGCCAGCCCGTGCAGACGAGCCAGCTGGCGACCCAGCGCTTCGACGCCGGCATCGCTGTGCAACCGGTCGCGGGTCCACACCGGTGCAGCGATGAATTCCATCAGCATCCACTGGCCTTGCGCATGCGCGGCCAGCACCGTCGGTGCGAGCCCGGCGGCCGCCGCGAGCCGTTGCGCGCGCAGTTCATCGGCAGCACGCGAACCGGGTCGATCAACCGGGGCATACCGCCGGCGCAATACGAAGTGACCCTCGCCGGTGTCGACCCTGAGCACCTGGTTGCAGCCGCGGCCGCCCGGCAACGGCTGCACGGCCCGAGGAGGTCGCCCGTCTTCGCAGCCCGGGATACAGCGCAGGATGTCGTCTGGTACTAGGCCCGCTGCCGACGCCATGTCCTGATCCAGTCCACCAGGCCCGCCGAGGCGATGCACAGGTACAGCGCATACAACAATGCGACCGCATACAGACCCTGGCGGAACGACAGGTAGACCGACAATGCGTCGATCACCATCCAGTAGGCCCAGTTTTCAAGGTAGACGCGCGCCAGCAGCCAGGTGGCAAACATGCCGACACAGAACACGAGCGAATCCATGAATGGAAACGCCGATTCACCGGCCAGCACCCGCGCCAGCACCAGGCTCACCAGTACGCACAGCGAGGCCATCACCGCATGACCACGCAGGTGCCACATGCCGATGGGCCGCTGCTCGCCGGCCTGGCTCCACTTCTGCCAGCCGTATACCGATGCCGCGACGTAGGAGAGCTGCAGCAGCGCCTGCATCGGCAGGTGCACCCGCCAGAACAGCACGGCCAGGATCAGGCAGCTGATCGCGCCGAAGATCCAGCCCGAACGGCGATGCCGCATGACCAGCAGGATGTAGATCACGCCGGTGACATTGGCGATCCACTCGAATGGACCGGTGTTCTTCAGCCCCTCCCATACCTGCGCGGGCATGTCACCCATTGCCGGTCCTAGAAGCGCACTTCCACGGTAGCGCCGAACTGGCGCGGATCGCCGCGCTGCAGGTACAGCTTCTTGTCCCAGTCCGGCGGTTCATTCTCGAAGAAGAAGCCGCGCACCGCGTAATTCTCGTTGAATACATTGCGCACCCAGCCATGCACGCTCCAGCGCTCGCGCTCGACGCCAACCTTGAGGTTCACCAGCGAGTATGCCTGCGACTTCATGTCGTGATCGGTCGGCACATCGAAATAGAACTCGTCCATGCCGGTCACATCCACCCGCGCCATCAGGCCATCGTGGCCGCGCCATGTGGCATTGATGGCGGCCGTATACGAAGGCGCATGCGCGCTTTCGCGCGGCGCCACCGGAACCAGGTTGCCACTGCCATCGTCGACTGTTGCCGGCGCAGTGCGCGTGCGCAACAGGCCGAGCGAGGCGCCAACCTGCAGCCCGCTGGTCAGTTGATACTGCAGACTGCCCTCAACACCTGCCGCGTAGCCCCTGGGCAGGTTGATCGTCGTGAACACATAGGTATTGGGGTCGCCGGGCGTCGCCTGCTCGCCGCTGCGCACCTGCTGGTCGCGGCGCCACTGGTAGAACACCGCCATGTCCGCATAGCCCCGAACGCCGAGCGGCAGCTTCAGGCCGGTCTCCAGATTCCACAGCTGCTCCGGACCGAACCTGCGCCGTTCGGCAGGGACATTTCCCAGATTGAATCCACCGGCCTTGTAGCCTCGAGACAGCGTGGAATAGACACTCCTGTCGCCAGCCAGGTCGCGACTCAGGGACAACTGCCCACCGACCATGCGATCGCGTGAACACAGATCGACCAGACAGGGATTTCCCGTGACCGTGCTGTCGTCGTAGTGCGCGCTGCGCTGCTCCGCCCGCAGGCCGGCTGACCAGTGCCATCGCGGCGCCAGCCGGCCATTCACCTGCCCGAACAGCGCCACATTGGTTGCATGGAAGCGGTCATCCAGCTGGTCCATGCTTTCACCGTCGTCCGGAAACCCTGGTTCGACGTAATGCCCCGTGGTCACGACACTGCCCGATTCGTTCAGGCGCAGCGCGTAGGCGCCAACCAGCCATTGAAAGTCGCCCGGCTGCGAACCAAGTCGCAGCTCCAGGCTGCCGGTGCGGCGATCGCGCGCCGAGTGGTACCAGTAGTCGTAGACATACGGCGCCCAGCTGGTGTCGTTGCCCCAATCCGCGTCGTAGCTGTTCACCGAATGCGAATCCGCGTAACTGCCGATGGCGGTGAGGCGGTTGTCTCCCGCAGCAGTGGCCAGCTTCAGGGCAAGGCCGTCGGAACGCTGCGCGTCCCGGCCGGGCTGGTCCGAGAGACTGATGCGCGAGTTGTCGATGGCCCAGGCGTCATAGCCGTTGTCCAGGTCAGCGTGCAGCCAGGTGAAATCCAGCGTTGAGTCAGGCGCAAGCTCCCCATGCCACTTGAGGCGCGCGGTCAACTCGTCGCGGCCATTGGTGTCATCGCGCCCCAGGTAGGCATTGCGCATGAATCCATCGCTCTCGTACTTCTCGACGGCGACTCGCCACGCCGAATCCAGTGCCGGCATGGGGCCGGTGGCGGTGAAACCCACCGAACCCGTGCCGTAATTTCCGCCGGTGGCCTCAAGTGAATAGCCGGCCTCGCGCGCCGGTTCATTGCTGCGCAGGACGATGAGCCCTGCCAACGCATTGGCCCCGTAGGCCGTGCCCTGCGGGCCGCGCAGCACCTCGATCTGCCTGACATCGAACAATTCGGCCGGCATTCCGATGCCACTGAAGTCGACGTCATCGATCAGGAACCCGACCGAAGAGTTCGGCGCACCCTCGTACTGCTCGCGCTCGCCGATACCGCGAATCTGGAAGTAGCGTGGCCGCGATGTGCCGCCGGCCCAGTTGAGGTTTGGAACCAGTCCGAGCACATCCTCGAAGTGCTGCTGGCCCGCATCGCGCAATGTGCGCGCCCCCAGCACCGTGACACTGGCGGGCACCTTGCCCAGTTTCTCTCCGAGCAAGGTGCCGGTCACGACGACCTCATCGAGGATGTCATCGCCAGCGGCATTGCTGGCCGGCCACGCGCCGGGTGCGAGCAGCAGAGTGGAAAGCGCAAACGGGAGCAGATGGATACGACGGTGCATGAACCTTCTCCTTTCGCCGGTACTAACCGGATCAAGTTCTAGGGTTCGCCGCATCCGGCATCTCAGGCTCCTGGTCGAGCCACCCCTGGGTGGGCGCTATGGTAGCGTTCGGCCGAAGGAACACAAGCACCCGACTGTTCACTGCATGTCACGCACGCTGCGCGTATTTCCCGTCGATGCCTTCACCACCGTTGCCGGCGGCGGCAACCCGGCCATGGTGGCGCTGGACGCGGGCCAGCTGGGCACCGCTGAAATGCAGCGTATTGCCAGTGACCACCACCAGGGTGACTGGGCGTTCGCACTGCCCGCATCCCACACGGACGCCGACCTCGACGTCCGCTTCTTCAGCCCGCGCAAGGAGCTGCCCTTCGTGGGACACGCCACGCTGGCGCTGCATGCGGTACTGGACCGGCTGGAGCCGCGCGCACTGCGGCGCCAGCATGGCGCCACCGGCATCGTCGAGGTGCGTCGCACCGACACGGGTGAATTCTCGATTCGCCAGGCACCACCAGCGCTGGGTCGCGTCATCGAAGCCGCAGAGCTGCGCGAAGTGCTGGCGCTGCTGAGCCTGACACCAGAGCGGCTGGATTCACGCGGTCCGGTGCGCATTGCCGGTGGCGCGAGCACGCGACTGCTGCTGGGTCTCGCCGACACCGCGGCACTGGATGCTCTCGCGCCACGCATGAGCGAACTGGCGGCACTGTCACCGCGCCTGGGTGCCCAGGGTTACTTCCTGTTCGTGCCGCGCAGCGAAGCCGGCCGACTCGAGACGGAAAGTCGCATGTTCTGCCCGGCCATCGGCATCGACGAGGATCCGGTAAGCGGCAATGCGCACGCGATGCTGGGCATCCATCTGCATGCGCTTGGCCTGTTGCCCATGGCCGATGGCATGGCGAAATTCACCGGCCGGCAGGGCCGCCACGTGGGCCGACCCGGGCAGGTTTCAGTGGCCATCGAACTGGACGATCAGCGCAGCCCCACCGCCGCCAGCATCGCCGGCCCGGCCGTGGTGAAAGAGGCAGTAGTGCTTACGCTGGCTTGAGACGCGCGGCGTATTCGCGCGCCTTGACGCGATAGACCTCGTTGCCCTTGTGCATCCACTCCAGGTCCTTCGGTTCAACCTGGCGAATCACCCTGCCGGGGGATCCGAACACCACTGAATTGGGGGGAACCTGCATGCGCGGCGTGACCAGTGCGCCGGCACCGATCAGGCTGCCCGCGCCGACCGCTGCACCGTCGAGCACCATGGCGCGATTGCCGATCAGCGCGCCATCGCCGATGGTGCAGCCATGCAGCAGCACGCCGTGGCCGATGGTCACATAGCTGCCAATGATTACCGGCACGCCCGGGTCCACGTGCACGATGCTGCCGTCCTGCACATTGGTGCCGGCACCAATGCGGATCCAGTCGTTGTCACCACGCAGCACCGCACCGAACCAGATGCTGGCTTCGTGCCCCAGCTGCACCGAGCCGATCACGTCCGCGCTGGGCGCGATGAAGTAATCGCCCGCGGTTTCAAGATGGCGTTCGCCGTAGCTGTAGATCATCGTTTCAGTGCCCCGGTACCAGGTCCTGCAGACTGCCGCCCCCGATGGCCGGCGCCTGATCGTTCAGGCCGCGCAGGATGATATTCGGAATCAGCGTATCGCGTGCCCTGCCATCGGCCGACCACACCAGGATCTGCAATCCGCGCCGGGGCGCCAGCCACATGCGCACCTCCGGCCCCAGGTCAAACCAGTACACGTCGCGCTCGACCGGTGGCTCGTCGCCACTCCACGGCAGCTGCGCCGCCAGCCACGCGGGATGCGCGTGGCCGTCAGCGTCACGCGCCAGCAACCGCCTGATCCAGTCCGGCGAGGCGATGTGCTCGCCTTCGTAACTGCCCGCGCCCAGCAGCAGGTCCCCGAGACGCATCCAGTCACCAAGGTGCGCAACCACACAGCAATCCACGCGCAGCGCCCGATCATCGCGACCCCAAAGCCAGGCATCGGCCGCGCGCAGTGGCAGCCACACGCGCTGCGACAGGGTGTGGGCCACGTCACCATCGGAGTCCTGCAGCAACAGCATTGGCGCCGGGCGCAACGTGAACCGCTCGCGCGCAGCTTGCGACCAGGGATTGCGCCAGCCGGTACCCGATGAAACCTCCGTGCGTATCGACTGCAGCGCGGTATCGAATGACACCCGCGAGTTGTCGGCGAGCACGCCCACCGCCAGAGCGAAGGGCAAGGCGGCCAGCTCACCGCCATCCACGAGAAGATCTTCATCACTGCGGGACGCGTAGTACGAAAACACGCGGTGGCCGTGCCGGTGTACGACCAGCGCGTCCAGGTCTTGCTGGCGGGCCTGCCGACCTGCGTCTTCCAGCGCTGCCGGAAGCAGGCCCTCTGCTTCCGGATCGGCAACCGGCACACCAGACGCCTGGCCGGCAATGCGCATCCGGGGTTCGGGCAACTGTGCCGGAGGCGCAGCATCGGCAGCAGTCAGCGCCGCGAGGAAGCGCGACCAGTAGGCGAAGTCCCCGGCCGTGCGCAGCAACGCAGCCAGCACCGCCAGTGCCGCAGCAGTGAGCAGCAACTTCTTCATGCGCCCAGCTTGCCGGCCCGCGCCACGGCACCGCGCGAGAGCAGCAGTTCATGGGTCGCATTGCGCGGCCACTCGGCGCGATAGTGCGTCGCCATGACCACGGTGACACCGGCAGCGATGCGTGCCTCCACCCAGGCAAGCAGTTCCGCTCGCAACGGTCCATTCAGACCGGTAAACGGCTCATCCAGCAACAGCAACCGCGGCCGCAGCACCAGCGCGCGCGCAAACAGCACGCGTCGCACCTGGCCATACGAGAGTTCCGACAGCGGCCGCTGCGCGGCCTCTTCCATGCCCACGGTGGCCAGGGCCGCGCGCGCACGGCGCTTCTCGGCCGCGGTCGCACGAAAGTTGAGGCCGATGCTGGAATGCAGGCCGGAAACCACGGTGTCGAGCGCGCTGTGGTGGCGCGGATAATCGGTCTGCAGATGCGGTGCAATCAGTCCGGTACGTGAGCGGAAATCATCCAGCGGCACGCCGGGCCCCTGACCCGCGCGCACGATGCGCCCACCGCTTGCAGCCGAATGATCGCCATACAGCGTGCGCAGCAACGATGTCTTGCCGGCCCCGTTGGCGCCATGGATCACCCAGCACTCGCCGCGCCGGATGGTCAGGTTGATGTCGCGCAACACCCGCGCGGCGTCCGCGTACACATCGACGCCTTCAAGTGCGATCACTGGTGCGGCGCGGCCCCTGTGGGCAGCGCGCCCGGGCGCAGGGTCACGACCGCCGCGAGCGATATCGGCCGCGGCCAGGGCTGCGCGCAGCTGCCGCCGCTGCAATGGGCCGGCATGACGCACACGGCCTGCCTCGAGCCACAACAGGTGCGTGGCACCGGGCGGTATGTCTTCCTTGCGATGCGCCGAGCAAACCCAGCTCTTGCCCTTCAGATCGGCACCGGCGAGCAACCGGTACAGGCGCTTGCGGTTGGCGGCGTCAAGGCCGGTGGCCACTTCATCCAGCAACAGCACCGCTGCCCGCCATGCCAGTGCGCGGGCCAGCAGCACCAGCCGGCGCTCGCCATAGGACAGCGTCAGGAAATGCCGCTTGGCCAGGCGCGCGATGCCGGCCCGGCGCAGCAGCGCCAGACACCTGGCATGCGCGGATGCAGAAAGGCGATTCAGCGGGATGTCGGTGCGATGCAGCCCGGTGCCGACCACGTCAATGGCCGGGTAGTTCCAGCCGTAGCGTTCGTAACGATCCTGGCGTTCCGGTCCCAGCCAGGCGAGCTCCTCGCGGACCGCAACTGGCTGGATGTGCCACTGCCGCGAGACGCGATAACGCCGTGACTGGACATCGGCATCATCCGGCCACACATCGCCGGCAAGGATCTTCAGCAACTGCGTCTTGCCCGCGCCGCTTGCGCCAATCACCAGCCAGCGTTCTCCAGGACGCAGGTGCCAGCAGATGTCCTCGAGGATCAATCGACCGCCACGATGCAGCCGCAGGTGTTCGAGCAGTATTTCCACAGTCTTAGACGATGTGCGCGGGCCCGCTTACGTACTGCATGGGCAATGAATCGAACTTCTGATCGGGCCGCATATCCAAGCAGAGGTGAAAGAGCTTTCGCATGGCGACCCAGCTGCCGGAGTCTGGCGCGCCCGGAGGGATTCGAACCCCCGACCAACTGGTTCGAAGCCAGCTACTCTATCCAACTGAGCTACGGGCGCTTCCGGCACAGCAGTGGATGATGGCATGACCGGGGCGAAAGCCAGTAGTATGACCGCCAACTGACCCGGGGGCACCGGGCTATATGGGGTGAGGAGCATGAAGAAAACAGCTTGTCTGGCCGTCCTTGTGGCCATCCTGCCAGCAGCCGCCTGGGCAGACTGCGTCTATCCGAAGCAGCCAACCAAGACGCCTGACGGCAACCGGGCTGCGCGCGCGGAAATGATTGCCGCCAAGAAAGTCTTCGACAAGTACCAGGCCGACATCACCGCCTACCTGAGCTGCCTGAAGAGTGAACACGAAGCAGCGATGAACGCCAATGCCACTGCCAGCGATGCCGACAAGAAGAAGATGCAGGAACGCTGGGAGAAGAGGAACGATGCGGCGGTCGATGAGGCCCAGGCTGTGGCCGATCGCTTCAATGAGCAACTGCGCGCCTGCAAGGCCCGCCCAGACGGCTGCACCAAGTAACCTGCGGCGCCGTGCCCTGCTGCGCGGCGCGCTGGTGGGCGCTCCATGCTGACCCCGTTGGAGGCGGAGGAGCTGATCGCCCGCCATCTGCCCTGCCTGCCTATCGAATCCCTGCCCGTCAGTCATTGCGCGGGCAGCGTGCTGCGGGAAAACATTTACGCCGAGCGCGACCATCCACCGTTTGACCGGGTCGCGATGGACGGCATCGCCGTCGCTTCGACGGGCCTGAGCGCCGAGCGACGCACCCTTCGCATCCAGGCCACACAGGCCGCCGGCGATCCGCCGCTGACACTGCTTTCGCCCGGCCACTGCATCGAGATCATGACGGGCGCGATGCTGCCCGTGGGCTGTGACGCCGTGGTACCCGTGGAAAAGATTCGCCTGGACAATGGCAGTGCCGAGGTCATGCCGGAGATCACGGCGAGCCCGGGCCTGAACATTCATGCGCGCGCCAGCGACCTGACGCAGGGTACGTTGCTGCTTGCGGTCGGCACGCGACTGGAAGCCCCTGACATTGCAACCGCTGCCGGCGCCGGCATGGCCCGGCTGCGGGTGAGCCAGCAGCCTGCCTGCATGGTGGTTTCCACCGGCGATGAGCTGGTGGAACCCGGTGATCCGATCGAGAACTGGCAAGTGCGCCGTTCCAACGCGTACGGCCTGGTAGCGGCGCTGCGACGGCGCGGCTTTCTGCGCGTTGCGGACGATCACCTGCCGGACAATGCCGAGGCACTGACGCGGCGCCTGGGCGAGCACCTGCAGAGCTACGAGGTATTGATTCTTTCTGGCGGAGTCTCGATGGGCAAATTCGATCTGGTGCCGAAGGCACTGGAGGCCTGCGGGGTGCGGCAGGTGTTTCACAAGGTCGCACAACGGCCGGGCAAGCCCTTCTGGTTCGGAATGTCCGCCAGTGGCACGGCTGTCTTCGCCCTGCCAGGCAACCCGGTCTCGACGCTGGTGTGCCTGGCGCGTTATGTGATTCCGGCCATCGACCGTGCAATGGGCGTGAACCATCCCGGCCGTGGCGAGAAGATCGCGCTGGCCGCTGCGGTGACACACTCACCAGCGCTGGCCGGGTTCCTGCCGGTGACAGTCGAAATCGACGAATGGGGCCGCCCCTGGGCGCATGCGGTCAGCCACAACGGCTCGGGAGACTTTGCCGCGCTGGCGGGCACCGACGGGTTTGTAGAATTGCCACCTGGCCCCAATACTTACCCCAAGGGCTTCGTCACCCGCCTGTATCGCTGGTAATCAGCCATGAGCACCATCACCCAAATCGATCGCGGACCGCTGGACCGGCTGGCCCGGCCACTGCGCGACCTGCGCATTTCGGTGATGGACCGCTGCAATTTCCGCTGCCCGTATTGCATGCCGCGCGAGCGCTTTCACGAGCACTACGCGTTCCTGAAGACTTCCGAGCGCCTGTCGTTCGAAGAGATTGTCCGGCTCGCGCGTCTGTCCGTGCCGCTGGGCGTGCGGAAACTGCGCATCACTGGCGGTGAACCGCTGCTGCGCGTCAACCTGCCGGATCTGATCGCGGACCTGGGCGTCATCCCGGGCATCGAGGACATTGCCCTCACCACCAACGGTGTGCTGCTTGGCAAGTACGCCTATGAACTCAAGGCGGCCGGCCTGTCTCGCGTGACGATCAGTCTCGACAGCCTCGACCACGACGTGTTCGCGCGGATGAATGGCGGCATGGGCAATGTGGACGACGTGTTGTCGGGCATCCAGCACGCGCTGGACGCCGGCCTCGGCCCGATCAAGATCAATGCCGTGATCCAGCGTGGTGTGAACGAAGACAGTGTGCTGCCGCTGGTGGAGCACTTCCGCGGCAGCGGCATCACGGTGCGGTTCATCGAATACATGGATGTCGGCAACCGCAACGACTGGCGCGAGCAGCTGGTGGTTCCGTCTGCCGATCTGCTGGCACGCATCAGCGCGCGCTGGCCAGTGCATGTGGAGAAACCCGAGTACGCCGGCGAGGTCGCGCGCCGCTACGGCTTCGATGACGGACAGGGCCAGGTCGGCTTCATCTCCTCGGTCACGCAGCCGTTCTGCGGCAATTGTTCACGCGCGCGCATTTCATCGGACGGGAAGCTCTACACCTGTCTGTTCGCACAGACCGGCACTGACCTGCGGGGCCCGTTGCGCGCCGGCGCCGATGATGAAGAATTAGTGCGCATCATGCGTGGCATCTGGACTGCGCGCGAAGATCGCTACAGCGAACAGCGCGCCGTACTGCGCAAGCGCAACACCGGCCAGAAGATCGAGATGAACTACATCGGCGGCTGAGCGCCGCTTTGCGAACCATGGCCGCACGCAAGCAGAAACTCACGCATCTGGACGCGGCGAACCGCCCGACCATGGTGGACGTGGGCGCCAAGGCCGCCACCCGGCGCGAGGCCAGCGCCGAGGCACTGCTGCGGCTGCCTGCCAATGTCGCTCGCGAGCTCAAGCGCAGCGGTCATCGCACGAAGAAGGGCCCGGTGTTCGACACCGCCATCATCGCCGGTGTGCTCGCCGCCAAGCGCACGCACGAGCTGATTCCTTTCTGCCACCCACTGCCGCTGTCGAATGTGAGGATCGCTGTCGCCACCATGCGCGGCGGCCTGCGCGTGCACTGTGATGTGGCAGTCACCCACAGCACCGGGGTGGAAATGGAAGCACTGACCGGCGCCGCGGTGGCGGCACTGACCATCTACGACATGTGCAAGGCCCTGTCGCATGACATCGAGATCGGCCCCGTGAGACTGCTCGCCAAGCGCGGCGGCAAGAACGACTTCCGTCGATCGGCCCGGAGGACGCGCAAATGACAGCGCCGCTATACGGCCTGGTACTTGCCGGCGGACGCAGCAAGCGCATGGGTCGCGACAAGGCGGCGATCGCCATCGGCGGCAGCACGCAGCTGGAGCGCGCGATCGGGCTCATCTCGAACCTGGTGGCGCGCAGCTTCGTGTCCGTGCGCAGCGACCAGCAGGGCGATCCCTTGCGCGCACCGTATGCACAGATCGTCGATGCCGGCGATGTACAGGGGCCGATCGCCGGCCTGCGCGCCGCCCAGCTTGCACACCCCGACGTGGCCTGGCTGGTGCTAGCCATCGACCTACCGCTGCTGGACGCGGCCACGCTGCAGAACCTGATTGCGCGCCGCGATCCCGAGCGCGTGGCCACGGCCTACAAGAGCAGCCACGATGACCTGCCCGAGCCACTGTGTGCCATCTACGAACCGGCCGCGGCACCAGCCATTGCAGCCTGGCTGGCGGCCGGCAGGAACTGTCCGCGCAAATTCCTGATCCAATCCGATACCCTGCTGCTGGACCAGCCCAACCCGCAGAGTCTGGACAACGTGAACACACCCGCCGAACTTGCCGCCGCCACTGCTCCGCCCGACACCGCAGCTGCGAACCCGCGGGAGCTGAAAGTGCAGTACTTCGCGCTGCTGCGCGAACAGGCCGGCCGGCGCGATGAGGCGGTGGTCACCCGCGCGGCGACCCCGCGCGAACTGTTCACGGAACTTTCGGCGCGACATGGCTTCACCCTGGGCACCGAGCATCTGAAGGTCGCCGTCAACACGGAATTCGCCGACTGGTCGCGACCACTGGCGGCTGGCGATACCGTGGTGTTCATCCCACCGGTGGCCGGCGGATGAGCGACTTCCGTTTTTCGCACGGGCCCATCGATGCTGTTCCGCTGCGCGCGGAGCTGATCGATACCCACTGCGGTGGCTACGCAGCATTCGAGGGCTGGGTGCGCGATCACAACGAGGGCCAGCAGGTTACGCACCTGGAATACGAAGCCTTTGAAGCACTTGGCCTGCGGGAAGGTGCAAAGATCATCGCCGAAGCGCGTGAACGATATGGCGTCACGCGCGCGCTATGCGTGCACCGGCTCGGCGACCTCGATCTGAAGGAGATCGCCGTGTGGGTCGGCGTTTCGGCCGCGCATCGCGACGAAGCCTTCAAGGCCTGTCGCTACATCATCGATGAAGTGAAGCACCGCGTGCCCATCTGGAAGAAGGAGCACTACGTGTCGGGCGACTCCGGCTGGGTGAACTGCGAGCGGTGCGCGGCGCATGCCCATGATCACGCTGAACATGGGCACCACCACGAACACGGCTAGCTGGCGCTAACCGCCGCCGCCGGGGCGCCCGCCGAAGCCACCAGGCGGGCCGCCACCGCCGGGAAATCCACCGCGATTGCCACCCGGGCCGCCGCGCCCACCACCAAATCCACCTGCCTGGACTCCAAGCACGCCACGTGGCACCGACAGCTGGACTATCTGGCCGTCGCGCTTGATTTCCACCGTGACCGTCTCGCCCGGAGTACCTTGTCGCGTCAGCGAATTGAGCTCGCCCGAATCAAATACGCGCTGGCCTGCATAGGAGACGATCTGGTCCCCTGGCTTGAGACCGGATCGTTCCGCAGCGGAGCTGGCCAGCACATCCATCACCTGCACGTTGGTCGATCGGCCGGTGCCCGTCAGGTACTTCTCGTATTCCGCGTCACCCATTTCCTTGCGCAAAGCGGCGTCCGTATCGACCCGCGTAAACGGCTGGCCACTGCGCTGTGCATCGTACTGGGCCTGCTGGGCCTGAACCTCGAGCTCCTGCTGGCGGCGCAGGATCCACTCTGCCCGCTCCTGCGTGAACCCGGCATTCACCAGCCGATCCACCTCCTGCTTGCGCCGCGCCTCGGCCATCTTGGTCGGATCGAAGTTGCCGTTGGCATCGAGGAACTGCTGGCGCAGGTCATTGCCACCGCCACGATTGGCGCGTGGGTCAAAACCATCGGGGCGGTTCGGACCACCTGTACGGGTGCCGCCGCGCTGGCCAATTCGCCCTTCCAGTTCTGCCAGGCGGCTGGCCAGCAGGTTGCTTCGATCCACCTGCGCCGCCAGTGCGCGCTCCAGGTCCGCGATGCGATCCGTTTCGCTCGCGCCCGTGCGTGGTGTAAATGCCTGTTCAGGTTCGCCGGGTGCAGGTCCGCCGCGCAGGTACAGGGCGATCGCAACGCCTATTGCCAGCAGCGCCACCACCAGGCCGATCTTCTTGATCATCCCCCACCTCCACCCGAATGCCAGTCCCGGGCCCGGGCAATTGATGCCCTACAGGGCTTGTTGCAGTAGACAAGGCTGCCGGGAAAAAAATCCTTTCACAAGGTGGCTGGCAGGGGCTGACCGACCCTCTGGATTGAAAACCCGTGCATTCGTAACGAGCGTGCACAATCCGTGCACGATCACGGGCAGCTACGGGCGGATCTGTCCGGTGCCGCGCACCACGTACTTGTAGCTGGTCAGCTGCTCCACACCCACGGGTCCACGTGCGTGGAACCGGTCGGTGGAGATTCCGATCTCGGCGCCCATGCCGAATTCACCGCCGTCGGCAAATTGCGTCGATGCATTGAGCAGCACGATGGCGCTGTCCACTTCGCGCAGGAATTTTTCTGCAGTCGCCGTGTTGCCGGTGACAATCGAGTCGGTGTGAGAGGAACCATACTGGGCAATGTGGCCGATGGCGCCATCCACGCCGTCAACCACCCGCACCGAAATGATGGCGTCGAGGTATTCCGTGCGCCAGTCCTGCTCGGTTGCCGGCTTCACGCGCTGGTCGGCCGACTGCGCCACCTCGTCGCCACGCAACTCGCAACCCGCCGCCGCCAGCGCATCAAGCAGCATGGGCAGCATGGTCGGCGCGCAGGCGCCATCCACGAGCAATGTCTCGGCGGCGCCGCAGATACCCGTGCGTCGCATCTTGGCGTTCACCGTCACGGCCCTGGCGATTTGCGGATCGGCATCACGATCCACATACACGTGACACAGGCCCTCCAGATGGCCGATCACGGGTACCCGCGCCTCCTTCTGGACACGCTCTACCAGGCTGCGTCCACCACGCGGCACGATCACATTGATGTGATGGTCCAGACCCGCGAGCATCATGCCCACCGCAGCCCGGTCGACAGTCGGCACCAGCTGGATGGCGGCTTCGGGCAGGCTCACCGCGCGCAGGCCGTCGACCAGGCAGGCGTGGATCGCCGCGCTCGACAGGCGACTTTCCGAACCGCCACGCAGGATCACCGGGTTGGCGGACTTCAGGCACAGCGCGCCCGCATCCGCGGTCACGTTGGGGCGGCTCTCGTAGATGATGCCGATGACACCCAGCGGCACCCGCACCCGCTGGATCACCAGCCCATTCGGGCGCGTCCACTCGGACGCGATGTTTCCGACCGGATCCGGCAAGGCGGCGATCTGCTCGATGCCCACTGCCATCGCCTCGACGCGCTGGTCATTCAATTGCAGCCGGTCGAGCATTGCGGCCGACAGCCCGCGGGCCTTCGCGGCTTCCATGTCCTTTGCGTTGGCTGCCAGGATGGCCGCCGCATGGGAGCGGATGGATCCTGCGGCCGCGCGCAACGCGCCATCGCGCTGAGCAGTGGTGGAAAGGGCCAGCGCCGCACGGCTGGCGACGGCCCGCCGCCCCAGGTCATTCATCACCAGCTCGAGCTGGTCGTCGCGCGCTTCAAGAATGTCCGGGCTGCTCATTGGCCTGCTGCTCCTGTTTCCTGTGGGTCGACGCGCAGCACCAGGTCGTCCCGATGCACAACTTCGTCGCGGCCGCGAAACCCGACCAGTTGCTCGATCTCACCGCTGCGACGCCCCTTGATGCGTGCCACATCGGTGCTCGAATAGGCGGACAGCCCGCGGGCCACCACCACGCCGAGCGGATCGACCACGTCCACTGCATCGCCACGCTCGAAGCTGCCGGCCACCGCCGTGATTCCCGCGGGCAGCAGGCTGCGGCCCCGACGCAGCGCGCCAACCGCCCCTGCATCGATGGTCAGGATACCAGCGGGTTTCAGCGCGCCGGCGATCCACTGCTTGCGCGCAGTACCTGGGGTGGCGGCGGCAATGAACCAGGTGCAGCGCGCACCATCCTCCACGCGCTTGAGCGGATGCAGTGGATGCCCCGACGCAATGCACAGGTGGCAGCCGGCATCCATTGCAATACGTGCCGCGGCGATCTTGGTCGCCATGCCGCCGGAACCCACATCGGAAGCCGAACCGCCTGCCATCGCCTCGATGCGCGCGGTGATCGCATGTACTTCCGGAAAGAACTCGGCCGCGGGATCGCGATTGGGATCTGCCGCATACAACCCGTCGACATCCGACAGCAGCACCAGGCAATCGGCGCTGGCCATCTGCGCCACGCGTGCCGCGAGACGGTCGTTGTCGCCGTAGCGAATCTCGGTAGTCGCGACCGTGTCATTTTCGTTGATGACCGGTATGGCACCCAGATCCAGCAGGGCTTTCAGCGTGGCGCGTGCATTCAGGTAACGCCGGCGCTGTTCACTGTCCTGCAGGGTGAGCAATACCTGTGCCACAGCGGTGTGCTCATCATCCAGCAGCTCCTTGTACGCATGCGCCAGACGAATCTGGCCCACGGCCGCCGCGGCCTGCTTCTGTTCCAGCGACAACACACCTTTGGCCAGTCCCAGCTGGCGCCGCCCAAGCGCGATCGCACCCGAAGAGACAAGAATCACCTGCTGGCCCCGGCGCCGCAGGCGCCGCAGATCCTGCGCCAGCGCCTCCATCCAGCCTCGATTGAGCCGACCGCTGTTCTGGTCCACCAGCAGTGCCGAGCCCACCTTGACGACGACGCGCCGCGCTTCGGTGAGCAGGGAGGGACCGGCAGCGCGGCTTCGGGAACGACCTTGCATAGGGATCGGCGCAACTATAGCAGCCGCCCGCCGTTGCCCGACGCCATTGCTGGACCTAATATCCTGCAGCGGCATTGAAAGAGGTGTGTTTGTGGGCAGGGATTACGAACCAGTGAAGGGCCAGTGGTACGAGAACGTGGATGAGGATGAGACTTTCCGCGTACTGACCGTCGACGAAGATTCCGAACTAGTCGAAATCGAATACCTGGACGGCGACATCGAGGAGCTGGACCTCGACGCCTGGCACGAGATGGACCTGGAGCGCATCGAGGAGCCGGAGGGTTGGGCGGCCGAAGACGATGACGAGGAAGACGAAGAGGACGACGAGGACGACGAGGATCTGGACGACGACGATGACGACTGGGACGACGATGATGAAGACGACGACGATGAAGACTGGGAGGACGAGGAGGAAGACCAGCAGTATTGACCGTCCGCTGCGAGGCCGCTGCAGCCCCCGCCCCTTGATTTCCCGGCGGCTACCCCCAAGTCCGGAGACACCATGAAACGCATATTCCTGCTCGTAATGACCAACGTCGCCATCATGCTGGTGCTGACGGTGGTGGTTCGTATTACCGGCCTCGACCAGTACCTGTACGCCAAATACGACGTGAATTACACCGGACTGCTGGTGGTGTCGGCGGTGTTCGGCTTCGGTGGCGCGTTCATCTCGCTGGCAATCTCCAAATGGATGGCCAAGCGCGCCATGGGCGTGCGCGTCATCGACAAGCCGGGAACCGCGCAGGAGCAGTGGCTGCTGGCTACTGTGCGCAGCCAGGCCGAACAGGTGGGCATCGCGATGCCCGAGGTCGGCATATTCAATTCTCCGCAGCCCAATGCGTTTGCCACCGGCATGCGCCGTGATGCGGCGCTGGTGGCGGTCAGCTCCGGGCTGCTCGACAGGATGCAGCGCAATGAAGTCGAGGCAGTGCTGGGCCACGAGATCGCGCATGTCGCCAATGGCGACATGGTGACGCTGACGCTGATCCAGGGTGTTTTGAACACGTTTGTGTTCTTCCTGTCGCGCGTGATCGGCGACATCGTGGACAAGGCGGTGTTTCGCAACGAGCGCGGCCGCGGCATGGGCTATTTCGTCACCGTCATTGCGGCGCAGCTCGTACTCGGGCTGCTCGCCAGCATGATTGTCATGTGGTTCTCGAGGCGGCGCGAATACCGTGCCGACCAGGGCGGCGCGCGCGCCGCGGGGACCGGAAACATGATCGCCGCGTTGCAGCGACTGAAGTCGTCCACCGAGCAGCCACTGCCGGCCCAGATGGCTGCCTTTGGCATCAATGGTGGACGTCCGTCAGGCCTCGCCCGGCTGTTCCGCAGCCATCCACCACTCGATGAGCGCATCGAGGCACTGCAGCAGTCCATCTGATGCTGATAATGAAATCCGGGCGGCTGCACCGGGGATTCCCCGACTCTTAAAACCAGCACGGCGGCACGTCGCAAGTCACGGATTTTGCGGCGAATTTGGGTTCTAATCGCCCTGGGAATTCCGTATATTTGCGCGCGTCCCGTTGAATTAAGTCATTTGATCAAGGTGCCTGTCTGATGCGATTCCTGAAGTGGATGGACAATGAGCGACAAGCGACGCAGCAGCCCGCCGGCGGCGCAGGAGTTGCCCATCCCGATTCCATAGACTGGGTGCGCATCATTCCCTATGTCGGCCTGCACCTGGCCTGCCTTGCGGTGATCTGGGTAGGCATCAGCTGGACCGCAGTGATCGTGGCGCTGATCGCCTACGCGGTGCGCATGTTCGCCATCACCGGCCTCTATCACCGCTACTTCTCGCACAAGGCGTTCAAGACATCGCGCCTCGGGCAGTTCATCTTTGGCGTGCTCGGCGCATCTGCCGTGCAGCGCGGTCCGATCTGGTGGGCGGCACATCATCGCCACCATCATGCGCATTCCGACCAGGAAGGCGACATCCACTCGCCTAGCCAGGTGGGGTTCTGGCGTGCACACATGGGCTGGTTCCTGACCCGCCGCGGCTTCATGCCGGACATGAAATACGTGAAGGATCTGCTGAAGTTCCGCGAATTGCGCTGGCTTGATCGTTTCGACATCGCCGTGCCCGTCCTGCTCGGCGTGGGCATGTTCCTGCTGGGCGTGATGCTGGAGAAGACCGCGCCGCACCTGCATACCAACGGCTGGCAGATGCTGGTGTGGGGCTTCTTCGTCAGCACGGTGCTGTGCTATCACGGCACCTACACCATCAATTCGCTCTCCCATGTGTTCGGCCGCCAGCGCTACCGCACCGGCGACACCAGCCGCAACAACTGGTTTCTGGCCATCCTCACGCTGGGCGAAGGCTGGCACAACAATCATCACCACTACCCGAATTCCGCGCGCCAGGGTTTCTACTGGTGGGAAGTGGATGTGAGCTACTACGTGCTGAAGTTCCTGTCCTGGTTCGGGATCATCTGGGATCTGAAGCCGGTGCCGGTCGAAGCGCGCGATTTCACGCCACGCCGCATTCATCCGGTTCGCCGCTAGGGCGAGCCCGCACCCGGCTAGACTGCGGGTGGCATGGACCTCCCGCGCAAACTCTCGGAACTGGTCGGTGCGGACGCGGTACTCACCGCGCCGGCCGACCTCGCTCCCTACCTGACAGATCACCGGCGCCTGTACCAGGGTGCCGCAGCGGCCATTGTGTTGCCGCGCTCCACCGAACAGGTCGCGCGGGTCGTGGCCTTCTGCAACCAGGTGCGGATTCCCGTGGTGCCCCAGGGAGGCAATACAGGCTATGTGGGCGGCGCTACGCCGATGGACTCAACCGCCATCGTGCTGGCCATGGGCCACATGAACCGGATTCGCGCTGTAGATGCGGCGAACTTCGCATTGATTGCCGAGGCCGGCTGCACGCTGGCCGCGGTCCAGGATGCGGCAATGGAGGCCGATCGGCTGTTTCCCCTGCGCCTGGGCTCCGAAGGCAGCTGCCAGATCGGCGGCAACCTCGCAACGAACGCGGGCGGCACCGCGGTCCTGCGCTACGGGATGATGCGCGAGCTCACCTTTGGACTCGAGGCCGTACTGGCCGATGGCAGCGTGATCTCCAGTCTTTCCCCACTGGCCAAGGACAACACCGGCTACGACCTGACGCGGCTGCTGATCGGCAGCGAGGGCACGCTGGGTGTGATCACCGCGGCGTGCCTGAAGCTGTTCCCCCGGCCGCGCGCCACGGCAACCGCCTGGGTGGCCATTTCTTCACCATCTGCCGCGATCGAACTGCTGGCGCGCCTGCGCGCGGCGAGCAATGAGCGCCTGACGACCCTGGAGCTGGTGCCGCAAGTCGCACTGCAACTGGTCGTCCAGCACATTGCGGCCGCACGCGATCCCGGGCTCGCCGCCAGCCCGTGGTACCTGCTGATCGAACTGACCAGTGGCCACACCGAAGATCTGGATTCACTGCTGACGCAGCTGCTCGCGTCCGCCAGCGAGCAGGGACTCGTCACCGATGCAGCAATCGCCAGCAATGCAGCGCAACGCGAGAACTTCTGGCGGCTGCGCGAATCCGTGCCTGAGGCGCAGCGCAAGGCCGGCGGCAGCCTCAAACATGACATCAGCGTACCAGTGGCCAGTCTGCCCCGCTTCATCGAGGCAGGCAGTCAGCTGGTGGCGCGGATTGCGCCTGAAGGATTTCTCGTCGCATACGGCCACGCGGGCGACGGCAATCTGCATTTCAACGTGAATCAGCGTGCCGGCACAGACCTCACCGCATTCGCCGCACGCGAAGCGCCACTGAAGCGCGCAGTGCACGACCTGGTGGCGCAGTACGGCGGCAGCTTCAGCGCCGAGCACGGCATTGGCCGGCTGAAGGTGGATGAGCTGCGGCGCTACGCGCAGCCGCCGGAACTGGCGGCCATGCACCGGATCAAGCAGGCGCTGGACCCGCACGGCATCATGAATCCAGGCAAGGTGCTCTAGCGGCGCGGCTTCAGCACGCGCATCAGCCCTTCCTGGGCGGTACTCGCCACCAGCACGCCGTCGCGCGTGAAGATGCTCGCGCGCGAGAAGCCCCTTGCGCCGGCTGCTGCAGGACTCTCGATGGCGTACAGCAGCCACTCATCGGTGCGTACCGGCCGGTGGAACCACATCGCGTGATCGATGCTTGCCACCACGATGCCCGGACTGCCCAGCGAATACCCGTGTGGACGCAGTGCGGCACCGATCAGGTGGTAATCGGAAACATAGGCCAGCAGTTCGGCGTGGCGGCGCGGATCATCACCGACCCGGTCCACCGCCCGAAACCACACATCGAGTCGCGGCTCGCCGGGTTCCGGGTTCGGCAAACGCAGCGGCTGCACACAGCGAAACTCGAAGGGCGAGTTGCGCCCTGCGAAGCGATGCACCGCATCGGGCAGCGGCTGCACTTCTGCCTCCAGTACTTCGCGCAAGTCCGGCAAGGACTCGGGCGGCGGAACAGTTGGCATCGGCAGCTGGTGCTCAAGGCCTTCTTCCGGTTCCTGGAACGAGGCCGACATGTGAAAGATCTGCGCGCCGTGCTGGATGGCCACCACGCGGCGGCTGGAAAAACTGCCGCCGTCGCGGCTGCGATCCACCTGATACACGATCGGCGCATTGAAATCGCCACGGCGCAGGAAATAGGCATGCAGCGAATGCACCTGGCGCGCTTCCACCGTGGCATGCGCCGCATGCAGCGCCTGGCCCAGCACCTGGCCACCAAACACCTGTGGACTACCGATGTCGCGGCTGGCGCCGCGAAACAGATCCACCTCCAGCGGTTCCAGCTCCAGCAACTGCAGCAGATCCGCCAGTGGTGCCAGCATCAGGTGTCCTTGGCGGAAGGTGCGTCGGCAATGCCCAGTCGCTGGTGCATCACCGGACTGGTGGTGGTGTATTGCAGGAACTGGCGCTTGCCTGGATACAGGTGCGCCTGCACCGCGAAGGCCGCCAGCGCGGCTTCATGAAAACCCGACAGGATCAGCTTCTTCTTGCCCGGGTAGGTGTTGATGTCGCCCACCGCAAAGATGCCCGGCACACTGGTCTGGAATTTTTCGGTATCGACCTTGATCGCACGCTTCTCGATGTCCAGGCCCCATTCGGCGATGGGCCCGAGCTTGGGAGCCAGACCGAAGAACGCCAGCAAGCGCTCTGCCGGCAGCTCGTGCTCCACACCGGAAGTATCCTTGACGCGCACGCCGGTGAGCGTGTCGCCCTCGGCCAGCAACGACTGCGCCGTACCTTCGATGAAGCGCATCTTTCCGGCTGCGACCAGTTCCTGCATCTTTGCCACCGAAGCGGGTGCGGCGCGAAAGTCCGCGCGGCGATGAACCAGCGTCAATGATTTCGCCTTGTCGGCCAGCGCCAGTGTCCAGTCCAGCGCCGAGTCGCCACCACCAAAGATCACCAGCTGCCTGCCGTGAAACTCGGCGGCCGCCTGCACCCGATAGAAGATCTGGCTGCCCTCGAAGCGATCGACCCCTTCGGCACTGAGCCGCCGCGGCTGGAAGGAGCCCACGCCGCCGGCAATGATGATGGTGCCCGCATCGAACTTGAGTCCGCCGGCCGTCTCGACGTCGAAGCGTCCGTCTGCGCGCTTGTGCACAACGGTAACTTCATGGCCGAAGTGCATCTCGGCACCGAATGGCTTGATCTGTTCCAGCAGGCGGTCGATCAATTCCTGCGCGCCGACAGTGGGCAGCGCCGGAATGTCGTAGATCGGTTTTTCCGGATACAGCTCGGTGCACTGCCCGCCCGGCTTGGCGAGGGAGTCGAGAAGATGGACCTTGATACCCAGCAGCCCCAGCTCAAAGACCTGGAACAGGCCGCAGGGACCGGCGCCGACGATGACGACTTCCGTCTGGATGGTCATGGAAACGGCTCTTGCGCCAGCGCCGCGCTCAGGCGCGGCCGGCGTTGGAGTCGGTTGGCGTGTGGTAGTACTCGCTGTCGGCAGCGAGTTCGCGTACCAGACGCTTGAGTTCCTCGACGCGGGCCTCGGCAGTGCTGATCGGCAGGCAATCCTGGCAGCGCAGATCGCCGCATGGTTGGCGCGAATACAGCCAGTACTGGACGGCCCCGGCCAGCAGCCCGTCGGCAATGTCCCAGAGGTCCGCGTCCTTGTCCTTGTCCGCCAGCTTGTTGCCCAAATCCACTGCCTTGGCAAAGGCTGATTCGAAACTTTCGGGGGTGGCGCTCATGGGGCGGAATTTTATACACAAAAAGGGCACTTTGGGATTGACCGTAACTGCCAGTGCAAATACTGTGGCGCACATGAGTGCAGACAAACTACCCATTCCAGATTTCTACCGTGGCGACCAGTGGTCCGCGGAAGAATCCATCGGCTATCTGCTGCGGACCACCGTCTCCACGCTGATGCGTGCAGCGGAAACCGCAATGCGACCTCACGGACTCACCTCCGTGCAGTGGGCGCCTCTCATGATCATCTCGCGCGGCGGCAATCCGACTGCGGCCAGCCTGGCGCGCGACCTGAATACCGACACCGGCGCCATGACGCGCATGCTCGATCGACTGGAGGCCAAGGGACTGTTGCTGCGCACCCGCAGTTCAACAGACCGCCGCGTGGTGGAGCTGACGCTGACCGAACAGGGCCGCGAACTGACCACGCTGATCCCGCATCATCTGGCTGCTGTCTACAACAATCATCTCGCCGGCTTCACGGGCGATGAGTTCGTGCTGCTGAAGCAGTTCCTGCGCCGGATCATTGCCAACCGCGACGTGACCGGCTGACCGCCGGTCATCCTTCAGCGATAGCCACGCGCTTGAAGTTCGAACAGGCGCGCGTACACACCGCCCTGCTCCATCAGGCTCGCGTGATTGCCGCGTTCGGCAATGCGGCCGCCGTCCAGAACAATGATTTCATCGGCCATCCGCACGGTCGAAAAGCGGTGCGAAATCAGGATGGTCATGCGCCCCTCGGCCAGATCGCGCACGTGGCCGAACACCTGCGCTTCGGCTTCGGCATCCATGGCCGCGGTCGGTTCATCCAGCACGCGGATGTCCGCGTCGCGGCGCATGAATGAGCGCGACACCGCGACCTTCTGCCACTGACCGCCGGAGAGCTCGCGTCCCCCGAGAAACCACTTGCCGAGCTGCGTGCGATAGCCAGCCGGCAGCGCGGCGATCATTTCATCGGCCTGGCCCAGGTAAGCCGCTTCACGCCAGCGCGCTTCCTCTTCGAAATGGGCTTCGTCGCCGGCCCCGATGTTCTCCCCCACCAGCATCTGGTAGTGCACGTAGTCCTGGAAGATCACCCCAAAGCGCCGGCGCAGCGTATCCACGTCCCATTCGGACAGCTCCCGGCCGTCCAGCAGAATGCGCCCCGACGTCGGCACGTACAGCCGCGTGATCAGCTTGATCAACGTGGTCTTGCCGGACCCATTCGAGCCCACCAGTGCCAGACTGGTGCCGGGCTTCAGGTGCAGCGAAACATCCGACAGGGCCGGCAGATCCGCACCCGGGTACGTGAACGACAGATGCTCCAGCCGCAGCCCGTCGGCAGGGTCGGGGCCCGATGTCGCGGTACCACCGGCCGGTCGGGCGGGTGTCTCCAGGTATTCATACAGCGTCGACAGGTAGAGATTGTCTTCGTACAGGCCGCTGATCGCACCGAGTGCTGCGCTGACTGCGCCCTGGCCCTGCCGGAACAACAGCAGGTACATGGTCATCTCGCCGATGGTGATCGTGGCGCGCACTGCGCTGACCGCCACCCAGCAGTAACCGCCGTACAGCGCCAGTGTCGCGACCAGGCCAAGCGCGAAGCCCCAGGTGTCCCGGCGGACGGCAAGTTTGCGCTCCTGCGCGAACAGCGCGCGATGAATGGCCTTGTAACGCTCCAGGAACCGCTGCCCCACCCCATACAGCTTCACTTCCTTGGCGTGATCCTCGCGTGCGATCACGGTTTCCAGATAGGCCTGCTGGCGCCGTTCGGCCGAACGCCATCTGAAGAGCTGGAACGCCTGGTTGGAGAAGCGCGTCTCGGCGATGAAGCCCGGCAGGCCGGCCACCAGCAGCAGCGCCACGGCCCACGGCGAAAAATGGAACAGCAGCACCGCATAGCTCACCAACGAGATGACGTTCTGCGCCAGCGAGAAGCTGCGCATGACCAGTGAAAGAGGTCGCGCCGATGCCTCGCGCCGTGCGCGCGTCATCCGGTCGTAGAACTCCGAATCCTCGAAATGCTCCAGATCGAGCGTCAGCGCCTTCTCGAGGATCATCGAATTGACACGGAACCCGAGCTGCTCGCGCAGCAGCGTGGTGCAGAGCGACAGCGCCCGCTGACCCAGGGCGAGCAGCGCCACCGCCAGGCCCTCCAGGCCCACCAGCTGCAGCACCGGCATGATGTTGCCGCCCTGGCTGGATGCCGTGACCACCGCATCCACGATGCGTGCGCCAATGAAGGCCACTGCCGCCGGGAGCGTGCCGACCACGATGGTGAGCAGGCCGAGCCAGATGGTCAGGCGATGGCTGGTCTGCCAGACGAGTTCCAGCGCCTTGCGGCCGTAACCAAAGGCCTCGATGAATTCGCGCGGCAGGTCGCGCAGCGCCAGACGGGGCGCCGAGCCGGGGGGAATGGGGCGAATCATGCTGTAGTCAGTGACCTCGTCAGGGCGACGAGTCTAGCTTGGGAAAACCGCGGCGAAACTGCTAATCTCGCGGCCCTTTTTCCCCCGGCCCGCCCCAACCATGTCGCGCCCGATCCGCAACATCGCCATCATTGCCCACGTCGACCATGGCAAGACCACGCTGGTCGACTGCCTGCTGAAGCAGTCCGGCACCTTCGCCGCCCACGAAAAGGTCGGCGAGCGGATCATGGATTCCAACGCGATCGAGAAAGAGCGCGGCATCACGATTCTGGCCAAGAACTGCGCCATCGATTACGGCGGCGTACGCATCAACGTGGTGGACACTCCGGGCCACGCCGACTTCGGTGGCGAGGTCGAGCGCGTGCTGTCGATGGTCGACGGTGTGCTGCTGCTGGTTGATGCGGTAGATGGTCCGATGCCACAGACGCGCTTCGTCACGCGCAAGGCGCTGGGGCTGGGCCTCAAGGCCATCGTGGTGGTGAACAAGGTGGATCGCCCCGGCGCGCGCGCAGGCTGGGTGGTGGACCAGACCTTCGACCTGTTCGACAAGCTGGGCGCCACCGACGAGCAGCTCGACTTTCCGGTGGTATACGCCTCGGCGCTGCAGGGCTGGGCCAGCCTCGACCACACCCAGCAACTGCCTGACATGAGCGCGCTGTTCGAAGCCATCCTGAAATACGTGCCGGAGCCGAAGACCGATTCGGCGGGGCCGCTGCAGCTGCAGGTCTCCACGCTGGACTACAACTCGTATGTCGGCCGCATCGGCATCGGTCGCATCCGCCGCGGATCGGTGAAGCCAGGCCAGAACGTGGTGCTGCGCTATGGCGATGAAGACAAGGGCGCGGGAAAGATTGCGCAGGTGCTGGCATTCAAGGGCCTGGAGCGCGGACCGGTGGCCAGCGCCGACGCCGGCGACATCGTCGCCGTTACCGGCGTCGACGATGTGAACATCGGCATCACGCTGTGCGACCCGGAAAACGCGCAGGGCCTGCCACCAATAGCAGTGGACGAACCCACGCTGCAGATGAACTTCCAGGTGAATACTTCGCCGCTCGCCGGCCGAGAAGGCAAGTTCGTCACCAGCCGCCAGATCCGCGAGCGCCTGATGCGCGAACTGGAGCACAACGTAGCGCTGCGTGTGGAAGATACCGGCGATGCAGACGTCTTTCGCGTTTCCGGCCGTGGCGAACTGCACCTGACCATCCTGGTCGAGAACATGCGACGCGAGGGCTATGAACTGGCCGTATCGCGCCCGCAGGTGCTGCTCAAGCAGGTCGACGGCGTCACGCACGAACCCTACGAAGCGCTGACGGTCGACATCGAAGAGAACCATCAAGGCGGAGTGATGGAAGCCCTCGGCACGCGCCGCGCAGAACTCAGCGACATGACCATGGACGGCCACGGTCGCGTGCGCATCGAGTACCGGGTGCCGGCGCGTGGCCTCATCGGCTTCCAGGGCGAGTTCATGACCCTGACCCGCGGCAGCGGCCTGATGAGCCATGTGTTCGATGGCTTCGCACCGATGAAGGGCGAAGTGGCCGAACGGCGCAATGGCGTGCTGGTCAGCAACGAGGCCGGCGAGGCCGTGGCCTACGCACTGTGGAACCTGCAGGAGCGCGGCCGCATGTTCGTGAGCCCGGGCGAGAAGCTGTATGAGGGTATGATCATCGGCATCCACTCGCGGGAAAACGACCTGGTGGTGAATCCGATCAAGACCAAGAAGCTCACCAATGTCCGCGCCTCGGGCAAGGACGACGCCATCCTGCTGACGCCGCCCATCGAGCTGACGCTGGAGTACGCGGTGGAATTCATTGCGGACGACGAACTGGTGGAAGTCACGCCCAAGTCCATCCGCATCCGCAATCGCTACCTCACCGACAACGAGCGCAAGCGCCATTCGCGCGCCGCCGAGAGTGCCACCGCGGAATGACACCTGTCGTCCGCAACGTCCTGATTGCCTGCATTGCTGTGTTCCTGCTGCAACAGGTCACCATTATCCCGATCGCGTACTTCGCATTGTGGCCAGTACATGGCTACCCCGGCGATCCCTCGTTCCAGATCTGGCAGCTCGTAAGCTACAGCTTCCTGCACGGCAACTTCGTGCACATCCTGTTCAACATGTACGCGCTGTGGATGTTCGGCTCCGACATCGAACGGCTGGTCGGCTCGCGTCGTTTTACCGTGTACTACTTCGTCTGCGTAATTTCCGCTGCGCTGGCGCAATTGGCCGTGCAGCACCTTGAAGGTGGCATCTCAGGCCCGACCGTTGGCGCATCCGGCGGCATATTTGGCCTGCTGCTGGCCTATGGCCTGGCCTTCCCGCAGCGCCGGCTCATGCTCATTTTTCCGCCCATTCCAATGCCGGCCTGGCTGTTCGTGACGCTGTACGGCCTGCTGGAGCTCTATCTCGGCATCTCCGGCCGCGAAGCCAGCGTGGCGCATTTCGCGCACATCGGCGGCATGATTGGTGGCTTCGCGCTGATCCTGTACTGGCGCTACGGGCGCACTTCGCGCCGCTGACGGTCCGTCAGCCGCAGACGACGCGGTTTCGACCGCCGTCCTTGGCCCGGTACAGGGCCTGATCCGCCCGATCGAAGACCTCGGCGGCAGTATCGCCATCCCGCAGTTCCGTGATGCCGCAGGAGATCGTCACCGTTACCGGCGAACCGCGGAAATGGAAGCCGGTGGTGGCAACCGCGTCGCGGATCTGGTTTGCGACCACCACACCGTTGGCGATGGAAGTGCCGGGCAACACCATGGCAAATTCCTCGCCGCCATAGCGCGCCACGAAGTCCGTACCACGGATTCCCGCCGCCATCGACTCGGCCACGACAGCCAGCACCTTGTCTCCGGCCCGGTGTCCATAGCGGTCATTGATGGTCTTGAAGTTGTCGACGTCCCAGGTCAGCACGCACAACGGCTGCCGGGTCTGCTGCGAGCCGTCAATCTCCTTGGCGATGCGCTGGTCCCACGCGGCACGATTGGGGATGCGCGTCAGTCCGTCGATCAGTGACTGGCGCTGTTCGTTGCTCAACCGGGCCTGCAATTCCCTGGCTTCGGTTTCCATTTCGGTCATGCGCGCCTGCATGTGGGCGGCGCGCTCGCGGGAACGACGCGCATGCTCTTCCTCGCGATCCCTGAAATCCTGCATGTGGCGTCCGATGGAGGCCAGCCGTTCGCTCAACTGGGCACGCAACGACTCCAGGTCATTGCCGTTCATGACCGTTTCATTCATCGCCCGCACTTCGCCCGTTACCTGCAGGTCCAACGCGTCGTGACTGGTGTGGCGACGTGATTCCTCTTCCGCATTGCTCCGCACGTACATGTTCAATGCGTCCAGCTGCCCGACCATCTGGTCCAGCAGCACCTTGAGCCCGTCGCGCTCGTCCTGCAGATGGCGGATGCGCTTGATCAGCCAGCCACCCACCTGTTCGATCGCCCTTGCCAGCTGTTCGCCGGTCGGTACCAGCAGCACTTCGGATTGCAGGGCATCGGCAGTGGCGAGAAATTCGGGATCCTTGCGAAGGTCGGCCAGCAGGCGCATCAACAGCTGCTGCAATCGCGGCTCGCCGGTGTCGGCGGGCGCAACCAGGCTCGCATGGGAATTGCCACTGGCAACAAGCCCTTCGTGCAGGCCGCTGGACATGCCGGTACCCCTACCCGTCTCCAGGTCACGGACCGCTTCGGCCAACGCGTCGCCCAGACCCTCGAGCTCACCAGGTTCTGCCTCGCGGCGCAGTGCCTCACGCAGGAGTTTCAGATGTCCGTCGAGGCGGGAGGACTGACCCTGGGCCGCCGAGCACAGGCGGCCGGCCAGACGATAGAGAACCTGCAGTCTGACCCGATGCTGGCGTGCCTCTTCCTCGATTGCCTTGATGCTGTCGAAGTACTTTCTTCGCCAGTCCTGCTGAAGAGTCGCCTGCGACATCCCGGTCCTGCCTGTTGTTATTGCTCCCTATTATCGACAGTCCCGCTGCCGAATTGGAGCTGGGCCAGGCGCAAATAGAGTGAACTGGTTCCCAATAGTGCGGCGTGGTCGCCCATCGCCACGACCTTGCCCTGATCCATGACCACGATCCGGTCGGCCTTCAACACAGTGGCCAGCCGGTGCGCAACGATGATCGTGGTGCGTGAACCCACCAGACCATCCAGCGCCTGCTGGATCAGCCGCTCGCTCTCGGCATCCAGGCTGCTGGTGGCCTCGTCCAGCAACAGCAGCGGCGGATCTTTCAGGATGGCGCGGGCAATCGCGATGCGCTGGCGTTGCCCGCCGGAAAGCCGGGTGCCCCGCTCGCCCAGAAAAGTGTCGTAACCCTGGGGCAGCGCGCGAATGAAGTCATCCGCGGCGGCCGCAACAGCGGCGGCGGTGACCTCGGCATCGGTGGCATCGGGCCGGCCATAGCGGATGTTTTCGCGCGCAGTGGCTGCGAACAGCGCCGTCTCCTGCGGCACGAGGCCGATCTGCCGGCGCAACGCCAGCGGATCGACGCGGGCCACGTCGATGCCGTCGAGCAGGATGCGTCCGGCCTGCGGATCGTAGAAACGCAGCATCAACTGCAGCATGGTGCTCTTGCCTGCACCGGAGGGGCCGACGATTGCCAGCGTCTCACCAGCGGCAATGTCCAGCGTTACATCGTCGAGTGCGGCTTGTTCCGGCCGCGACGGATAGTTGAACCGGACCGCATCGAAGCGAATTGCCCCCGAAGCCCGGGGCGGCAGCGCCAGCGGACTGGCCGGCGCCGCGATCGCTGGCTCGGCCTGCAGCAACTCGGCCAGGCGCTCCATCGCACCCGCCCCGCGCTGCACTTCACCCCACTGCTCGATCAACGACCCCGCCGACCCGGACACCAGCGCGGCATAGATCAGGAACTGCGCGAACTGGCCACCACTCATCTCGCCCGCAAGGACCTCGTGGGCGCCCAGCCACAGCACGAACGTGATCGCCGCCATCACCAGCGCCGTGCCCAGCGCCGTGAGCAATGCGCGCACCTTGTTGCGGCGAATGGCGGTGGTGAATCCGAGTTCCACCGCCGTGGCATAGCGATGTGCCTGCAGCTTTTCCAGCGTGAAAGCCTGGATGGTCTGCATGGCGTTCAACGTCTCGCCCGCATGCCCGCTGGAATCCGCAACCCGGTCCTGCGTGTCGCGTGACAGTTTGCGCACGCGCCTGCCCACCGAGAACAGCGGCAGCATCACCAGCGGAATCAGCACCACCATGACACCCATGAGCTTGACGCTGGTAATCGCCATCAGCGCCAGCGCGCCCACCAGGTTCAGCGCCGAGCGCAGCGTGATGGAGATAGTAACCCCTGCCATCGACTGCACCAGCGTGGTGTCCGTGGTCAGGCGCGACAGCACTTCGCCGGTGCGCGTCACCTCGAAGAAGGTCAGGTCCATGGCCAGCACACGCTCGTAGACCCTGGTGCGGATATCCGCGATGACGCGCTCGCCCAGCCAGCTCACCAGGTAGGCGCGCAGCGCTGCAAAGATGCCCATGAGGCCCGCCGCGCCGAGGAAGGCAAAGAAGTAGCGATTCACGGTGGTCGCGCTGCCGGCCACCATGCCGCTATCGATCACGTAGCGGATGGCCATCGGTATCACCAGCAGCGCTGCCGAAGCGACCAGCAACGCGCAGATCGACGCCACCAACGTGCGACGATACGGTCGCAGGAAGGGCCACAATGCCTTCAGGGGCTGCAGCGACCGCCCCTTGGGCCGATCCTTCGGATTCTCGCTCATGAATCTAGGCGAGCCGGTTCAGGCCGTTGTACGCGGCGATGCGATACCCCTCGGCCATGGTCGGATAGTTGAAAGTGGTATCGATGAAGTAGCGCAGGTTGTTGATGTCCCGGCTGGCCATCACGGTCTGGCCGATGTGCACGATCTCCGAGGCGTTGTCGCCGAAGCAATGCACGCCCAGCACTTCCAGCGTTTCGGCATGGAACAGGATCTTCAGCATGCCCACCGGCTGCGACGTCATCTGGGCGCGCGCCAGACTCTTGAAGTGCGTGTGGCCGATCTCGTACGGGATGCCGGCGTCCTGCAGCTGCTTTTCGGTGCGCCCCACCGAGGATATTTCCGGAATCGTGTAGATGCCGCTGGGTATCAGGTCCATGCGCGGCGATGGCACCGCGACATCGATGATGTAGCGGCCCACTGCACCACCCTGCTGGTAGGCCGCACTGGCCAGCGCCGGCGGGCCGATCACATCGCCCACCGCGAATACATTGGGCACGGCGGTCTGGTAACGCTCGTTCACCGCGAGCTGTCCTCGCAGATTGGGTGTGAGGCCAATGGCCTGCAGGTTCATGCCATCGGTGTTGCCGGTGCGGCCATTGGCCCACAGCAGCACGTCCGACTTGATGCTGCGGCCGGATTGCAGATGCAGCACCACATCGCTCTCGCGGGCTTCCAGGTGATCGAAAATCTCGTTGTGGCGGATGATGCAGCCCTGGTCCCGCAGATGGTAGGACAGCGCCTCGGCGATCTCCTCGTCCATGAAGGACAGCAATCGCTCCTGCGTATCGACCAGCGTGACCTTCACACCCAGGTTCAGGAAGATCGACGCGTACTCGCAGCCGATGACGCCGGCGCCATAGATGGTGATTTCAAAGGGCGTATCCGGGTACTGCAGCACCGTATCGCTGTCGAGCACGCGCGGATGCGAGAAATCCAGGCCCGGCGGGTGATACGGCCGCGACCCGGTGGCAATCACGAACTGCCCGGCCTGCACGGTGAAGGGATCGCCGGCATGCGGCACCACTTCAAGCGTGTTGAGGTCCAGAAATCTTGCCGAACCTTCCAGTACCGGCACACGGTTGCGTTCGTAGAAGCGCCGCCGCATCTGCACCTGGGCCTCGATCACACCGTCCGCCTGCGATTGCAGCTGCGGCAGCGTGACCTGCAACCCTGAGGTGAGCTTGCGCAGCAGCGGATTGCGTCGCACATCGCCCAGGGTCTTGACCGCGTGGCGCAGCGCCTTGCTGGGGATGGTGCCCCAGTGCGTACAGCCACCGCCCACTTCCGCGTAACGCTCGACCACCGCGACTCTGCGGTGGTTCTTGGCGAGCATCATGGCCGCGCCTTCACCGGCCGGCCCGGTGCCGATCACGACGACATCGAATTTTTCCATGCGCGCATGGTAGCCGTTCGGGCGACCTCAGTCCTCGATCAACTGCTGCCCCGGGAACAGCACATCCTGGAACCCGAATTTCGACAGATCGCGCATGCGCATCGGGTACAGCACGCCATCGAGGTGATCCACCTCGTGCTGGACGACGCGCGCGTGGAAGCCCTCCACCGTGCGGTCGATCTCCGCTCCGAACTGGTCGTGGCCCTGGTATCTGAGCCGCAGACGGCGCGGCACCAGCCCGCGCATGCCGGGAACCGAGAGGCAGCCCTCCCACCCCAGCTCTTCTTCTTCATCGGGCATCGTGAGTACCGGGTTGACCAGCACTGTGTGCGGCACCGGCGGCGCATCCGGGTAGCGCTCGATGCGCTCGAACCCGAACACCACTACGCGCAGCGAAACACCGATCTGTGGCGCGGCCAGACCGGCGCCACCGGCTGCGCGCATGGTGTCCTCCATGTCATGGATCAGACCGTGCAGTTGCGGTGTGTCGAACTGCGATACGGCCGCAGCCTTCTGCAGCAGCAGCGGATCGCCCATTCGCAGGATGGTCCGGACAGCCAAGCTGGAACTCCGTCGAAAATGCAAAGGCCCGGTCAGAACCGGGCCCTTGCCTGACGCACTACTGCGTGGATCGCTTACCAGCGACCACCACCGCCGCCGCCGCCACCACCACCGGGACCGCGGCCAAAGCCACCACCGCCGCCGCGCGGACCGCCACCGGTACGGGGCTTGTCCTGGGCTTCATTGACGCGCAACGGACGACCATTCATCGAAAAGCCATTGAGCGCCTGAATCGCGCGTGCCGCATCAGCCTGGGGCATTTCCACGAAACCGAAGCCACGCGGGCGTCCCGTTTCCCGGTCCGTCGGGAGTGCCACGGACTCAACCGTGCCGTGCTGTGAAAACAGCGTGCGCACATCGGCTTCGCTCACCGAGAACGGCAGGTTGCCAACGTAAATCTTCGCCATGAGTGCAGATCTCCAATGCAGTTCAAGTGTTGTTTGACATCTGATCGGAGACCTTCCACTGGAGCTCGCGCAAGACGGATGACCAACGATCGCCGTGTATTTTACACACGGCTTGTGGCCGGGAAATAGCAGTTTCTGGTGTTGTCAACCCCCAGACCGGTGCGCAACACGCTGCCCCGGCAGCGTGTTGCGCCCCAAAACCGCGCACGACAGTACCTTAGGATTCGATCGGTACCAGATCGAGATGAAAGTTGAGCCAGGCCGCGATGTCATGCACCTCGGGCTCACACAACTGGTGACCCATGGAGTACTGACGCCAGTCCACGGCAAGGCCCGCACCCAGCAACGCATCCCGCGACTGCTCTCCAAAAGCTGGCAGTACGACGACATCCTCGCGTCCGTGGCACATGAGGATGGGTGTGCCGCGATTGGCGGGCGCCAGTTCTTCCGCCAGCCGCTCGCGCAGTGGCAGATAACCGGAAAGGCAGATGATCCCTGCCAGCCGGGCGGCATGACGCAGCCCCACATGCAGCGCCACCGCCCCACCCTGCGAGAAGCCGGCCAGCATGATGCGCCGGGCGGCAATGCCGCCGGCCCGTTCGCGTTCCACATAGCGCTCGATCCGGTCACGCGCGCCAGCCAGGCCCGCTTCATCATCGCGCCCCGCGGGCGAGAGTTCGCGGATGTCGTACCAGGCACGCATGGAGTAACCGGCGTTGATCGTCACCGGCCGCACTTCCGCATGCGGGAACACGAATCGCACCCGCGCGCTGGCAGGCAGATCCAGCTGCGGGATCATGGGCACGAAGTCGTAGCCGTCGGCGCCCAGACCATGGAGCCAGATCACCGCGGCATCGGCGCCGCCCGCGGCGGGTTCGATGATGACTTCGTCTTCGCTGTCGATGCGGCGCGTACGCATGGCGCAACGAGCCTACGCGCCGCGCCGGTGGCGGACAAGACCTGCCGGCGTACACTGCCACACTTCTACTCGCTCGCAGCGGCGGAGAAAACATGGCGCAGCAACACTGGCAATTGCTGGTCAATGGGCAGCAGCACGAAGTGGACGCGCAAGCCGAAACACCGCTGCTGTATCTGCTGCAGAACGAGCTGGGATTGAAGGGACCCCGCTTCGGCTGCGGGCTTGCGCAATGCGGCTCGTGCTCGGTGCTGATGGATGATCGCGAGATACGCGCCTGCGTCACACCGGTCAGCGTGGCTGCAGGGCGCACCATCACCACACTGGAAGGACTGCCGGCCTGGTATGCACGGCGCCGCAAGCTTGCACGCGCACCCGTGCTGCACCCGGTGCAACAGGCACTGACAGACGAACAGGCGCCGCAATGTGGCTACTGCATGAACGGCGTCGTCATCAAGGCTGCGGAGCTGCTCGACGGCAATCCCGCTCCCACCGACGCGGAAATCCGCGCCGCCATGAATGGACACCTGTGCCGGTGCGGCACCTATCCATCCATCCTGCGCGCGCTGCGGCGCGCGGCCGGGAAGTGAAGATGCCGCGCGCCGAACTGCCAGACCTCAACCGTCGCGAACTCCTGCAGGGAGGTGGCATGCTGCTGGTGGGCCTGTCACTCGGCGGATGCGTAACCGTGCACGACCCGGCACGCGCCATCCATCCGCTGCGCAAGCCGGCGCCCGGTCCGCCGGACGCCACGCAGGTCGACACCTGGCTGGTCATCCACGCCGACAACACCGCAAGGCTCTACATGGGTTTCGCGGAGCTGGGCCAGGGCGCGACCACGGCATTGCTGCAGGTCGCCGCCGAGGAACTGTCCATGGACATGGACCAGATCCTGGCTGCACCGCTGGACACCAGCCTCTCGCCAAACCAGGGCGGCACCTACTCGAGCGCATCGGTACAGCGCGGCCGTCCACAGATCGCCGCCGCCGCCGCGGCGGCGCGCGCGGCGCTGCTGACGCGCGCGGCAGCGCGCCTGGGTACCAGCGAAGCATCCCTGCAGGTAGATCGTGGCGTGGTGCAGGTCAAGGGTTCGCCCCGGCGCACGGTGAGCTATGGCGAACTGATCGGTGACCAGCGCTTCGAATTGCAGATTCCGGCCAATGTGTCCCTGAAGAGCACTGCCGACTATCGGCTGGTGGGCGCGAGGGTACCGCGAACAGATCTGGCCTCGCGGGTCGATGGCACCCACACCTACATCCAGCATCGGCGTCTGCCCGGCATGCTGCATGCCCGCGTGGTGCGTCCACGTGGCCAGACGGCATACGGCGCCGGTGCGCGAGTGCTGGCCATCGATGACTCCGCGCTGGCCACCATTCCCGGCGCGCGCGTGCTGCGTCGTGGCGACTTCGTCGGCGTGGTGGCACCAGGCGAGTGGGATGCCGTGCGCGCCGCGCAGATCTTGAAGGTCACATGGGAGCAGCCCGCAGCGCTTCCCGACACCGCAGCTCTGCATGAATCCATGCGCAGCACCACCACAATCGACAACGTGGTGCTGGAACGTGGCGATGTGGCGGTCGCATTCGGTTCGGCCACGACCAGCGTCGCACTCACCGGCCATGCGCCCTATCAGTCGCACGCGCCTTTCGCGCCCAACTGCGCGCTGGCCGACATCACCGCGGAACAGGGCCTGGTGATCTGCTCCTCGCAGGACGTCTACGCGCTGCGGCGCTCGCTGTCACAGCTGATCGGCCTGCCGCAGGAACAGCTGCGCGTGCAGTTCGCAGAAAATGCAGGTACCTACGGCCACAGCTGCTATGACGACGTGGCGCAGGCCGCGGCGCTGATGTCACAGCTGGCCGGCGCGCCGGTCCGCTTGCAGTTCATGCGCTGGGACGAGCATGGGTGGGACACCTGTGGGCCGCCGCACATCGGCGCAGCCCGCGTCGCAGCCGACAGCAACGGACGCATCGTGGCCTACGAGTACCACGGCTGGCAGCACAACTGGAGCCAGGTGGAAACCAGCACGCAGCTGTCTGGTGTGGCGCCGGCCGCGGAATGGCCACCGGTGGCCGTGCAGGGAGTGAACCCGCTGGTCTGCGGTGGCATGTACGACATCGCCAACCTGAAGCTGGTGAATCATCGACTGCCCGCCCTCAACTGGTTGCGCGCCGGCTGGCTGCGCTCGCCACTGGATCTCGCGTTTGCATTCGTGTCCGAACAGGCCATCGACCAGTGCGCTGTTGAGCTGGCCATCGACGCGGTGGAATTCCGCCGCCGCAACATTCGTGACCTGCGCTGGCGCGGTGTTCTGGATGCAGCAGCCGGGGCCGCTGGCTGGTCCGCGCCCCGCACACCCGGATACCGGGATCCGCAGGCAGCGGGCAACCCCATGCGGCGTGGTCGCGGTGTGGGCCTCGGCACGCATCTGGTCTCGTATGGAGCTGCGGTGGCGGATGTGGAAGTGAACCTGGAAACGGGGCGGGTTCGCATCCTGAAACTGGTGGGCGCACTGGATGCGGGCTTCGTGGTCAACCCGCTGATCGTGGAGCAGCAGATCGAGGGCCAGCTGGTACAGACCGCCAGCCGCATGCTGCTGGAGGAAGTTACCATCGGCGCCGGCCGCGTGACCAGCCTCGACTGGCAGGGTTACCCCATCCTGCGATTTGCCGACTGCCCGGAGGTGCAGGCGGTGGTGGTGCAACGAACCGGCGAGCGCTCCACGGGGGCCGGCGAGGAAACCATGGCCGCCGCAGCCGCGGCCATCGCCAATGCTTTCTTCGATGCCACCGGGCAACGCATGCAGCGCTTCCCCTTGTTGCCGGACCGTGTGCTGGCGGCCCTGCGCCGGACCTGATGCCATCCCGCGACAGGCTTGGCCACCGGGGCTAAACCGGGTTACCTTGGCGCCACATTGACCAGCGGCAATCGAGTGAGGGGATCATGGCACTGTGGGATAAACCTGAATCTGGCACCACGCCAGCAACGCCAGCCAGCGGCGCGGCAACATCACCCAACCTTCATACACCGGATTCGCACCCAGCGCGGAAGGAACGCATCGACATGAAAGAATCGATCATCGCGGCAGGCCTGTTCATCGAAGGCAAGATCAACGGCAACGGACACGTGCGCGTGGCCGGCAAGTTCAAGGGCGACATCCAGGTCGAAGGCAACCTGCACATCGACAGTGGCGCCAAGGTGGAAGGCCAGGTCAAGGCCAGTGAAGTGATCGTCAGTGGCGAGCTGCAGGGCAATGTCGACAGCGCCAAGCGCGTCGAGTTGCAGCAGGGCGGCACGATCACCGGCGACGTGAAGGCCGGCTCGCTGACCGTCGCGGCTGGGTCGCGCATGCGCGGCGCCGTGGACTTCGGCTTTGACGACAGCGCCAAGGCCAGCGGACCCGCCACCTCCGTGCTCGGGAGCCGCAGCAACGTCGCATGATCGGAACTGCACGGGGGGCCAATCAGGCGGGTGCCACGCGCACCTGCCCCCACTGCCGGGCGACGATCCTGGAGAGCGCGGCTGTCTGCCCGGGCTGCAAGCATCACCTGCGCTTCGACCAGAACGCGCGCCCCGGCGGCCTGCCGGCGACCAGGACCGCGTGGCAGATCGAGGGCACGCTCGATGCCGAGCGCATGGACCAGGCCACCGAGTATTCGATCCTGGTCGTCGTGCGCAACGAGCGCAATGAGGAAGTCGCCCGCCAGGTGATCAACGTCGGCGCGCTGTCAGGCGCCGAGCGCCGCACTTTCTCGCTGTCGATCGAGACTTCGGCCCCGAAGTCGACCGTGCTGCCGGCGCGACGGCGCTAGTCCATTTGCAGTCCATCCTGTCGATCAACGGCCTGTCCAAGACCTATCCGGGCGGGCTGGTCGCGCTGCGCGACATCCACCTGGAGGTGCGGCGTGGCGAGATCCTTGCCCTGCTCGGACCCAACGGCGCGGGCAAGACCACGCTGATCGGCGCGCTGTGCGGGCTGGTCAATGCCAGCGGCGGCAGCGCCACCATTGCCGGACATGACGTCGCCCGCGAGCCCCGTGCCACGCGCCGGCTCGTGGGGCTGGTGCCGCAGGAACTGGCCACCGATGCGTTCGAAACCGTGCGCGCGGCCGTCACGTTCAGCCGCGGCCTGTTTGGCTGCCCGCCCGATGCCGCCATCGTCGAACGGGTGCTGCGCTCGCTGTCGCTGTGGGAGAAGCGCGATGCGAAGATCATGGCGCTGTCCGGCGGCATGAAGCGGCGCGTGATGATCGCCAAGGCGCTGGTGCACGAGCCGCAGCTGTTGTTCCTCGACGAACCTTCCGCCGGCGTGGACGTGGAACTGCGGCGCGACATGTGGCAGCTGATCCGCAACCTGCGCGCCGGCGGCGTGACCATCATCCTGACCACGCACTACATCGAGGAAGCCGAGGAGATGGCCGACCGCATCGGCATCATCAACAAGGGCGAACTGGTGCTGGTGGAAGACAAGGCAACGCTGATCCGCAAGCTGGGCCGCAAGGAACTGCGACTGCATCTGCAGCAGCAGCTCACGCAGGTCCCGGCGGCCCTGGCAGGCTGGAAGCTCGGGCTGGCAGAAGATGGCCTGACGCTGCTGTTCACCTTCACCGACGACACGGAACGTGCGCGCATCGCGCAGCTGCTGCGCGATGTCGGCCAGGCAGGCATCGAATTCAAGGACCTGGAAACGCAGCAGAGCTCGCTGGAGGACATCTTCGTCTCGCTGGTCCGGGGTGTGAAGTGAACTGGCACGCCGTCAAGGCCATCTACCGTTTCGAGATGGCCCGTACCTTCCGCACGCTGGTGCAGAGCATCCTGACGCCGGTGCTGACCACGTCGCTGTACTTCGTGGTGTTCGGTTCGGCCATCGGTTCGCGCATGACCGAGATCAATGGTGTGCCCTTCGCGGCGTTCATCGTGCCCGGTCTCATCATGCTGTCGGTGCTGAACGAGAGCGTCGGCAATGCCTCCTTCGGCATCTACTTTCCGAAGTGGTCCGGCACGATCTTCGAACTGCTGTCGGCGCCAGTGAGTACGCCCGAGATCATCCTGGGCTACGTGGGCGCGGCCGCCAGCAAGAGCGTGCTGATCGGGCTGATCATCCTCGCCACCTCCGCGTTCTTCGTGCCGCTGGAAATCGTGCACCCGGTGTGGATGGTGATCTTCCTGGCACTGACCGCACTGACATTCAGTCTCTTTGGTTTCGTGCTCGGCATCTGGGCCACCAGCTGGGAAAAGCTGCAGTTCGTGCCCGCGCTGATCATCACGCCGCTGACCTTCCTCGGCGGCACGTTCTATTCCATCGACATGCTGCCGCCAGCGTGGCGGATCATCACGCTGTTCAACCCCGTGGTGTACCTGGTCAGCGGCTTTCGCTGGAGCTTCTACGGCCACTCCGCGGTCGACGTGCGCATCAGCTTCAGCATCATCATCGCGATCCTGGCCGGCTGTCTTGCGCTGGCCGCGTGGATGATCCGCAGCGGCTGGCGGCTCAGGACGTAGCCTAGAGGCCCAGCGCGCGTCGCATGATGTGGTAGATCTCGTTCTGGTTGATCACGCCGTGCACGAGATTCGCGCTGGCGCCGTGCGCGAACAGCGCCACGTCCTCGCCACCATGCGTCTCGGCCCCGAGACCGACCAAGGACTCCTGGTGGAAGTCCGGTGAGGTGGTGTCGAAATCGGCCAGGTCCTGATTGCGGCCGGGGTTCACCTCGCGCCGTCCGCCACCCTTTTCGTCCACCACGGAAAATCCCGGGCCGGTGGCATACGACAGCGTCGTGTACGGCTTGCCCTTCGTGTCGAGCGACGGCCCGCTTGCACCCGGCGCTTTCACCAGCCCGAGGATGGGATTGCCGCGCCCGGGATAACCCGAGAGGGTCAACACGTGGCTGTGGTCCGCCGTGACCAGGATCAACGTGTCCTTGTCCCTGGTCATCTCGATCGCGGCGCGCACCGCATCGGACAGCGCAATGGTGTCGGTCAGCGCGCGATACGCATTGCCCGCGTGGTGTGCGTGGTCGACGCGCCCGGCCTCCACCATCAGGAAGAAACCCTTGCGGTTCTTCTGCAGGATCTGGATGGCGGTGGAGGTCATCTCGGCCAGCGAGGGCTCACCGGCCGGGTCCTCGGCACGATCGGCTTCGTATTGCATGTGGCTGGGCTCGAACAAACCCAGCAGATGGTCGGTGTGCTGCACATCGACCTTCATGAGGTCGTCGCGCTTCCACACGTATTGCGATTGCGGTTGCGCGCCCAGCCACTCGCGGATGAGATTGCGGCCATCGCGGCGCTTGCCCTGCTCGTCCTGGTACTCCGGATCGGCGCTGCCGCTGTCGAGCAGGTAGCCGCGCCCGCCGCCCAGCACCACCTCGATGCCATTGCCGGTGCGTTGCCGCGCGATGAGCTGCGCGCCGATATCGAGCAGCGTGGCCGTGGCCGGCATCTGACCGGCGTATTCCCAGTCCCGATTGGGCGTGTGCGCGTAAGTCGCTGCCGGCGTTGCGTGCGTGATGCGCGCCGTGCTGACGATGCCGGTTGCGAGGCCCCGCGCCTCGGCCAGTTCCAGAATGGTCTGGTTGGCATGCGCCGCAACCCGCGTCGCATCCATTTCGTTGTCGGCCACCTCCGGACCCACCGACAGCGCGCCGTCATTGGCATGCCAGCCGGTCATCATCGCCGTGGCCGTCGGCGCGGAATCGGACACCTGCTGGTTGGCCGAAAAGGTGCGCACCAGCGCGGACTGCGGAAATTCCTCGAACGACAGGCGGTTGTCCTCGCCCGACTGCCCCTTGGTCTGGCCCTCGAGAATGCGCGCGGCGGTAATCGTGGAGATGCCCATGCCATCACCCACGAACAGGATCACGTTCTTCGCGCGGCGCGACTTGCCACCCTGTTTCGCCAGCTCGGCCACGTGAGCCTTTGCGGTGTCGAAATCACTGGAATCCGCGGCGACGGATGGTCCCACGATGACCGCCGCCAGCGCAGCGGCCATCAGACGTTGCTTGAAGAACATGCGGCGACTCCAGTAACGGAAAACCGCAGTCATGATGCCCGATTTGCGTGACCGTCAGTGCGACACCGGGTCGCGATGCAGTCAAGGAGCCGCGCGATCTCCGGCCGGCACGAGCCACACTTGGAACCGGCCCTGAGCCTGGCTCCGATTTCATCGACCGTGCAGCACCCGGCTTCGATCGCAGCACGCACTGTGTTGGCCCCCACCGCAAAGCAGGCGCAGACCGTGGGCCCGGGATCCGGCACATCACTGCGCGCACCCCGCAGCAGGCTGCGCCGGTCGGCTGGATCGAGTCGGTCGGCGGCAAACAGGGAACCCAGCCACGAGCGCGCCGGCAGCTGGCCGCGGCACGCCACCATCAGGCAGGCCACGAGTCTTCCGTTATCCACCAGCGCAGCGCGATAGCTGCCCGAAGTCGCGTCCTCGTATTCGATCCAGTCCGCCTGCGCGGCCTCAGGCAGCGCCTGCCGGAGCCAGTGCGCATCGGGTCTTGCTTGGCCCTCCGCGCCGGCAAACTCCAGCCGTTCGAACAACTCACCGCGCGCGCGTGCCCACCACAACCGAGCAGGTGCCGCGACCGGGTCGCGCGACAGCAGGAACCCCTGCCACGCGGGTTTCACCGCCTCAAGACGCACAGGCGTGTGCTTGAACTCGGGCTCACCCGACAATGGATCGGCCACCGGGTTGACCACCGCATCCACGCGTGCGGACCGCGCAAACTGCTCGCTCCAGTGGATCGGCATGAACACCATGCCGGCCGGCATGTCACCGCTGCTGCGCACCCGCGCCAGCACGCTGCCCCAGCGCGACTCCACGCGTGCCAGCTCGCCCGGCACGATGCCCGCGGCAGCCAGGTCCTGTGTGTGCGCATCGATGAACGGTTCCGGTTCGTGCGCATTGAGCACCGCGGCGCGTGCCGTGCGCGTCATCGTGTGCCACTGGTCGCGGATGCGACCGGTGTTCAGGATCAGCGGATACTCGCCGCCGGGTGCATGACGCGGTCCGCGCGGCGGCGTGGCCACGAAGCATGCGCGACCATCCGGTGTCGGAAACCTTCCATCGGCAAAGGGTCGCGCCGCCGTGGCCGGCACCGGCCACTGCGTGGGCATCAGCTGCGCATAACCCGCCTCGCCGAGGCCGGCGAGCCCGCCCAGGTCCAGCATCAGGCCAAAGCGCCGCGCAACAAGGGTCAGTCGCGCATGCTCGTCGAAGATGCCGGCCGGGCCGGAGAAATCGAAGCCATCAGCGAACCCGAGCCGCCTGGCAACTTCGCAGACTATCCACCAGTCAGGGCGCGCCACACCCGGCGGTGCAAGCAAGGCGCGCTGGCGGGAGATGTGGCGATCCGAATTGGTCACCGTGCCGTCCTTTTCGCCCCAGCCTGCGGCCGGCAACCGCACATGCGCAAATTCCAGTGTGTCGTTGCGGCTGACGCAATCCGAGACGATGACCAGTGGACAGCGCTGCAGCGCGCGGCGCACCAGGTCGGCATCGGGCAAGCTCACCACGGGATTGGTGGCCATGATCCACACGGCCTTGATGCGACCCGCATCGATGGCCTCGAACATTTCCACGGCCTTCGGGCCGGGGCTGTCGGCCATGCGCGGGGATCGCCAGAACTCCTGCACGGCGGTGCGGTGCGCTGCATTGTCCAGCAACAGGTGTGCGGCCAGCTGCGTGGCGAGCCCCCCCACCTCGCGCCCGCCCATCGCATTGGGCTGGCCGGTCATCGAGAAGGGCCCCATGCCAACGCGGCCAATGCGGCCCGTGGCCAGATGAACGTTGATGATGCTGTTGACCTTGTCGCTGCCCGCGGAAGACTGGTTCACGCCCTGCGAGAACAGCGTGACCACGCGCTCGTGCGCGGCGAACAGCATGAAGAAGCGTTCCACCAGCGCCGCATCCAGGCCGCAGATCTGCGCGGTGGCATCGATATCGCTGCTCGCGGAGCGCGCCGCCTCCAGCGCGGCAGTGAATCCACTGGTGTGCCCGGCCACGAACGGCGAGTCGAGACAGGCGCGTTCGACCAGCCACGCCAGCAGGCCATTGAACAGCATCACGTCGGTGCCGCTGCGCAGGGGCAGGTGCAGTTCGGCCTCGTCACAGGTCGGCGTGCGTCGCGGATCGATCACCACCACCTTCATTCCTGGTCGCCGCGCACGCTCCGCCTGCACGCGCTGCATCAGCACGGGGTGGCACCAGGCAAGATTGGAGCCGACCAGCACCAGCAGGTCGGCCTGCTCCAGGTCGGTGTAGTCCACCGGGACCACATCCTCGCCGAAGGCGCGCTGATGTCCGACCACGGCCGACGCCATGCACAGGCGCGAGTTCGTATCGATATTCGCCGTGCCGAGATAGCCCTTCACCAGCTTGTTGGCGACGTAGTAATCCTCGGTGAGCAGCTGGCCGGATACATAGAGCGCAACGGATTCCGGCCCGTGCTGCGCGATGCAGTCGCGCAAGCCTCCGGCCACGGCGTCGAGCGCCGTGTTCCAGTCCACCTCGCTGCCATCGACCACCGGCTGCAGCAGACGCCCGTCTTCGCCCAGCGTGGCTGCCAGTGCGGTGCCCTTGGAGCACAGCCGGCCACGGTTGGCCGGATGATCGGGATCGCCACGCACGGCGATGCGCCCTTCCGCGTCACGCTCTGCCAGTACTCCACAACCCACGCCACAGTAGGGGCAGGTGGTCCGCACCACCGTCATGCCGCCGACCCCGAAACCGGATGGTCGCCCAGCAACAACGTCTCGCGCCACGCGCTGACATCCTGCTGGGTCTCGATCAGTTCCGCATAGCGTGCGGCCTGGCGCGTGTCGCCGAACAACACGGCCGCCTGCAGCCGGTTGTCCTTCAACCACAGCCGCTTGTAGATGCCGGAGGCGCGATCCGCGTAGCGCAATGACTCTGCTCCGGCAACGCGCCCCAGGTCGCCCGCCGAATAGACTTCAATGCCGCTGACCTTGAGCTGCGACGCCGGCGGTGAACCGCGGTAGCGCGCCACGCCGCGCTCGGCCAGGTGCGCCGCGCATACCCGCGCCTGTTCCCACAATGGCGCCACCAGTCCATAGGTGGTGCCGCGATGCTGCACGCACTCACCCACCGCATAGATGGCCGGGTCAAAAGTCTGCAGCGTGTCATCCACCAGGATGCCGCGATCACAGGCCAGACCACAGTCTCGTGCCAGGGCGGTGCGCGGCGTGATGCCTGCGGCGACCACCACCATGTCGGCGTCGATGCTGCTGCCATCTGCCAGGCGCACCCGCTGCACATGGCCATCGCCTTCCAGCGCCTGTGTCTGTGCCGACAGGCGGAACGCGATGCCGCGGGCTTGCATCGAGCGCTGCAGCAGCTCGGCAGCTTCCGGATCCAGCTGCCGATCCATGACCCGCTCGCGCAGGTGCACGACCGTCACCACCAATCCGTGCCGTGCCAGTCCGCTGGCTGCCTCCAGCCCCAGCAGCCCGCCGCCGATGACCACGGCATGCAGCGCCCTGCCGGCCTGCTCCAGCATGCCGTCGACATCGTCGAGATTGCGGAAGGTGAACACGCCCGGCAGGTCGTGGCCGGCGACCTTCAGGCGTACCGGATCGGATCCGGTGGCCAGCAACAATCGATCATAGGGTGCAATGACACCTGCCCTTGAAATCACGCGCCGCTGCCGCCGGTCGATGCTCGCCACCGGATCGCCCACATGCAGCGTAATGCCGCGCTCGCGGTACCACGCCAGGTCGTGCAGCATGATCTGCCCGCGACTAGTGTCACCGGCCAGCAGCGGCGACAGCAGGATGCGGTTGTAGTTGCCGCGCGGTTCGGCACCGAAGACGGTGATGTCCAGCGCATCCGACGCCAGTGCGAGCAGTTCCTCCACCGTGCGCATCGCCGCCATGCCATTGCCAACCACCACCAGCCGGCGCCTGCCCCGAACCGCAGCCCCGCGGCGCGCGGTGGATTCCACCCAGACGCGGTCGTCGAGCACGCCGCAGGGCCAGCTGCGCAGGGTGACCGCTTCGTCTTCCAGGCACCGCCCGGTGCGCAGGTTGAAATGCTGCTTGTAGACCGGGGAGGCCACCACCAGCTGGCCGGAGAGATCACCGGTGAGCCCACGCGACATCACATTGGCGCCGCTGAACGGGTCGCGATTCTCCAGCGCGAACACTTCCTCGCCCACGCGCAGCAGCGCGACCTGCTCGCCATCGACCAGCGCGCACACGCCACCGCCGTCGAAGACCTCCTCGAGCTGGCAGACGAAATGCCGGGTCATGGGCCGATGTCCGCGGGAAGCAGCTGTCGCTCCTCGTTCGTGACGGGCCGACGCTGGCCACGCTCCGCGATGTGCACGACACGGGAATCCAGCTCGTCGCTGTTGACGAAGTGGCGGAAGCGCCTGAGGGTCTGCGGGTCCTCCACGGCCTTCTTCCATTCGCATTCATAGGTGCCGATGACCAGCTGCATCGCAGCTTCCAGCTCGGCAGCGATGCCCAGCTTGTCGTGGCACACCACTTCGCGCAGGTAATCGAGGCCCCCTTCCAGGTTGTCGAGCCAGCCTGCCGTGCGCTGCAGCCGGTCGGCGGTGCGCACATAGAACATCAGGAACCGGTCGATGTAGCGCACCAGCGTGTCGCGATCCAGGTCGCTGGCCAGCAGGTCCGCATGCCGCGGCTTCATGCCGCCATTGCCGCACACGTACAGGTTCCAGCCCTTCTCGGTGGCAATCACGCCGACATCCTTGCTCTGCGCCTCGGCGCATTCGCGCGTGCAGCCGGAGACCGCGAACTTCAGCTTGTGCGGCGAGCGCAGGCCCTTGTAGCGGTTTTCCAGTTCGATGGCGAAACCCACGGAATCCTGCACGCCATAGCGGCACCAGGTCGAACCCACGCAGCTCTTCACCGTGCGCAGCGACTTGCCGTAGGCATGGCCCGACTCGAAGCCGGCAGCAATCAGCTCGCGCCAGATGTCCGGCAGCTGGTTCACCTGCGCGCCGAACAGGTCGATGCGCTGTCCGCCGGTGATCTTGGTGTAGAGCCCGTACTTCTTCGCCACCTGCGCAATGACCAGCAACTTGTCCGGCGTGATCTCTCCTCCCGGCACGCGCGGCACCACCGAGTAGCTGCCGTCCTTCTGCAGGTTGGCGAGAAAGCGGTCGTTGGTGTCCTGCAGTACGGCCTTGTCGGGCTTCAGCACGAACTCGTTGAACTGCGAAGCCATGATCGACGCCACCGCCGGCTTGCAGATGTCGCAGCCCAGCCCCTTGCCGTGGCGCGCGATCAGATCGGAGAAGCTTTTGATCTGCCCGACCTTGACCAGGTGGAACAGCTCCTGGCGCGAGTACGGAAAGTGTTCGCAGAGATGGTTGTTGACCGCGACGCCACGCCGCTGCAATTCGGCCTTGATCAGCTGCTGCACCAGCGGGCCGCAGCCACCGCAGGAACTGGCTGCCTTGGTGGTTTTCTTCATGCCACCGAGCGTGGTCACGCCCTCGCCCACCGCGGCGCAGATGTCGCCCTTGCTGACGTTGTTGCAGGAACAGATCTGCGCGCCAGCCGGCAGCGCCGCAACACCGAGGCCAGCCGCTTCACCGCCCTCGCCCGGAGGAACCAGCAGCGTCTCGGGCTTGGCCGGCAGTGCCATGCCATTCAACATGAACTGCAGCCAGCTGCCGTAATCCTGCGCGTCACCGACCATGATTCCGCCGATGAGCCGCGAACCATCCGGGCTCAGCACCAGCTTCTTGTAGACGCCCGCGCGCTCGTCCACCAGCGTGCAGCAGCGTGAATCCGGCGTGGCCGCATGCGCATCGCCCAGCGAGGCCACGTCCACGCCCATCAATTTCAGCTTGGTGCTCAGGTCGGCGCCGGCGAACTGCTTCGCCGCGCCGCCCAGCAATGCATCCGCCGCGGCTTCAGCCATCTGGTAGCCGGGGGCGACAAGCCCGAACAACCTGCCCTGCCACAACGCGCACTCGCCGACGGCGTGGATATTCTCGTCACTGGTTCGACACTGGTTGTCGATGACGATGCCACCACGCGGTCCGATTTCCAGTCCGCTGGACCTGGCCAGCGCATCCTGCGGGCGGATGCCCGCCGAGAACACCACGATGTCGGTCTCCACGGATTCGCCATCGGCGAAGCGCAGCACGTGCCGGTGCTGGGCGCCGTCTTCAATGGCGGTGGTGGACTTGCCGGAATGCACGCGCACACCGAGGCGCTCGATGTGCCCGCGCAAGACGCGACCACCGCCTTCATCCACCTGCACCGACATCAGGCGTGGCGCGAACTCCACCACATGCGTCGTGAGGCCCAGGTCCACCAGTGCCTTGGCGGCCTCCAGGCCCAGCAGGCCGCCGCCGATCACGGCGCCGCTGCGCGCATGGCGCGCTGCTTCCCGGATGGCGATGAGGTCTTCGATGGTGCGATACACGAAGCAGCCGGCACGCTCGCGCCCCGGCACCGGCGGAACAAATGGATAAGAACCCGTGGCCAGTACCAGCTTGTCGTAGCCCAGCACCTGCCCGGTGCTGGTGGTGACTTCACGCCGCTCGCGATCGATGGCGGTTGCTCGCTCATTCAAGTGCAGCGCAATGCCGGCGCTCTCGAAGAACCCTTCCGGCACCAGCGACAGATCCTCGGCATTGCGCCCGCCAAAGAAGCTGGTCAGCGCCACCCGGTCGTAGGCCGGGCGCGGTTCCTCGCACAGCACGGTGATGGCGTAGCCATGATTCGCGGCAGCGAGCTTCTCGAGCAGCCGCTGGCCCACCATGCCATTGCCGACGACGATCAGCCGGCGGCGGATTCCAGGTTCTGCCATGGCGCTCATGGGGCCTGCACCCCGGCCGCAGCGAGCACGCTGCGGAATCCATCTTCAAGAAAGCCGGCGCGCGCACGGTCAAGGCCACTCGTGTCACCGGTGACCTGCCCCCAGCGCTGCATGCGCGCATGGATCAGCTCCGCGTACGCGGTGCGCGGGATGATGGCGGACGGGCCCAACTTCAGGAAATCGGGACGCAGCAGCGCCGGCTCCCCCGATTCATGCCGGATCGCTCCTTGCAGCACGGCCAGCATCAGGCGCGCGGGCGCGCCCACGTAACGCGGCTGGGCCAGCAGTTGCGCGAGATCTTCGTGATTGCTCGCATCAGCCGCCCACATTGCCGCGCCATGGATGGCCCGGACCAGGCGCGCAACCACATCGGGATTCTCGGCCGCAAATCCCGCCCGCATGCCCAGCACCTTTTCCGGCGGGCTGGGCCACACGTCGCTGCACACGGCGGCGATCACTCCGATGCCGGCATCCACCGCAAGGCTGTTCCACGGCTCGCCCACGCAGAAGCCGTCCACCTGGCCGCCGCGCAGCGCATCCACCAGCAGCGGCGGTGGCAGCACCACCAGCCGCACATCGCGATCCGGATCGACGCCGCCGGAGACGAGCCAGTCACGCAGCTCGTAGTTGTGGCAGGAGAACGGAAACACCATGGCCAGTGTGAGCTGCGCTTCGCCTGCCGCGGCACGCCGCTTCACTACTTCGGCCAGCGCGCGCGCCTGCGTCGCCGGCTCTGCGCCGGCGCACGCACCGAACGACTGCATTGCCTGCCACAGCTCGCGCGAGACGATGATCGCATTGCCGCCGGTGCCCAGCGCCACCGGCGCGACCAGCGGCGTCTTGAAGTGCCCCAGGCCCAGGTTCTCCGCCACCACCATCGGCACCAGCATCTGCGCAGCGTCGAAGTGGCCGATGGCGACGCGATCGCGGATGTTGGCCCACGAACTCTCGCGCAGCAGGCGCAGGGCCAGGCCCTGCTGGCGGGCCATGCCGACTTCGTGCGCCACCACCAGCAGCGCGCAATCCAGCAGCGGCATGAAACCGATCTTCAGCTCGGTGCGCGCCGCGCCGCTCATTTCAGCAACTCCGCGGCGGTGATCACGCTCTGCGCCACTTCGGCCACACGCATGTTGCCGTCCATGGCCGCCTTGCGCAGCATTGAGTAGGCGTGGTCCTCGCTGAGACGACGCTGTTTCATCAGGATGCCCTTGGCGCGATCGATCAGCTTGCGATCCACCAGCTGCCGGCGCGTTTCATCCAGCTCCACCCGCAGCTTCTCGAATGCCCGAAAGCGGCTGATCGCCATGTCGACGATGGACTGCACGCGTTCCTTGCGCAGCCCATCGACCACATAGGCGCTCACACCAGCGTCGATGGCGGCTTCGATCGAGCTGCGATCGGCCTGGTCGACGAACATCGCGACCGGTTTGCGCACCACGCGCGACACCTGGAACATCTGCTCCAGCACATCGCGGTTCGGGTTTTCCAGGTCGATCAGGATCACGTCGGGTTCCTCGTCAACGATCCGGCGCAGCAGGTTCTGCATGTCGCGCACCACGATCAGGTCCCGATAGCCCGCTTCGCGCAGCGCCTCTTCCAGGATGGAGGCACGCAGCACGTTCTGGTCGACGATCAATAACCGCAATGAATTTTCCACCATGCGCCTGGACCTGAACCGCCATGACTACCAGGTGTAGTCCACTTCCACCCACAACTTGCTGGTGTCCCGTGCTCCCGGCAGCGCAGTTCCCGCGGCGTTGTAGTCCGCGTACTTGACGATGCCGGTGAAGCGCCGGTACTTGCCCTGCAGCTGCGCATCCAGTTCACGGCCGTAATAGGTCGAACCCCGTTCGGAGTTGAAGCTGTGCCAGCTGGTGAGCAGCGCCAGCGTGTCCAGCGGACCAACGCCCTTCTTCTGGTAGCCGGCTTCCAGGTACGCGTCCGCGAGACCATTGACCGGCGTGCCGAGGAATTTGTCGGCCCACCCGGCAAACTTGTGCAGGGTGGCCAGCGGCGTGGAGAAGCCCTTGATGCCGTCACCCTGCAGCACCTCGTAACCTCCGCCCAGACTGTAGTTGCGGTAGCTACCGGTGAGCGCCGCGAAGTAGTAGTCGTTGCTGAAATCCAGCGGATTGTTGCCGCTGTCCTGCTGCGTCGCCCAGGACAGCGTGTATGCCAGCCTGATCTTCGCCAGCGGCTTGTCGCCGGCCAGGCGCAGGCCCAGCGTGCGGGTGTCCTCGGTCAACGGTCCCGTGGACGGATCGAAATCCAGGAAGTAGCCGAAGCCCGTCAGCTTGCCGATACCGGTCTGGTAAGCCATGTTGGCCAGGACGAAGTCGCCGGTGAGCCGGCCGTTGTTGGCACCGGGCAGACCCCTGGGCCCGAAGATGCGATTCACCTGGTTGAGGTAGCTGAGGTCGATGGTGGTCTTCGCGATGTGCTTGTTCACCACGCGCAGCCCATCGAAGGTCTGCTCGTTCTGGCGCCAGCCGACATTGCCGACGAAGCGATGGTCATCGAGGATGATGCGTTGCCGGCCCAGCGTGAGCGTGGTGTCGACGATGCTGGTGTTGGTCAGTTGCAGCCGGTTGAACTCGTAGCCTTCCGGATCGGCAACCACCGGGAATGCCGTCCTGCCATTGGTGGTGCTGTTGTAGTGTTCGCGCAGCGGTACGATGCCGTCGCCTTCCACCAGCAGCGCCGTGTTCCAGGCCTTCCCGGTCTCGAACCCCAGCCGCAGGCGCAGCGTCAACGCACTGGCATCCTCGCCGAAAGGTTCCTGGTCCACGATTTCCGAGCGCAGCCGCGCATCCGCGATGAGCCTGGTCTCGCCGATCGCCCCCTTCACCGGATCGAGGCCCGCGGCGCCGGCCGTGCCCATGCCCAGCACCGCCACCACGCCAATCACTGCACGCATACAGGCTCTCCCTTGTTCCATTTCCATGCTGATCACGTCCCAACCTCACGCCGCAGCCGGCGCGTGTTCGTACTCCTCCAGGAAGCGCAGCAATTCGCTGCGGTATTCGTAGTAGCGCGGGTGCTCCAGCAGCGCGCGCCGCGAACGCGGACGCGGCAGGTCCACCTTCATGACCTTGCCGATGCGCGCCTGCGGGCCGTTGGTCATCATCACCACGCGATCGGCCAGCAGGATGGCTTCATCGACGTCGTGCGTGACGCAGATCGCGGTGACGCGGCTCTTCTTCCACACGTCCATCAGCACTTCCTGCAGCTCCCAGCGTGTCAGCGCATCGAGCATTCCGAAGGGCTCATCGAGCAGCAGCAGCTTGGGCGAGAGTGCGAACGCACGCGCCAGGCCGACGCGCTGGCGCATGCCGTTGGAAAGTTCGCTGGCGCGACGGTCCATCGCATCGGCGAGTCCCACGCGCACCAGGTAGTACTCGATGATGTCGCGCCGTTCGGCATCGCTGGTATGCGGGAACACGCGCTCCACGCCCAGCGCCACGTTCTGCCGCGCCGTGAGCCAGGGCAGCAGGTTCGGTGCCTGGAACACCATGCCCCGATCCGGGCCGGCCGTTGCCACGACGCGCGCATCCAGCACGATGTCGCCATCGGTCACTTCGGTGAGCCCGGCTGCCATCGACAGCACCGTCGACTTGCCGCAGCCGGAATGCCCGATCAGCGAGATGAATTCGCCGCGCGGCACGTCCAGCGTGAACCCCTCGACCACCTGCAGCGGCCCACGTGAGGTCGGGAAGGTCTTGCCCACCTCGTAGAACTCCAGGTACTTGTCCGGGCTCAGTGCCGGCCGCTGCTGTTGGGCCTTGCGCACCGAGCGCGGTGGCAGGCCCAGCATCGACAACGGCTTGACGTCCGGCAGCGCGACCTGCGCCTCGCGCGAGCCGCTCCGCCCGGACCCGAGGCCTTGCAGGTAGGTGGTGATCTCCGCGCGCAGCGTCTGGAAGCGGGAGTTGTCGCCCAGGGTACGGCGGTCCCGCGGACGATCGATGTCCACTCGGAACTCGCGTCCCATGCCGGAGCCACCATCGGGCAGCAGTGCGATCACGCGGTCGGCCAGCAGCAGGGCCTCGTCCACGTCGTTGGTGACCAGCACCACCGTGCGGCGATTGCTCTCCCAGATCGTCTCGATTTCGTCCTGCAGCTTGCCGCGAGTCAGTGCATCCAGCGCCGACAGCGGCTCGTCCAGCAGCAGCACCTCGGGTTCCATCGCCAGCGCGCGCGCCACCGCCACGCGCTGGCGCATGCCGCCGGAGAGTTCCGCCGGTCGCCGGTCGGCGGCGTGCGTGAGTCCCACCATGCCGACGTAGCGCGCCACCATCGCAGCGCGTTCGGCCGCGGACCTGCCCTGGTGAACAGCATCGACGGCCAGCGCCACATTGCCGTTCACCGACAACCACGGCATCAGTGAATAGTTCTGGAACACGACGGCCCGCGCATGCGATGCGCCGCTGACGGGTTTGCCCTGGAACAGCACCTCGCCGGCATCCGGCTGGGTGAGCCCGGCGAGCAGCGAGATCAGCGTGGTCTTGCCGCTGCCGGAGAAGCCCACCAGCGCAACGAACTCGCCGTCTTCGATGGCCAGGTTCACATCGCGCAGCACATCGAGCCGCTGCTCGCCCTGCGCGAAACCCTTGCTGACCTGCTTCATCTCCAGTATCGGCATTCTCAGCGCCTCGACCCGAAGTCGGTCAGCGCCTGCAGGGTCTGCATGACCCGATCCAGCAGGAAGCCGATGAAGCCGATGGTCAGCACCGCGACCAGCATGCGGCTCATGGAATCCGAACTGCCGTTCTGGAATTCGTCCCAGACGAACTTTCCGAGGCCCGGATTCTGCGCCAGCATCTCGGCCGCGATCAGCACCATCCAGCCCACGCCCAGCGACAGGCGCATGCCGGTGAACATCAACGGCAGCGCCGAAGGCAGCACCAGCTTCAACAGCCGCGTCTTCCAGCCGAGCTGCAGCACCTTGGCCACGTTCAGCAGGTCGCGATCGATGGACGACACGCCGAGCGCGGTGTTGATCACCGTGGGCCACAGCGAACACAGCGCCACCGTGATCGCCGACACCAAGAAGGATTTCTGGAACATCGGGTCTTCGCTGACGTACACCGCACTGACCACCAGCGTGACGATGGGCAGCCAGGCCAGCGGCGAGATGGGCTTGAACACCTGCACGAAGGGGTTGAAGCCCGCTTCAATCGTGCGGCTCATGCCACACAGGATGCCGATGGGCACTGCCAGCAATGTCGCGAACAGGAAGCCCGTGAATACCGTCTTGAGGCTGGTGAAGATCTGGTCGATGTACGTGGGGTGCCCCGTGTACTTCACGCTGGAAGGTTCATAGGTTGGATCCTCCGCCAGCCGCTCGGCATTGCGCACCGCCTGGCGTTCGTAGAACTCGCCCTCGCGCACACGCTCGGCCCTGTGCTCCTGCCACAGCGCGCCCATCTGCTCGAACACCGCGGTGGGCCCGGGAATCTTCCCGAGGCTGGTATCGATGCGGGCGGCAAAGAACGACCACAGCAGCGCAAAGACCAGCATGGCCACGAGCGGTACACCGAGGGTGCGCCACAAGGACTTGAGCTGTGCGCGCGGATCCTCACCGCAGGCCATGCGGATCAGCGGCACGATGAACGCCAGGCCCAGCAGCGCGAGCACACGGCACAATTTTTCCGGTGTGTTGCGCGTACGCCGCGCCGGCTTCGCGGACTGCACCGGGGCGGTCGACGCCTTCACCGGCGGCGGCGCCGCCGCACCACCTGCCTCCAGCCGCTGCGCACCGCTACTTGCCGACAACATTGTTGCCCTCGACTTTCTGCTGGCCCTTGAGGCCGATCCTAAAGCTGTCGATGTAGGCGTTGGGCTTGTGGCCGTCGTAGGCGACGCCGTCGATGAAATCCTTCACCGGTGGCTTGAAGCCGTCGGAATCCCAGGGAATGTCCTCCTTCCTGATCCTGCCTTCTTCAACCAGCAGCTTCGCCGCCTGCAGGTAGATGTCGGGGCGATACACCTTCTTCGCCGTTTCCAGGTACCAGCTGTCGGGCTTGCCCTCCTCGATCTGCCCCCAGCGGCGCATCTGCGTGAGGTACCAGATGGCATCGCTGTAGAACGGATAGGTGGCGTTGTAGCGATAGAACACATTGAAGTCGGGCACCGGGCGTTTCTCGCCCGGCGTGTACTCGAAGGTGCCGGTCATGCTGTTGGCGATGACGCGCGTATCGGCACCCACGTACTGGGATTGCGAAATCATCGCGGCGGCCTCCTTGCGGTTGGCCGGGCTCGCGTCCAGCCACTGCGCGGCGCGGATCAGCGCCTTCACCATGGCAAGGTGCGTGTTGGGGTTCTTCTCGGCCCAGGCCTTCGTGACGCCAAAGACCTTCTCGGGGTTGTTCTTCCAGATCTCGTAATCGGTGATCACCGGCACGCCCACCTTCTTGAAGATGGCCTGCTGGTTCCAGGGCTCGCCCACGCAGTAGCCGTAGATCGTGCCGGCCTCGAGCGTGGCGGGCATCTGCGGCGGCGGCGTCACCGACAGCAGCACATCGGCCTTGACCAGGCCATTCACATCGGTGGGCGAGTAGTAGCCCGGGTTCAGGCCTCCCGCGGCCAGCCAGTAGCGCAGCTCGTAGTTGTGCGTGGAGACGGGAAATACCATGCCCATCTTGAAAGGCTTGCCCTGGGCTCTCATCTGCTCGACCACCGGCTTCAGCGCGTCGGCTTTCACCGGCCGCACCGGCTTGCCCTGCGCGTCCTTCGCAATGTTCGGCAGCATCTGCTCCCACACGGAATTCGAAACGGTGATGGCGTTGCCGTTCAGGTCCATGCTGAAAGCAGTGATGACATCGGCTCTGGTGCCGATGCCGATGGTCGCGCCCAGCGGCTGGCCCGCCAGCATGTGGGCGCCATCCAGTTCACCGGTGATCACGCGATCGAGCAGCACCTTCCAGTTGGCCTGCGGCTCCAGCGTCACATACAGGCCTTCGTCTTCGAAGAATCCCTTCTCGTAGGCCACAGCGAGCGGCGCCATGTCGGTGAGCTTGATGAAGCCGACCTTGATCTGCTCCTTCTCGAGCTTCAGCGGCTTCGCGCCAGCCACCGTGCCGTGAGCCAGAATTGCGCCTGCCACGAGCCCCAGCAGAATGTTTCTTCGTGAAGCCGCCAGGTTTTGCCGCATGTCAGTTGCTCCCGATTCATTGAACCCAAAAACAGGAATGCCGCCGGTCAGCGGCTGGATTTCCAACCGGACCCGGCGGCATTGCCGTTGAGACCCGACTTCGCATGAGTCTCTGGGCAAATAGACAAGCAAGGCGTGTGCCAGCGAATGCGATCCGCGCTGAATAGACCCGGACTGCGCATACGGCGCATCGCGGTACCTGTCGGAGGTGATTGACATGTTGTGGTCAGCCAGTGACCTGCGTCGCAACGGTGCAGAGGCGCGCGCTGCTGCACGGCCCAAGTGCAATCCGCATGGCTTGCCTGTCAACGGATGCGCTGCGCCAGCGTTGATCTGCACAGCAAGTTCGCAAACCCAACAAGGGGACTGACATGAAGAGATCGACAGGAATCGTTGCCGCCGGATTGCTCACGTTGCTGGCTGTTCCGGCATTCGCAGGTGAGAGCACCGCTGCAACCGGAAGGCCGGATCGCGGCGACATCGCCAACGCGCGGCTGGACGCAAAGGGCGAACGCATCGACGCGCGGCTGGATGCGAAGGGCGAGCGAATCGACGACCGGCTCGACGAGCGCGCCGAAAACCAGGCAGACAAGGGTCACGACGCCAATGCCGAGCGCCTTGATCGCAAGGGCAATCGCATCGAGCGTCGGCTGGACGCAAAGGGCAACCACATCGAGCACCGGCTCGATGCCAAGGGCAACCGTATCGAGCGCCGCGTGGATCGTCGCCGCGGCAACTGATTAGGCCCGCGAACGGCCGGGGGAGGCTCCCCCGGCCTTTTTCTGTCGTCCGTGAACCCCGACACTCGCGCGCAAGGGCCACAATCCGGGACAATACCGCCACCACAACTGGGGAGGATCCCGATCATGCGAAGCCATTTGAAACTGCTGGCCAGCCTGGGCGCGCTGGCACTGCTGGCCGCCTGCAGCAAGGAACCGGCTGCGACTTCCGCTGCGGATGAATCCGCTGCAAGCACCTCGACTCCGCCGGCAGCCGAAGGGGCACCCGGCCCGGCCGCCACGCCCGCGCCAGCGCCCGCTCCTGCCACAACCGCTGCGCCCAGGCCCGCGGCCCAACCGGCACCGAAGCCTGCAACGCCTGCTCCGAAGCCCAAGCCCGTGCAGGTCGTCACCATTCCGGCCGGCACCGCGCTGGCCATGTCATTGACCACCGCGCTGAGCTCCAAGACGGCCCATGTTGGTGATCCGGTGAAGGCGATGCTGACCAGCGATGTGATGGTCGATGGCAAGACCGTACTGTCCAGCGGCACCACGGTGGCCGGCTCGGTCATCACGGTGGTCTCCGGCAGCGACAAGATCGGCGGCACGCCGACGCTGGCGGTCAGCTTCGAACGCATCGAACTGCCTGGCGGTCAGGATGTGCCGATCAGCGGCATGATCTCCGAGAAGGGCAAGAGCGACACCGCGCGCGATACCGTCAAGATCGTGGGCGGCACCGCAGCCGGCGCCATCATTGGCGACAAGGTCATCAAGGGCGACAAGGGCAAGGTGCTTGGCGGCCTGCTCGGTGGCGCAGTCGGCGCGGTGGCTGCCAAGAAGACCGGCACCGAAGTCCAGATGGCCGAGGGCACAGCGCTGTCACTGGTTCTCGACACACCGGTCGAGATCACGAAGTAGCTGCGGCGCGCTTCTGCCTCAGCGCCTGCACCAGTTCCAGCCCCGAGTGCTGGACTGGTGCCAGGTCTGCGTCGGTGGTTCCCAGCGGCGTGGTGCGTTCACCCCAGCGCACCAGATGCGCGCACCAGGTGAGACCCGCACCGAATGCCGGCATCAACAGCCGCGCACCGGGCGTCACGCGTCCAGCCTCCAGCGCCTCCACCAATGCCACGGGCACCGTGCCCGCCGACATGTTTCCGTAGCGCTGCACGTTCACGAAAGTCCTGTCGGCCGCCAGCCCCACGCGCGCGGCCACCGCCTCGATGATGCGCAGGTTGGCCTGGTGCGGAATCACCAGGTCGATGTCCTGTGAAGTCAGGCCATGCGCGGCCAGCAGTTCGCTGGAGGCGTGCACCATGCGGGTCACCGCGCGCTTGAAGATCTCCTGCCCCTCGAAGATCCAGTCGGTCACACCCATCGGGCGTTTGAAATCCGCGTAGCGTCCGCCCATGCCCTGGATCACCAGCGCGTTGCGACCATCGACGTCGCAGCCCAGTCGCTCGCCCAGCAGTCCTTCTTCCCGATCGGTGGCCTCGAGCACCACCGCTGCACAGCCATCGCCGAACAGCACCGCCACATTGCGGTTGCTCCAGTCCATGAAGCGGCTGATCACTTCGCCACCCACCACCAGCGCCGTGCGGACGACACCGGTGCGGATCAACGCATTGGCCGTACTCCATGCATACAGGAAGCTGGTACAGGCCGTGTTGACGTCCATGGCCGCGGCGCGCTTCGCGCCCAGCCGCTGCTGCAGCCCCGAGGCCTGGTTGGGCGCCTGCTCATCAAAGCTCGTGGTGCCAAAGACAATGAGTTCGATCTCGCCGGCATCGCGCCCGGCGGCGGCCAGCGCGCGCCGCGCGGCCACCTCGGCCAGGTCGGTGAGCCCCACATGCGAGATGCGCCGTTCCTGGATGCCGGTGCGGGTCCGGATCCACTCATCCGTGGTGTCGAGGAAGGTAGCGAGATCGGCGTTGGACAGCACCGCCGGTGGCAGGCACTTGCCCCAACCCGTGACCACCGCATGCGTCATCGACCGCCCCCGTATTCGTGCATACGGGGGCACTCTAACCCAGGGTCAACGGCGCCTGTCAGGGCGCAGCGCCCTCCCCGCTGCTGCGCCTGCCCGTCACCACGTAGAACACCAGCAGGCCGGCACCGATAAAGCCGACCACACAGGCACCCAGCGCCAGCGGCCCTACGGCCCGGTGAGGAATGAAGGAATCGGTCACCACATTGCCGACCAGGTAGGCGCCCAGCCCCAACCCGAGCCCCAGGGCCAGCATGACGATGCCACCACTCAGCGCACCCACGCGCCGCTGCTCCATCGTGCGGTGAAGACCGAAATCAATCGCCCGGTCCGCCAGGGGCGGCGGCTCCATGCCGCGCTCGATCATTGCGCGCCGCTCCGCGGACTGCAGCTGGCGCCGCTTGAAATCCATGACGATGGCCACGATGGGCACTGCGAATGTCGCCAGGATGGCGATGATCGGAATCCAGATACCGGAATCCATATGTGTTCCTCTGCTGTGGGGCAGACCAGTTGCCTGCATGCACGATGAGACGTCGGGGGCACAATCCGGTTTCAACAGCGCCGGCTGAAACCGGCGGTTGGCCCGGGACGTCTCATTGGAACCAAGGGTGGCGCAGGACGCAATGGACCAGCAGGAAATCGAATGGCTCGGCCGTTGCGCCAGCGGGGACGGGCCGGCCTGCGCCGAGCTGGTCACGCGCTATGGGCGCATGGTCGGCACCATCATCCTGCGCACGCTCGGCCGGCACGAGGAGGTGGAAGACCTGGCCCAGGAAACCTTCCTGCGCGTATTCCGCTACCTGCCGGAGTTCCAGGGCCGCGCCAGGCTGTCGACCTGGATCTGCACCGTGGCCCAGCGCGTCGCGCTGGACGCATTGCGCCGCCGCCAGCGCACCCTGGCCACGCAGCCTGAAGATCAGGCGGGGGAAGTGGCGGCCGAGGATGATGTTGCCGGCGCAGCCGAGCAGGACCAGCGCAATGCGCTGGTGCGCGCGGCGCTGGCCGAGCTGCCGGAGAAATTCCGGTTGCCGCTGATCTATGCCAGCATCGAAGGGCTGGACTATGAAACCATCGCCACCATGCTGGCGATGCCGATTGGAACCGTGAAGACGCAGGTATTCCGGGGCAAGCAGCTGCTGCGCGAGCGACTGGAGGCGCTGGCCCCAGGAGGTTGGACCGATGAACACTGAAGCACGCGGACCACAGGATCGAACCCTGGCGCGGTTGCACCAGTTGCCCGCGTGGCAGCCGCCGGCTGACTTCGCCGTGCGACTGGCGGCAGCGGCCGCACGCCAGGCTGCGGAAGCTCCACTGGACCCGAGCTCCACCTTCACGTGGCTGCTTCGGCGCCTGGTGCACCGGCTGCCGCTGGGGCTGAGCGCGGGCGCCGTGGCGCTGGTGCTGCTGGCCCTGCCATGGTCGGCATTCGCCGAGAGCACCTTGCTGCCCTGGCTCGTGGCGGCCTGCGGCGCGCTGCTGGGACTGGTGCTGGCCATGCGTGTACTGCGCGCGCCGTGATTCCGCATACCCGATGAGCCGGTGCTGAAACCACTTCTCGCACTGCTGGTTCTCGCCTGCGCACTGCCAGGCAGCGCGGCCGCCGACCCGGCGCTGGCGCCGGGCCACTACCGATTGCTGGAACAGGCACTGCAGCGCTACCAGGCACTGGCCCGGCAACCCGGGCTCACCGCACTGCCCGCGTTGCCGCGCCGCTCGATCCGGGTGGAGGAAACATGGGCCGGCGTTCCCGCGCTGCGCGCGCTGCTCAGCGCCCTGGGCGATCTGCATGGCTCGCTGCCCCAATCCTCAGACGGGAATGTCCTGGATCAGGCACTGGTCGATGCGCTGATGCGCTTTCAGGAACGCCACGGCCTCGCGCCCGATGGTGTGCTGGGGCCGGCCACGTTGCGCCAGCTCACCACGCCGCTGTCGAAGCGCGTGAAGCAGATCGAATGGACCCTGGCGCGATGGCGCGAGCTGCCACCGAACCCGCACCAGCGCGCCATCATCGTGAACATCCCGCGCTTCCGGCTCTATGCACTGGACGCCAGCGATGAAGAAGAGTCGCGCTGGCTGCAGATCGACGTGGTGGTCGGCAAGGCGGTCGAAGACCTGCACACACCAACCTTCAGCGCGGACCTGACGCATGTCATCTTCAATCCGTACTGGGACGTGCCCTCCAGCATCGCACGGAAGGAAATCCTGCCCGCGGCGCGGCGCGATGCGGATTACCTCGTGCGCAACCACTACGAGCTGGTCGACAGCGCGGGCAAGGTGGTGGCCGCGTCGGCCGCTGCGCTCGAAGAGGTCGCTGCCGGACGCCTGCGCCTGCGCCAGCAACCGGGCCCGGACAACGCGCTCGGCGCAGTGAAGTTCGTGCTGCCCAACGAGAACAGCATCTACCTGCACGATTCGCCGGCGCGGTCGCTGTTCACACGCCCGATACGCGCCGCAAGCCACGGCTGCATCCGGGTCGCGGACGCCGCCGCGCTGGCCGAATGGGTGCTGCAAGGGGTACCGGGCATGACGCGCGAACACATCGACGGGGCCATGCAGGACGGGCAGCCGCTGCGCATCGATCTCAAGGAGCCGATTCGCGTCTACATCGTGTACGGCACGGCCATCGCGCGCGAAGACGGCAGCGTGCTGTTCCTCGACGATCTCTACGGGCTGGAAAAGGACTAGGCCAGGCTCAACCGGTCCAGGAGCGCACCCGGCCGGTGTCAACGTGCACGAAGTTCGACTTGGCGTAGTAACCCACGCCACCGGCCTGCAGTTCCAGCGCCAGATCGCGCAGTTTTGCGCAGCTGGTGCCTGCCAGGCGCACGTCCAGTGCGCGACCTTCCATATGCAGGCTGTGTTTGGCCACGCCACTGCCGCTCTCGCGCAGCAACGCGTTGGTGGCCGGTGAGCGATAGCCGGAGATGATCTCGAAATGCGGTGCGCACTGGGCACACTGGGCCAGTGCGTGCAGGCGGTCGAACAAGGCGGGGTCGATGGTCGACACGTCGCCGGTGCGGTGATCGCGCAGCAGGTGATTGAGCTGCCCGAGCGCCGTGGGCAGGTACTGCCCTGCCTCGCAGTAGCGGACGGCGAGCCGCTCGCCGGTATGGGTGTTGACCAGGGACAGCTGTCGCGTTGCCAGCAGCGCCGGATGCACCTCGCCGGCCAGCGCCTTGAGCGGCCCGAGCCCCGCGGCCAGCACAGCCGGTGCAGCGCCCAGCAGCTGCAGCAGCCGCCGACGATCCGCCGTCCTGATCGGGAGTGATTTACGCATACGAGCCGAGTCTGAACCGGCCGGCGCGGCCCTGACAAGCAGATGGACTGGAATTAACCGGACTACTTCACGATTCGCGTATAGCGGGCCAGCAACCACAGCACCAGCGGCCAGAAACAGGTATTGATCAGGTCGTGGATACTGGCCCACCAGTTCAGGTGCTCCCGCGAGTGCCATTCATCGCGCAGGTCGAGGACTTCACCCACGAAGGCGACCCCCAGCACCGCCAGCACCGCCAGGCCGGAACGCAGACCCTTGCGCGCAAACGCCGCCACCGCCAGGAACACGACCAGGCCGACATAAATATGCAGTGCATCCTTGGACAGGGCCGCGAACTGCACCACGTCATGTTTGAAGCTCTGGAAGGG
>Ga0164241_10000412_pt1 | contig 82123 bp, 81 predicted proteins | sample OricomyardsoilBY_FD_108780 | JGI IMG/M metagenome (GOLD analysis project Ga0164241, IMG submission 108780) | Backyard soil microbial communities from Emeryville, California, USA - Original compost - Back yard soil (BY) | ecosystem: Environmental > Terrestrial > Soil > Unclassified | place: USA... | reverse complement strand
GTATCCAGCGAGTCAGCGCCGAGGTCATCGACGAATGACGCGTCGCTCGTCACCTGCTCGGCCTTGACGCCCAGCTGCTCGGCAACGATGGCTTTGACTTGGCTTTCGACGCTGCTCATCTGTTTTAAATCCTCAGGTTTTATTGCCGTTCTGGCCCCGGTTTGCGGGGCGGATGGGGCGCGTATTGTAGGGGAAGCGCCTTGCACACGCTACAGAATTTCCATCTTAAGTGGAATCACAACTTGTTGTTTTTATTGTACTAATGTCGCGCAGGAGCGGAGCGGCCAAGCCGTCAGGGCATCAGCATGCCGCCGTTTACCGAGATCGTCTGGCCGGTGATGTAGGCGGCCGCGGGCGATGCAAGAAAAACCACCGTGGCCGCGATTTCTTCCGCAGTTCCGAGCCGCCCGGCGGGAATCTGTGTCAGCAGCGCCTCCTTGTGCGCATCGGGCAATACGCGCGTCATGTCGGTATCGATGAAGCCCGGCGCCACCGCATTCACGGTGATGTTGCGCGAAGCCAACTCCCGGGCCAGCGACTTGGTGAGGCCGATGACGCCGGCTTTGGCGGCGGCGTAGTTCGCCTGCCCGGCATTGCCCATCAGCCCCACCACCGAGGTGATGTTGATGATGCGGCCCCTGCGTTCCTTCATCATTCTTTTCACGCACAGCTTCGAGATGCGGAAGTTGGCGGACAGGTTGGTGTCGATGACCGCGTTCCAGTCCTCGTCCTTCATCCGCAGCAGCAGCGTGTCGCGCGTGATCGCCGCGTTGTTGACCAGGATGGTGGGCATGTCGCCGCTGGCATCAAGCCGCGAGAGCAGCTCCTCCAGCGAACCCGGTGTGCCGAGGTTCAGTACCTCGCCACGCCCGCCCTGCGCCGCCAGTGCGGCGCCGATCTGCGCGGCGCCTTCCGCGCTGGTGGCAGTGCCGACCACCCGGGCACCGGATGCCGCCAGCTGCAGCGCGGTCGCCTTGCCGATGCCGCGCGATGCCCCGGTGACCAGAGCCACCTCGCCGTTCAATGTTCCGCTCATGGGTTTCCGTTCCGCTTCTGCGTGTTCATGCGGCCAGCACTGTGTGGATCGATGCCACATCCTGCAGCGCCAGGCTCTGCAGGTTCTTGTCGATGCGGCGGTTGAGTCCAGCCAGCACCTTGCCCGGGCCGCACTCCACCACCGTGGTCGCACCCGCGGCGGCCAGCGCCTGCACCAGTGCCGTCCAGCGCACCGGGCTCACCAGCTGCCGGATCAAAAGCGCACGGATGTCCTCCACTTCGTCATGGCGCCGCGCGTCCACCGGGCTCCACCATGCGATGGCAGGTTTGTCGAGCTGCGCAGCGCGCAGCGATGCGGCAAAACCATCCGCCGCGGGCTGCATCAGTGAACTGTGCGCCGGCACGCTCATCGGCAGCAGCACAGCACGCCTGGCACCGGCGTTCTTGCAGACTTCCAGCGCGCGCTGCACGGCGGTGGCGTGTCCTGCGATCACGGCTTGTCCCGGGGAGTTGAAATTGACCGGTTCGACCACTTCGCCCTGCGCCGCTTCGCTGCAGGCCGCGGCTACTGCGGCATCCTCCAGCCCGAGCACGGCGGCTATCGCCCCGAGCCCCACCGGCACCGCGGCCTGCATGCGCTCGGCGCGCTCGCGCACGAGCCGCACGGCTTCCGCGAACTGCAACGTGCCCGCCGCGACCAGCGCGGCGAATTCGCCCAGGCTGTGTCCGGCAACGGCATCCGGCTGCCAGCCTGCGGCGTTGCGCCAGCAGCGCCAGGTGGCGATGTCCGCGGTGAGCATGGCGGGCTGCTGGTGGACAGTTTCATTGAGCTTCTCCGCCGGCCCCTGCTGCACCAGCTGCCACAGGTCGTAGCCCAGTACCGCGGAACTCTCGGCGAAGGTATCGATGACGGCGCGATCGTGTGCGGCCATTTCCGCCAGCATGCCGACCGAATGGGACCCTTGCCCCGGAAACACGAACACTCGCTGCATCGTTTGCTGCCCCGCGCGGGTCCTTCAAAAAAAGGCGGCCAGTATAGCCGCTAGCGTCGCGGGCGCAGCAGCAGCCCGGCCAGCACACCGCCGGCTGCGCCGTACACATGCGAGATGGTGAGCACCGGTCGCCCGGCCATCAATGGCAATGGCGAACCGAAATGCTCCCACGCAAGTTTTGCCGCGAGCAGCACGATGGCGACGATGCCGATGCGATCCCCGCTGCGCATCCATGCGAGGCAACCGCAGGCAAACACCCCATGCAGCAGCGCCGATGCGCCGACATACCAGCGGACCTCGGGCGACAGCAGCCAGAAGCCGGCATCGATGGCGGCCACGCACAACGTCACTGCCAGCAGCCAGTGGCGCGGCGCGTAGCTGCGTGCGAACAGCGCCCACAGCAGGGCGAAACCTGCCGCATTGAGCAGCGCGTGACGGGCGTCCAGGTGCACCAGATGCGCCGTGACAAGCCGCCACCATTGCCCGTCCCGGATTACGTATCTTTCATACCGCCAGGCCTCGCGAAGAGCATCATCACCGGCCAGTGGCACCAGCAGCAGAGCCAGGCACAGCAGCAATGCGAACCCGTACCAGCCGTCGCAGTTCAATGATCGCAACCAGCGCGCGCGGGGTGTGTCGGCAGTCACGGGTTGGCTTGAGTCCTTTGCTATGATCGGCGCCTGCTCAGGCACGCCAGGTATCCAAGTATGACTCGCGGAAAGCACTCCAGGCAGCGCGGCTTCACCCTGATCGAGATCATGGTGGTGGTCATCATCATCGGGCTGATGGCCGCGGTGATCACGACCCAGGTGATGGGCCGCGTGGAAGGCGCGCGCATCTCCAAGGCCAAGCAGGATCTGCACGCGCTGGAAGCAGCGCTGGATCTGTACAAGCTGGACAACATCAGCTACCCGACCACCGAGCAGGGCCTGCAGGCGCTGGTGACCAAGCCGGCCGATGCCAACCTGACGAACTGGAATCCCCAGGGGTACGTGAAGCGCATCAGCCCGGATCCATGGGGCAAGGCATACCACTATGAGTTTCCGGGCACGCATGGTGGCCAGTACGACCTCTACACGCTGGGCGCGGATGGCCAAGTCGGCGGGGAAGAAGCCAATGCCGACATCGGCAACTGGAACCTGGAGTAATCCAGCCGCCACGCAGCGTGGCTTCACGCTGATCGAGATCCTGGTGGTGGTGCTGATCATCGGCATCATGGTGGCCGGAACAGTGCTGTCGGTGGGCCTGGCACACGGCGACCGGGAACTGGAAAACGAACGCGATCGCCTGCTCGCCCTGACCAGCTACGTGCGCGAGCAAGGCGCCATGCAGAACCGCGAATTCGGCATGCGCTGCTTCGAGGGCGGCTATGAATTCCTCGCCTACAACCCGCGCGACAACCGCTGGGACCGCGTGGAAGAGGAACCCACGATGCGTGCCCGCGAATTGCCACAGGGCATCGCCATCGCGGTCACGGTGGAAGGACGCCGCATCGTCCTGCCAATGAAGGATGTGCTGCCGGACGAACTCGCGCCACAGGTGATGCTGCTGTCCAGCGGCGAGCTGAACCTTTTCGAACTCACCCTGCAGCGCGAACCGGCCGGCGCCGCCGTGCGCATCGCGCCTGGGCCGGGAGATGTGCTCGAGGCGAAGATGCTGGCCGCGGGTGAGACATGAGCCAGGCCCGCCCTGCCCTGCGCGGCTTCACGCTGATCGAGGTGCTGATCGCGCTGCTGGTGGTGGCACTGGGCATGGGCGCATTGCTGTCCACCATCGCCTCCTCCGCCGCCACGGTGGCACGCCTGCGCGACAAGTCCTTCGCGCAGTGGATCGCGCTGAACCAGATCGCCAAGCTGCGCCTGTCGGGCCAGCAGCCGCAGGTCGGCATCACCACCGGTGACGAGGAGTACGCCGGCGCGCAGTGGCGCTGGGAGCAGGAAATCCAGGATCCGGGCATCGCGGGAATACTGCGCGTGGAAGTGCGGGTGGGCCTGCGGCCGCCCGGCTTCAAGAAGTCCGATGGTCAGTCGCAGGATGGCGATTTCCAGTCGGTCAGCACCGGCTTCGGCTTCGTGGGCAGTGCGGTGACGCGCGCCAGCGGCCTGGACCCTGACTGGAGCATCGCCAGCGCCGTACAGCGCAATCCGGGCGCGGGTGGTGTTGGCGGTGGTGGTGCCGGTGGTGGTGGCCCTCCGCCACCGGTGCAGCGATGAACAGGAGTCGCGGCTTCACGCTGATCGAGATCATGATCGCGGTGCTGATCGCCGCCATCCTCGCGGTGATGGCCTTTTCGGCGATGCGCCAGGCACTGGACAACCGCACGCTGATCCAGATCCGCAGCGCGCGACTGCTGGCCGTGCAGGGCACGATGCGCAACCTGGTGCAGGACCTGAGCCAGATGCAGCCCCGCCCGATGCGCGATCCCCTTGGCAGCAGCCACCTGGCGGCATTGATCGGCGCGACGGCGGCGAGCCCCGAGATCACCTTCACGCGCGGCGGCTGGACGAACTATGCGGGCACGCCCCGCTCCAGCCTGCAGCGCGTGCGCTACGCGCTGCGGGATGGCGTGCTGTATCGGGATTACTGGCTGGTGCTGGATCCGCAGCTGGACCCGCTGCCGCAATCCCGCAAGCTGCTCGATGGAGTGAAGGACTTCCAGGTCCGCTACATGGACGACAGCCGCAACTGGCAGCAGTCCTGGCCACCGACCTCCGTGGCGGGCAGCGCCGCCGAACGTGAACTGCGCTGGCGGCCGATCGCAGTGGAGATATCGCTGACGCTCGATGACTGGGGAACCATCACGCGCCTGATCGAGGTGGCCGGATGATGCGGCGCCTGCGACAGCGCGGCGTGATCCTGCTGTCGGCGCTGGTGATGGTGGCGCTGGCGGCCGTCATCGCCGCCGCATTGTTCTTCGACACCGGCATGGCGGCACGCCGCACCGCCGGCTCCTTCGGCATGGAAGAGGCGCTGCTGCTGTCGGAAGGCGCCGAGGCGCTGGCCGCCTACGTGCTCGCCGACGACAAGAACCAGACCGACACGCCGCAGGACAGCTGGGCACAGCCAAGCGAACCATTCGAAGTGACTCCCGAGATCGCGATGCAGGGACAGCTGTACGACCTGCAGGGCCGCTTCAACCTCAACTCGCTGGTGCAGGCCAGCGGCAAGCGCGACGAAAACACCCTGAAAGTGTTCCTGCGGCTGCTGGAGCTGCTGCAGATGGAGCGCACCTGGGCTGATTTCGTGGTGGACCTGATCGACCCGGACGTGCTGCCGGAGCAACAGGGCGGCGAGGACAGCCTGTACACCTCGCAGCTGCCGCCGCATCGCACCGGCAATCTGCCGATCACCAGCGTCACGGAGCTGATGCAGATTCCCGGCTTCACGCGCGAGCTGTACCTGAAGCTGGAACCGCATGTCACGGCGCTGCCGCCTTCGGTGCGCACCATCAACGTGTGCATGGCGGACGGCATCGTGCTGGATGCGCTGTTCGCGGCGAACCCCAGCACGCAGGGACACACTGAATACAGCCTGCTCCCGCAGCAGGAGTTCGATGACCGTCGTGCCACCGAATGCTATCCACGCCGCACGGCGCTGGCCGGCAATTCGCAGACCATGCTGGCGCTCACCGCCGAACGCACCAATTGGTTCCGGCTGCAGACCGTGGTGCGGGTTGGCACTGCACAGTTCGACCTGTACAGTCTGATGTATCGCAGCGGTGGTGGTCAGGCGCGCGCCGTGATGCGCAGTTTCAGTACCGAATAACCCTGGGGCACGATGGCTACGACAGAATGGCTGCTGCTGCGCGTACCCGCGCAGGATGATGCCCCGCTCGCCTGGGCCGCCGCGGATTCATCCGGGCGGCTGCTGGCATTGCCGGCGGATGAACACGATGCCTCGCTGCGCGAAATGGCGGCGGGCCGGCGCATCGCGCTGCTGGTGCCGGCCGGCGATGTGTCCTGCTTCCAGGTGCAACTGCCGGCGGGCAACGAGGCACGGCTGGCACAGCTTGCCCCCTATGCGCTGGAAGACCAGGTCTCGGAGGATCTGGAACAGCTGCACTTCGCAGTGGGCCGGCGCGATGCGGACAGCGGTCTTGTCACCGTGGCGGTGGCGCAGCGTTCGCGCATGGAGCACTGGCTCGCACGCGTGGCGGCGCTGCAGTTGCGCCCCGCGCTGCTGGTGTCGGAGGGCGAGCTGGCACCGGCGCTGCCCGGCCATGTGACGATGCTGCTCGCCGACGACCAGCTGCTGCTGCGGCGGGACGATGCCGCAACTGTGTTGCTGCCCGCGGCTGATCCGCTGCTGGCCATGGAAATGCTGCTGGGCCCCGAAGCCGATCTGGCCGGCGTGAACCTGTCCGTGCATGCGAGCGCGGAGCAATGGCCGGCGCATGAGGCGGCCATCGAAGCGCTGCGCGACCGGGTGGGTTCGTACAAGGTGCAGCTGGAAGCCGGTGGCCTGCTGGCGCTGTATGCGCGCAACCTCGTCGAGGCACAGCCGGTGAATCTGCTGCAGGGCGCGTACAAGCCCGCGCAGTCGCAGCTGGGTGGCTGGACGCGCTGGCGCGCCGCCGCCATGACACTGGCCGCGCTGCTGCTGGTGCACCTGGCCGCCTCCTGGCTGGAACTGCACCGCCTGCGCGGTGAGTCGGCCCGGCTCAACCAGTCGATCGCGAAGATCTACGGCACTGTCTTTCCGGGACAGCGGCCAGGTGCCGAGCCACGCCGCCAGTTCGAGCAGCGACTGGCACAGATCGGCGGCTCGGGAATCCAGCAGGGTGAGTTGCTGCCGCTGCTGTCCGCCCTGGCCGCCGCCGAGCAGAACGTGCCGATCGCGAAGCTGGAGTCGCTGAACTTCAAGACCGGCTCCATGCAGCTGCGCCTGCACACACCGGATGCGGAAGCCCTGGAGCTGTTCAGCCAGGCACTGCGTGCCGGCGGCTACGGCGTGGAAATCCTTTCCGGCCAGCCGCAGGGCGATCACTACGCCGGCCAGCTGGAAATCAAGGTGCGCAAGTCATGAAGGTCGATGCGCTTTCTGTCTGGTACGAGAAACAGGCGCCGCGCGACCAGCGCATCCTGCGCTACGGCGCGCTCGTGGTGGGCGCGATCCTGCTGGTGTGGATCCTGCTTCCCCTGCAGCGGAACCTCGTGCAGGCGCGTGAGCAGCTTGGCCAGCAGCAGCGGGACCTGGAATGGATGCGCCAGCAGCAGGCAACGCTGATGGCCGCCGGGCCAGCCATGCCGGCTGCCGCGCCCGGCAATCGCGAATCCCTGGCCGTGATCATCGACCGCTCGGCGCGCGAGTCCGGGCTGGGCAAGGCCTACACCGGCAGCCAGGCCACCGGCAATGGCGCGATGCGCGTGCAGTTCACCAACGCGGAATTCAACCTGCTGCTGGGCCTGCTGCACCGGTTGTCGACGCAGCAGGGCCTGCGCATCGAGGACGCCGGCATCACCGCCGGTGGCAGCCCGGGCATGGTCAACGCCACCGTGCAACTGAGGCCCGGCGCCTGAACAAGCGCGTGGTATGGCTGGGTATCGCGGCCTTCCTGGTCGCGATGCTCGTGGTGTTGCCGGCACGCTGGGTTGGCGGGCTGTTGCCGCCTGCCGCGCGCTGCGTGGAATGGAGCGGCAGCATCTGGCGCGGAAGCTGCGGGCAACTCACGGTGCAGGTTCCCGGCCAACGCCCCATCACGCTGCAATCCGCCAGCTGGACACTGCATCCACTGCGCCTGCTGCGCGGCCGGCTGGCCGCGGATGTCGTGGTGGAGGATCCGCGCGGTGCAGCCACCGGCAGCCTCGAAGTGGCGCGCAATGGGCTGCTGGTGTTGCGCGGCGTGGAAGCACAGGCCCGGCTTGATCCGCAGTTTCCTGGTGGTCTGCCCGCTGGCTGGAGTGGGCGGCTGGAGATGCAGGCGCTGGACCTGGATTGGGAAGTCGACGAGCTGCGGCGCCTGCAGGGTGAATTCCGCTTCCTGAACCTGCGCGATGAACGGGGGCGCGAGGTCGGCAGTTACCAGGCAAGTTTTCCCGCGACCAACGGGCCTCCATTCAAGGGCCAGCTCACCGACCTCGGCGGGCCGCTGGAACTGCGTGCGGCGGTGGAACTGAGCGTGGAACGCAACTGGTCGCTGAATGGCACGGTGATGATGCGCGGTGCCGAGGATGGCGGTTTCCGGCGTTATCTCGAGGCACTGGGGGCACCCGATGCATCGGGTCGCTACCCGCTGTCGGCTACCGGTACCTTCAAGTAGCGGCAGCGGTGAATTCGCGGAATTCACCGAGCCAGGGAAAGTACAAGGCGGCGCGCACCGGTTCCGTCCCCAGGCGCCGCGCCAGCGTGGTGTACAACCGCAGCTGCGGCGCATAGCGCGACAGTTCGCGGGCAACGAAATCCTCCAGCCCGCCGCCCGCATGCATGCCGGTCTTGTAGTCCACGATCCAGCGCACCCCGTCAGCGTCGATGAAACTGCGGTCGATGACCACATTGCGCAGTTCCCCGTCCACGATGCCTGACAGCCGCAATTCGCTGGCGGCCCCGCGATGCGGCGCGAACAGCAGCCAGCGGGCGCGTGGCTCGCCGGCCAGCAGTTCAAGGCGTTGCACGATGTCGCGCGCGGTCGCATCCGCCTGTGCCGGCGCGATGCCCAGTTCGCGCAGGGCACTGGCGCAGGCGAAGGTGCGCGCCTCGAGCGCAGCGAGCCCCGCCTCGCCCAGCAGCGCCAATCGCTCCAGTTCGGCGTGCATCACCGTACCGGCGGCGCGCGCCAGCGGACCCACCCAGCTGAATTCCACCGGCGCCGGCGCGGCTTCGGCCAGCTGCACATGCGCCAGTGACGGGATATGCGGCAGCTGCGCGGCCGCCGGAAGGCGGAAGTCCGGGGGCAACCGGTGCCACAGCATGGGCAGTGCTGCCGGTGCCGCGGCCGGTGCGGATTGCACCTCCTCCGCCGTACGCGCGAAATCCGCGGCGACCACCGGCCACAGCATCTGCAGCAGTGAACCGGAGGCCGGCTGCGGCTGTCCGCTGCTGTCGCGGTGTGCGTGGCCGGACAGATACAGGCGCAGTTTCGCGCGCGTTGCCGCCACGTACAGCAAGCGCTGCCGTTCGTTCAGCTGACGGGCAGCCCGCAACGCGCGGATGTACCTGGCCAGCGGATCGGAGGATCGCGGCTGGCCCAGGCTGCGCACCGCCAGCAACAAGTCGCTGTCATCCTCCGCCACGGGCAACTCCAGCGCCTGCAGCAGGGTTGCATCCTCGCGCCGGGCGATGCGCCCGAGGCCCGGCACGAACACCACATCCCACTCCAGTCCCTTGGCCTTGTGGATGGTGAGTACCTCGACGGGCTGGTCGCCATCAGCCTCGCCGCGATCCAGCAGGCGGCTCGCCAATGCGGCGAGGCGTTCCGGCGCCAGTTGTCCCTCGCGCTCCAGCAAGCCGCGCAGTGCCAGCAGGTAATGCTGCCCCACTGCCAGTTCAGCATTGTCGCGACAGGCCGCCGCGCCACCCATGCGGCGCCAGCAATCATCGACATTTGTCGCGATATCCACGCTGCCGCGCGCGCGCCATGCCGCAAGCAGCAGCGGACCAACCCGCTGCAGGCGGGCCTGCCCATCGGCAGACAGGCCAGCGATGTCCGCCGGTTGCTCGAGCAGCTCGAGCAATGGTCGCCCGGTCCGTGCTGCCTCGGCCATCACCAGCAGGTCGGCGAGCGCAAGTCCGCAGGCCGGCGCGCGCAGCACTGCCAGCCATGCAGTGCGGTCACCCGCATCCAGCAGCGCCTGGCCCAGCGCCACCAGGTCGCGCACCACGGGCCGTTCGGCCAGAGGCACCAGGTCCACGCCCATCACCGGTATGCCGGCCGCGCGCAGTGCCCGCAGGATGGGCGCTGCCACCGGGCGCGTCTGCACCAGCACCGCGATGGACAACCGTGGCTGCTGCGCGCGCAGCGTGGCGATTTCATGCGCGATGGTTTGTGCTTCAGCATTGCCAGCCGCGTCGGGTTGCGGCCAGATCGTCACCGCCGCGGACAACGGCGAGTCGGCGATGCGCGCCGCCTGCCCTGCCAGGAAAGTCACCGCGGACCTGCGCATGTCCTCGATGCGCGGGAAGATCTCCGTGAAGGTCCGGTTGCACCAATCCACCAGCTGCGGCTGCGAGCGGAAATTGCGCGTCAGCTGCAGCGGCGCCAGTGCCAAGCCGCCCACGCCGCTGGCGCGCACCCTGAGGAACAGGCCCACCTCGGAGTTGCGGAACAGGTAGATGGACTGCATGGGGTCGCCCACCAGGAACAGCGAGCGGCCGTCACCGGGCTCCCAGCCGCGAGTCAACGCCTGCACCAGCTCCAGCTGATCGGGCGAGGTGTCCTGGAATTCATCGACCAGCAGATGCGAGATGCGCAGCGTGTGGCGCAGCGTGTCCTCGCCCAGGCCCTGCGCATTGACCAGCGCCTGGCGCGCGATGGCGGCGATCTCGCCGTGATCCACCAGGCCGCGATCACGGAAAACCAGCTTCAGTTCGATGGCGGCGCGCAGCATCACGCGCGACAGTCCGGCCAGCGCGGCGCGCTCCTCCGCGTCGATGTGCGCGGGCGGCAGGCAGCGGATGGCGAGCAGCAGCGCCGGCCAGCTCCCGCTTGCTGCCAGCTGCGCCTGCCAATCCTGCCAGCGCGCCTTCAGTGCCTTCTGTTCACGCGGGAATCCCAATGCCACGGTAATGGTCTGACGCGGCCTGTCATCGCGAGTGAACAGCAACTCGACCACGGCCTGCCAGGCCGGCAGCGATTCCGGCGCGGCATGCAGCTCTGATAGCGGCTCCAGCCAGATGCTCCACGCGGCATCTGGCGGATGGCCTGCTGCCAGGCGGTTGCGCGCGGCAGCTCGCGCGATGTCGGCAGCTTCCTGGAGCCAGGCAGCCGGCAGCTGTCGCAATGCTTCCTGCAGAGTGCCGCCGACGATGCGCTGCAGGCTGGCGGCCACGCGCTCGGCCAGCGCATCGTCGCGATGCTGGACCAGCCATTGCTGCCAGCGGTTGCGCCAGGCCAGCAGCTCCGCCAGCAGGCGCTGTGCCTGGTCCACGTTGTTGTCCAGGCGGCGCAGCAGCAGATCCACATCGCTGCGCAGCGCAGGTTCGGCTTCGCCATCGAGCAGCGCGCGGCGCGCGGCCGCTTCGTACAGCTGGCTCGCGTCATCGATCACCGCAAGGCTGGTCTGCATGCGCCCGAGCAGCGGCATGGTGCGGGCCACCTCGTGGGCCAGCGAATCGATGGTCTGGATGCGCAGTCGCTGCGGCAATTCGACGAGGTTCCAGCCGCGCCGCGCCGCGTGGGCGCGCACGGCCTCGCAGGCACCAGCCCAGGTGGCGTGGTCCGGATGATCGGCGGCAATGCCGTTCTCCAGCGCCAGCAGCACGCGCTCGCGCATCTCCGCCGCGGCCTTGCGCGTGAAGGTGATGGCCAGCACCTGCTCGGGTTCCGCCACTGCGGCAAGCGCGTGCAGGAAACGTTGCGCCAGCACGGTGGTCTTGCCGGAACCGGCGGGTGCCTGCAGCAGCACATGCCGGTCGACGGCCAGTGCCGCGCGCCTGGCGGCGGCGTCACTCATCGGCACCCTCCTCGTCTTCCATTTCCTCGATGGCGGCGCGGCGGCACAGTGCCGGCAGATGGCAATGGCGACATGCATCAGGCGAGCGCGCCAGTTGACCGCTGCCTGACAGATGGTCCGCCAGCAGCTGCAGCAACTGCTCGCGCCACTGGGCGACCAGAGCGTCCCAGTCCGCAATGGGTTTGAAACCGGTGGGTGCAGTGCTGCCCGCACTCACGCCTGCCAGCCTCTGATTGCCGGGCTTCAGGCCAAACAGCGCGGCGGTGGTGACTGGCCTGCCGCGCGCGGCCAGCGCCGCCACGTACAGCGCCAGCTGCAGCGGCTCCAGCTCCCCGTCCTGCAGCTTCACGCTGCCCACCGCGCCGCTCTTGTAGTCGATCAGCACCTGGCTGCCATCGAGCATCCGGTCGACCCGATCGATGCGCAGGTTCAGTCGCGCGCCGTGGTCCGGCCACTGCAGTTTCAGCTCGCGGTCCTGTACCGCGAACGATGCACGGGCACGCTCCACGCGCAGGATGCTGGTGATGACATCGAGGGTGCGCTCGCGTTCGCGCTCGCGCAGTCCAGCCGGCCACCAGCGCGCAGCGCTGATGGCACCGCTGTCCACCACCAGGCTCCAGTGCTTCGCAACCAGCGCACGCTCGGCCTGCGGCGTGAGCTGCAGCAGATGCGCCTGGTCCTGCAATTCGTCCCACAGGCCCTGCAGCAGCACGTGCAGCAGGTTGCCCCGCTGCAGCGCCGTGATGCCGTCGGACAGCGGGTCCGGCGGGTGCGCTCCGAGGCGCCACTGCGCCTGTGCGCGGAAGGGGCAATCCCGCTGCATGCCAAGCCGCCGCTCGCCGCCGGTGAGTGGCCGTACCAGCCCGGCATCGACCAGCGCCGGGAATTGCTGATCCCGTGCCGGCATGGAATTACCCAGCGCGACAGGCGTGCCTGCGTATTCACTGTGCTGCCACGCGGCCGCGGGATATCCCGGCAGCGCCGTGGGGCGATGCTGGATGTCGCCGTCGGTTTGCGGGTAGCTAAGTACCAGCTCGCGGGTACGCTGTTGCCAGCGTGACAATGCCCACAGCGCCTGCGAGCGCCGCTCGGCGACGTCGGCCTCGGGCCAGTGATGCTCGCGCTGTTCGCGCAGCGGCACGTAGGCATCCGGTCGCGGCGGCGCCGGCCAGCGGCTTTCGGCCAGCCCCAGCACCCAGATGCCGTCGTAATTGCATACCGGATCGGCCAACGCGCTGCTGAGCGTGATGGCGGCATCGCCCGACGCCGCCTGGTGGCGGCTGGCCATGGCGAGCTGGCGCAGCCGGTCCACGGCTGCCGTTGCACCCAAGGGCGGCGATACGGCATCCAGTGCAGCGAATTCGTCCAGCAGCTGGTTCCAGCGGCCGAAGCCTTGCTGCTCGCGTGAATCCAGGGCGGGTCCAGGGAAACCGGCTGCACTGAGCGCATCGCTGCAGCAGCGGGCCCAGTCGGAGGCAGAGCGCGGATTGCGCGGCGCCTGTGCACGCAGCAATTCGAGCCATGCCAGCAGCCGGGCAGCGGCGGGATTGCTGTCCGCGATGCTGGCGAGGGCCTGTCGCAGATCGCCTGCCTGCCAGCGCGCCAACGCCCATTTTTCGATGCTCCCCTGCAAGGTCCACAGCTCCTGCTGGCTGCCGAACTGGAAGTACGGACTGCGCAGCAGCGCGAACAGCTTCGTGGTGTCGAGCTCCGGCTGCAGGCAGTCCAGTGCCAGCAGTGCATCACCGCACAGGCCGAGCTGGTGCAGTGGCACGCCGCCCTCCACCGCCAGCAGGCGCTGGCGCAGGTCATGCGGCGCATCGCCGGTGCTGTCGATGTACCGCCACAGCAGCTCGCCCTGAATCGCCAGCGAAGGTTCGGCACACGCGGAAAGCACCAGCAATCGTGCCCGGCTGTCGGCCCGCAGCCGCGCCAGGCACCACTGGGCACAGCCGGCCAGTTCGTGCGCGAGACTGGCAAAGCCGCGCAGTACGGGCGTGGCGGGTTGCTCCAGTGGTTCAGCCAGCAGCAGCGACGCGGCGCCCCAGCACTGCTGTTGCAAAGCCTGCTGCAGCGCTGTGAGGCGCTGCTCGCCGGCAACCAGTGGTGGCGGGGTGTCGCGCAGGAATTGCAGTGACTCCGCAGGCGCCAATCGCAATGAAAGCAGTCCGTGCTTGCCGCACTGCTGGCGCACCCGTTGCAACGCGCGCACCAGCAGATGTTCCTCCTCGCTCACCGCGCCACGCGACAACACCAGCAGCGATTGCGTGGCCCTGCTGGCGGCGCGAACCAGGCCAGGGGCATGCACGCCGAGCATTTCGCCCTCCTCGGCATCCTGCAGCGCGCTTTCCCACAGCATCCGCTCCTGGCTGGGCGTCAGCAGCTGCTGCGCTGGGGTCGCGCCGCGCAACACGGCAGCGCGCCACTGGCGCGTGAGCCATGCATCCCAGGTGAGGATCTCGGGTGTGGACCAGATGGCGCGGCCGGCAGCCTGCTGGTGGCGCGCCCATGCCAGCCGCAACGCGGTGGCACGGTGACTGTCCGGAACGATCAGCGAGCGGCCAGCCTGCAGCGCCGCGACGACAGCCGCATCGAGCTTCGCCGCATGCGTGGCCGTGGGGTGCGCCTACTTGAAACGGGCGGTGGCGTCGACGACGCGCGAGCCCGCGCCATGGATGTCCGTGCCGCCGCCGCCGTGGCGGCGCGCCGACCAGGAATCCAGCTGCGCCTCGATGCGGTCGAACACCAGCGACAACGTGCCGGCGTCGGGCAGGATGGTGGTGCGGAAATGATTCTGGTACGGCACGTTGAAGACGCTGCCCGGGGTGATCAGCACGTGTTTTTCTTCCAGCAGTTCCAGTGCGAACTGCTGGTCGTGGAAGTCCGGCAGCACATCCTCGCGTACTTCGAGAAACGCGTACAGCGCGCCGCTTGGTGCGGTCAGGCGCAGGTACTTGCTGCGCGCGGCGGCATTGATGACGGCCTTGCGGGATTCATACAGACGGCCACCGGGGGCGGTCAGGTCGAGGATGCTCTGGTAACCGCCGAGGGCCGCGTGCACGGCATGCTGTGCCGGCACATTGCTGCACATCCGCATCGAGCTGAGCAGTTCCACCGCCGCGAGGTAGTCGCCGGCGCGCTGCACGGCACCCGAGAAACTCACCCAGCCCACGCGGTAGCCGGCGGCGCGGTACACCTTCGACAGTCCGGAGAACGTCGCGCACAGCGTGTCGTGCACCAGCGAGGCAACAGGCACGAACTGCACGCCGTCGTAGGTGATGCCGTCGTAGATCTCGTCGGACATGATCACCAGCTGGTGCTTCTCGGCAACGCGCGCCAGACGCTCCAGTACATCGCGCGGGTACACCGCACCGGTGGGATTGTTCGGATTGATGAGCACCAGCGCGCGCGTGCGCGGGGTGATCAGCGCCTCGATCTCGTCCGGGTCGGGAAAGAAGCGGTTCTCCGGACGGCAGTGGTAGTGCACGGCGCGGCCGCCATTGAGCGTGACCGCCGCCGTCCACAGCGGATAGTCCGGCGCCGGCACCAGCACTTCGTCGCCATCGGAGAGCAGCGCGCGCAGCGTCAGGTCGATCAGCTCGGAAGTGCCGTTGCCGATGAAGATGGTCTCGGTGGTGCCGCCGCGCACGCCGCGGATCTGCTGTTGCAGCAGGATGGCTTCGCGCGCCGGATAAATGCCCTTCTGGTAGGAGTAGCCCTCGGCCTGCGGCAGGTTCTGCACCAGCGCCAGGCGCAGGATTTCAGGAGTGCGGAAACCGTAGGCGCCCGGGTTGCCGATGTTCAGCGAGATGATCTCGTAGCCCTGCCGCTCCAGCTCCATGGAGCGGCGCGCCAGCGCGCCACGGATTTCATAGCGGACACTCTTGAGTCCTTCGCTGGGCCGGAAGCTTGAATCGCGATTCATAGGCGGGCGAGTCTACCTCCCGGCGCGCCCGCAGGACCAGTGAAGCCCGTATACTTTTGCCGATGAAACGCATCCTTGTCGGCATCAAGCGCGTCGTCGATTTCAACGTACGCATCCGTGTAAAAGCTGATAACAGCGGCGTCATTACCGATGGCGTCAAGCAGAGCATCAACCCCTTCGACGAGATCGCGCTGGAGGAAGCGCTGCGGCTGAAGGAGACGGGCCTTGCCGAAGAGGTGGTGGTCGCATCCATCGGGCCGCCCGATGTGCAGAACCAGCTGCGTACGGCGCTGGCCATGGGCGCCGATCGGGCACTGCTGGTGAACCACGCGGGCCCGCTGGAACCGCTGGATGCGGCGAAGATCCTGCGCAAGCTGGTGGATCGCGAGCAACCCATGCTGGTGCTGCTGGGCAAGCAGGCCATCGACGACGACAACAACCAGACCGGCCAGATGCTGGCGGGGTTGTGGGACCGCCCGCAGGCCACCTTTGCATCGAAGCTGCAGATCGATGGCGCGCTGGCCCGCGTCACGCGCGAAGTTGATGCCGGGCTCGAGGTGATCGAGGTCGACCTGCCAGCGGTGGTCACCGTGGACCTGCGGCTCAACGAGCCGCGCTTCGTGAAGCTGCCCGACATCATCAAGGCGAAGAAGAAACCCCTGGAGACACTCGAACTCGCCGCGCTGGATGTGTTGCCGCGGCCGCGCTTCACCAGCCTGCACTTCGCTCCGCCCGTCGCGCGCCAGAAAGGCGTACGCGTGAAGGATGTACCGGAGCTGCTGGCTGCGCTGGCCGCGAAAGGACTGGTCTGATGAACCGCATCCTCGTCATCGCGGAACATGACGGCCAGAAACTGGCGCAGGCCACCGGGCGCAGCCTCGCCTGCGCGCAGGCCATCGGCGGCGAGATCACCATTGCAGTGCTGGGCGCGCAGGTTGCCCAGGTGGCACAGGCGGCCGCTGCCCTCGCCGGCGTTGCACGGGTGCTGACGTTCGAAACCGCCGCGAATGCCCACGCACTGGCGGCCGTGCAGGCGCCGCAGCTGGCTGCGGTAGCCGGCGGCTTCAGCCATGTGCTCGCGCCCTCCACCACTTTCGGCAAGGACCTGCTGCCCAGGCTCGCTGCGCTGCTTGATGTGCCGGCTCTCAGCGACGTGATGGCGGTGGAAAGCCCGACGCGTTTCCGCCGGCCGGTCTATGCCGGCAACGCCATCGTGACAGTGGAAGCCGGCGACCTGCGCCCCATCCTTGCCACCGTGCGCATTGCTTCCTTCGAGGCCGCCACCGGCACCGGCTCCGCTGCCATCGAAGCCGCTGCGGTGACTGCGACATTGCCCAGCCATACGCGTTTCGTGTCGGTGACCGGTCAGGCAGCCGACCGGCCCGATCTGGCCACTGCCAGGCGCGTGGTGTCGGGCGGACGCGCGCTGGGCAGCGCAGAGAAATTCCAGCTGGTACATGAACTCGCCACGGCACTGGGCGCAGCGGTCGGCGCATCCCGCGCCGCGGTGGATGCAGGCTACGCGCCGAACGATCTGCAGGTAGGCCAGACCGGCAAGATCATCGCGCCGGAGCTGTACTTCGCACTGGGCATTTCGGGCGCCATCCAGCACATGACCGGCATCAAGGATGCGCGCGCCATAGTCGCCATCAACAAGGACCCGGACGCCCCCATCTTCGAGGCGGCCGACTACGGGCTGGTCGCGGACCTGTTCGAGGCTGTGCCGCAGCTGATTGCGGCCCTGCGCAGCGGCAGGGGCTGAAAATGCATCGGGCCGGCATGAGCCGGCCCGATTCCCACTTCCGCGGCGACCCTGTTATTTCGCGTACAGGGCCCACAGCTTGGCGATGCGCTGGATGTTCGGATCGGCGCTCTTGATGTTCTGGAAGGTCTTCCTGGCGCCCGCGGCGTCCTTGTTGCGCAACTGCGCCATGCCCAACCCCATCGCACCATCGACAGCAAGCTGGTCCTTCAGACCGCCCTTGCCCAGGCCGCGCTGCAGGGCCTCGATGGCCTTGTCGGGCTCGCCGTAGGAATGTAGGGCCATGCCCACCGTCACGTCCAGGTCGCCATTGGGCGCCGCCTTGGCCTGGGCTTCCAGCTTCGGCAGCTCGGCGCGATCCTCCGCCGCCACAGTGCCGAGGGCTTTCATCTGGCGCTCGATGCGGGACTTGTCGTCGGCCGTGAAGACATTGGCCTTCAGGCCGGCCTCGTACACCTTCTGCGCCTCGGCGGGCAGGCCGGCACCCTGGGAATATTCGGCGAAGCGGTTGAAATCCGGACCCTGCTTCAGCGTGCCCGTAGCCATCATGAGGCGGTACACCCACAGCTTCTGGCGCGGCTCCAGCGACGGGTTGCTGCGCACTGAATACAGCAGCTGGTCCCAATACTTGGGATTCGGGTGGTACACGACCAGCTTCTCCAGCGTGTCGGTCTCCCCTTCCTTCTTGTTGAGCTTGTTGTAGGAGGCCTGCAGCAGCACCAGGTGCTGCTCGCGCGGGGACTGACCGCGCTTTATCTGGTCATCCACCATGTCGTTGAAGACCCTGGCGGACTCGGCAAAGGCGCCCTTCTGGTAATAGCTCTGGCCCACCAGCTGCTGCACATCAGCATCGGCCGTGCCCGTCTTGATCATGCGGTTGCCGTAGTCGATGGCCGCGTCATATTCCTTGCCCTCGAAGGCCATGGTCAGCAGCGCCTTGAGATAGGTGACCTGCTGCGGCGGCGCCAGGAAACCTGAATCGACCACGCCTTCCAGGCCTTTACGTACGTCCGCCTTGTTGTTGGTGGCGCGGCCCGCCTCGAAGATCAGGTAATAGGCGTAATAAGTGTCGTCGGGCTTGCGGCCACTGGCGGCCAGCACTTCCTGCGCTTTCGACACCACCTCGCCCCAGCGCCTGGCCTTCTGTGCTTCCTGCGCGGCCAGGTAAGTCTTGGCCAGTGATGGGCTGAGTTTCGGCGCGGGGGGCTGGGCTCCCTGCGACCATGCTGCCGAGGCGACCAGACCGCCGATAGCCAGAGCCCCTGCCGCCACGAATCCACGAATGAAAGTCTTGGACATGTGCAACCTCACCAGAGCCAGGTGGCTCCTCTGTCATTGACGGCTATCTACCACAGTTTGCCGTGAACGGAAGCTTAACGGCCTCGTCCGGACGGCTCAGCAAGGGCCGCGGACCCTCCCACCAACCGATCAGTCTTTGAATTGACCGATGTTGGTAAAGCCCATGCGCACCATCTGGTTTCGCTGGGCGGAGGCCATCACGTTGGCGACCACGTCGTACTTGGCCAGGGCTGACGGCGCCAGGAAGATCTGCGGCAGCTCGGCTTTCTGGGATTCGCGCTGGAAGAAGGCATCCAGCTCCGGAATGCCGGAGAACGGAGTGCCGTTGACCACGATGGTGCCGTCCGGGTCGATGTCGATGTTGATGCGCTCCGGCACCCGCGGTGGCTGCTTGGTATTGGGTGGCGGCATGTCCAGCTTCACCGCATGAGTCTGCGGTGGCAGCGTCACGATCAGCATCACCAGCAGCACCAGCATCACGTCGATGAGCGGCGTCGTGTTGACGTCGCACATGGCCTCATCGGTACCGCTCTGGGAAACATTCATCGACATGTTGCTACTCTCGCGTCAGTTGACCGCAACGCCCTTCGGCTCAGTCATGAAGGCAATCTCGAGGATGCCCGCGGTCTGGATGGTGTACAGCACGCGCGCCACCTGCTCGAAGCGCGCATTGCGGTCGGCCTTCAGATGCACCTGCGGCGGCGGCTTGCCCGTGGCAGCGGCTTCCCTGGACTTGGCCGCCAGCAGTTCGAACAGGGTGGTCCGGTCCGGTACCTTGCGATTGCCAAAGTAGGTTGACCCATCCGCCTCGATCGACAGCGGCAGGTCTTCCGGCTTGGTCTGCATGGCGATGTTCTTCGGCTCGGGCAGTTCCACCTTTGCCGAAGGCACGATCACCGGCACGGTGATCAGGAAGATGATCAGCATCACCAGCATCACGTCGACGAGCGGCGTGGTGTTGATGGTCGACATCACCTCGTCACTGCCGTCTCCACCCGGAACACTCATCGACATGATTGCACCCTATCCACCTGTTGCTGCGGGGTCCGTTACTTCTTCACGGCCGGAGCGGCAGCGGGACGATGAGCCGCCGGCAGGTCCGGCTTCACGCCACCGATCAGGTTGGCTTCCAGGTCGCCGGTGAACTCGCGCATCACGTCCTGGATCGCCTTGTTGCGCTTCAGCAGGATGTTGTACGCGAACACCGCCGGCACCGCGACCACGAGGCCGAGCGCCGTCATGATCAGCGCCTCGCCGACGGGGCCGGCCACCTTGTCGATGGAAGGCTGGCCCGACAGGCCGATCTTGATGAGCGCGTTCAGGATGCCGTACACCGTACCCAGCAGGCCGACGAACGGCGCCGTGGAGCCGACGGTGGCCAGGAAGGATAGACCAGTGGACAGCTTGCTGTTCAGCCCGTCGACCGAACGGTTCAGTGCCATGCCCAGCCATTCCTTCAGGCTGATGCGATCGCCCAGCCGGCCATCGTGGTGGGCGGCGGCGCGGATGGCGCTCTCGGCGATGACGCGGAAGTCGTCATCCCTGGGCAGGCGCTCCACGCCTTCGCGCGCCGAGCCGGCGGCCCAGAAGTTCTTCTCGACGTTCTTCACCGCCTTGCCAAGGCGGTACTGGTCCCAGAACTTGGTGAAGGTGATGTACCAGGACACCAGCGACATGAGCAGCAGGATACCCAGGATGGTGTAAGAGACTGGCGTGCCGTGGGTGATCAGCGCACCCAGGCCATAAGGATTGTCGCCAGCTGGGGCAGCTGCATCGGCTACTACTTCGCTCATGTGTTTCCTCGACTACTTTGCAGATATCCGTGATGGACGGTGATGTGAACTGGTTGATGAATGGAAATCTTGTTCTGGATCGCAGCAATCACTGCATGTCGGTGACGGCGAACTTGACCGACTGCAGGAAGCATTGCGCAACCGGCTTGCCGTCCTCGGTGCCAGGCTTGAACTTCATCCTCTGCCCGTATTTCACGGCGGCATCGTTCAGGCGATCGAACTTGGTCGGTTCGGCCAGCGTCACGCCGGTGATCTTGCCTGCCGTATCGATGCAGATGCGCACCTTGGGAGTGCCCTCTTCCTTCTGGCTGAGCGAGGCGTTCGGATAGAAATCCCTGGTGTCGGGACGGAACGTGACTGCTGCCCTGACCGTCACCACCGGGCGGGTCACCGGCGCAGGCGGCGCGGGTGGCGCCGGCGGCACGGGATCAGGCGTGGTCTGCGTGATGATCACGGTCGGTGGCGGCTCGGGCGGATTCGGAATATCGACCAGCACCGGCGGCACCTGCACCGGCGGCAATTCCATCCGGACTTCCGGCGGCGGTGGTGGCGGCTCTTCCTCCACCTTCTGATTCACGATCTCGACCTTGATGGGCTCGGTGATGGTCTTGATGAGCTTGATGGCGAAGCCGCTTGCCAGCGCCCAGGCCAGCAGCACGTGAAAGGCGATGAGAATGATCAGGAACGTGCCGCGACGCGTCAGCCAGTTGCCGTCCGAATGTGTATAGACGCCCATAGTTGTTCCCCACCCTGTATCTCTATGTCCGCGCCAGCTTGTTGACTACGTTACCGCAGTGCCGCGCGAGCGCCGCAAGTTAACGGCCTTCGCTCCATCGCGCAAGTGGCCGGGCGAATGTAACTCCGAACGGCGACTGCGCCAACCCTTGTCGCATGGCCAGGGGCGGCGGCGGTCGGATGCTGCTACTAGGTGACAGCGCCGCGGCTCGCACTTGACACCACGCGCGCGTACTTGGCGAGCACGCCACGCGTGGCGTAAGGCTTCGGAGCCTGCCATTTCCTGCGTCGGCGCTGCAATTCCGCGGCGCTGAGTGCCACGACAATACGCCGTGTCACGGCATCAATGGTGATGCGGTCACCGTTGCGGAGCAGTCCGATGGGACCACCCAGCGCCGCTTCAGGGGACACGTGACCCACGACGAAGCCGTGGCTGCCGCCGGAGAAGCGGCCATCCGTGATCAATGCGACTTTGTCGCCGAGACCAAGGCCCATGATGGCACCGGTGGGACTCAGCATTTCCCGCATCCCCGGACCGCCGACCGGCCCCTCGCCGCGGATCACCACCACATCGCCCGCCTTGACCTTGCCGGCAAGGATTGCCGCCGTGGCGCGCTCCTCGCCTTCGAACACGCGTGCCATGCCCGTGAATGCCAGCCCCTCCTTGCCCGTGATCTTCGCCACCGCGCCTTCGGGTGCCAGGTTGCCATTGAGCACCACCAGGTGGCTGTCCTTCTTGACCGGCGCGGCAAAGGGCTTGATCACGGTCTGGCCGGCGGGATAGTCCGCCACCCCGGCGAGATTCTGCGCAACAGTGCGACCGGTGACGGTGAGGCAGTCGCCATGCAGCAACCCCTTGTCCAGCAGCCGCTTCATCAGCGGCCGGATGCCGCCGATCGCGATCAGTTCGGACATGAGGTAGCGACCACTGGGCCGCACATCGGCGAGCACCGGCACACGTTTGCCGACGCGCGCGAAGTCCTCGAGCGACAGCTTCACGCCCGCTTCATGCGCGATGGCCAGCAGGTGCAGCACGGCATTGGTCGAACCCGCCAGCGCGATGGTCACGGTGATGGCGTTCTCGAAGGCCTTCCTGGTGAGGATGTGGCGCGGCGTGATGCCGGCCTCGAGCAACTTCACGACCGCCTCGCCGGCGCGCCGGCAATCATCGAGCTTGCTCTGCCCCACTGCTTCCTGTGCGGAACTGTCGGGCAGCGACAGGCCCAGTGCCTCGATGGCCGAAGCCATCGTGTTCGCGGTGTACATGCCACCGCAACTGCCCGGACCGGGTATGGCCGTGCGCTCCACCTGCAGTACCGCGGCATCGTCCACCTTGCCGCTGGCGCGCGCGCCCACCGCTTCGAAGACCGACACGATGTCGGTATGGCCCGCACCCGGGCGGATGGTGCCGCCGTACACGAACACTGCCGGGCGGTTCATGCGCGCGATGGCCATGGCGCAACCGGGGATGTTCTTGTCGCAGCCACCGATGGCGACGAAACCGTCGAAGCCTTCCGCGCCCACCACGGTCTCGATGGAATCGGCGATCACCTCACGCGACACCAGCGAGTAGCGCATGCCCGGCGATCCCATCGAAATGCCGTCGGAGACGGTGATGGTGTTGAACAGCACGCCCTTGCCGCCGGCGGCATCGGCCCCGGCCACCGCTTCGCGGGCCAGCGAATCGATGTGCATGTTGCATGGGGTCAGGTTCGCCCAGGTCGAGGCCACGCCGACCTGTGGCCGCGCGAAGTCCGCGTCCTCGAACCCCACCGCGCGCAGCATGGCGCGGGCGGGAGCGTTCTTCAGCCCGTCGACGACGAGGCTGGAGTGCTGGCGTGGATCGAATGATTTGTTCCTGGCTTTCATGCGTGCGCGGATCCCGTTCTGGTGTGTTTCATGCGATTGAAGCCGATGGCGCCGGCCAGGCTCAAGGCCAGCGGCAGCAGCAATGCCAGCCGCCCCGCGCCCGGTGCCCGCCGCTCCAGCAGCGTGTACGCGATGGCGCCAACCGGCGGCGCGATCAAGCCGCGCATGCCGGTCAGCGTCACGTTGACGCCCATATATTGCTGCACCTTGCCCAGCGATGCGAAATCGTTGTGCCCCAGGTTCCAGCCCAGATTGGCGCCGGCGGTGGAAATGCCGAACAGCACCGCCGCGCACCACAGCAGCGGCTGGTAACCCGAATACACCGCCACGATGACCATGGCCATGCCGGCCACCGTCACCCAGCACTGCCGGGCGCGGAAGTCGATCACGTGCCCGGCGTCGAACATGCGCGCCCACAGCGGCGTGAACAGCGGCACGCACAGCAGCGGCACAATGGTGAGGATGCTGACCTGCATCGCGGCCGACAGGTGCAGCTGGTCGGTGAAGATGATCACCAGCTCGCCCCAGATCATCAGGTTGCCCGCGCCGAACAGCGCCATGCAGGTCATGAAGCGGCGATACGCCGGATCGCTCGCCAGTATCTGGCGCATGATCCGGAAGCTGAAGATCTCGGTGCTGCCCGATTCGCTCAGTTCGCTGCGCAGCAGGCGGAAGGACTGCCGCACGCGCACCCGTCGCGCCAGCCAGGCCGCGGCCAGGCCCGCAAGGCCGGCGGCCAGGTACAGGCGCGAGGCATTTTCCGGACTGGCCTCGAGCACCGCCCCTGCCAGCGCCGCCGTGCCTGCCATGCCCAGTGAAGTCAATGTGACGATGCGCCCGGTGATGCGCGCGAGGATGCCGCGCGGATAGTTCGCACTCCACACCGCGGCGCGCACCGTCAACACACCGGACCAGATCACCCGCGCCACCAGCACGGCCAGCACCGCGATGGTGAGCCCGGGCGAGGCATTGGGCAGGAACCCCAGGGCCCCAACCGTCAAGGCGAACAGCGCCAGCAGCGACACCAGCAGGCGCACGCGCTCGCGGCCGTGCGCCAGGTTTGCCCACAGGAAACTCGTCATGTTGGCCAGTGCCGGCGAGCCACTGACGAAGGCCACCGCGAGGTTCAGCTGTTCGCGGGGCACTGCATCGGCGAAGCCGCGCTTGATCAGCACCGCGGCCGTGGCACCTTCGACCAGTCCCAGTGTGCATCCGGCCAGCAGCCAGGGCAGCAGCTCACGCCGGTACAGGGCAACCGCGACCTGGCTCGGATCGCGGGAACTCATCCGGCCCGCTGCAGCAGCGACCCGGCAACCGCCTCCGCCCCACTCATGCGTGGCGCTGCGCCAGCAGCGACGCCACTGCCCTGATGCCCTGGGCTTCGGCGCCCTGTGGCCGGCCCGGCCGCTCGCGCTGGTTCCAGCCGTAGATGTCCAGGTGCACCCAGCGCTGCGGTGCCGTCACGAAACGGCGCAGGAACAAGGCCGCGGTGATCGAGCCGGCCATGCCGCCGCCGGGTGCGTTGTTCAGGTCGGCAATGCGGCTCGCCAGTTCATCGTCATAGGGATCCCACAGCGGCATGGGCCACAGCGGATCGGCCACGGCCTGTCCCTGCTGCTGCAATTGCAGCAGCAGTGCGGCATCACCGCTGTAGATGGGTGGCAGCTCGGGCCCCAGCGCGACACGCGCCGCACCGGTCAGCGTGGCGAAATCCACGATGAGGTCCGGCTGCTCCTCGCAGGCCAGGGCCAGCGCATCGGCAAGCACCAGGCGGCCCTCAGCATCGGTATTTGTGATCTCCACCGACAGGCCCTTGCGCGAGCGCAGCACGTCACCGGGACGCATGGCACCGCCATCCACGCTGTTCTCGACCGCGGGCACCAGTACACGCAACTCCAGCGGCACATCCAGTTCGCGCAGCAGCCGGGCCGTGGCCAGTGCGGCGGCGGCCCCACCCATGTCCTTTTTCATCAGCGCCATGCCGGTGGAGTTCTTCATGTCGAGCCCACCGGTGTCGAAGCACACGCCCTTGCCCACCAGCGTGATGCGCGGCGCGCCTGGACAGGCGAAACGCAGGTCCAGCAGCCGCGCCGCGCGCGGACTGCCCTGCCCGACCGCGGCGATCAGCGGAAAGTCGCGCTGCAATTGCTCCCCCGCCACCACCTGCAGCTGGCCGCCGCAGCGAGTTGCGAGGCCAGCCGCCTCCCGTTCCAGTTCCGCCGGACCGAAATCGTTGGCGGGGGTATTGATGAGATCGCGCGCCCAGCAGGTGGCGCCAGTCGCTGCGTTGACATAGCGCTGGTCCACGCCGGCCAGTGGCACCAGCAGCGGCGGGTGCGGGCGTTCGCCGCCAGCACGATATCCCTGATAGCGATATTGGCCGTGCAACCAGCCCAGCGCGCAGGCAAGCCTGGCACCGGACGGCGGTAGCGTGACCAGCTGGTATTGCCCACCTGGCAACCGGTCCGCCAACCCTGCCGCCATCCAGAACCATCCCAGGGTGTCGGGGATTGTCTTGCCGAGGCCCACCACCACGGCGGTGGCGCCACTGCGCTGCATGTCCGGCAACAGCGACCAGCGCCCGCGCTCCGGCAGGAAGCAGGCCGCATCCAGCCATGCACGTACCGCATCCGATTGCTGGCTGCGCCACTGGGCATAGTCCGGCTCGGCAACACAGTGGACCGGCAGCGTCGCAGCTGTGGAGCTGGTGGGATCGAAGGAAGACGGCACGGGCTGATTCTAGGTGATCGGCATCACTGACGCGTCAGCAGTTGGTTGAAAAGCGCTATAATTCGCGCCCCCCGTTACCTCAGTTCCTCCACGGAGTCAGTTCATGCGTTTATACGGACCGAAGGATGTCGACAAAACCGCCCTGCGCCGCGCGCGCATCGCGATCCTGGGCTATGGCAGCCAGGGACGCGCGCATGCGCTGAACCTGAAGGACAGCGGTTTCGACGTGGTAGTGGGTGTGCGCAAGGGCGACAGCTGGAACCAGGCCAAGCGCGACGGCCTGACCGTGCAGCTGCCGGTGGATGCCGTGAAAGGCGCCACACTGGTCGCCATCCTGGTGCCCGACACCACCCAGAAGGCGCTGTATGCCGAGATCAAGGATTCGCTGGGCAAGGGCGCGACGCTGCTGTTCGCGCATGGCTTCAACATCCACTTCAAGCAGATCAAGCCGCGCAAGGACCTGGATGTGGTGCTGATCGCGCCCAAGGGCCCGGGTGGCCTGGTGCGCCGCCAGTACCAGCAGGGCCGCGGCGTGCCGGCGCTGATCGCCGTCGCGCAGGATGTCTCGAAGAAGGCCTTCGCCAAGGCGCTGGCCTATGCCCATGGCATCGGCGGCACCCGTGGCGGCGTGCTGGCCACCACCTTCAAGGAAGAGACCGAGACGGATCTGTTCGGCGAGCAGGTGGTGCTGTGCGGCGGCACTTCGGACCTGATCCTGAAAGGCTTCGAGACGCTGACCGAAGCCGGCTACCAGCCGGAAGTGGCGTACTACGAGGTGCTGCACGAACTGAAGCTCATCGTCGACCTGCTGCACGAAGGCGGCCTCGCCAAGATGCACAAGTACATCAGCACCACCGCCAAGTGGGGCGACATGATCAGCGGCCCGCGCATCATCAACCGCACCACCAAGAAAGAGATGAAGAAGGTCCTCGGCGACATCCAGTCGGGCAAGTTCGCCCGCCGCTGGATCGCCGAGAACAAGACCGGCCTGAAGAAGTACAACAAGCTGATGAAGGCCGACCTCAACCACAAGATCGAGAAGGTTGGCGTGAAACTCCGCGAGCGCATGCCCTGGCTCTCGGACGAACGCGCCTGACGAGGAAACGATCGCCATGCCCATACCCGCCACGCAGTACATCTGGTTCAACGGCAAGCTCGTCCCCTGGGACAAGGCGCAGGTACACGTGCTGTCGCACGCCCTGCACTACGGCTCGTCGGTGTTCGAGGGTGTACGCGCGTACGCGACGAACAAGGGGGTGGCGATCTTCCGCCTGGCCGATCACACGCGCCGGCTGTACGACTCGGCCAAGATCTACCGCATCACCATCCCGTTCACGCCCGAGCAGCTGAATGCCGCGCAGCGCGAGGTGGTGGCGGTCAACGGCCTGAAGAACGGCGCCTACCTCAGGCCCGTGGCCTTCCGCGGCTACGGCGAAATCGGTGTCGCACCGAAGATCGATCCGCCGGTGGAAGTAGCCGTGGCCGCATGGGAATGGGGCAAGTACCTCGGCGCGGATTCCGAAGCCGAGGGCGTTGATGTCTGCGTGTCCTCGTGGCAGCGGGTCGCGCCGAACACCATCCCCGCGCTGGCCAAGGCAGCGGGCAACTATCTTTCCAGCCAGCTGATCAGCATGGAAGCCAAGCGCCTGGGCTTCGCCGAAGGCATCGGCCTTGCGCCCGATGGCACCGTGAGCGAGGGCGCCGGCGAGAACCTGTTCCTGATCCGTGATGGCGTGATCCACACGCCGGGTCTGGCGCATTCGGCGCTGGGCGGCCTCACGCGCGATTCGGTGATGCGCCTGGCCAGGGAGCTGGGTTACGAGGTGCGCGAGACCTCCATCCCGCGCGAACTGCTGTACCTGGCCGATGAACTGTTCTTCACCGGCACCGCCGCCGAGGTGACGCCGATCCGCTCGGTGGACCGCATCACCATCGGGGCCGGCCGCCGCGGGCCCATCACCGAGAAGCTGCAGAAAGCCTTCTTCGGATTGTTCACCGGCGCCACGCCAGACAAGTACGGCTGGCTCGACCTGGTGGACATGGCCGCAGTGCCGCGCGCAGCGACCGCCTGAGGACACCTTCATGACCATGCCAAAGACGCTCTTCCAGAAAGTCTGGGAGCGGCACGAAGTCGTGCCGCAGACCGCCGACACGCCGGCGGTGTTGTACATCGACCTGCACCTGATCCACGAGGTGACCTCGCCACAGGCCTTCAGCGAACTGCGCTCACGCGGGCTGCCGGTGCGGCGGCTGGACCGCACGCTGGGCACCATGGATCACTCCACCCCCACGCGCACCGAACAGGTGTTCGGCGGCAAGCCCATCACCATCGAGTCGGCGGCGAAGCAGGTGAAGGCGCTGGAAACCAACTGCGCCGAATTCGGCGTGGAACTGCTGGATCTGGCCAGCGACAAGCGCGGCATCGTGCATGTGATCGGCCCGGAACTGGGCGCGACGCAGCCGGGCAAGACCATTGTCTGCGGCGACAGCCACACCAGCACGCACGGCGCCTTTGGCGCACTGGCCTTCGGCATCGGCACCACCGAGGTGGGGCATGTGCTGGCCACGCAGTGCCTGTTGCAGAGCAGGGCGAAGACGCTGGCCATCAACGTGGAAGGAACGTTGAAGCCCGGCGTGACGGCCAAGGACCTTGTGCTCGCCATCATCGGCAGGATCGGCGTCGGCGGTGGCACCGGCCACGTGATCGAATTCCGCGGCGCGGCCATCCGCGCGCTGAACATGGACGAGCGCATGACCGTGTGCAACATGTCCATCGAGGCCGGCGCGCGCGCCGGCATGATCGGGCCGGACGAGGTGACGTTCGAGTACCTGAAGGACCGGCCACGCGTGCCGCAGGGCGCGGACTGGGACAAGGCAGTGGCCGAATGGCGCACGCTGGCCACCGACGAAGGGGCGCGCTTCGACCGCGAAGTCACCGTGGATGCATCGGGCATCGAACCGATGATCACCTGGGGTACGCACCCCGGGATGGTCGCGCCGGTCACCGGCAGCGTGCCGGCCACCAGCGACGATCCGGTATTCGACCGCGCCCTCGCCTACATGGGCTTCTCGGCCGGTCAGAAACTGCAAGGCAGCCCGGTCAATGTCGTGTTCATCGGCAGCTGCACCAACTCGCGGCTCACCGACCTGCGCGCCGCCGCCGGTCTGCTCAAGGGCCACAAGCTGGCCAGCGGCGTGCAGATGCTGGTGGTACCGGGTTCGCAGCAGGTCAAGAAGCAGGCCGAAGCCGAGGGCCTCGACCGCGTATTCATCGAGGCCGGCGCCGAATGGCGCGAGTCGGGCTGCTCGATGTGCCTGGGGATGAACGGCGATACCGTCGCCAAGGGCCTGTACTCGCTGAGCACCAGCAATCGCAATTTCGAGGGCCGCCAGGGCGTGGGCGCGCGCACGCTGCTGGCCAGTCCGCTGACCGCCGCGGCCTCGGCCGTGCGGGGCGCCATCACCGATCCGCGGGAGTTCATGTAGTGGAAGCCTTCACCAGCATCAGCTCGCGCACCGTGGTCCTGCCACTTGCCGATATCGATACCGACCAGATCATCCCGGCACGCTTCCTGCGCACCACCGCCAAGGATGGTCTGGGCAAGGAACTGTTCGCCGACTGGCGCTACCTCGCCGACGGCAGCCCGAATCCGGATTTCGTGCTGAACAAGCCCGCAGCCGCGGGCTGCAAGGTGCTGATCGCCGGCGACAACTTCGGCTGCGGTTCCTCGCGCGAGCACGCGCCCTGGGCGCTCACGGATTTCGGCATCCGCGCGGTGGTGAGCACCAGCTTCGCCGACATCTTCCGCTCCAATGCACTGAAGAATGGCCTGGTACCGGTGGTGGTCGACAAGGACACGCTGCAGTGGCTCATCGGCCATCCCGGCACGGAGGTCACGGTGGATCTGGCCAGCTCGACACTGCAGCTGCCCGACGGTCGCGCTGTGGCCTTCCCCATCGAACCCTTTGCCCGCTACTGCCTGATGCAGGGCGTGGACCAGCTGGGTTACCTGCTTTCCAGGAACGCCGAGATCACGGCATACGAGCAGCGCCACGCATGAAAGCGGACATCACCGTGCTGGGTGGCGACGGTATCGGACCGGAAGTCACCCGCGAGGGCGTGCGGGCGGTGGAGAAGATCGCGCAGCGCTACGGCCACACTTTCAATTTCGATGCACAGGATTTCGGCGGCGTCGCCATCGATCGCCACGATGATCCACTGCCCGCCGCGACGCTGCACAGCTGTCTGGCCGCCGATGCCATCCTGCTTGGCGCCATCGGCGGTCCGAAATGGTCGGCGCCGGATGCGAAGCTGCGCCCTGAAACCGGCCTGCTGAAACTGCGCAAGGAACTGGGCGTATACGCGAACCTGCGGCCGGTGGCGGTGCACCCTGCCCTCGCCGACTCCACCACGCTGAAGCCCGAGGTCGTGCGGGGCGTGGACCTCGTCTTCGTGCGTGAACTCACCGGCGGCATCTACTTCGGCGCCAAGACGCGCACCCCCACCGCGGCCAGCGACCTGTGCAGCTACAGCGCGGCCGAGGTGGAGCGCGTGACGCGCGTGGCGGGCCGGCTGGCACAGGCGCGCCGCCGCAAGCTCACCTCCATCGACAAGGCCAACGTGCTCGATACCTCGCGGCTGTGGCGCGAAGTGGTGACGCGCGTGATGCAGAGCGAGTTCCCGGATGTGGCCGTGGAGCACATCCTGGTCGATGCGGCGGCCATGCACCTGATTCGCCGGCCGGTGGATTTCGACGTCATCGTCACCGAGAACATGTTCGGCGACATCCTCACCGACGAGGCCTCGATGCTGGCCGGCTCGCTGGGACTTTCGCCGTCGGCGTCGCTGGGTGACGGCAAGCGCGGCCTGTACGAACCCATCCACGGTTCCGCGCCGGACATTGCCGGCAAAGGCATCGCGAATCCGGTGGGGACCATCCTGTCGGCAGCGCTGCTGCTGCGGCATTCGCTGGGGCTGGAGGCCGAGGCCAGAGCCATCGAACAGGCCGTGGCCACCGCGCTCACGCAGGGGTTGCGCACCGCGGACATCGCCGCGGGCGGCAAGTCGGTGAGCACCACCGAGGCCGGTGCGGCCATCTGCGAACTGATCGTCTGACGCACGAAGTGCAACGGGGGGAAGGATGCGCAAGTACGCACACTGCCTGGTGGCGGCCGCCACCGTGCTGGCAACCGGTGAACTGCATGCCCAGGCCTTCGCGGACCTGAAGAAGGCGCTGGTCGACTACTCCCGCAGCGACATCACCGCGCGCAGGAGCTGCGCCGGGATGAACGCCTACCAGGGCAAGGACATCGTCGAGATCCGCGCCGAGGAAATCCCCGCGGCGGGCCTCACGCCGCAGTACTGCCGCATCTCCGGCACCATCGCACCGGAAGTGGCCTTCGAGATCAGCCTGCCGGCGAAGTGGAACGGCCGCTACTACATGATCGGCAACGGCGGCCACGCCGGTGAATCCCTGACCGATGCCGGCCGCATCGCGCAACGCGACGCCGCGCTGCGCATCGGCTTCGCCTTCGGCCAGACCAACACCGGCCATTACTCCAGCAAGGAACCCGGCGGCACCTTCGTGCTCAGCAACCCGCAGAAGGCCATCGACTACGCCTACCGCGCCGTGCATGTCACCGCTGCCATGGCCAAGGACATGGCCAGCGGTTTCTACGCGCGGAAAGTGCAGCGCTCCTACTGGAATTCCTGCTCCAACGGCGGCCGGCAGGGTTTGCTGGAAGCGCAGCGCTATCCGCAGGATTTCGACGGCGTGATCGCCAATGCGCCGTGGGTGGACCAGACCGGCTTCACCATGGGCGCCATCTGGAACCAGCAGGCGCTGGACAGCGCCGCGCCGCTGACCGCCGGCAAGCTCGCGCTGGTGGCCGAGCATGTGCTGGCGCGTTGCGATGGCATCGATGGCGTGAAGGACGGCGTGATCGACGACCCACGCAAGTGTCCCATCGATGTGCGACGCGATGTGCCGCTGTGCCCGGCTAATACCGACCTGCCCTCCTGCCTGACCGGCGCGCAGGCCGATGCGGTGACGCGCATCCATCGTGGCCCCAGCGCCAACGGCAAGCCGTTGTTCCCCGGTTTCATGCCGGGCAGTGAAGCCGTGGTGACCGGTGCCTCGGGCACCGCGCAGAGCGCGTGGATGGGCACGCTGGTGCCGGCGCAGCCCGGCGCGAAATCCTCGGTGTTCAACCTGGCCGAAGGCACCATGCGCTACCTGGCATTCACGCCGCCGCAGCCCGGGTACGACACAGCCAGCTTCGACTTCGTGCGCGATCCGCCGCTGCTCGACGCCTGGGGCGCGAAGGCCAATGCCACCAGCACCGACCTCGCCGCCTTCCGCAAGCGCGGCGGCAAGCTGCTGATGACCTACGGCTGGGCCGACCAGATCCTGCAGCCACTGATGGGCGTGAACTACTACGAACAGCTGCAGGCGCGCTACGGCAAGGGCACTGATGATTTCGCGCGGCTGTTCATGGTCCCCGGCATGACCCACTGCGCCGGCGGCAATGGCACCGACACCTTCGATCCGGTGACCGCCATCGTGAACTGGGTGGAACGGGGCAAGGCACCCGCGACGATTCCTGCTTCACGAGTGGTGAGCGGCAAGGTGGTGCGCACCCGGCCGCTGTGCCCGTATCCGCAGGTGGCCCGCTACAAGGGCAAAGGCAGCACCGACGACGCGGCGAACTTCAGTTGCGCCGCGCCGTAACCGCCCTTACTTGATGCCCAGCTCGCGGTTGGCCCATGGAATGAAATACTTCCAGTTCGGGCCATCGGTGTGGCCGCCATCGTGCTGGCGCCAGGCCAGCTTGCCATCCAGCACCGATTCATTCACGGCGGGCATCTTCGGGTTCTTGTAATCGTCGCCACGACCCAGGTCCTTCACGCCCAGCAGGCGGAACACCGGACCGGCGGCGATGGCCGCCATGTAGCTGCCCTTCTGGTCCAGCCAGTTGGCATCGCCCTGCTCCGGGATGCCATAGCTGATGAAGGTGGCGCGCGGCGCGCACAACGCCAGCAGCTGGTGCGAATCCACCGGGATGTCACCGGCGTTGCGTTTGCCGAAGCTGGATTCCTCGGTGCCGTACTTCAGGAAATTGCCGGCCATCCAGTGGTATTCGCCGGAGCCAGTGAGGTTCTCCACGGCTTCACCGAAATTGCGCCGGTGCAGCTTGGCGCCGCCCTCGCCCGAGGAACCGATCAGCACCACCGCGAAGCGCTCGTCGAAGGCCATCGTCACCAGCGCGGCCTTGCCGTAGCGCGACACGCCTTCGATGCCGACACGCTTGGCGTCGACGGTCTTGTCCGTCTCCAGGTAATCGAGCGCGCGCGAGGCGCCCCAGCCCCAGGCACGCAGGCTGCCCCAGTCATCGGGCTTGCGCGGCTGGCCCTTGTTCACGAGGCCGATGATGCCCTTGGTCAGGCCGGCGCCGTTGTCGGCCTGGATGCTGCCCGGATTCAGGTAGGCATAGCCCCAGCCGGCGGCGATGAGCTGCTCGGTGTTGGGCGGATCGCGCGGAGCCGGCGGAGCGCCAGGAGCAGGGCCCGCAGCCGCACGCGGTGCGGCCGGAGCCGCGCCATTCGGAGCACCAGCACGAGGCGGGGCCGCACCGCCGGGAGCAGCGCCAGGTGCGCCGAATCCAGGTCCGCCAGCACGCGCTGGCGGCGGTGCACCGGGCATGCGCCCACCGCCGAACAGGATCATCACCGGCACCGGCCCTTTCGCATCCGCGGGCGTGACCAGCACCATGTCGATGTTCACTTCGACGGCCGGATACGCGGAGTTGTCGACCTTGCCCTGCAGGCGACGCCCGTTCACCTGACGCTCTCCCACCTTGGCGGTGGAGGTCTCGGTGATCGACCAGGTAACTTTGGGCACCTGCTTCGGGATGCGCCCCACCACTTCGCGTTCGAACAGCTCCACGATCTCCGGCCGGCGCTGTTCACGCCACTGCTTCGCGGTGGTCACCGCGCGGCCGCTTTCCAGCTTCAGCACTTCCGGCAAATTCGGGAAGGGATTGGCCAGCGCCTCGTCGTAATTGGCCTGGTTGGGCTGACCGACATTGCCGCTCGGCCCCGGGCGCAGCTTCGTGATGCCCAGCTGCTGCTGCATGTTCTGGTGGTCATCGGCCGCCTTCCACGCGGAGGTGTCGACGGTGGCCGTCTGCGCCAGCGCGGCGAATGTCAGCGGCAACAAGGGCAGGCAGCGCAATGCCGTCCGACGGATACCTGTGAACATGCTTCCCCCGACTTGGTGTTGATGAATCGCGGCGTCAGCCGCGGGCGCGTTGCAACGCGGCCGCAAGATCCGCGCGCAGATCTTCCTCCGCCTCGATGCCAATCGACAAGCGCAGCAGGCCATCCACCAGGCCCGCGGCCGCGCGCGCTTCCGGCGCCATGGCCGCGTGCGTCATCGATGCCGGATGCGCCACCAGGCTCTCCACACCACCGAGTGATTCGGCCAACGAAAAGAACTGCATGCCGTCGACGAAGCGCTTCACCGCCTCGGTGCCGCCGGCCAGTTCGAGGGTGATGATGGCGCCGAACCCGGATTGCTGGCGCTTGGCCACCTCATGCCCCGGATGTCCCGGCAGGCCCGGGTAGTACACCTTCCTTACACCCGGCTGCGCCGCGAGCCACACCGCGAGTCCACCGGCATTGCGCCCATGCACGGCGAGTCGCGCATCCAGCGTGCGCAGCCCGCGCAGCGTCAGGTAGCTGTCGAAGGCACCGCCGGTGAGGCCCAGCGCATTGGCCCACCACGCCAGCTGCTCGTGCAGCTCTTTGTTCTTCGCGATCACCGCGCCACCGACCACGTCGCTGTGGCCGTTGATGTACTTGGTGGTGGAGTGCACGACGATGTCGGCGCCCAGTTCCAGCGGCCGCTGCCAGGCCGGCGACAGGAAGGTGTTGTCCACCGCCACCAGCGTGCCTTTGCTCTTCACCTTCGCCACCAGCGCGGCGATGTCGGTGATCCGCAGCAAGGGATTGCTGGGTGTCTCGATCCACAGCAGGTCGGCCTTCTGCGCCAGCGCCGCGTCGAGCTCGCCAGCCTCGCCGAAGCGCACGAAATCCACCTTCAGCTCATTGCGCTTGTTCCAGGCCGTGAACAGCCGGAAGGTGCCGCCGTAGCAGTCATGCGGCGCGACGATGCGCGCACCCTGCGGCAGGATGTGCCCCACCAGCGTGATCGCGCCCATGCCGGTGCCGGTGATGATGCCGCCGGCGCCGCCTTCCAGATCCGCCAGCGCATTGCCCAGCAGGTCGCGCGTCGGATTGCCCGAGCGCGAATAGTCGTAGGCGCGCTTGTCGCCGTAGCCGCGGAAGGCATAGGTCGAGCTCAGGTGGATGGGCGGCACCACCGCGCCGGTGACATCGTCGGTCTCGAGGCCGGCGCGCACGGAACGGGTGGTGAAACTGGGACGGTCGGTCACGGTGTATCTCCGGGATGGATCAGCGACAGGATGCCGCGCAGCTGGTCTGCTTCCTTCAGGAAGGCATCATGCCCCAACAGCGAGGAGATTTCGTGCAGCCGCGCATCGGGCAGCCGCGCGGTGAGCGCGCGCATGTCGGCGATGGGCACGAGCTGGTCCTCGCGCACGGCCACCACTTCGGTGCGCACCGCCACGCGGCCGGCATCCACATGGTGCAGGTCGATGGATTCGGACAGGCAGATGAAGGATTCCGGCAGGTAGCGCGCAGCGTAGTCGCGGCCGCGCGCCGCGAGGTATTCCTCCACGGCGAACAAGGGCCGGCCCTGCTCCATGCGCGGTGCCTTGCGGAAGCGCGCCGCGAATTCCTCGGGACTGCGGTACGTGGTCATCGCCAGCGCACGCGCCAGTTCCAGCGCACCGGTGGAATGCCCGGTCGCCAGCCCCAGCCGCGCCATGTTGCGCTGGATGCTGCGCCAGGCGGTGGCCATGGGATGCGCGCAGTCCGCAGCGCTGATCACGATCAGCCGGTCGACACGCGCGCCATGCCGCTCGCCGAAGGCCAGTGCCACCATGCCGCCATAGGAGGCGCCGACAATCGCCGCAAGCTTCGCGATGCCGAGGTGATCCAGCAGCCGCAGCACCGCCTCGGCCTGGTCGTAGCTGGAGACGCAGGGAAAGCCCTGCCCTGCCCGTGGGCCGGTGGATGCGCCGTTGCCGCCGATGAAATCCATGCCCAGCACCGCGACGCGCTGGGTATCCAGCGCCTTGCCCGGCCCCACCACTTCATGCCACCAGCCGTCGCGGCCGCCGCCGGGCACGAACACGCGCCGCCCGGCGGAAATGCCGCCCAGCGCGAGCACGACGGGCTGGCCGGGTTCGCCACTGAGCGACCAGCCGATCTGCAGGTCTTCCAGTACCCCGCCATGGTGCAGGCTGGTCGGGCCGGCGAGCTGGAGGATGCCTTCGCGGGGCATCGCGGATTGGCCATCAGGTGTGTGCAAGGGGGCGGGATTTTACGGTTGTACGCCGGCATGCGGCAAGGCAATGCCACTTCCCGGCGGTTGTTCCATCGTGCTAATGTGCTAGCGCATTAATACACCGCCATGAAGAAGACCCATCGCCAGTTCTCGCCCCGCCACGAGGCCCAGACCGAGCGCAACCTGGTCGGCGCAATGCTGACCCAGCACACGCCGGAGGAGCTGCGTGCCTTCCTGCGCGACCTGTGCACGCCGGCCGAGCTGCAGGCCATGGCCGACCGCTGGGCGGTGGTGGAATGCCTGCAGAAGGACCTCCCCTACCGGGAGATCCACCGCATCACCGGCGTCAGCCTCACCACCATCGGGCGCGTGGCCCGCTACCTCGCCGCCGGCAACGGCGGCTATTCGCTGGCGGTCAAGCGCCTGGAGAACACCTGAACATGGAAAAGGATTCGCGCCTGAAACTGGCCGTGCAGAAGTCCGGCCGCCTCACCGACCACTCGCTGGACCTGCTCGCCCGCTGCGGCCTGAAGCTGTCGCGCGGCAAGGACCAGCTGATGGGTTTCGGCGAGAACCTGCCGCTGGACGTGCTGTTCGTGCGCGACGACGACATCCCGGACCTGGTGCAGGAAGACGTCTGCGACCTCGGCCTCGTCGGCCGCAATGTGCTGGAGGAGCGTCGCCTGGAAATGGCGGCGCGCGGTGCCGCGGCGCGCTTCGAGGTGCTGCGCGAACTGGACTTCGGCCACTGCCGACTGTCGCTGGCGGTGCCGGAAGGCATGGCGTGGAAGGACCTGTCCTGCATCGCCGGCCTGCGCATCGCCACCACCTACCCTGCGATGCTGGCGGAATTCCTGCGCGTCAACCAGATCGAGGCGGAGATCGTCACGCTGTCCGGCGCGGTGGAGATCGCGCCGCGGCTGGGCCGCGCCGACCTGATCTGCGACCTGGTGTCATCGGGCTCTACCCTGCAGGCCAACCACCTGCGCGAGGTGCACACCATCCTGCACAGCCAGGTGGTGCTGATCCGCACGCCCATGAAACTGCCGGTGGTGAAGGAAGACTGGATCTCGCGCCTGCTGCTGCGCCTGGACGGCGTGGAGCAGGTGAAGGAGAGCAAGTACATCATGCTGCATGCGCCCCGCTCGGCGCTGCCGCGTATCCGCGAGCTGCTGCCGGGCAGCGAATCCCCGACCATCATTCCGCTGGAAGGCTCGGACAAGGTGGCGGTGCATGCGGTGTGCCGCGAGAACGTGTTCTGGGAAACACTGGAAAGCCTGAAGGCTGCCGGCGCCAGCGCCATGCTGGTGTTGCCCGTGGAAAAGATGCTGGCCTGACGCGACCCCATCATGCAGATATCCGACTGGTCACTACTGGATGCCGAGGGGCGCCGCAACGCACTGGCGCGCCCGCGGCTGGAATCGCAGGCCGACATCGAGCAGCTGGCGCGCTCCATCATCCGCGAGGTGCGCAGGGACGGCGATGCGGCGCTGCTGTCCTATGCCGCGCGCTTCGATCGTGCGCAGCTCGATGGCGTTATGGTCTCCGCGGCCGAATTCGATGCCGCCGAGAAACTGCTCAATGAGAAGCAGATCGCCGCCATCGAGACGGCCATCGACAACGTGCGCCGCTTCCATGCCGCGCAACTCGCGGCACCGCTGTCCATGGACGTGATGCCCGGCGTGCGCTGCGAGCGCATCTACCGGCCCATTCCCGCAGTGGGCCTGTATGTGCCGGCAGGCTCGGCGCCACTGCCCTCCACGGTGATCATGGTGGCGGTGCCCGCGTTGCTCGCCGGCTGCCCGCAACGCGTGCTGTGCACGCCGCCCGCCGCCGACGGCCGCGCCAACGCCGCGGTGCTGGTGGCCGCGCGCCGCTGTGGCGTGGAGCAGGTGTTCAAGGCCGGTGGCGCGCAGGCCGTGGCGGCCATGGCCTATGGCACGGCCACCGTGCCCAAGGTCGACAAGATCTTCGGCCCCGGCACCGCACTGACCACGGCCGCCAAGCAGATCGTGGCCAGCGATCCGGAAGGCGCGGCCTGCGACCTGCCCGCCGGTCCCTCCGAAGTGCTGGTGATCGCCGATGACAGCGCCAATCCCGCATTCGTTGCCGCGGACCTGCTCGCGCAGGCCGAGCACGATGTGCGCGCGCAGGCGCTGCTGGTGACGGATTCGCGCGCGCTGGCCGAACAGGTGGCGGTCGAGTTCCACCGCCAGCGCGGCGCGCTGTCGCGCAAGCGCATCCTCGAGCAATCCGCCGCCAACTGCCGCATCGTGGTGGTCGCGGATCTCGCCACCGCACTGCAGGTTTCCAATGACTACGCGCCCGAGCACCTGATCGTGCAGACGCGCGCACCGCGCGCTCTGCTCGATGGCGTCGCCAATGCCGGTTCGGTGTTCCTCGGCGCCTGGTCACCGGAATCCATGGGCGACTACTGCTCCGGTACCAACCATGTGCTGCCGACCTATGGCTATGCGCGCGCCTACAGCGGCCTGTCGCTGACTGATTTCCAGAAGCGCGTCACCGTGCAGGAACTGACCAGCGCCGGGCTGCGGCAGCTGGGCCCGGTGGCCGAGACGCTGGCCCTGCTGGAAGGCCTGGATGCGCACGCGCGCGCGGTGACCATCCGGCTCGAGAACCTGGGTTCGCCCTCATGAGCGCTGCTGCCGCCGCGGCAATCATCGAGCGCGCCCGTCCGGATATCCGCGCGCTGGCGCCATACAGCCATGCCGCGTGGGAACCATCGCTGGAACGCCTGCATGCCAACGAGCTGCCCTGGCGCGTGGCAGGCGATGCCTCCGCGGCCGGGCTCAACCGCTACCCCGAGCCGCAGCCGCCGCAACTGGTTCAGGGCCTGGCGTGGCTGTACGGCGTGCGCGTTGAACAGCTGCTGGTCGGGCGTGGCAGCGACGAGGCCATTGACCTCTTGTTGCGCGTGTTCTGCCGCGCCGGCATCGACAATGTCATCGTCTGTCCGCCCACCTTCGGCATGTACGGCGTGGCGGCGCGCATCCAGGGCGCCGAGGTGCGCGCCGTGCCGCTGCTGGCGGACCAGGGTTTCGCGCTGGATGAAGCCGCGCTGCTGGCCCGCATGGACGACAACACCAAGCTGGTGTTCGTCTGCTCGCCGAACAATCCCACCGCCAATGCCCTGCCACCGGCACAGCTGCTGCGCATCGCCCGCGCGCTGGCGCCGCGCGCACTGCTGGTGGTGGACGAGGCCTACATCGATTTTGCCGGCGTCGCGAGCCTGTGCCCCGAGCTCGACGCGCTGCCGAACCTCGCCATCCTCAGGACTCTCTCGAAGGCGCATGGCCTGGCCGGCGCACGCGTCGGTGCGCTGCTGGCCGCGCCGCAGGTGATCCAGCTTGCACGCAAGGTCATCCCGCCCTACGCCATCACCGAACTGACCGTGGAAGCCGTGACGCCGTTGCTGCAACCGGCGGCCATCGCGTCCATGCAGCAGCGCGTCGCCGAACTGCTGGCCGAGCGCGCGCGCCTGGCCGCCGGCCTCGCCCGCTCGGCGCTGGTCACGAAGGTGTGGCCCAGCGACGCCAACTTCCTGCTGCTGGACTGCAGTGATTGCGACGCAGTGCTGGCGCGCGTGCGCAGTGCGGGCCTGATCATCCGCGACGTGCGCCAGCCGGCGCTGCCGCGCAGCCTGCGCATCTCGGTGGGCACGCCCGCGCAGAACACACGCGTGCTGGGGAGTCTGGCATGAGCAATGCGCCGCAGAAGATCCTGTTCGTCGATCGCGATGGCACGCTGATCGAGGAACCAGCCGACGAGCAGGTGGACAGCCTCGACAAGATCCGCTGGATGCCCGGCGTGTTCGCAGCATTGCAGCAGCTGACCGCGGCCGGCTACCAGCTGGTAATGGTCACCAACCAGGATGGTCTCGGCACCGCGAGCTTCCCGCGCGAGCAGTTCGAGCCGGCGCAGGATTTCGTGGTCGATACACTGGCCTCGCAGGGCATCACTTTCGCGGCCATCTGCATCTGTCCGCACAAGCCTGCCGACAACTGCGAATGCCGCAAGCCCAAACTGGGTATAGCGAAGGACTTCCTCGCCAGCCACAGCATCGATGCTGCCGCCAGCGCCGTGATCGGCGACCGCGACACCGACCTCGCCTTCGCGCAGAACCTGGGAGTCCGCGGCCTGCGCGTCCGCAAGGACGGCGCGCCCGCCGAGACCTGGCCCGCCATCGTCCATGAACTGCTGGCGCGGCGCGCCACGGGCGCGCGACGCACCAAGGAAACCGGCATCCGCGTGCAGGTGGACCTGGACGCGGAAAACCCCATCCACATCGCCACCGGCATCGGCTTCTTCGACCACATGCTCGAGCAGCTGGCGAAGCATGGCGGCTTCTCGCTGCAGCTCGACTGCAAGGGCGACCTGCACATCGACGAGCATCACACCGTCGAGGACTGTGCGCTGGCGCTGGGCGAGACACTGCGCAAGGCGCTGGGGGACAAGCGCGGCATCGGCCGCTACGGCTTCCTGCTGCCCATGGACGAGGCGCGCGTACAGGTGGCCATCGACCTGTCCGGCCGCGCCTATGCCGTCTGGGAAGGCAGTTTCGGCCGCAGCGAAGTCGGTGGCCTGCCCACCGAACTGGTGCCGCATTTCTTCCGCTCGCTGGCCGACTCGCTGGGTGCCGCCGTGCATGTCAGCGTCACCGGCGACAACACGCATCACATGGTGGAGGCCTGCTTCAAGGGCGTGGGCCGCGCATTGCGCATGGCCCTGCGCCGCGAGGGCGTGGAGCTGCCGTCGACCAAGGGAGTGCTGTGAGCGCGCGCGACGTGGTGGTCATCGACAGCGGCGGCGCCAACCTCGCCTCGCTGCTGTTCGCGCTCGATCGGCTCGGTGAAAAGGCCGAAGTCACGACCGATGCCTCGCGCATCCGCGCCGCCTCCCATGTGCTGCTGCCCGGTGTCGGTGCCGCGCACGATGCCATGACCCGCCTGCGCGCCAGCCGCCTCGATGAGGTGATTCCACAACTCACGCAGCCGCTGCTGGGCATCTGCCTCGGAATGCAGCTGCTGTTCGAGGCCTCGGAGGAAGCTCCGGCCGGGTCACGCGAAACCCGTGGCCTGGGCGTGGTACCGGGCAGGGTGGCGCGCATGCCGGCCGCCGCCGGACGGCCCGTACCGCACATGGGCTGGAACCAGCTGCAGCCGCTGGGCACAGATCCTCTGTTCGACGACATCGGCGCCGGCGAATACGTGTACTTCGTGCACAGCTATGCCGCCCCGGTGGTACCGGACACGCTGGCCACCAGCGAATACGGCGGAAACTTCACTGCGGCGGTGAAGCGCGGCAATTTCCGCGGCGTGCAGTTCCACCCGGAGCGCTCGGCCACGGTGGGCGCGCGGCTGCTCGCCAATTTCATCGCACTGCGTAGCTGACCATGCTGATCATCCCCTCCATAGATCTGCGCGGCGGGCATTGCGTGCGCCTGCTGAAGGGCGAGTTCGACGCCGAGACGCGCTATGCGCTGGATCCACGCGAATTGCTCACGCGCTATGCCGATGCCGGCGTGCGCTGGCTGCACCTGGTGGACCTGGACGGTGCGCGCGATGGCACGCCCGGCAACCGCGAGCTGATCCGGCAGATGGCCGGCCAGCCACGCATCCACATCCAGCTCGGTGGTGGCCTGCGCAACCGCGAGCTCGTCGAGGAGGCTTTCGCCAATGGCGTGAGCCGCGCGGTGATCGGCAGCGCCGCGGTGGAACAGCCGCAGCTGCTGCGCGACCTGCTTGCCGCGCACGGTCCGCAGGCGGTGTGCCTTGCCATCGACGTGCGTGTCGATGCGGGCGGCACGCCGCGCGTGCGCACCCGCGGCTGGGTGCAGGAGCATGCGCTGTCACTGTGGGAACTGCTGCAGTCCTTCGCCGACACCCCGCTGCAGCATGTGCTGTGCACGGACATCGAACGCGACGGCGCGCTCGGCGGCCCCGGCTTCGAACTGTACGAGGAGGCGCAGCGCCGCTTCCCGCACATCGCCTGGCAGGCCTCGGGCGGCATCCGCTCGGCGGCGGACCTCGCGCGGCTGGACCGGATGGGACTCGCCGCCGCCATCAGCGGCAAGGCATTGCTGGAAGGCCGGATCACCCTGGAGGAATTGCAGCCATTCTTGCCCGCCGCCTGATCCCCTGCCTCGATGTCCGCGACGGCCAGGTCGTCAAGGGCGTGCGCTTCCGCGACCATCGGGTGGTCGGGGAGATCCTCGAGCTTGCTCGTCGCTATCGCGACGAGGGTGCCGACGAACTGGTGTTCTACGACATCACCGCAAGCCCCGAGGGCCGCTCGGTGGATCGTTCGTGGATCGGGCGCGTGGCGGCGGTGCTGGACATTCCCTTCTGCGTGGCCGGCGGCATCCGCTCGGTGGCCGATGCGGAGGCCATCCTCAACGCCGGTTCGGAAAAGGTGTCGGTGAACTCCCCCGCCCTCGCCGACCCGGACCTGATCGACCGGCTGGCCGCGCGTTTCGGTTCGCAGTGCGTGGTGGTGGGCATCGACAGCCAGACCACGCCGGAGGGGTTCCGTGTGTACCAGTTCACCGGCGATCCCGACCGCAGCCGCGATTCGGGCCGCGACACACTGGCCTGGGTGCGCGAGGTGCAGCAGCGTGGCGCCGGCGAGATCGTGCTGAACTGCATGGCCAGCGACGGCGTGCGGCGCGGCTACGACCTCCCGCAACTTAGCGCCGTGCGCGCCGTGTGCAATGTGCCGCTGGTGGCCTCCGGTGGCGCGGGTACGCCCGGGCACTTCGCGGAGCTGTTCGAGAAACGCGCCGCCGATGCGGCGCTGGCAGCCAGTGTTTTCCACAGCGGCCAGATCGCCATTCCGGATCTGAAGACCTACCTGCGCGAGCGACACATCGAGATACGCCCATGAGCGACACGACCCTGAACATCGACGCGCTGGATTTCACCAAGGGCGACGGTCTGCTGCCCGGCGTGGTGCAGGACGCGGACAGCGGCGCCGTGCTGATGCTGGGCTACCTGAACCGCGAAGCACTGCAGGAAACCCTGCGCCGCGGCCGGGTGGTGTTCTTCAGCCGCTCGCGCAACCGCCTGTGGGAAAAAGGCGAGACCTCGGGCAACACCCTGAAGCTGGTCTCCGTGGTCGCCGACTGCGACAACGATGCGCTGCTGCTGCGCGTGCATCCGGTCGGCCCGACCTGCCATCGCAATACACCCAGCTGCTTCGGCGACGGCGAGCCACCGGATGCCGATGGCCTGCCGTTCCTCGCGAAACTGCAGCAGGTGATCGAGCAGCGCATCGCCGCAAGCCCCGAGGGCAGCTATACGGCAAAGCTGTACGCCTCCGGGCTCAAGCGCATGGCGCAGAAGGTGGGCGAGGAAGGCGTGGAAGTGGCACTGGCCGCGCAGTCCGCGCAAAGTCAGGAACTGGTTGGCGAAGCCGCGGATCTGCTGTTCCACCTCGCGCTGCTGCTGCGGGCACGCGACCTGTCGCTGGACACCGTGGCGCGCGAACTCGCCGCGCGGCACCGCGCGCGCCTCGCCCGCAGCTGAGATCTGGTCGGCGCTGTCCGCCCGCAGCAGTCGGACGGCGCCTACCCTGGCGGCTCGCGCCAACCGATATACGCCGTACGGCGGCGGCCGCAGCCTAGCCCCCGATGAGGGCCACGTATCGCGTCCAGCTGACTCCTGCATGTGGTTTCTCCGCCCTGTGCGAAGTTGTTCCCTACCTGCACGAACTGGGCATCAGCCATCTGTACCTGTCGCCGGTGTTCCAGAGCCGGCCTGGCAGCACGCATGGCTACGACATCACCGACCACGGCCAGATCAATCCGGAGCTGGGCGGCGAAGCCGGCCTGCAGGCGCTGGTGCAGGTGTGCCGCGCGCATTCGATGGGCCTGTTGCTGGACATCGTGCCCAACCACATGGCGGTAATGACCGCGGCCAATGGCTGGTGGCTGGACGTGCTGGAACACGGTCCCGCCTCGCGTTTCGCCGACTACTTCGACATTGACTGGACGCCGGCGCGCGCCTCGATGCGCAATCGCCTGCTGGTGCCCGCGCTGGGCAGCCCACTGGGCGAGGTCATCGGGCAACGCGGCATCAGCGTGGCATTCGATGCCGGGCGCGGCGCATTGCTGCTGCAATACGAGTCACTGCAGTTCCCGCTGGATCCGGCCACCTATCCGCAGGTGTTCGCGGCCATCGCGCAGCATGCGGCCGGTGTGCCGGCACCGGCCGGCGCGGTACTGGCGCAGCTGACCAGCGTGCTGCGGGCCTTCGCCGCATTGCCACCGGCCGTACCCTGCGCCGATGCAACGCGGCTGCTGCGCGCCACTGACGCCCAGGCCCACCAGCAGACCCTGGCCCTGCTGTGCGCGGCGCAGCCGGCACTGGCCACGTACATCCACGGCGCGCTGCGGCACCTGCAGCAGTTGCCGCAGCCGCAGTACGCCGCGGTGCTAGCGGGCCTGCTGGCCGCGCAGCCCTACCGGCTGGCGTTCTGGCGCGTGTCCGGCGAGGAGATCAACTACCGGCGTTTCTTCGATGTCAACGAACTGGCCGCGTTGCGCATGGAAAGGCGCGAGGTATTCGACGCCACGCACGCATTGCTGGGCAGGCTCTGGCAGCGCGGGTGCATCGATGGCGTGCGCGTGGATCATGCCGACGGCCTGTACCGGCCCGCGCAGTACTTCCGGCGATTGCGCGAACTGCTGGTTGCCGGGCCCGCCGGCCGCACTGCACTGGTGGTGGCCGAGAAGATCCTCGCCAATGACGAAGCATTGCCGGCGGACTGGCAGGTGGATGGCACCACCGGCTACGCCTTCGCCGCACTGGTCACTGGCTGGCTGATGCATGGCACTGGCGCCGCGAACCTGGAGAAGCTGTATCGCCGCATCGTCGGCCCCGGTCCCGACTACACCGGGATCGCCCACCAGAGCCGGCGGCATGTGATGCGCACCTCGCTGGCCGCGGAGATCAGCGGCCTCGCCGCACGGCTGGACCGCCTGGCGCAGCTTCACCTGGACACGGCGGATTTCACGCTGTTCGACCTGCGCGAAGCCATCGTGGAAGTGGTGGCCTGTTTCCCCGTGTACCGCACCTACATTGGTGACGGGCCGGTGAGCGCCGAGGATGCGCGGCACATCCGCCGTGCCGTGGGCACTGCCGTCAGCCGCAAGCAGACCGCGCGCCGCGCGCTGCAGTTCCTCGAGCGCGTGCTGCTGGGCGAGGTCGCGGACGAACCGGCGTACCGGGTTGCCGCTCTGGAGTTCACGCTGAGCTTCCAGCAGGTTACCGGGCCGGTGATGGCCAAGGGCGTCGAGGACACCGCGTACTACCGCTACCCCTGCCTGCTGGCGATGAACGAGGTGGGTGGCGACCCGCTGTGTCGCAGCGTGTCCACCGAGGCATTGCACCAGGCCAACCTCGCGCGGCAACGCGACTTTCCCCGCGCCCTGCTCGCCACTTCCACGCACGACACCAAGCGCGGCGAGGATGCGCGCTACCGGCTGTGCGCACTGACCGAACTGACCGCCGACTGGAGCGCCTGCCTGCGGCGCTGGCGCCGGCTGAAAGGCCAGCGGCAAGGCGCGGCTTGCGTGGGTGCCACGCACGAGTACCTGCTGCTGCAATCCCTGCTGGCCATCTGGCCTCTGCCGCAGGCGGACGAGGACCGGGACGGACTGCGCCAGCGCATGGAGGAATACGCGCTCAAGTCCGCACGCGAGGCCAAGGAGCTGACCTCCTGGCTCGACCCCGACGCCGCACAGGAAGCACAGCTGCGCGACTACGTGAAGCTGCTGCTGCCGGCACGCGCGGGCTCCGGCTTCGCGCGCTACTTCCGACCCGTCATCGACCGGGCGGCTTTGCTGGGAATGCTCAATGCATTGAGCGCCTGCGTGCTGAAGTTCACGGCACCGGGGATCCCCGACATCTACCAGGGCAACGAATTGCCGGCCTTGGTGCTGGTGGATCCGGACAACCGCCAACAACCGGACTTCGCCGCGCATGCGCGGCTGCTCGGCGAAGTCGTGTCAGCGAGTCGTGACATGGCGCCTGCCACGGCCACCGCAATGCTGGATACCTGGTGGGATGGCAGGCTCAAGCTGTTCGTGACCTGGCGGCTGCTGAACCTGCGCCGCGACCACCCCGACCTCTTCGCTTCCGGCGGCTACACGCCACTGGCCGTGCAGGGCAGCTGCGCGGCGCATCTGTGCGCCTTTGCCCGCGAGGGCGCGCGCGGAACATTGCTCGTGGTGGTAGCGCGCTGGGCCGGGACATTGTCCGGCGATGCCATGCAGGCGCCGCTGGGACCGGCATGGCAGGACACGGGCATCAGCCTGCCCGCCAGCATCGGCGCCGGCGACTACGTCGATAGGCTGAGCGGCCATGTCACCAGCATCGCCGCGCCGGCCGCGGTGGACCGCACTTTGCCGGTCGCGGCGCTGCTGCAGACACTGCCTGTTGCCGTACTGCTCGGTGGCGCTCAGCCGCACAGCTCGAACAGCAGCAGCGAGCGTCCCGTGACGCCGTAGCTCGCACCCGCCGCGAAGCGTGGCTGGTCCTGCACCTGCGGTGCGTTGGTGTCGATGTGCAATGCCCACTCGCCCTCGCCATGCGCTGGCAGCGTGAACAGCACCAGGTCGTGATAGCCGTTCAGCACCAGCAGCAGCGTGGTCTCCACGCCGCGCTGCGGCAGGCCGGTGGGGCGTGCATGGCCGTCCAGCAGCATGCCGAAGCAATGCATGTTCGGGTCGCGCCAGTCGTGCTCGCGCATGGGCTGGCCGCTGGCGTTGATCCAGGTGAGGTCCCTGACCTGCAGTTCCTCGTCGAAGTCGCCAGTCAGGAAGCGGTTGCGGCGCAGGATGGGATACCGATGGCGCAGCGCCGTGAGGCGGCGGAAGAAGTCCGTCAGCTGCCGCGCCTCCTCCGCAACGTCCCAGCGCACCCAGCTGATTTCATTGTCCTGGCTGTAGGCATTGTTGTTGCCCTGCTGTGTGCGCAGGGCTTCATCGCCGGCCACCACCATGGGCGTGCCCTGCGACAGCAGCAGCGTCGCCAGCAGGTTGCGGATCTGCCGCTGGCGCAGCGCGTTGATGTCCGCATCGTCGGTGGGCCCTTCGGCGCCGCAGTTCCAGGAACGGTTGTCATTGGGCCCGTCCTGGTTGGCATCGCCATTGGCCTCGTTGTGCTTGTCGTTGTAGCTGACCAGGTCCAGCAGCGTGAAGCCATCGTGGGCGGTCACGAAGTTGATGCTGGCCGAGGGCCGGCGGCCGAACTCGTTGAACACATCGCCCGAACCGCACAGCCGCGGCGCGAGGTCACCGGCCGGCGCCGCGCCTTTCCAGAAATCGCGGGTGACATCGCGGAAGCGGTCGTTCCACTCGGCCCAGCCCGGCGGGAAGGCGCCCACCTGGTAGCCACCGGGCCCGCAGTCCCAGGGCTCGGCGATCAGCTTCACCGTGCGCAGCACCGGGTCCTGGTTGCAGGCCTTCAGGAAACCACTCTGGTTGTCGAAGCCGTGCAGTTCGCGCGCCAGCACCGTGCCCAGATCAAAGCGGAAGCCATCCACATGCAGCTCGGTGACCCAGTAGCGCAAGGAATCCATCACCATCTGCAGCACCGGGGGATGCGACAGGTTCAGCGTGTTGCCCGTGCCGGTGTCGTTGATGTAGTAGCGCGGGTTGTCCGGCAGCAGCCGGTAGTACGTGGCGTTGTCGATGCCGCGGAACGACAGGGTCGGGCCGCGCTCGTTGCCCTCGGCGGTGTGGTTGTAGACCACGTCGAGGATCACCTCCAGCCCCGCCTCGTGGAGGCAGGCGACCATCTCCTTGAACTCGCGCAGGCACTGGTCCGGTGCCGAGGCATAGCGTGGGTCCGGCGCGAAGAAGCCGATGCTGTTGTAACCCCAGTAGTTGCTGAGGCCGCGCTCCAGCAGATGGCTCTCGCTGACGAAGGTGTGGATGGGCAGCAGCTCCACGCTGGTGATGCCCAGCGACTTCAGGTACGCGATGACTTCCGGCGCACCCAGCCCCTTGTAGGTGCCGCGCTGCCATTCCGGCAGCTGCGGATGCAGCTTGGTGAAGCCGCGTACATGGGCCTCGTAGATGATGGTGCGGTCCCATGGCACGCGCCGCGTGGGTGGCCGGCCCTGCCAGTCGAAGCGCGGATCCACCACCACGCATTTGGGCACGAAGGGCGCGCTGTCGCGCGTGTCGAAGCTCAGGTCCGCATCGCTGGCGCCCAGGGTGTAGCCAAAACATTCCGGTGCCCATTGCAGCTGGCCGGTGTGGGCCCGCGCGTAGGGATCCAGCAGCAGCTTGTGGGGATTGAAGCGGTAACCTTCCTGCGGCGCATAGGGCCCATGCACGCGCAGGCCGTACACCGAACCCGGCCCCACGTCCGGGATGAAGCCGTGCCAGTAGCCATCGGTGTATTCCGGCAGCGCCAGACGTTCCTGCTCGCGCTCGCCCGCTGCATCGAACAGGCACACCTCCACCTTCGTGGCCGATACGGAGAACACCGTGAAGTTGGTGCCCTCGCCGGTCCAGATCGCGCCCAGTGCCTCGGCGCCGCCTTCCCTGATCCGCCTGGTTGTCATGCCTCGGCGGGCGGTCCCCGGCGCTGCGGCGGTGAGCCGTTGGCGCTGTCGTCGGCGCGATTGCGATCCGCCGCGGCACCGGCGGAGTCGGAACTGGACAGATAGCTGTCGGGGTCCTCGTCACCGGTGGCGTCGGGAAAGCCGACGCGGAACTCCACCTCGATCTGCTGCTCGGCCTGACGCCAATGCTCCAGCTGCCGGCCCTGCGGCCGGCCTTCCTGTTCCCAGATCTGGTAGGCGCGCAGCTGGATGCGCCGCAAATCCTGCTCCCGCGGTGTTTGCATGCGCGCTCCTACAGGCGGTTCACCGGGATGGCGAAGTCCTGGGTGGCGGTGGCATCGCTGGCGGGAAAGGTATCGTCCAGCGCGGTGTCCAGCTGGTGTTCGGTGTGGTTCTGCCGCAGCAGCCTGCGGCCCTGCCGCACCAGCAGCGCCGCAAGGCCGATGCCCGCACCGATCATCATGAATTTGCGATTGAAGAGGGTCATGTTTCTCTCCGTTGCCTGTTGGGGGAAGGTGCTGGAAACGTAGTGGACGGCGCGTTGCGGCGTCGATACGCAAAAGCCTCGTTGCGGCACCCGCTGCGTTCCTACGTCGCCGCCGCGCGTAGGAATTGTCTTAACCATCCATCCACCGTCCGCTTACAGCGGCGGGCCGGCGCGGCAGGCCAGCATCTGACGCATTCCGCGCGTTCCGCAACGCATGCACCAGGGGGAAGCCATGAACAGGGACACCATCGAGGGCAACTGGAAAATGGCCAAGGGCGCGATCAAGGCGCAGTGGGGCAAGCTCACGGACGACGAACTCGACCAGGTCGAAGGCAACTACGAGCAGCTGTGTGGCCGCATCCAGAAGGCCTACGGCCTGTCCCGCGACCAGGTGGACTACGAAATCTCGCGGCTGAGCTGAGACACCACTCCCAACTCCGGACATCGAAGGGCCAGACATGCGCACCAACCTGGAAATCACCGAGCATCGCTGGGGCAGCCGCGTCACGCTGGAAGCCCCGGCCTGGTTGAGGACGGCACAGGGCAGCCCGCTCGATGTGGTGCTGGGCAACGCCAGTCTCAGTGGCGCCTATGTACGCACCGCGCTGCGCGCGCCCTTGATGTCCTGCGTGCTGATCCGCGTGGTGGGCGGCACCAGCGACTGGCTCGATGCCTGCGTGGTGCGGCATGACGCCCATGGCATGGGCGTGGAATGGATCGAACCCGGCGTGCGCTCTGTGTCGGCGCTGCTGGCATTGCGCCATGGCGCGCAACTGCCGGTGGTGTTTCCCTCCACGGCACTGCACCTGGAAACAGCCGAAGCGCTGGCATGATGTTCACCCGCGGCCCGGCGGTACCCACCGCCACCGCGCTGGCCGTCGCGCCACCGCAGCCAACCCGGCCGCGTCCCTAGGCAGCTGCGATCGCAGCAGGCGCAGCCTGCACGCCTGCCAGCAGTTTCCAGCTGCGCAACACTTCCGCGACACTCCATGCCTGCGCGATGCAGCCATGCGGCGCATGCGGTGGATCGCCGTCGAATATCTCGCTGATGCTGCCCATGCCCGCCTCGTGCAGGTGCGACGGAAACTGCGCCAGCAGCTGCCGCAACGGTGCCGGATCGCGCTGCGCCTTCAATGCCGCATCGATGAAGGCCCCAAGCAGCCACGGCCACACCGTACCCTGGTGATACGCCGCGTCGCGGACACTCAGGTTGCCGTGATAGTTGCCGCTGTAGGCCGGGTCGGTACTCTCCAGCGTGCGCAGCCCGGCGGGAGTCAACAGCGCGGTCTCGACCGCGCGCAATACCGCGGGCCAGTGCTCCACCGCCAGCACCGGATGATCCAGCGAGATCGCGAATACCTGGTTGGGACGCAGCCGCGCATCCTCACCCGCTTCGCCGTCCACCACATCGAACAGGCAGTCGCGCGCCGCATTCCAGAATCTGGCGTTGAAGGAGCGGCGCGCGAACTCGGCGCGGCGCGCGCAATCCTCGCGTGCGCCCTGGCTGGTCTCCCAGTCCCGCATCAGGCACAGGGCGTTGTGCCACAGCGCCTGGATCTCCACCGGCTTGCCGCGCCGCGGCGTCACGATCCAGTCGCCCATGTGCGCATCCATCCAGGTCAGCGCATGGTGCGGGGTTGCGGCATGCAGCAGGCCGTCGGCAGGGTCCACGCCGATGCCGAAGCGCGTGCCCTCGATGTGATGGCGCAGGATGGCGCGCAGCGTGGGCAGCAACTCACCCAGTAGCGCGGCGTCGCCGGTGGCCAGCAGGTACCGGTGGATGGCATGGAAGTACCACAGCGTGGCATCGACCGTGTGGTACCAGCCTTCCTTCGCGCCTTCGGGGAACAGGTTCGGCAGCAGGCCATCGCGCACGTAGGCGGAAAAAGTCAGCAGCGTGGCGCGGGCCTCGGCGTGGCGGCCGGTGGCCAGCATCAAGCCTTCCAGCGCGATCATGGTGTCGCGGCCCCAGTCGAGGAACCAGTGGTAGCCCGCGACCACCGTGCGCAGCGCATGGCCCTGGTGCACGGCCGCGCTGCTCTCATCGGCGCGGCTTTCCGGCAGGATGAGGAACTGGTCCGCCGCCACTGCCAGTCGCGCCAGAGTCGGATCAGCCGTGGCGCCGGCGCGCTCCACCAGCGTGGCGATGCGCGCGCCTTCCTCGTGGAAGGGCTGGTCCGGATCCGGTTGTGGATGCAGCTCCTCGGTGGTGAGCACCAGCACGGCGGGCACCTGCGGTCCGGCCTGCCACGCAAAATAGCCGGGACTTGCGATGCTCTCGTGGCTGTCATAGCCGCGCGCTTGCTCGCGCCACAGCCATGCGGCCTGCTCTTCCGTTGCCTCCGCCACGAATGGCACCGGGCCCGGCGTCATGCGCATCGCCAGCCACAGCGGGCTGTCGGCCAGGCCGACACGACAACCGCCATCCTCCGCGATGGCGACCTCGAAACGCGCGTAACCGGGTTGCCGCAGCGGCGCATCCTGGCGCCGGAACGGCAGGTAGGGACGCACGCGGATCAGCGCTGGCGGGCCGCGGGTGATCTCGTAGCGCAGGCATGCGGTGTTGCGCTGATGCGGCATCACCAGGCGACGCTGCAAAGTGAGATCGCCGCACTGGTAGGTCCAGCAGGCGGTGTTGCCCTCGAGACGGAAGGCCGTGAGGCATCCCATGCTGCCGGGGATCAATGGCTCGCCGATGCGGTCCGAGCCACCCAGGTGGAAGGTTCGCCCCGCAACCAGGACTTCCTCGTCCAGGCGCGACACCAGCACATGCCGTCCGCGTGGCTGCAGCAGGTTGGGCACGAATACGCCGTGATAGCGGCGCGAGCACACGCCCGCGAGCGTGCCCGATGCATAGCCACCGAGCCCGTTGGTGACCAGCCATTCGCGATTGCGCCACAGGATCTCGTCCGCGGCAGGCAGGTTGATATCCAGCACCGTCATGAGTTCGCCGTCCGCGGACGCGCGGCCACCAGCAACAGCGCACATCGGCCGGGCAGCAGCCAGCCCTGCGCGGGATCCTGGAACACCGCGCCGCCGCCGCCGTAGCGCACATGCTCGCTGGACCACAGCAATGCCCAGTTCGTGCCCGGCGGCGGCGCCAGCAGCGGTTCCGGCAGCGAACGCTCGCGCAGGTCATCGCCCAGGTTGACCACCAGCATGCGATCACCACCGGCGGCGTGGAACCAGCGCAGCAGCAAGGCGCCCTCGCCCAGCACCGCACCGTCGAAACCGGCGACGCCCTGGGCGCGGATCACCGGATCGCTCCGGCGCAGCAGCAGCAGGTCGCGATGCAGGCGCAGCGCGGTGTTGTCGTCGTGGCACTGGCTCCAGTCGAGCTTGCTGCGCAGGAAGGCCGCCTCATCGCCCGGATCGGTGAGCTCGGCCGCGGACACCCCGGCGAACTGCGCCAGGAACTCGCGGCGCCCCTCGCGCACCTGCGTGCGCAACGGCTCCTGGTGATCGGCGAAATACAGGAACGGCGCCGCGGCATGGAACTCCTGTCCCATGAACAACAGCGGCGTCTGCGGCCCCAGCAACAGCAGCGCGGTGAGCGCGCGGCACTTGGCGCTGCTGGCCAGCTGGTGCAGGCGCTGGCCCGACGGGCTGTTGGCCACCTGGTCGTGGTTCTGCAGGAAGGCAATGCAGCGGGTGGCCGGCACGCCCAGCGGCTCGCCGCGCGGTTGCCGCTGCCAGGGATAGTACTGGCCCTGGTAAAGGAAGCCGCGCCTGGCGGTGGAGACGAACTCCTGCGGCGAGCCCAGGTAGTCGTGGTAGTAGGCGTCACGACGTCCGGTCGCCGCGACGCGCGCGCTGTGGTGGAAGTCGTCATTCCACATGGCATCGAGGCCAAGGCCGCCGGCCTCTTCGGGCAGCAGGTGACTGGCGCGTTGCGGCTCGTTCTCCGCCATCACCACGATCTGCCGCGGCGCCGCGGCGGCGCGCGCGGCGGCGGTGAGTTCGGCCACCAGATGGCGCGCGCTGGCGTCGAAGATGCTCTGCGTGGCATCCAGGCGCAGTCCGTCCAGGTGGAATTCGCGGATCCATTCGCTGGCGTTGGCCACGACCATGGCGCGCACGGCCGCCGAATGCTCACCGTCGTAGTTGATGGCATCACCCCACTCGGTGCTGCGCGCGCCGAAGTAGTGCGGGCTGAAACTGCGCAGATGGTTGCCGTCCGGTCCGAAGTGGTTGTACACCACGTCCAGGATCACGCCGATGCCCTCGGCGTGGGCCGCGTCCACGAAAGCCTTCAGTCCGTCGTAGGGACCATAGTTATGCGATGGGGCGAACCAGTCCACGCCGTCATATCCCCAGTTGAAGCGGCCGGGACATTCGGCAATGGGCATGATCTCCACCGCGGTGATGCCCAGCGCACGCAGGTAGGCAAGCTTGCCGGCGGCGGCGGCGAAAGTGCCCTCTGGGGTGAAGGTGCCCACATGCAGTTCGTACAGCACCATTCCCGCAAGGCCGATGCCGCGCCAGCCGGCATCGCGCCAGCGATAGGCCGTGGTGTCCACGATTTCGGATGGGCCGTGCGGACCTTCGGGCTGGAAGCAGCTGCATGGGTCCGGCAGCGCGGTGCCATCCAGCACATAGCGGTAGCGCTGCCCGGCATGCACTTGCTCCACCGTGGCCTCGTAGTACCCGTCACCGCCGGGTGACAACGCGGTGCGCAATGTGCGCTCGCCATACACCTCGACGAGCACCTCGCGCGCCGCCGGCGCCCACACGCGGAAGTGGCAGCGCGTTCCCTGCAATGTGGCGCCGAGCAATGCTTGTTCTCCTTGGGTTCGCGCTGGCTTGATGGAAAAGAATAGCCAGCGGCATCGCGACCCATGCTCCGGTCCGGGTCCTTTCCCCGCGTAGGAGCAGGCCGACAGACATCGCGCACGTGGCTCGCGCAATGTCCGGCGATGGAAATCCGCCCGAGCACCTGGGGCGCCGGCGTGCTGGTGTTGCTGCTGGTGGCCATCGCGCACTTCATGCTGCGCTGGTATGCGCGGCGCCGCGCCGCCGCCGCGAAAAGCGCAGCCGCGACCGGAGCGCAGCCGGCGGACCGGCAGGCTGAGCGGCACTGGCTTGCAGCCACGCTGCTCGGCCTGGTTGCCCCCATCGGCCTGCTGCTGTGGATTCATGGTGCGCACTACGCGCTGTCACTGCTGATCGCCGACCTCGGCGAACCCTCCGTGGCGCGCTATGGCCAGCCGGCACTGGATGCACTGCGCGGCGTGGGCACCATCCTCGCGCTGATCTGGCTGCTGGCGCGCATCGGGCGCGCCATCGAAGCGCGGCTGGTGGCATTTGCAGCGCGTTCGCATACGCACAGCGACGATCTGCTGCTGCCCATCGCCGGCACCGCCATCCGGCTGCTGCTGCCGCTGCTGGCCATCATCCTGGGCTCCTCCATGCTCGCCGTACCCGAGCGGCTGCAGACATTGTTCCGCAATGGCGTGAGCATGCTGCTGGTGGTCGCGGTGGCCTGGGTGATGTACCGGCTGGTGGATGCCGCCTGCCGCCTGCTGCTGGAACGCCATCGCATCGACGTGCCCGACAATCGCGAGGCGCGCGCCATCCACACGCAGGTGGCGGTGCTGCGCAAGGCAGCGGTGTCGGCCATCGTGCTGTTCGCCTTCGCCGCCGTGCTGATGGTGTTCGACCAGGTACGGCAGATCGGCGCCACCATCCTGGCCTCGGCCGGCGTCGCGGGCATCGTCATCGGCTTCGCCGCGCAGCGCAGTCTCGGCACGCTGCTGGCCGGGTTCCAGATCGCGCTCACGCAGCCCATCCGCATCGACGATGTGGTCATCGTGGAAGGCGAATGGGGTCGCATCGAGGAGATCACCCTGACCTATGTGGTGGTGAACATCTGGGACCTGCGCCGCCTGATCGTGCCCATCAGCTACTTCATCGAGAAGCCATTCCAGAACTGGACCCGCACCTCCGTGGCGCTGCTGGCCACGGTCGAGCTGTACGTGGACTACGACTCCCCGCTCGAAGCGCTGCGCACGCAGCTCACCAGCATCCTCAATGGCTCGAAGCTCTGGGACCGCAAGGTCAACGTGCTGCAGGTCACCGATGCGCGCGAGCACTGCGTGCAGGTCCGCGCACTGGTCAGTGCCGCCAACGCCGGCGATGCCTGGGACCTGCGCTGCGAAGTGCGTGAGGGACTGCTGCGCTTCCTGCAGCAGCAGCACCCGGAAAGCCTGCCGCGACTGCGGTTGGCGCGCGGCGATCGCAGTGCAACCACGGCGGGCTAGAAACGGCGCGTCCTACAACAACAAGCGGCGTTGTCCGACAGCGCCACAGCTGCAGGATGTCTGATCGTTCCGCGCCGCCTTCCGGCAAAGCATCCTATCTCGCGACCTCTTCTCGGCCTGGACGAGGCAAGGAGCCATGTCATGAGCGCGAACCTGCAGGTGATCGAGCATCGCTGGGGCACGAGGATTCCGCTGGAAGCGCCGGCGGAACTGCGCACCGAGTACCGCGACTCCATCGAAGTGGTGGTGGACAACGCCAGCCTCAGCGGCGCATTCGTGCGCACCAGGGCGCGGCTGCCACTGCTGTCCTGCGTATTCATCCACATCCACGACGGGCCGGCCGAATGGCTCGAGGCCTGCGTGGTCCGCCATGACGATGCGGGCATGGGGCTGGAGTGGCTGGATCCGGGGCTCGCCGTATGCGGCCTGCTCGCCGCGCAGCGCGAGGAGCCGTTGAGCCGCAGCGCCTAGCGCGCGGGGCTTGCCGCCGGGCGCGCGAAGCGCCAGCCGATCAGCAGGCCGATGAACAGCAGCGATGCGGCCAGCAACCATGGCGCACCGGGCAGATGAAACGGCGCGTGGTCGCTGATGAACAGGCCGAAGGTATTGGTGAAAGCCAGCGGCGCGAAGATGCCGACCAGTGAAACCAGCGACATCAATGCGCCCTGCACCCGGCCCTGTGCGTCGGCGCTGACCTGCCTGGTGATCAACGACTGCGTGGCCGGACCCGCCAGGCCCCACAGCGCGCTGACGGGCAGGCCCAGCAGGAACACCCAGCCGGCGCCGGAGAATCCGAAGATCACGAAGCCGGCCACGCCGCACACCAGGCCGAGCAACATGGTGCGTCTCTCACCCAGCACCGGCACCAGGCGGCCGATGAGCACGGCCTGCACCACCGCGCTGCAGACACCGACCAGGGCCAACATGCCGCCGACCTGCAGCTTGGTCCAGTGGAAGCGGTACTCGGTGAACAGTACGGCGACGCTGGGGTAAATGTAGTGGGTGAAATTGGCGATCAGCACGACGGCCGCGAGGCCGAGTATCTGCGGAACCCTGGTGAGCATCCCCAGCGAACCGACAGGATTCGCGTGCTTCCAGTCGAAGCGTGGCGTGCGTTTCTCCGGCGGCAGGGATTCGGGCAGCACGAACCAGCCATACAGGAAGTTCGCCAGCGCCAGGACGGCGGCGAACCAGAACGGGGCGCGCAGGTCCCAGCTGCCGAGGCCCGCACCGATCAGCGGACCGATGATGAAACCGATGCCGAAGGCCGCGCCGAGCATGCCGTAGGCCTGGGCGCGCTTCTCGGGGGTGGTCACATCCGCGATGTAGGCATTGGCAGTGGTGAAGCTCGCCGACAGCGCGCCGGAAAAGCACCGCGCCGCCAGCAACCAGCCCAGCGACTGTGACAACGCCATCAGGATGAAATCCGCGCCCAGCCCGAGGCAGGACAGCAGGATCACCGGGCGGCGTCCGAAGCGGTCCGACAGCGTGCCCTGGATCGGTGAACTGACGAACTGGATGGCCGCGAACAATGTGCCGAAGGTGCCGACCCAGGTTGCCGCCTTGGCGTAATCCCCACCGGTGAATTCGCGCACCAGGTCCGGCAGCACCGGGATGAGCACGCCGAACGACAGGATGTCGATCAGCACCGTGACGAAGATGAAGGCCAGCGCGGCCTTGCGCACAGGTGCGCCAGCGGGGTGCGCGGAGCCCGTCATGCGCCCAGCACGATCTCTTCGGGCGGATGCCGCAGGTTGTAGCTGGAAGCCATGGAACGCCCGTAGGCGCCGGCATTGGCGATCAGCAGTACGTCGCCTTCGCGGGTGGCCGGCAACAGCCGGTCATGGCCCAGCACATCGCCGGTCTCGCAGATCGGACCCACCACGTCGAAGCTGCCCACGCTGTCTTCACCCAGCCGCGACAGATTCACGATCTCGTGGAAGGCGCCATAAAGCGCCGGACGGATCAGCGCGTTCATGCCGGTGGCCACGCCCACGTAGCCCTGGTCGCCCTTCTGCTTCAGCTGCGTGACCCGCGCCAGCAGCACCCCGCCCACGGCCACCAGGTACCGTCCGGGTTCGATCCACAACTCAAGGCCGGGGTTGGCGGCCTTGAATGCCGCCAGCTGCCGGTCGAGGCCGGCCAGATCCAGGCGCGCGCGATGATTGGCGTCCGGCACGGCGAAGCCGCCGCCGATGTTCAGCGTGGTGACCGTGCCCAGCTCGCGCGCCAGCACCGCGAGCTGCTCCGCGGTCTGCGACCAGTTGTGGATGTCGGTGATGCCGCTGCCGGTGTGCGCATGCAGGCCGAACGCGGTCGCACCCACGGCGGCCAGCAATGATTTCAATTCGCCGGTCTCGTTCAGCGGCACACCGAACTTGGCGTAGGTGCCGGCGGTGCGCACGTGATGATGGTGGCCGCGGCCCGTGCCGGTATCGATGCGCACCAGCAGCCGCCTGCCGGCGAACAGCTGCGGCCACTCGCGCAGCGCATGCAGGTTGTCGATGGTGACGTTCACGCCTTTCTGCAGCGCGTATTCGTACTCGGCGCGCGGCGCGAAGTTCGGCGTGAACAGCACTTCTTCCGGCTTGATGCCGGGCAAGGACGCGAACACATGGTCGAGTTCGGCGCGCGACACGCATTCCATCTTCACGCCGGCCGCGTACAGCAGCCGCAGCAGCGCGGGATTCCAGTTGGCCTTGGTGGCGTAGTGCACGCGGTCGACGGACGCGAGCGACAGCAGGTCGCGCGCGCTGGCGCGGACCGTATCGCCGTCGTAGACATACGCCGCATCGCGGTCCGCAAGGCTGGCCAGCAGCTGCGGTGCCTTGTCCTGCCACCACCAGCTCGCCGGGGCAACCGCCGCATCCGGCTTGCGGAACAATTCTTCCCAGGTCGGGCCGATGGCGCGGTCGCCGGGTTCCGGCCGGATCAGCAACGCATGCAGCTGTTCGACCAGGCGGTCGGCCTGCGCTTCATCCACCACGAAGGTGAAGTTCAGGTCGTTGGCGGCCTGGCTCACCAGGTAGATCTTCTGCTCGGCGAAGAACTCGAAGGCCTCGCCCAGCTCGTGCAGGATGCCGCGGATGTTGCGGCCCACCAGGCTCACCGAGGCGCAGGGCCCGATGATCTCGGCGCGGCACAGGCCGGCCAGGTCCGCGAGCAGCGCATCCAGCACCGCCTTGTCCAAGGTGTTGGCCTGCGGGTCCAGCGACACGGTGACATTGGTCTCGGAGGTGGAGATCAGGTCCACCGACAGGCCGTGCTGCTTGAACACCATGAAGGCGTCGGCGACGAACCCGACCTCGTGCCACATGCCCGGGCTTTCCATCGACACCAGCGTGATGCCCTTCTTCACGCACACCGCCTTCACCTTGGCCGAGGAATCGGCGGTGGTCGCGGCGATATGCGTGCCTTCCAGGTCAGGGACCTGCGTGGCGTAGACGAACAACGGAATGCGGTGCACGCGCACCGGCAGCACGCAGCGCGGATGCAGCACCTTGGCGCCGGAGCTCGCGATCTCCTGCGCCTCGTCGTAGTGCAGTTCGCGCAGCAGCCGTGCCGACGGCGTGGCGCGCGGATTGGCGCTGAACATGCCCGGCACGTCGGTCCAGATCTCCAGGCGCCGCGCCGCGAGCTTGGCGGCGAGGTACGCGCCGGAAGTGTCGGAGCCGCCGCGGCCCAGCAGCACGGTATCCCCGCGCGCGTCGCTGGCGATGAAGCCCTGCGTGATGACCACCTGCGCCAGCGCGGCGAGCTTCGCGGACAGCGCGGCGTCGGGCGTGAAATCGCAGGTCGCCGACAGCCAGCTGCCCTTGCGCGAACCATGGGCGCGCTCCTCGGCATGCAGCCCCTCGCGCGCATCCCACCAGCGCGCTGCGATGCCCTCCGCCGCGAGGAAACGCGCGCCGATCTCGGTGGCCATCAGTTCGCCGGTGGCCATCACCATGGCGCGCGTGCGGTCGCTGAGTTCCTGCGTCAGGTGGATGCCCTGCGCCACCTGGCGCAGGCCGTCGAAATAGCCTTGCAGCTGCGGGCTGATGTCGACGCCGAGCTCCTTGCAGAGCTGGCCGTGCCGTTCCTCGATGCCGGCCAGTGCGGCCGCGTGTTCACCGGCAAGCGCCGCCGCGAGCAGTTTCTCCAGCCGGTCGGTGATGCCACTGACCGCCGAGTGCACGATCAGTACATGCGCCCCCTCAGCCAGGCGCTTGCGCGTCACCGCGGCGATGTTGCGCCAGTTGGGCAGGTTGGAAACGCTTGTGCCGCCGAACTTCAGCACGATCCAGGGCGCAGCGCTGCGCTCGTTCATTGCGGGGACTCCAGGGAAGCGGCCGCACCCGCGGGGTGCGGTGCGGGGGTCAATCAGCCTTCGTAGTCGTCGTAGTCGGACAGGTCGCGCTTGAGCTTGCGCTCGGCCAGCACTTCTTCGAGTTTGCTCCAGGCGGCCTTGCCAACTTTCTTGGCCTTGTCGCGCGTGCGTTTGTCCACTCGATCCAGCAGACGGTCGTAGTCATTGCCGTCTTCCTGCTGCTCGGCGAGGAAATCATCATCGATATCGAATCGTTCGGGGTCGCGTTCGGACATCTTCGAATTAGCGCTATTTGTTCGTTAAATCAGTGAGTTAGACCCAAAACCGCCGGGCGTTGGGCAGCGAACTATAGCGGATTCGGCGCCGCGTTCAACTCCGGTTGCGCCTGCCCGGGGGGCGGGCTGTCGGCAACTGGGTTCACGGCTTCGAGCCCGACGACGGTCGGCATGCCGCGGGCGGCCTGCAATTCCTCACGCGCCTTGTCCCAATGAATGGCCACTACCGACTCGCCCACCGCCTTCTCCAGCAGGCCTTCGAATACCGACAGTACCGGTTCAACACTCTGGCCCTGCGCATCCACGGGCGGGTGGGCTTCCAGCATCAGGCGCCCATCCACCCAGGCAACTTTCACCGGTTCGTTGATGAGGTACACCGGTGTTCCCACCGACACCAGTGGAAACAGCTCGGCGATGTCCTCCGGGTACATGCGGATGCAGCCGTGGGTCACCGCCATGCCCACCGCGATCGGATTGTTGGTGCCATGAATGAGGTAGGAGCCACCGGGCAGCGCCAGGCGCATGGCATAGGCGCCCAACGGGTTGTCGGGCCCCGGCGGCACCACCGCGGGCAAGGGATCCCCAGCGGCAAGATGCTCCAGTCGCACCGACTCGGGCGGAGTCCAGCTGGGCTTCTCGCGCTTGTCCACGATGCGGGTCTTGCCCAGCGGCGTGCGCCAATCCATCTTGCCGATGCTGATCGGGTAGGTGAACACGCGCTGGGTCTCGCCGGCCCTGGTCCTGGGGTAGAAATACAGGCGGTGCTCGGGCAGGTTCACCACGATGCCCTCGCGCGGTCCGGGCGGCAGCACGCGCTGGCCCGGAATGACGATGCTCTTGCCGGCGCGGGGCAGCCACGGGTCGACGCCGGGGTTCACGCGCACCACCTCTTCGGAGCCCAGGCTGTAGCGCCGGGCGATCTCATACAAGGTGTCCTCGAAACTGGTCACCACGCGCTCTTCGCGCCCCAGCAGCGGCGCATCGTTGCTGAGCAGATCGAAGACGGTCGCCCGGGCCGGCAGGACGGCACAGCAGAGAGCGACAGTGGGCAGCAGCAGGCGGATTGTGCGCATGCGCATAATGATGCCGAATCGACGGGCGGCGGCAAGCATCGTCTGGTTACAACACGGAGAAAATTTCGATGAGGCCATCATGAGCAATGCAGCTGAATCCACGCTGACCGTAGCCACGCTGGGGAATCTGGTCGGCCGGGAATTCCTGCAGCAGGAGTGGATCCTGGTGGACCAGGCGCGCATCGATGCCTTCGCGGCCTGTACCGGCGACCATCAGTTCATCCATGTGGATCCGGAACGGGTGACACGCGAAACATCCTTTCCGGCCACCATTGCGCATGGATTTCTGCTTCTGTCCCTGGCGGCCGGACATCGGCAGCGGGATTTCCCCCGCGTCGCGGATGCGGCCCTGGTACTCAACTACGGCCTGGACCGGCTGCGCTTCACCAGCCCGGTATTCGTGGGGGCGCGGGTGCGCTATCGCAGTCGGGTACTGGCTGCCGAGCCCAGAGGCCCGGGCCGGACGCTGCTGCGCCAGGAGACGGTTATGGAAGTGGAAGGCCAGGAAAAACCGGCCGTGGTGGCCGAAGTACTGGCGATGTTCGTAGCGCGGACCTGAACACCTGGCCATGCGCCGCCCGCCGGGCATCGGCGTGGCGGCGCGAGCGATTCAGGCGACCGGAGCAGCAGTGGACAGGATCTGTTTCCAGCTCACTTCGTGGCCGTTGCGGCGACCCTTTTCCACCAGCTTCAGGCCGTTGGCATCGATCGTCAGCGTATAGGGCTTCTCATCGACAACGATTTCACGCTTCAGGGGACGTTCGAGCTTGGTGGTCATGGTGTCAGCCTCTACTTACTTGATAAGGACAGGGATCGAAGGCGCGATAGGCTACCACAGCCCTCCCGGATGAGGGCCTGAGGGGGCTACTCCCATCGGACTGTGTGGCCCACCACGAACAAAGGCCCTAGACTGCCCGCCCGATGAAACGCGCCCCCATCAAACGCGCACCGGCCGGCAAAACGCCGGTATCCGAACGCATCCGGGAGCGCCTGCAGCAGGCGGGCCGGCGCTTCCACGCTAACGACAACATCCATGACGTGATCGAGGACGGCGAACTCGATCAGCTCATTGACGAGGTGAAGGCGCGCGTGCAGGGGGTGCTGGAAGCGCTGGTGATCGACACCGCCAGCGACCACAACACCCAGGACACCGCCCGCCGCATCGCCAAGATGTATGTGACCGAGATATTCCGCGGGCGCTTCTTCCCCGAACCCTCTGTCACGCAGTTTCCCAATGCCGAGCGGCTGAACGAGCTCCTGATCGTCGGCCCGGTGAAGGTGCGCAGCGCCTGCAGCCACCACTTCTGCCCCATCATCGGCCGCGTGTGGATCGGGCTGATGCCGAACGAACGCTCCAAGCTGATCGGACTGTCCAAGTACGTGCGCCTGACCGACTGGATCATGACGCGGCCGCAGATCCAGGAAGAGGCCATCACCCAGCTTGCCGACCTGCTGGTGGCGAAGATGAAGCCCGACGGGCTGGCCGTGGTGATGGAGGCCGACCACTTCTGCATGCACTGGCGCGGCGTGAAGGATGAAAACGCCCGCATGACCACCAGTGTCATGCGCGGCGCGTTCCTGAAGGATCACTCGCTGCGGCGGGAATTCCTGTCGCTGATCCGCCTGAAAGACTGACGGACTGTCAGGGTAACGGGAAGGCCACGGCGCGATAGGGTTTCTCGGCCGGCGCCGTGCCACCGGGGGCGGCGAAGAAGATGGCGAGCTGGCCTTCCAGCGCATAGCCGGTGTTGCCCACCACGGTCACTGCGACCACACCTTCAAGCCCTTCCTTCACCGCGGTGAGCGTCGCGCTGTCGCCGCTGATGACCACGTGCTGGATCTTGCCCGAGCCGTCCGTAGCCAGCAGGTCATTGCCCCAGGAACGGATGCCATCCGGCGCCGTCAGCGGCGCTGCAAGCGTCAGTTCAGTGACCTTGCCAGCCATGCCATCGGCGCCGATTTCCACGGCGAACAGCTTGCCCGTTGCCAGGGTGCCGACAATCACGCGGCCACCCACGATGGCGATGCCGTCCAGCACGCCGCCCGCGGGGCCGAAGGCGCCCGCGGGACTCCAGACTTCCAGCTTCGAGCCATCCTTGGGCAAACGCATCACCTGCATGCCATTGGTGTCGGTGGCGTAGACCTCGCCACTTGGCCCGACCGCCACATCGTTGCAGAAGCCGTTCCCGGGCAGTCCATAGCTGTTCTTCGGCGCGCCGCTGGCGAGTTCGAAACCGTGCAAGGCACTGGGGCCTGCCGGACCTCCCGGGGGGCCTGGCTTCGTTTCATTGCTGCAGGCCCAGAGAGTGCCGCTGCTGTCGTCGGCGAACACACCGAATACCTGCCTGATGCCACCGGTGGCCGGCGCGATGAAAGGCCGTGCTACCGAATCGCCCGGCGCGACCTTGTAGATCTGCGCCTTGCCTACACTGCCGATGTATACCGACCCATCGCTGCTGGAAGTCAGGCTTTCCGGGAACACGCCGGTGCCGGGAATCGCCAGATCTGCTGGCGGAGGCGGCGTTGGAGTGGCAGCGCCCGTGGCATCGGCCTGTGCAGGCTGGTCACCTTTCGAGCAGCCGGCCACGAGCACGAGACCGATACAGATCGCGCCGAGACCGGCACGGGTTTTCGAATAGCTGTTCATGGGTCTGCCCTCCCCTTGCTGGCATTGCCGTAACCGGCGCAGGCCATGCTACATCACGGGCCGGTACGGCAAACCGATCTGCTAGACTGCGCGCCCGACCGGTCTCTTCAACTTTTTTCAACAACTCTGGGGGATTGCCTCATGAACCGTCTGATTCGCTTTGGCGCCGCTGCTACGCTCGCGGCCATCTCGATGACCGCCCTTTCGCAGGGTGGCCCGCCGAATCCCGACAAGACCGCGATCGAAGCGCGTCAAGCTGTGTTCAAGCTGATCAATTCGCAGAATGGGCCGATTGGCGCAAATCTGCGCGGCCAAGGTGCGATGGATGCAGCACTTGTAGTCCGCGGCGGCGAGCGCATCAAGATGCTGGCCGGAATGATTCCTGAGCTGTTCGCGCGTGACACCCGACAGTTCAAGGATGCGCCGACCCGCGCCCTCGACGGTATTTGGGCCAGCCAAGCCGACTTCAAAGCGAAAGCCGACGGGCTAGCTTCGGCAGCCGACAAGCTCGTGACTGCCGCGAAGACTGGCGACAAGGCGGCTACGGCTACGGCCTTGCAGGATATGGGCAAGGCATGCGGGGCATGTCACGACGCCTACCGCGCCAAGTAATTCCGGTCGGTACAGCGCAATCAGGGCCGGGAGCGAAAACTCCCGGCCTTTTTCATTGGGCGCGCGGATTCAGCGGTGATTCAGCCGCCCCCTGCCACCCTGATTGCGCCTTCAAGCGGTTGCTGGAGTCCAGCGCGCTTGATGCAGGTCCACTCAAGTTCAAACATTTCAGGAGATTGAGACCATGAGCCGTCTGAATCGCATCACTCTGATCACTGCGCTTGCGGCCTTGTCGGGCCTGGCTGGCGTGCAGGCTGCCACTGTGGCTGCGTCGGACGCGGAGGCGAAGAAGGCCATCGAAGCGCGCCAGCATGTGTTCGACCAGATCAAGGATCTGAACGATCCGCTCGGCAAGATGCTGAAGCGTCAGTCCCCCATGGACCCTGCCGTAGTGGCTGCGAACGCCGCGAAGATCCAGACCCTGGCCGGACAGATCCCCGGCGCCTTCAAGGTGGATACGCGCGGCTTCAAGGGCATCAAGACCGCGGCGCTGGATGGCATCTGGGCCAGCGAAGCGGACTTCAAGACCAAGGCCGATGCATTGGCCGCGGCTGCCGGCGAGGCAGTTGCCGCCGGCAAGAGCGGCGATGCCAAGGCTTCGCAGACGGCGCTGATTGCCCTCGGCAAGGCCTGTGGCAATTGCCACGATTCGTACCGCGCCAAGATGGATTGATCGCGCGCGCGGGCGCACCGTGAGGCGCAAAATCAAAAGGCCAGAAGCGCAAGCTTCTGGCCTTTTTTCATTGTCCTGCGGCTCTTCTTAAACCACCCGCACCTCAACCAGCACCGGCCCCGCCGTCTTCAGTGCCTTCTGCAGCACCGCCTTCAATTCCCCCGCCGCGCTGACCCGCAGCCCCTCACACCCCTGCGCGCGCGCCAGCTCCATGAAATCCAGCCCCGGCAACTCCACGCCAACCGGCCGCTCATTGCCCAGCCTCACCCCGATCTGCCGCAGCGCCTCGTAGCGACCGTTGTTGATGATGATGAAAGTCATGGGCAGCCTGAGCTGCGCCGCGCTCCACAACCCCTGGATGGCATACATCGCCGAACCGTCGCCCAGCAGCGCAATGACCCGCGATTCCGGTCGCGCCAGCGCAATGCCGATTGCCGCCGGCAGCGAGTGGCCAAGCCCGCCGCTGCTGCAGGTGTAGAAGGTGTCCGGGCGCAGGATGGGCAGGTGGTCGTGCATGGGCTCGCGCGAGCTCGGCGCTTCCTCGACGATGATCGAGTCCGGCGAGCGCAGCTCCGCCAGCGTCTGCAGCAACAGACGATCCGACAATGGATCGGCCAGCGGCTGGCGTGCCGCGGGCTTGCGCCCTGACTGCATGGGCCTGCTTGTGCCGCGGCCCATCGCCACCAGTTCGCGCAGCGATTCGCGGATGCTGCCCACCACCGACTGCCCCGCCAGCGCCGCCGCGGCCATCAGCGGCTCATCCGTCAGCTGATGAACCGCAAGACCGTCGGGAAGATACGGTCCCTTCCCGGGCGCGTGATAGGTGAACAGCGGCGCGCCGATCGCGAGCAGCAGATCATGGCCGGCAAGACGCCGGTGGATCTCCTCGCGAAATGCCGGCAGGAAACCGGCGAACTGCGGATGGTCCTCCGGAAACGACGCGCGGCCGATCAATGGACTCGCCCATACCAGCGCGCCATGCAACCCGGCCAGGGCGATCAAATCCTGCCACGCGCTGTCGCGATCCACGCCTGCTCCCACCACGAACACCGGGCGCGCGCTTGCAGCCAGGCGCTGCCCCAGCGCGGCAAGCGCGGCACTGTCGGCACGTTGCGCGGCGCTCACTTCATGTGGCGCGAGCTCTTCGGCCTGCTGGTCCCAGTCATCGCTGGGGATGGAGACGAACACTGGTCCACGCGGCGGCTGCATCGCAATGTGCCAGGCACGCTGCAGGGCACGCGGCACATCCGCGGCGCAGGCTGGCTCGACGCTCCACTTCACGTACGGCTGCGGCAACTCCGTGGCACGTTCCGAAAAAAGAAATGGATCCAGCTGCAGCAACGAGCGGGCCTGCTGGCCGGCCGTGATCACCAGCGGCGTGCGATTGCGGTATGCGGTGAATATGTTGCCCATCGCGTGGCCGACACCTACTGCCGAGTGCAGGTTTATCAGCGCGGCGCGGCGCGTGGCCTGTGCATAACCGTCGGCCATGCCCACTGCCACCGCTTCCTGCAACGCGAGCACGTACTGGAAATCAGCGGGAAAATCGCGCAGGAATGCGAGTTCGGTGGAACCCGGATTGCCGAAGATCCGCTGCATGCCAAGGGTCCGCAGCAGTCCGAAGGTCGCCTCGCGTACTGTCGTCACCTGATCCCCATCCCCGGTCGATCCCGATAGAATGCGCGGATTCTAGGATGTTTGGGTGATGCCGTGAGTGAGACCATCAAGCTCGGCCCGGTGGCCATCGGCCGCCTGACGATCGACGCCGGGCTGCATGCCTTCGTGGAAAAGGAGGCGCTGCCGGGCACCGGCATCGACGCGGCGAAGTTCTGGAGCGGGTTCGAAGCCATCGTCGCCGAGTTCACGCCGCGCAACCGGGCGCTGCTGGCACGGCGCGACGAACTGCAGGCGGCCATCGATGCATGGTGGCGCGAGTTCAAGGGCCAGCAGTTCGACGTGCGCGCACATACGCAGTTCCTGCGCGGCATCGGCTATCTCACCGCCGATCCCGGCGAGTTCCACATCGACACGCGCAACGTCGATCCGGAGATCGCGCTGGTGGCCGGGCCGCAGCTGGTGGTGCCGGTGGACAACGCGCGCTACGCACTGAATGCCGCCAATGCGCGCTGGGTCAGCCTGTACGACGCGTTGTACGGCACCGACGCCATACTGCCGGTGGAGCACGGCACCAAGGGCTACGACCCGGCGCGCGGCGCGCGTGTCATCGCCTACGCGCGCGCGCTGCTGGACGAGATCGCGCCGCTGCAGTCGGGCAGTCATGCCGATGCAGTCGGCTACTCCATCGCCGACAGCCAGTTGCGCGTGCATCTGCAGGACGGCACCGCGACAGGCCTGCGCGACCCGTCGCGCTACGTGGCCTGGCGCGGCACGCCGGCGCGCCCCACGGCCGTGCTGCTGCGGAACAATGGGCTGCACGTGGAGATCTCCATCGACCGCAACCACCGCATCGGCAGCACCGATGCGGCGGGCGTGGCGGACCTGATCATCGAGGCCGCCATCACCACCATCCAGGACTGCGAGGATTCAGTCGCGGCCGTGGATGCCCGCGACAAGATCGGCATTTACCGCAACTGGCTGGGCCTGATGCGCGGCAGCCTGGAGGCGCACTTCGCCAAGGGCGGCGGCACCGTGGTGCGCAAGCTCAACGAGGATCGCCGCTACACGGATGCACGCGGCAGCGAGCTCACGCTGCCCGGTCGCAGCCTGATGCTGGTGCGCAATGTCGGCCACCACATGCTCACCGATGCGGTGCAGTTCGACGGCGCCCCCATCCACGAGACACTGCTCGATGCCGCCGTGACACTGGCCATCGCCGTGCACGACGTGAAACGCGTGCGGCGCAACAGCCGTACCGGTTCGGTCTACGTGGTGAAGCCGAAGATGCACGGCCCGGACGAAGTCGCCTTCGCCAACGACCTGTTCGACCGGGTGGAGGACCTGCTGGACCTGCCCCGCCACACCGTGAAGATGGGCGTGATGGACGAGGAGCGCCGCACCAGCGCCAACCTCGCCGCATGCATCTTCGCCGCGCGCCATCGCATCGTGTTCATCAATACCGGCTTCCTCGACCGCACCGGCGATGAAATACACACCTGCATGGAAGGCGGCCCGGTGCTGCCCAAGGAAGCGGTCAAGGCCGAGCCGTGGATCAGGGACTACGAGAAGCGCAATGTGCAGATCGGCCTTGTCACCGGTTTCTCCGGCCGCGCGCAGATCGGCAAGGGCATGTGGGCGATTCCCGACCGCATGGGCGACATGATGAAGGCGAAGCTGGCGCATCCCGAGGCCGGCGCCAACACGGCGTGGGTGCCCTCGCCCACCGCGGCCGCATTGCACGTGCTGCACTACCATCGCGTCAACGTCGCGGCCGTGCAGGATGAACTGCGGAACGACGTCACGCCCGGCATCGACAACCTGCTCACCCCACCGCTTGCCGCCGACCTGCCGGCCGCGGATCAGATCCAGCTCGAACTGGACAACAACATCCAGGGCATCCTCGGCTACGTGGTGCGCTGGATCGACCAGGGCGTGGGGTGCTCCAAGGTGCCGGACATCCACGACATCGGGCTGATGGAAGACCGCGCCACGCTGCGCATCTCCAGCCAGCACGTGGCCAACTGGCTGCACCATGGCGTGTGCAGCGCGGAGCAGGTGCGCGCGACGATGGCGCGCATGGCGGCCATCGTCGACCAGCAGAATGCCGGCGATCCGCACTACCGGCCGATGGCCCCCAACCCCGGCGACAGCATCGCCTTCGCGGCCGCCACCGATCTGATCTTCACCGGCCGCGCGCAGCCCAACGGCTATACCGAATTCATCCTTCACGGCCGCCGTCGTGAATTCAAGCAGCGCCACAACCTGGCCTGATCCCACCGCACGAGGAATCCCCATGCTGACCAGCAAGACTCTCTCACTGGCCGACGCGAAGAAGATCGCAGCGGCCGCCTCGGCCAGGGCGGTTGCCGAGGGCTGGAACGTCGTCATCGCCATCCACGACAACGGCGGCAACCTCATCTACCTGGAACGCGCCGATGGCACGCAGCTCGGATCGATCGTCGTGGCCCAGGAAAAATCGCGCACCGCGCTGCGCTTCAGGCGGCCCACCAAGATGCTGGAAGACGCGATACTTTCCGGCCGCGTGCACATGATGTCCCTGCCGGGCATCACCTCGGTGGAAGGCGGACTGCCACTGGTGGTTGATGGTGAGGTGATCGGCAGCATCGGCGTCTCCGGCGTGCAGTCCAGCCAGGACGGACAGGTCGCGGCCGCCGGCGCGGCGGCACTCGCGAGCCTGTAGTTTCCACCTTCTTTGCCGGGAGAGCCCCGCTCTCCTGATTGTCTTCACAAACGGAAGCATCATCAGATGAGCAAAAAGAAAATCGTGCTGGGCGTGACCGCGGTGGTTGTACTGGGCGCCCTGTATGGCGTGTTCCACATGCCATGGGTGGGCGACGCGCAACTGCCCACCGGTCCCGAAGCCATCGCACGCGGCAAGTACATCTTCAATGCCGGAGGCTGTGGCGCCTGCCATCAACCCGAGGGCACCACGGCTCCGGTCGGTGGCTACGAGATCAAGGTGAAGGAGCCGTTCCCCAGCACCTTCCATGTACCGAACATCACGCCCGATCCGCAAACCGGCATCGGCGGCTGGACCGGCAAGGACTTCCTGCGCGCGCTGAAGCATGGCCGCAAGCCTGGCGGCGGCTTTTTCTTTCCGGCCTTCCCGTATCGCTCCTACCGGGACATGACCGACCAGGACGTGCTCGACGTGGGCGCTTACCTGATGTCGCTGCCACCGGTGAAGAACGCCGTCCCTGAGCACGAAGTGCCGGCCTGGCAGTTCAGCTGGATGATGGCGGGCTGGAACATCATGGCCAACATGATGGAAGGCAGGGAGCCGGCGATACCCGCGGACAACGCGCAGATCCAGCGCGGCGCATACCTCGCCCGCGCGCTGGGCCACTGCGGCGAATGCCACACGCCACGCAATGGCCTGGGCATGATGCAGCGGAGCCGCGAGTTTGCCGGCGTCAAGGACCTGGCGCCTGACATCGACGCGGCCGGCGTGGGCTGGTGGTCACCGGATGACTTCGTCGCATTCCTGCAGGTCGGCGTGACCGCGGAAAACGAATATGTCGGCGGCGAGATGGCGCATGTCATCGAACACACCGCATTGCTCACCGAGGAAGATCAGCGCGCCTACGCTGCCTTTTTCACGCGCAGCAAGGGCGAAAGCTCCGCCAGCCCCTGAACTTCCCGCCAGGCGGCCTGCATTTTCCGGGGATTGATGCCGGAGCAATAGTCTGGTTGCCGGTTGTACCGCTGCTTGCGGGCAGAGCACAATGCCGCCAACTCGAAACCGACAGGGAGTCTGCATGAACTTCAAGGTTCGCCGTTTCGTTCGCATGGCCGTCGTGTGCAGCGCCGCTCCGGCGCTGGTACTGATGCAGCAGACCGCGGCGGCACAGGAAGGAGACGTGGTCCTCGACGAAATCCTCGTCACGGCCCAGAAACGCGAGGAATCCCTGCGTGATGTACCCATCTCCGTCGAGGCCGTGCTGGGCGAGAAGCTGCAGGACGCGGGCCTGGTGCGACTGGATGACCTGAAGGCCTACGTGCCCAACCTGCAGATGTCCGAGACCGGCATCGCCAACAACGTCTACATCCGCGGCATCGGCTCGGGCCTCAACCAGGGTTTCGAACAGTCGGTGAGCATGTTCCAGGATGGCGTGTACCACGGGCGCGGCCATCAGGCGCGCATGCCCTTCGTGGACCTGGCGCGTGTCGAGGTGCTGCGCGGCCCGCAGCCCATCCTGTTCGGCAAGAACGCGGTGGCCGGCGCGGTGAACATGGTCGCCAATGTGCCGACGCGGGAATTCCAGGTCATGGGACGCGGCTCGCGCGACCTCACCAATGACGAGACCACGGCGGACCTGGTGATCTCCGGTCCCTTCAACGACAGCTTCGGCGGCCGCCTCGCCGTGTTCCATCGCCACTCCGACGGCTACATGGACAACGCCACGCTGGGCACCAACGAGCCACGCCGCAACGAGGTGGGTGCACGCGTGATGCTGGCGGGCGATTTCAGCGACGCGCTGAGCAGCACGCTGCGCGTGGAAATGGGCAACTTCGACAGCGATGGCCGGCAGATCGAGATCTTCGGCGAGACGCCGGTGACGGCACCGGGCCTGCCCTGGACTGGCGCCACCTACAGCCAGGCCCTCAACAGCCTCACCGGCAACACCGTTCCCGGCCTGACCAACAACCGCATCGACTACGTGCGCTCCTCCACCGACGAGAACTTCAGCAACAACCGCTACCGCGAGGCCGCGCTCACCCTCAACTACGCACTGCCCGGCGGCGCCACCATCACTTCGGTGTCGGCATTCAGCAAGTACAAGCTCAACGAGGGTTGCGACTGCGATTTCGTGGCCGCGCCACTTATCACCGCCGGCATCACCGAGAACTACAGGCAGTACAGCGAGGAACTGCGCTTTGCCTCGCCTGCCGATGGTGGCTCCTTCAGCTGGATCGGTGGCCTGTACTTCCAGAAGTACGAACTGGACGAAAGCGATTTCCTGCACGTGCCAACCATGGCAGAGAGCCGCCTGCCGGTGCCCATCGGCAGCCTGGTGCCGACACTGGTGTCGGGGGACCCCACGGCGCGCAACGGGGTTGCCACCGCCCTTTCCGGTGCCGGCGCCTGCCCGGGTGGTGCCAGCGGCGCTACCTGCCAGGGCGCGGCGGCCCAATACATCCGCAACCTGCTCTCCGGTGCCTCGAACCCGCGCGACTTCACGCAGGACAGCACCATGTTCTCGGTGTTCCTGCAGGGGACGCTGCAGTTCAACGAGCAATGGAGCGGCACGCTGGCCGCGCGCGTGAGCCACGAGAAAAAGGATGGCCGGCGCAATTCCTGGCTCACCAGGGCCAATGGCAGCGTGATTCCGGACTACGAGCACCTGGCCGCCCCGACCGACCTGCTGGACAACGGGCTGTTCAATTCGGTGCTGGGCATCATCCAGCACGACATCAGCGGCTCGCGCAAGGAGACCAATGTGTCTCCACTGCTGAACCTGCAGTACCGTGCATCGGACCGGTCGATGGCCTACCTGTCGATATCACAGGGCTACAAGTCCGGCGGCTTCGACGCCCGTTCCAACAAGCCCACCACCCTGCCCCAGGCACCGGGCGTCAGCGGTTCGACCGGCACGTTTGAATTCGAGGACGAGCGGGCCACGACGTACGAATTCGGCATCAAGAGCGCCAGCGAGAGTCGCCGGGCTGAAGGCAGCATCGCGGCCTTCTACACCGACTACAAGGACCTGCAGACCAGTGCCTTCGACGGCCGCATCGGCTTCAACGTGGGCAATGGCAGCGCCGAAGTACGCGGCATCGAATTCGAGGGGCGCTGGCGCCCGTTCAACCCGTTGACGCTGAAGACCTCGATGGCGGTACTCGACTTCAAGTGGACCAGGTACCACGGCCAGTGCTACTACGATCTGCTGGTTGCGACCGGCGGTTTGGGCAACGCCGTGGATGTGAACGGCGCGCCGGAACGCGGCAACTGCGACTACGCCGGCAAGAACAACCAGTTCGCACCGCATTTCAGCGGCGTGTTGAGCGCCGAGTACGCGGTCAACATCGGTGCGGGCGCGCTGACGTTCACCGTGGACGCCGTGCACTCCGGCAGCTACCTGCAGTCGCTGAACCTCGACCCGATGCTCCGGCAGGACGCGTACACCAAGCTCAACGCGCGCATCGCGGTCGGCGATGCCGCGGACCACTGGCAGGTCGCGGTGATCGGCAAGAACCTGACGGACAAGGCCACGGTGAGCTACGCCGCGGATGCACCGCTGGCCCAGGCGCTGTTCAGCGCGCGCAGCTACTACGGCTTCGTGGATCCCCCGCGCAGCATCGCGGTGGAACTGCAGCTGCGCTTCTGAAAGCGCAGTGCCTGTACGGCGTCAGGTCTGCAACCGCAACCTGGCGCCGCTGACCTGCTCTTCGAACTCGGATTCGCTGAGGCGATTCAGGCACTCGCCGGTCTGCCTGTCGTAGCGCCGGTTGATCTCCACCAGCACATCGGCATCGTGGCCTGCGCCCGGCTGCCGTTCGTAGGTGATCCGCTCGAGGATCTCGCAGGCCTTGCCCTCTTCGTTCACCGCCCAGTAACGAGTGATCTTTTCGCTGTAGTTATGCATCTGGCGAGATCGTCAGAGAGTTGGTCGGGGCGAGAGGATTTGAACCTCCGACCCCTTGCACCCCATGCGTTCCGGTCCTGCAACGGGGTGAAATTACCTGAAACCGATTAACAGGGCAAATGCCTTGTTTCTCGGGCCTTCCGGCCTATTAGGGCCTTGCGGGTCATTTCACCCTATTTCGGGTAAAGTGACCACAAGGTGACCACAAAGCCGGCCTCCAGAAGTTCGCCCATCGTCCGCATGACGACCACGCGGGCGGCTTCCGTCGGGCCCGGAGATTACACCGACCCGGCCGTCCGCGGCCTGCAATTGCGCGTTCGGGGCAAAGGCCCGAAGGACGCCAAGGGCCAGCACGCGCAGCACAGCCGCACCTGGCTCATGCGCTTCAAGTGGAAAGGTCAGCCCGTGCGCCTGGTGCTGGGTCACTTCCCTTCCCTGCCCCACGCTGACGCCGCTGCGAAGGTCCTGGAGCTGCGCCGGCTGCTCGATGAGGGCATCGACCCGCGGCGGGCACGGCCGACCCGCAGGGAGCCCGGAGCGCGCGCCGGCGGCGCCCCGCACACCATCGAGACGCTGGCCGATGAATTCCTGAAGCGCCATGTCCGGCCGCGCCGCAAGCGCCCCGAGTATGCCGAGCGCATGCTCAAGAACTCCGCCCTCAAGCACTGGGCTGGACGCGACGCGCGCACCATCAAGCCGCGTGAGGTGATCGAACTGCTGGACCGCATCGTCGACGCCGGCAGCCCTGTCATGGCCAACAGGGTGGCCGCCCTGCTCGCGCAGATGTTCAAGTTCGGCGTTCACCGGAGCATTGTCGAGGCCTCGCCCGTGCAGCTCCTGTACCGCCCTGGCGGCAAGGAAAAGCCGCGGCAGCGCGTACTCACCGATGCCGAGCTGAAGGCCCTGCTCACGCATGCACCATCGCCCCGCTGGGACCGGTTGCACCGGGCTATCAATTTGCTGCTGCTCACCGGCCAGCGCCGCGGCGAGCTCGCCCTCGCCCGCTGGTCAGAGATCGATTTCGACAAGGCGCTTTGGCAGATCCCCGCCGAGCGTACGAAGACCGGCGTCGCGACCGCGGTCCCGTTGTCGCCCTGGGCCGTGGATGAATTCAAGGCACTGAAGCGCGAGGCGGAGAAATCGCCGTTTGTGTTCCCGCTGGAGACCGATCGCCGCAAGGTCGCAGATCCCAAGTTGCTGACCCGAAACCTCGCGCGCGCTTTCGAACAACGGTTCCCCGAGATCGGCATCAAGGACGCATTCACGCTGCACGACCTGCGGCGCACCTGCCGCACTGGCCTGGCGAAGCTGAAGATCCCGCCGCACATCGCCGAGCGCGTGCTCAATCACGCGCAGGAGAAGATTCCGGGCACCTACGACGTGCACGACTACCTCGACGAGAAGCGCGAGGCGCTGGAGAAGTGGGCGCTGCACTTGAGAGGGCTTGCGCGTGAGTCGTAATCTGACGGTGCCGGACTTCGCTGCACTGAGACCTGCAACGCCGGTGCGCCGATTTCCTCATTGGTCGCCACCAGAATTGGTCGATTACTACAAGAAATGCCTAGAGCTTAGTCCGTCTGTCGGAATTCGCCCATTCCGCATGTTTCTCCCGAATGAGTGTAATTCTGCATTGCTTGGACGATTGTTGACCGAAAAGACAATGCAGAATGTTTGGGCGGCGGTCGGGCGGCGAAGCGACGAATGGAGCAAGAATCAGCGACCTTTCTATTCTCCAACGCAGGACAAGCACAGAAGAGATACACCCAACACAACGATGTATCAGATCGTCACGCGCTCCATCGTGGTGGCTGCAGAGGCGCCGATCGTCAATCGAAAGCTGGCATCAAAGAAGACTTCGCAGCTAGCGCGCGACCTGCGCGCTATCGGTGAACGGATCATCGAGGCTCAACAGGAAGGAATAGTAAAGAGCATCTACCCGAGCGACTTGTTGCCTTCGAATTTCTGGACTGATTTTCTACCTGAAATCGGTGTATCGATTGAACCCGATGAAGGCGGGAATGGGTGGGCGCCGATCTCAATGGCTGGCATTGCCCCCGACATCTACAACGGCTTCTTCTCGCATCGACTCCAAGTTCTCGAAGCTCTGGCAAGTGTCGTGGAGGAAGGCAAGGCGGTGCGCCCCGCGCCTAAAGCCGGGGCGAAGCTGGCGCGACACCACGCGTTCATTCGACAACTCTCGGAAGGGCTAAACAGGGTCTTTGGCTCGCGCTTGCATGAGCACGCCGCCACGATTGCAACCGTGGTCACGGGACGTCCGTTCTCGCGTGACGATGTGAGAGCGCTCTGCAAACCGGGTAAGAAGACGGCCTCCAACTAGACGAGTTCTTACCTTACGGCGCGCTGCTGCTCGCGCTTATATGCCCCTGTGTTTCATCACAACGCAGGGCATTTCCAATGATCCGCAAGAAGGTCGCGACGAAGGTTCGCAGGAAGGCAGAGTTCCGCTCAACTGGAACGCACGTCATCAAACCCAAGGGTGTACAGGAGCGCTATGGCGTAAGCCTGGCCACCCGCTGGCGCATGGAGCGTGATGGGCGCTTGCCGAAGCGCGACGTGTTCATCGGCGGCATTGCTGTCGGCTGGAAGCCCGAGACCTTGGCCGCGGCCGAAGCGGGCCACTGAGTGCCGGTGAATGCGCCGATACGACAAGCGAGCGAGAGCGACGGGAAGGGGGAAATCCGCCTCCTTCGTCCAACTGCCGCACGACCTGCTGCGGGATTCCAAGTTCCAGGCACTGTCGCCCAACGCGTGCAAGGCGCTGCTGTTCCTGGTCACGCAGTACACCGGCTACAACAACGGCGACTTCGGCATTGCGTGGAAGATCGCGAAGGACAAAGGCTGGACATCCAAGGGCGCTCTGCATGCTGCGGTGGAAGAGCTGTGCGAGGCCGGGTTCGCCATGCTCACGCGACAGGGCGGACGCAACCGCTGCTCCCTGTATGCGGTGACCTGGTTCTCGATCGACGAGTGCGCCGGCAAGTTGGACGTGGCGGCGACGCGTGTCGCACCGCGCTCCTGGCGTCCCATCGGCAATTTGAGCGGTCCACGTACAGTCCAATTTGCCCCGTCCACAGTCCAGTCAGGTCCAGAGCCATGATGGCGAGAGCAGGACTGGACTGTATGCAGTCCAGTCAGGTCACTTTGGGCGATTCCATTGGACCGTATACGGACCCCTTTATAGATCTAACCATGCGCTTGCGCATGTTCGGGGCCTCTCGGCTCCGGCCTCTTGGGTCCGCTTCCAACCCTCTCGCACACACGCCCTCGCCGCGAGCGCGAAGCGCGGAGGCGAAATGCCTGTAACGGCTATGCCTAAGCGTTACGTGTTCCTGTGCTTCGCCTGCAACGGGTTCGGCGCGTCCAGCCGTAAGGACTCCATCACCTGTTCGCCCCGTTGCCGTGTTCGCCTGCATCGCGACCCGGAAGCCCGCGAACAACTGGAGTTCGTGCGCGATGAAATCGGCGTACCGCCCGGCTACTACGCGCGCTCGATGGCTGCTCGCGCGCTCGCCCCGGAGCTGATGGAGAACTGCAGGGACGTGGACGCCATCACCGACAAGGTTTTCGAGATCGCATGCCGCATGGCCAAGGAGACTCAATGACCGACCCCGCCCGCCAGCACGAAAGACCCGAGGCGCAGCCACTGGCCGACTGCCTGCGCGCCGTGCGCTCCGCCGTCGCTGCGCTTCAGGCCGCTGCCACGCTGGCACCGCTGCCACGCGAGGCTGGCGCCGTACATGCCGCTCTGGTGGACCAGGCTGCTGCTGTGGAGCGGCTGCAGGTGCTGCGGTGAGGAGGGGGGGGGGTGATGAGCCAAGGGGCCTCGCCCACCTATCGTTGTGCCCACTTTCGACCCACGCGGTTGATGCGGGGTGTCACCTCCGACCCCGGATTACCAAGAGGACCAATCACATGCCACCGATGAGACCGCCTGTTTTCCAACCAATCGGCCATCCCACCGCGGCACAGCGCAAGCGGGAGTCCGACCAGCGTCGGGCCCGAGATCCTGCGAACCGCCAGCGCCGAGCCATCTACAACACCGTTGCCTGGCGGAAGCTGCGCACCGAGTTCCTCGCGGTGAACCCGTACTGCCGGGCCTGCGAAGCCGACGGCAGCCGGCCGACACTGGCAACCGTCGTCGATCACATCGTGCCGATCGAGAAAGGCGGCGCGCCGTTCGACACGGACAACCTGCAGCCGCTGTGCGCGAGCCATCACGGCCGGAAGACCGCGAGCCACGACGGCGGATTCGGGCATTCCGCGACGACCGCGCCGCAAGCGAAGTACACGGTATGAACGACCAGCCCACCCCCGAGCCACAGGCCGAGCACCTACAGGTGCTTCTGGCCACCTGGGAGCGCATGAAGCCCGTGCTACTCGGCTTCGCCGCAGATCTGCCGCCGCCGCTGTGCGCATCGGACGCCGCGCGCATGTACTTGGGTGCAGCCGCCGTGGTGCTGGGCGCGGAGTACTCGCGTGGCGTCGCCGCGGTGATGCTCCGCCAGCTTGCAGACCAGCTGGATTCAGGGCGGCCACCGCTGAATGGCTGATCGCCTGCCAACCCTGCCCGAGCGAAAGGCGGTGCGCGATGCACTGCGCGCTGCTGGTCTGTCGAGCCGGCAGGCCAACGCGTTGTTGCGCGATGGGTGGAGAGGGATTGTCGGTGCATCGGAAGCCGAGGCCGCCGAACTACGTGACCAACTGGCGGCGCTTGCAAATGCAACACGTCTTTCGTAGCCTCCGACCGTTCGCTTTCGTCGCCTCGCGACGGAGCGGAACCGCAACGAGTCGCACGCTTCGCCGCCCTCTTCGGGCGATCACGCAGCAGCAGAGCCGTCCTGGCTCGCGTGCGCTCGACAATCCAGCAATTTTGCCGGACCGATCCTCGCCAGCCGTACGAGGGTCAAGACGATGAGCACAGAATTGATGAAGACGCTGAATGGCATCAGCGAATCCTTCGAGAAGTTCCGCGAGCGCAACGATGCGCGCATGGAGTTGATCACCAAACGCCTGGACGCAGCCGACGAAGCGCGCGAGCAGGCCGAAGCGCTGCTGGATCGCCCGCACGCCAGCGGCTCGAAGCTCGCGGCCGGCATCCGCGCGATCAAGACCAGCAACGGCACCGCCTACGAGATCCCGTCGAACCTGCGGCTCGCCGATGTCCCGGCACTGCGGCAAAAGCAGTCGGAGATCTCACTGCAGCGCTGGCTCGGCGCAGTGGTGGCCGGCGAACGATCGGCGGACCGCGAGGCGCTGGAATTCGTGCGCGAGCAGAAGGCGGTTACCACTGCCTCCACCGGCGTGCTGATCCCGGCCGAGTACCAAGCGCAGTGGACCGACCTGATGCGCGCCCAGTCCGTGCTGGTGAAGGCCGGCATGCGCACCGTCACGATGACCGGGGCGACGCAGGTGCATTCCGCAATCACGGCCGATCCCACCGCGTCGTGGCACTCGGAAGGCAGTTCGATCAACGCGGCCAACCCGACCTTTGCCGCGCGGACGTTGACCGCGCGCACGCTGGTCACGCGCTGCCAAGCCACCGTCGAGCTGGCGCAGGACAGCCCCGACTTCGGCGCGCAGCTCGCCCGCGTGATGACCGGCGCGATGGCCGCGGAACTGGATCGCGTGGGCCTGGAGGGCAGCGGCACGCCGCCGGAACCGACCGGCATCCGCAACACGTCCGGCCGCAACAGCCAGACGTCCACGGGCGCACTGACCAGCTACAGCAAGATCATCACCGGGCTCGGGCAGCTGCTCGCGTCGAACTGCGACCTCGCGCAGATCACCAAGTTCGCGATCATGAATCCGCTGACGTGGGCGCAGTTGGAGAACATCGCCACCGGCATCGCCAGCGACAAGTCACAGCTCGCGCGGCCGCGTTCCATCGAGGCAATGGAGTTCCTGGTCACCAGCAACATTCGCGGCAACGCGGCTTCATCGCCGCAGGTTCCCGCCGCGCTGTATCTCGGCGACTTCCGCGACCTGACCTTCGGCACGCGCATGGAAGCCAGCGTCGAGGTGCTGAAGCTGGACACCTACGCGGGCAACCTGATCCTGGAGTTTGTCGGCTACCTGCGTGGCGACTTCGCCTGCATGCGTCCGGCGAGCTTCGCGACCATCGAGGGCATCCTGGCGTAGTCCTTCCACAGCAACATTCAGGGCCGGCGGGTAACACCGCCGGCATTGCCCCGTTCCGGCCGGGTGGCGCAAGCCAGGTAGCCGGAGGCGGTCTTAGTGCGAGAGTCACCGCGCTCATGAAAGCAACCTCGCAATGCCCGCGGGTCTTCTCCGAGACCGCGGCGGGCGCCTAACTGACAGGAGCACCGAATGGCTGGAATGTATCGAGACGTTTATGGTCACCTGCGCCACGAGGATGGCCGGCGCTTCTACAGCTTCGCCGGCGAGGCCGAGCCAACACCTGAAACGCTACGGCAACACGCCGAAGGCATCGCGGCCTGGTGTCGCGACCATCCCGAAACCCTCATGTCGCCACAGCCACGGCCACTGCCGAAGCCGCTGAACTTCAGCGGCGGCCTCGACGCAAGAGTCGAGTATGCCGAGCTGGCCGCTCAAGTCGCCGCCGGCACGTTTCGACTGCGCGTGCCAGCAGAATCACCGGATGGCCTGATCGCCAAGCGCTGCGTCGGCATTTGTCAGGACCCGGTGATACCTCACGGTGCCGAGATTTGGGCTGATCCTCGCATCGTGCCGGCGGATGGCGACTTTGTGCTGGCTGCGTTGCCGCCGGAGCGGTGCCAAGTGATGCAGGAGTATTGCCAGCGCGATCCCGCATTGCGTCAGTTCTACGGTGACAAGATCGCGCCAGTTATGATCAAGAGGTTGCGCGCGCTGGGACCGGACTGGTTTTTGCAAACCAACAAGTCCAGCTTTCCGCTCGAACACTGCCGGACCCTTGCAGTCGTACGCCACATCGGGACCGCAGATCCTGGCTATGGTTTCGGCGTCGCATGCGCGGCACTGGCGGACGAATGAGCGCGCTGCCCGAGACCGCATACCAAACCGCGTTCGACGCTGCACCATCCGCGGGCAGCGGAACGATCATCGACATTGCGCTGGGCACGCTGACGCACGACGCGAAGGTCACTGCCACCTGTACCTTTGAAGCCGACATTTCGGGCGGCTCCGGCTTGGCGTGGCTGCTGTCGAACAGTCCCACGGAGATCAGCGAGCAGGCGACTATTCGGACCGTCGCGCAGCATTTCTCCCTCTCCTTCGTTTTCACTTACGACGCAGGCGAATCGCCGACCATTTCCCTGCAGGGACAGGGCACCGGCCCGCCGCTCGGCGCAGTTCCAGTGTTTACCAACGTGCGCTTGGGGCTGGAGCTGACGTACTCGTGATGCGCCTGTGGCTGCTGCTGTGCCGCCTGGCTGCGGCGATGGCGTGATGGGGTGTGTCGCGCTATGCGCCGGAGCAAAGACTCGCGGTTGGTGGTCAGTTCCCCATCTGTGCCAGCGTGCATATTCTCCCGTCTGCTCCAGGCAAGCCGAGGTTCCAATTCAACACGACAGCCGGCGCGGAGTTGTACAGCGTCATAGCCGACACGCATTCGCCCGTGGCGATGTTCCAGTACCGTATGTCACGAAATCCCCCGTGGATGACGCCCGCAATGAGCAGGCCATCCGCGGTTATCACAATGCTTCCAGTCTCCCCCGGGCTTGACCATTCCCGCAGGCCTGCTGGGTCTGGGTCCCAAAATGCGGATGCCGGCACACCAAGATCGACACAGTGCGCATTGGAGCGGAAGAACGTCGGGACGCATGAGTTACGTGGCGGGTGGCGAACAAAGCATAAGAGCCCCTGCTGCTTATCAGCGTCCGCGACACTAAGGGCAAAGTCGAAGGGCACCGCGCCGCCGTGATGACGGGCAACCACATTCCCGAGCGGAACATCGCCGGCGCGCCGGAGCTTGAACGAGTTGAGCGCGAGCATGGGCACCTCCCTGTGATGACGAGCGCAGAGCATTGCGCTTCCATGTCGGTAGCGCAACGGGAGGAAATATCTCGTCAACCTGACGAGAAAATATGGTGAAGGCTCGCCTTGGCATATCCTCCGCCCTGTGTCACTACCTTGCTCTGACCTATACAGCTTTCTGAGAAAAGGATCGCTGGTGACCGGGGCGCAGTGGCAGGTTTCGCCGCATGCCACCGCGCCGTCGCTTCCCCGCTTACGACAACCTCGCGCCGAGCCATGAGCCGCGCTGGCTGAACACTTACGACAAGCACTCGCGGCTGTCGTCGTCATTCCGGCAAGAGCCTGGCACGGATCTGCGCGCAGCGATGCGTGGAGCGGCCGCACAGCTGGCGGCCGATGGGTGGGTTATCGAGAGCGATCCAGCGGAGTGGATCGGGACGTTCTTTGCGAACCGCGACGGGGACCGCCGGCAGGTGTCGATGATGCCGGCCGCGACGCTGCCCGATGCTTTCGGCTCCTGCTTCCGATGGATACACCGGGAAGCCGCGGATGCCCACCGGCAGAGCTTCGAACCAGCAGGGCACGCGCCACCGTGAGAAGGGCCGCTGCTCGTAGTTCGTCGGGTGTCACCGTCGCAGCGTGCCCCGGCGATCAGGGCCGGGGGCGGCGAATATCTGGTGCGTTTGGAGAGAAAGGGCCGGCGCGAGAACCGGGCCGGCCCCGAGCGGTCAGCGGTACTTGCCTGACTCAATCCGGTTGAGGCATTCGCGCGTTCCGAGCTCTTCCTCTGCCATATCAAGCAACACCAACGCGTTGATCAGGTCTTCGGCGTGTTCCGACCCCTTGATCTGATCCACTGCTGCGCTGACC
>Ga0164241_10000411_pt1 | contig 82343 bp, 78 predicted proteins | sample OricomyardsoilBY_FD_108780 | JGI IMG/M metagenome (GOLD analysis project Ga0164241, IMG submission 108780) | Backyard soil microbial communities from Emeryville, California, USA - Original compost - Back yard soil (BY) | ecosystem: Environmental > Terrestrial > Soil > Unclassified | place: USA... | reverse complement strand
TACGACTTGGCAGACGTAGGTGTCAGCCGCGCGCGCTACGTGCGCATCACCGACCGCGTCGATCTCGTCGGTTTCGCGGGCGTGTTCGATCTCGATGCGGTGGCCATCATTCACGGCGAGTGTCGCTGAGCGGCACTCGCGCGCGCGACCGCCAATGAGCGAGCTCGATGAAGCCACGCTTACATCGAGCTCGCCCAGCTGAGCCTGCTAGCGTTGGAACGTGCGCAGGGTGTGGGTCGCTGCTGCATCCAAGTTCAGCACCGCGAGCACCGCGCCGGAAGCGCTATTGATCAGGCTGAAATTGCCAGAGATCTGAGCGTCGAACGACGGCCAATCATCGCTCGGCGTCGAGTACACGCGCAGCGCGCCGCTTTGGCGAACACCGACGAGGACGCTATTGGCTTTGCCGGCCAGCGTGACGTCCGTGACCGCGCCCGTAACGTGCGTGGTAACCGCTTCCCACGCCGCGCCATCCGTGAAGGCGAGACGCTGTACGGTCAAAGCACCGGTGCTCGAGATCGTGGCCAGATATAGCTTGCTTCCGTCCCAAGCAATGCTCGCGTGCACCGCGTCGTTCACCTGTCCGATCACGGGAAAATCAGACGACTGGGCCGCGGTTTGAGGTGTCTTGCTGGCGCGCACGTACGCTTTGCCGGCGAGCACGTAGGCCGCAACGAGCCGATCCCCAGCGGGGATCAGCGTGGGGTCAGTGACGGTCGTGGCGTCGGTTTCGAGCGTGGTCAGGTTGACCCAAAGGTTGCTGAGGTTACCAAACTTGTCGGTCGGGAACGTTGACAGCGTGAGTCCGATCGTTTTCTGCGCGATCAAGCCGAACAGCTGTCCGCTGAGAAACCCGACGCTATGTGCCTTGCGCGTCGCAAACGCAGGCGTAAGCGCATACGTGCCGGTTTGCCCTCCCTTGACCACCGAGACGAGGCCGCCAAACGACGGGTACATGGTCGTGTAGTAGGACAGTCCGGCGTTGAAGGTCAGCTCGGAGTATTGGTAAGTCTGCGGGGTGAGCCGGCCCTCGTACGGCAGCCAGGTCTTTCCGAGCTCACCGCCGAGCTTGAAGATCCCCAGCACCTGGCTTCCGCTGTACACGCCGCCGCCGTCCCACAAGACGCCCCCGGCGTTGATCAGCTGTTGGCGGTAAGCGTCGTCTTTGAACATGAACCCAAGGCGCGGGCTGCCGTCCTGATCGTTGGTTGCAAGCGCGAAGCCGTACGCGGTGTTGACGCTGGGCAAGGCTGCGAGCTCGTTCCAGGCGACGGTCGTGTTACAAACGTACTGCGTTTGAGCCGGATCCACCTCGTCGCTCGAGAGCACGAGGTCGCTGTTCAGGTCCAAGCCTGACACGAATCGAACGCCGCCATATGCGCAGTGCTCACCCGCCAACTCGTGGTTCGAAGCGATCAGAGAATTTTTTCCAGATCCACCCGGAGCACCGTTGGTTCCGTTGGCTCCGTCAGCGCCATTCGTTCCGTCTTTGCCGTTGGTCCCGTCTTTGCCGTCGATCCCGTTGGTCCCGTCGAGGCCGTCCTGGCCTTCGGTTCCATTGGCTCCGTCTTTGCCGTTGGCTCCGTCTTTCCCGACGGTGCCATTGATTCCATTGGCTCCGTCGACCCCGTCGGTCCCGTCGTTGCCGTCGGCACCGTCTTTACCGTCGGCACCGTCCTTACCGTCGAGGCCGTCTTTACCGTCGAGGCCGTCCTTACCGTCGACCGGTGAGGCGCCCGCTTCGCCATTGGGCGCAGCGTGGCCCGCTTGCCCCGCGGATCCTCCGCTCGAGCCACCGTCGTCGCTGCAGCCCGCCAGCATTGTCAGCGAGAGAGCACTCAATAGACCCGTGATTCTTACAAACTTTCGCATCGCGACCTCGTGAGCGAGCCCCGTGAACCTTCCGCTCGAGCCGAATGGTTTTGCGACGGTTCGCGTGACTCTCGGTGCGCTCGCCTCCCTCGAAGCTTGCGCGACAGCGAACCCCCAGACGGGGCTCGACCAGGTCAGGTCTTCGGACTTCGGGCCAAGCCTACTTGCCACCGCTTCCCGAACCGCGTGTGCGGCCAGTGCTTCGAGGTGGGGTTCGTTCCCGTTACCGCTGCGGGGCAGTTCCGGAATTTCACCGGATTCCCTTGAAAGCCGACCCACCGGGGCCGACGACTCATGGCGTCGCGCGGGATACGCGCTGGGCCGCGCGCTGTCAAGCGCGACTGCTTGGCCGCTCGAGCAGGTAAGCCTCGACGCCCGCGACTCGCTGCCGTATCAGCGAAAGGAGTGATGGACCGTTCTGGAGGCTCGCGTCCGATGATGAGGCACCAGGCGCACGAGAGTCGAATCGTGTCACTCCTGCCCTCTGCGACGGAAATCATCTGCGTGTTGGGCGCGGAGCATCGTCTCGTGGGGATCTCCCACGAGTGCGACTTCCCCGTGGAGATCCGAGACCGTGCCGTACTGACGCGATCACGCATCGACACCACGGGTTCTAGCGGCGCGATCGACACTGCGGTGCGTGCGGTTCTGCACGAGGTGCTGAGTATCTACGCCGTCGACGACGAAAGGCTCGCCGCGCTGGCGCCGGACGTGATCGTCACGCAAGACTTATGCGAGGTATGCGCGGTCTCCTTGGATGATGTTCGCGCCGCGGTAGCCAGGCTCGCACGTCGTGACGACGTGCACATCGTCAGCCTGAGTCCCACGCGCCTCGAGCATGTTCTCACCGATATCGAACGCGTGGCCGCAGTGATTGGACGCGAGGCCTCAGCGAAGATCGTGATAGCGGCGCTGAAGGAACGGATTCGAGCGATTTCGGAACGGGCGGGACACGCGCGCTCGCGGCCGAGGGTCGTGTCGCTCGAATGGATCGACCCTTTGATGCTCGGTGGCACCTGGATGCCCGAGATCATCGAGCTTGCCGGCGGGACTGCGGTCGGTGCAGTTGCCGGACAGCCCGCGCCCACCGTGAGTTCAGCCGCGCTGGCGGAGCTTCAGCCTGACGTCGTGGTGGTAAAGCCGTGCGGCTTTCCGCTCGAGCGCACGCTTGCGGAAGTGAACATCATCGAGCGCGCGGTGCTCAGCGCGGTCGGCTCGCGAGCGCGCGTCTACCTGACCGACGGCAATGCGTTCTTCAATCGACCGGGGCCGCGTCTCGTCGAGTCCCTCGAGATCATGGCGGCGTGCGTGCATCCGGAATTGTTTTCTGATTTTGGGGCGAAGCATGCGGAGGTCATTCGCAAGCTGGGTTGACGGAGCCGGCGTCACCGTTGCGTCGCAGAATGGCCGCGAAGAATCACGAGAACGTCGCAGGTCGCTTGGCGATCGATGCGTTATACGCGACTCGGTTCTTTGGTAACTGAATAGCGATGCTCGAGTCCGCCTGTGCGGACCCGAGGGAAGGTGGTGCGAATCCACCGCGGACCCGCCGCTGTAATCGGGGACGAACGCCGCACGATGCCATTCGGAAAATCAGCTCTGATCGAGCGAGTTTCTGGAGAAGGCGCGGTCAGTAGATCGATCCGAGAGCCAGAATATCTCACGAGCGTCGCGCTTTCATTCGACTCCCCGATAGGCCACACGCTCCCGCACGCGTGCGGCCAACCCTGTGGCGGCGTGGACTCCGCCCGCACGAAAGGAAACTCGATGATCACGACAGTTCGCGTCTTCGCGCTGCAGTCTCTACTGGCGCTGGCGTTGCTCTTGCTCGGCGCACCGGCAAAGGCCGATGACTTCTCGAGCTACACGACGAGTACCTCTTTCTCGCTTCCGGGCGCGACGGGCGCCTTTGATTCACTGCCTGATGGCCGCGTGATCGCTGCCATCGGCAACGACATCTATCGCGAGACCGCGCCCGGATCTCGGTCGTTCACCGACCTCGGCCCTCTCCCCAACGCCGACCTTTCTGGCTTTGGTGCAGCATTTCTCCGTGTCTCGCCGGACGGCACAATGATCGCCATTGGCAACAACGGTGGAAGCTCGTTTGGCAACTACCAAGTGGGCGTGTTCGCGCTCGCCAACCTGACCGGGCAATGGTTCGCTGCCAGCCACTATGACGGCGCCTGGATCGACAATCGCTACATCGCCCTCACCGCCGGCTCATTGAGCGACCCGGTGAGCGTCGTCACCGCGCTCGACCGTCTAAGCCTCACTCCGACGAATCCGGTCAATCGCACCATCATTGGCAATATCAACGGTGCTTCCGGTGGCGTCGCGCTGGACTCAGCAGGAAATCTATACACCGGCAATGGCTTCACGTACGGGGGCCCGAGTCAGACCGGATACATTTACGCCTTCCCGTCATCGCTCTACACGCCGGCTCTTGCTGGCGGCCCTCCCGCGAACTTCGAGACTCAAGGGATCCCGATCGTCGACCTCCTCTCCGCGGGCACGCTGGCGTTCGATGCTCAGGGCAATCTACTCGTGGGCGGCGGCGAATTCGGCTCGAGCGGCGACAACAACTATTTCGCGCTCGTGCACGCGCCTGCGATCACGGCCGCACTCGCTGGCGGCGGCTTGATCAACACCAGCGCCGGAGCTGGAAACGTCAGAAAGTTCGACCCTGACCCATCCGACGGCACGTTCTACGCGCTGAACGCCAATCGCGCCCGCAAAGAGATCTACGCGACGAGTTTTGGAGAGAGCACCGTTTTCACGCTGAAAGCGTCATCATCGGTCGCCGCGCCCATTCCTTGGTGGAGCGTTGGCCTTGCAGCTGCCGCGTTGGGCCTGTTGGGGCTTGCTTCGATGCGTCGGCGCTTCGCGGCTGAAGGGGTCGTTGCGGGGCAGCGAGCATGCGCGTGATGCGCCTACTTTAGGTCGTCGTATCCGTCATACCTGAGCCAACGGCGGTCCTATTCGACACAAACGCAACTCGCTGGAACCGCTGGGACGAGGGCAACCTTCGTTCTAGTCTCTCGCGACGGGGCGGGGGTGGCTGCTATGCATCGCTTTCAACCTGCGTGAGCAGTGGAAGCAGCACAGGGGTAGTCCGAATGTACAACCAGTGTGCAACTTCCGTTGGCTCGAGGGTTTCACCTCGAGCGCTGAGATCGCCGGAGCGCGCATCGGAGATCATGCTGCGGAGGGCTTCGAGCGCCGCAAGGGCCTCGGCGTCGGGCTGGATAAAGCGGCAGCCCAATCGCTTCAGTTCATCCAGGTATTCACGGGTTTTCCGTGCTCCGCTCGAAATCTCTAACGCGGCGTGACGGAGGACGATGGGCACCGAGCCGGCCACGTCTGGACCACTGCGCCCGCGTAACAGCTTTTTGAACCGCGCGGCTAGGCTGTTCATGTTCCGCTCATTGCAGATGGCAACGTCGAAGTCTCCGCGTGGCCCGCGTAACACCACGTCTGCAGCAGACGCTTCGAGCGCCGCGAGAGAGGCGAACTCCTTGCACTTCTCGAATGTGAACCACGCGATCGGGAGACCGTGCGTGAGTGTTCGCGTCGAGTCTTCCGGCGGTTGCTCGAGGGCGGCTCTGCGACGTTCAATGTATTCACTCTCCAGCACCGCTTCGGGGGGACCGACTTCGATGCCGGTTCCCGTCTTGAGCTCTTCGAAGCGTTCCGAGCACTTGGCGATGATCTTTCGAGGGGTGCGCGTCGATGTCTGGAACAGCTGATTCAGGTATGCGGTGCCGATCGGAAAGAGCGGGTCAATCTTCTTGGCTCGAAGTGCCTTGAGTTCCGGCACACTGTCGAGCCGAGCCCTGACCAGCTCCTCGCTCTGCGCGGCTGTGAGGGGCTCGAGCGTTGCGTACCGTCTGATCGCTCGATCGCGATCGGCTTCGCGCATGTTGGTCTTCAGATCGTCGACGAATACGCTTTGCACGCAGGAGATGAGCAAGACGTTGGGATCGGAGTCCGCAAGGTCTGCGGCCATGCGCCCAAAACGAAAGAATGCATCGTTGTCCCTCGGGTAACGTTGCAGGGACTCGAGTTGGTCGAAACAGAACACGATAGGCAGGGTCTCGCCCGCAAGTCGACAGAGCGTCGTTACGACTCGGCGCGCGACCTCCTCGCGTTCTTCGCCCTCGTCCGCGCCCACACCGAGCTTCGAAAGAACGTGCTCCGGTAGGCTGTCTCCCTTTAGCCAAGCGGTCGCGTCGAAGATATAGCGGCGGTGGACGAGGTGATCGAGCATGACGAACACGTCTCGTCCGAGATCCAAGTTCTCGGCAATGCTCTGCAGGTGCTCCGTGACCGACTCGCCTTCGCTGGTGAGTACGCGCATCGCGAGCACCCATTTTCGAGGCGGTTCTTTGACGTGCGCCGCGATTTGATGCGCGATTAGGCGTTGGAGCTGCGAAATGCCTTGCTCCTGCCGCAACAAGTCGGTGGCCAGTCGCTGCCGCACGCACTGCCAGAGGGTTGTGGGGCTACTTTGCAGACGAACCGCCACGAAGACACAGCGAAGCGCTTGGTCTGGGGCGTCTTTGGCCGTCGCGAAGAGATGTTGTTGGAAGCGCGAGATGAGGTGCGTTTTCCCAGCACCCGGAGCGCCGTAGATGAGAAGAGAGTCACTCTTGCCAGCGCTCACGTTGTCGAGGCCCTTCAGGCACTGCTCGAACGCATTTTGCTGGATCGAACTCACGTCCAGCGGAAGAGGCTGCCAAACGTCTTGAATCACGACGCCCAGGAAGGGATTCGCGATGCTACTCAGTGCATGATCTTGATTCGAGCCCGACATTTCTCACTGGTCTCCGCGCAATGCGACGCCGATGTAGTAGTTGCCATGGCGATCCAGCACGAGTTCGTTGCGCTCGGCGTCGCTCAGGTTTCCGACATAGTCGTGATGATGCAGGATGAGTGTGTCGCTGGAGTAAAGGCCGAGGAGGGCTGCATCGAAGCGCTCCTTCGGGAGGTTCAGCGCACCGCGCAGCTTCCGAATCGGAATTAGCGCGCCGTGCCCTTCACGGGCGACGAGTTCACGTACGCCGCGAAGCACGATCGCGCTGTCGTCGAGCTGCGTCACGGGGGGACTTGCGTGGCCGACGCTAACCCCATCACGCGCGAGTCCGTCGAGCAGCGCGGCGACGAGCGCTTGATCGCGCACGCCCGCGGCCGCCGCTTCGCGACGCATTTCCTTCCATGTTGCCAGCACTGGTAGGATGAACTCGTCGACGGGGGCTCCGCCAATTGCGTAGCTTTCGATCGTGGTGGTCGCCTTGCCGTTTTTGTCCTTCTTGCGTCGACCGTAGATTTGGTTGGTCTTGGTCAGCTCGGCCAAGATCGCAGTGAGGTCTTTTGTTGCCAGGTTTGGGATGCTCTCCTTGAGGCGCTCTTTCAGATCAACCAGCGATAGGGCTCGCGGCTTGAGAAGCTCGAGGATCTCTTTCGGAGCGCGTTCGCGGGGCGAGGGTGATGGTGGTGGCGGCGCCTCAAGGCCGTACTTCTCGATCGTCTTGGTCGGGCCCTTCGGGCCGCGCTTGGGGTGCGGGTAGATCTGCTTGGACTCAACAAGCTCGGCCAGGACTGCGTTGAGGTCCTTCACGGCCAGGCCTGGGACGCTCTTCTTGAGGCGCTCTTTCAGATCACCGGGCGATAGCGCTTGCACCTTGAGAAGCTCGAGGATCTCTTTCGGAGCTCGTTCGCGCGGCGGCGGCGCCGGTGGCGGTGAGGGCGGCGGTGCACCCAGACCGTACGCTTCGATCGTCCTGGTGGGCTTACCGTTTTTTCCAACTTTGGGAAGTCCGTGAATCCGCTTGGCAGCGATCAGCGCACCCAGTGACCCTTTGTAAGGCTTGTCCTTCAGCCCCGTGACGCGCTTCAGTACGTGCTCTTTGAGATCGGCGGCGGCTAGAGGCGAGAATTTCAATGCGTCGAGGATAGCCAGCTCGACGCTCATTCCTGAATCAGTGTGTTCCATCGCGTTCCCCGGCATGGTTCTTCAATTCATTAGATGTCGAACAAGCCTTTGCGCTCGTCGAGCGAGTGCATGCGCTGCTTCCGCTCGTTCAGCGCTGCGGTGATGCGTGTGCCTAGCTGTTCAGCCTCGCGGTCGAGCGCTGCGCGGTGACGAAGCGCGAGTTCCGCGAGCACGTCTCGCACCGCGATATCGACGTAGTCATGCGACGACGAGGCAGGTGTCGGACTCGAGCCAGCCAGTCGCTCGCTCCCTTCGATGAGTGCTTCGTGCAATGTTGAACCGTCGAAGTAGTTCATCAGGCACCATCCAACTGGGTCCCGTGGGTACACCAGATTCTGGAATTGCGGACGCGGACGGAGCATGACTCGCACTGTGAGTCTGCCGATAAGCGCTTGTCCAAGCTCGCGTGGCGCCGCGCCGACCAGGGTGGATACGACCTGATCGAGCAGAGGAATGGCAAAATAGCGGTCGTAACAATCGTGATGAATGACCTTCAAAAACTGGAGCTCCTGCTCCCACTCTCCCCATTTGCGCTGCATCGCCGCGTAAAAGTCATTGGCAAGCGAGTCCGGCTGGTCGCGAACGAACGAGGCTGCGTGAAATTCCTGAACGCTCTTGTGCAGGAATCGGTATTCATCGTGCCCGTCCGTCAAGAGCAGGCAGGTGATGCGTCGGATGTCGTCAACGACCCCGTCCGGCGGCTCCTCGAATTTGAGCCACTTGAGGGCACTCGCGGCGGCACCGTTCAAAGCGCTTTGTCGGAGGGCCGAAACGCCGTCTCGCCTCGTGATGAAGCACAAGCAGTTGAAGAAGGTGAGCAGTTGAGAGTCCGTCAGCTTCGAGCGCCGGCGCCGCCGGTACCCTGCCTTTGCCGAGTCGTGACGCTGCAACAGCAGCATGAACAGCGGCTCGTAAAACGCGACTCGGTTCTCGGGAATGCCTTGTCCGACACGAAAATGAACGACCAGGAGTGAAACCATGAGCGGCGTCGTCAGCAGCCGCCCGATTGATTCGTGGGCCTGGCTGACGCCCTGCATGATCTGCTCAGCCAGGGTCTCGTTGCTGGTAATTCGGGCGATGACCTTGGGATACTCGTTGGTTCCGAGAGGCGCGAGATCGAAGACGCGGAAGTGAGGCGAGCGCTCGATAGCGTTCTCGGGCCGACTAGTGACGATGATGCGCAAATTCGGCGTGCGAACGCTCAAATTCTCGAGCTCTTGCACGATGGTCGATGCTTGTTCGTCCGCCACTTCATCGAACCCGTCGAGCAGCAGCACAAGTCGTGACGCCTGTGCCAAGTACACGAAGATGTCGCTGTCTGCGCCTTCGAGCCCGAGATTTTTCATCTCGTCAATCACAGCGTCAGCGACCGATTGCATAGCTGTCAGTCGCCGCAATTCCACGAACACGGGTATGCGTTCGCCGTGCTCGAGTTCACGAGCGGCCAAGTAGCGCAGGAACGTCGACTTGCCCTGGCCTACGGTGCCGCGGACGACCAGATTGCCATCGTAGCTAAAGTCCTCTAGTCGGTGGACGACCTTCGGAGCCTCCGTGGTACTCTTGATCTTCGAAGGGTAATAGAACTTGACGAGATCGAGTTCTTTTTCGATCTGCCAGATGGTTTTGACTTTGCGGAGGCTCCTACTGCGCTCGTAGACTTTCTCTTGGACGGATTTGGCCTGCCACCGCTTGAGCGTGCTTTTGGCTTTAGCGTACCCGTCCTTGCCCGCGTCTTCCCCGATTGCTTCGAACAGTGCCCCTAGCGCAAGCTTGATTGCCTGCACCCCGGCGAACGTGATGATTTCCGGTCCCATCGCGAATCACTCCAGCCTGTTGGCGTATCACCTCTCGCTGCCGTTAGGTAGTGATGGTTGCCTGAGCGTGGAGTCGTCGGGTTGGTGCGCCCGAAAAAATGACTATCACGCTGGTGATGAATGCTCTTGCACTCGAGTTGATGTCGCCAGCTTTGCGCTCGCTATAGCGAACGTCTCAGCCTGCTCGAATCTCTGGCGGCATTCGCCACCTACGGAGCAAAGTGGCGCGAACGTTGTCCAATCAATCGCATCCACAGCGGGAAGCTCGGGTGTCTCCGTTGCTCCTGCAACAATCGTCATCACTCGCCGCCAACAAATTGCTTGTCTTCTTTCCGCTGATCGCCACAATGCTTCTCACCGCGGGGGCGGGATTCCCCTGCGTGCACAACGTCGAGGAGGGTATATGGCAATCAAGCGTTTGACTGCGCCGGAGATGATTCAACTTTCGACTCCGTGGGTGAATCCGAGTGACGCGGCGGGCCTTCACCGATCGCGCTGTTGCCGAAGCAGCGCCAACTCTGCTTCGAGTTCTGCGATGCGAGCTTCCGCGCGTTGTTGCTCCTGCTCCGCGCGCTGCTGTTCGCGCACGAGTTGAGCTTCGAGCTGCTCCAGGCGCCCTTGAAGATCTTCGGTGAGTGCATTCGCCCGTGAGACGAGCTCCGCCAACTCCGGCACTACTGCCGTGCCAAGGTAGAAGCGGAACCGCCCAGCTTCGATTGCCAGATCAAGCCCCAGCACCTCTGAGTGCCACCGCCCTGCTTGGGGCACGATAGCCGCGTACTTGCGCTCACTCGGCAACAGTCGATGCCCGTGCAGACGCAGATGCCTCCGATCGAAGACGAAGTATTCCGGGATCCCGAGCCGCGCGAAGCGTTCGACGTTTTCGCTCAAGTCTTTCGTCCGTGAGCCTGCCAACGTGACTTCCAGCGCGAAATCCGGACCGTTGCCCTCATGGGCCACGACCCAACTCATGCGCTCACCCGGCTCGACGTCGCAAACTGCAATCAGGTCGGGAGCGAACATACGCTCGCCGGGATAGTAAACGGCCACCTCACTTGAGAGGTAGACCTTGCGCCCCACGCGTCGGAAGAAAGCGTCCAGAGCCTCCAAGGCGCGTTGTTTCGGGATACGGTGCGGATCGCCCTCAGGCGGCCCAAGTTCTACTTCGGAGGGCAACTGAGCCATGACCGCCTGGCGCTCGGCCGCTGAGAGCTGTTCCCACACGCTGAGGCTCGGCGCGCGCGGATCATCCGGATCGACGGAGTAGAGTGGGGACGACGCCATCCCTGCAAGTATATATTGACCCGCGTGAAGAGCTAGCAGTCGCCAACGACTGGCGACGGCGTGCGAGCGATTCGCCGGCTATTGCTCTCCCCGCTCAAACCCGCGGCAAACTCCGGCGCTGATGCTCCTCCAAAAATCCGCACGCGCGCCCGGCGATCGCCGCACCCAACGCCGACCGCGGATCCACACTCAAATCCGCCATGGAGACCTTCTCCAACTCCGCGCGATACGCCTTCTCCGCGCGCAGCATCGCGACGTTGATTCCGCACGGCGCTTTGTGAAAGTGCGCTGCAATCGGCGACGGCCCGCGCTTTCGGATCTCCGAACATCGAAACGCGGGCTCTGGCCCTTCGACAGCGAGCACGATGTCGAGCAGGGTGATCTGTTTGGGTTCGCGGGCGAGGCGATAGCCGCCTTTGGGACCGGGAACCGAGAGCAATATTCCCGCGGTGGCCAGCGATTGTAGGTGTTTGAGCAAGTAGCTGCTCGAAACGCCGTGGTACTCCGCCAGCGAAGACGCGGGGAGTACGCCGTCTACCGGTAAGCCGGAGAGCAATAAGACGCTGTGAATGGCTTGTTCGACGCCCTCGCTGAGTTTCATTGCGCTGGCTGTTTCCGGGCTGGCGCATCATGGATGTGCGCTATCGATGATTCGAGGAGGGCGCGGGCGTGGGTGGTCATGTAGTCGATGTAGACGCGCGCGCGGCTGGGGAGGTGTTGGCGGCTGGGGTAGCAGAGGTAGTGGCCGCGGTCGTCGGGAGCGCACTGCGAAAGGCAGGTCGTTAGTTCTCCGCTTTGGAGTAGGTCCGACACTTGGTGGCTGGCAAGTTGTGCGATGCCGCGGCCGTCGAGTACGGCACGCAAGACGAGGTCGGCATCGTTGAAGCTGCTCTTGCCCTTGGGTGTGAATTGCTGCGCATGGCCATTCACTTTGAACTCCCAGTCCGCAATTCTTCCGGAGCTGAGGCGGTAGCTGATGCACTGGTGGTCGCTGAGTTCTTCAACCGCGCGTGGCAGGCCGTGTTTGGCGGCGTAGGTTGGCGAGGCGCAGAGTCGCAGCGCCATGGGGAACAGCTGTTTGGCGATGAGTTGAGCTTGTTCCGGGCGGCCGTCGCTGAACGCGATGTCGATGTTCCCCACGCTGAAATTGGCTGGGCTATCGTCGAGGGAGAGGTCGACGGTGATTTCTGGGTATTCGCTTTGGAAGCCGGCGAGCAGGGGCGCGACCACTTTGCGTCCGAAGCTGACCGTGGAGGTGACCCGCAGCTGGCCGCGTGGCGGGCCCTCGCGCAGCTCTCGTAGGCCCGTGACGGCCTGAACGATGCGTTCGACCCCAGGGCGGCAATTTTCGTAGAACAGCTGACCTTCGCGAGTGAGCGACGTGCTGCGTGTGGTTCGAAAGAAGAGGCGAGCGCCGAGTTGCTCTTCCAACCTTTGGACGCTGCGGCTGATTGCCGAGCGGCCGACGCCGAGGCGATCACCGGCCTTGGCGAAGCTGCCTTCACTCACCACCGCCATGAACGCGACTACACCGGAGTAGCTGGCCGCGAAGCTAGCGGCCAAGACGTCTGCGCTTTCAGGGGCAGCGCTGGGGAGGAGGGCGGCGTGGGACAAGGGAGGAATACCGATGGCTCCTCCTGGATGTATCATGGATATTATTTGTCCGCAATGCCGGTTCGGCCGGCTCCCAGCCCCTGTCAGCTAGCAATGAGCGGTGAGCCCGCTCTTCGAGGAATGCGCGCTGGTTTTTGCGACAATGGAGTTTTGGGGGATGACGCAGGTGGGTGAGCTGTCGCTGTCTTTCGCCCAATACCCGCTGGGCGGCGGCGCGGTGTCTTTGGGCGTCGGTTCGGCGGCTTTTTCCGGCGCCACGACCGCCTTCGGGGGTGGCGGCGCTTGGCTCGGGCGGGCAACGCCAACGCTTCGGGGCGCGGAGCCCGGGGTCGAGAACGGGGCGAGCGCAGCACTCAGTTCCGCGGCGGACGCGAAGCGCTTTCCGGGATCTGCGGCCAAGCAACGTTCGACAATGGCAGCCAGCGGCCGCTGGATCTCCGCTCGCATGGCGCACAGATCGGGCACGCGGCCCGATAGAATCGCGAGGTATGTTTCCGCCGCATAGGACCGCTCGAAGGGAGAGCGACCGCTGAGCAGCGTGAAGAGCGTCGCTCCGAGCGCCCAGATATCACTCTTCGTATCGGCGCGCCGTTCGGTCCGAAGCTGTTCGGGCGCGACGACGGGTGCCGAGCTGAGGTCGACTCTGGCGGTGCCTTCGCACGGATTCGCCGTCTCCTCCGCCTCGCCAAAATCGATCAGCTTCACCAATGGAGCGCCGTTCGGTGACATCGTGAGAAACAAGTTGGCTGGCCTGATGTCACCATGAATGATTCCGTGCCCATGGGTGCTCGCAACGCCGGCGCATGCTTGCCGAATATAAGTAACCGCGTCGGCGCATGCGAGCGGCCCTCGCTCATCGAGCAGCGCGGCTAGATCGCAGCCGACCAGGTGTTCCATGACCAAGAACGGCTCACCATCCGGCAATCGCCCGATGTCCAATACTCGCGCGACGTGCGCGTTCTGGACCCGGGCGGTGATTTGGCATTCACGCACGAAACGTTTGCTGACTTCCGGCGTACGCGGTCGGTCAGGGCGCAAGAACTTGAGGGCGACTCGCATTCCGAGGCGCACGTGGCGCGCCGAGACGACGATGCCGGCCCCGCCGCATCCAATCACTCTTTCCAGCGCGTAGTTGTCGTCGAGCAGCTGTTTGGCCCAGATCATGGTTCCTCCAGTTGGGAGTTTGGGGATCGAGAGCAGATGTTTTGAGCGCGAGTCGGCCCCTTCGGTTCGCTGCGATTGGCGGTGACCGCGCCAGCGCTCGTCACCCAGCTATACGTATGCAAACTACGGAGGTGACGAAGAAATTTGGCTGTTTTTCTAGGATGATATTGCGTTGCTGGCGACGCTTGAGTGACTTTGCTGTGCCGTGAACGGCCGTTGGATGGGTAGACGGCGAGGCGGAATCCGTCACTGTTTGCGTTCTGTTTCGTGGCTTGCGTGGAGTGCTGCTCTTGACGCTTCCGAAGCTCTCGACTTGAATCAGCCAGGCTCGAATAGCGAATGGATGCGGATCAGGTCATGCGTCGCTACGCGGGCGGCGAGGATGCCGCCTTCGAGGAGCTCTACACGGCGTTATCGCCTCGGCTCTTTTCGTTTTGCGTACGCCTCGCGGGCCGCAACGGGGACGCGGAGGATCTGTTTCAGGATGCGTTCCTCAAGCTCCATCGCTCGCGAGCCACGTACGTGACTGGCGCGAGCGTGCTGCATTGGGCGTTTGCGATCGTGCGCTCGACGCACCTCGATCGTTTGCGAAAACGCGCACGGCGTCCGGAGAAGCTCATCGCCTCGACCGACGATATCCTCGAGGCTATGCTCGAGACCAGAGGCTCACCGGAGTCGGAGCTGCACGCTGAGACTCTCGCTCGCATCGTCGAGCAGGAGCTGCAGCGGATGTCGGAGAGAAATCGGAGTGCGTACATCCTGCTCAAAATCGAAGGGCTCACCGCTGGCGAGGCCGCCGAGGTGCTCGGTACCACCGGGGACGCCGTGAAGCAGCGAGCCTTCCGTGCATATGAGGCGCTGCGCGAAGCGCTGTCGCGAGCTGGCTATCAGCAGGTGAGTCGTGGCTGACGCGCGTCCGCCCTTCGATCCGTTGATCACTCCGGCAGCTCCTCCTCGCGAGGTCGCGGAGCGCGTTCGCGCTGCGGTAGCCAAAACTCCAGCCTCTCGGTCGACCGTGCCTCGGCGAATCGCTTTGGCGCTGGTCGCCGCACCGTCAGCGATTCTGCTCGGCTTGCTCGGCAGCTGCCTGGTGTTTCGCGGTCGTCCGTTGTTTCGCGTCGATCTCTGGCTACTGCCTGAGGCTGCGTTCGCGGTTCGCTTGTTGGTTTTGGTGTTGCTCGCTACCATCGCGACGGGGCTAGCGCTCATGCCCGGGCGTCGAGGGCTGGGCGTGCGTGTCAGCTTGCTGTTGATCGCGTCGCTCGCGGTGGCCCCCCTGTACACGCTGCTGACGATGGTCGAGCCGATCGGCACCGCGGTGGGTGATGCCGCGGCGCGCGCACTTCACCCCCTCGGGTTACCATGTGCATTGGTCGCCTTCACGGTGGGCACGCTGGCGCTGAGCGCGTTCGGGCTCGCGCTTCGGCGCGCGGTGCCGAGCGCGCCCGTGAACCGCGCCGCGGCGCTGGGTGCGGCCGCGGGCGGTTGGGCGGGAGTCGCTCTGTTTTTGCAATGTCCGGCGAAGAACACGCTTCACCTGTTGGTCGGCCACTCATTGCCGGTGGCGGCTTTTGCACTGCTCGGCGCGATCGTGCTGCCGCGTTTGCTCAAGCCGTGAGCCGCGGCGCGGGGCGCTAGGTCAGGTTCGCTTGGTCGAGCCCGTAAGCTTTGTCTGCTGAGCCGGGGGGCGTTCGGAATGCGACGCTCACGCGGTTCCAGCCATTGATCGCCATCACCAGAAAGGTGAGATCAGCGAGTTCTTTTTCGGAGAACTGGCTGCGAGCCTCCGCAAACGCTTCATCCGACACGCCGTGCTCGGGGAGTTTGGTCAACACCTCGGTCCAGGCCAGTGCCGCGCGCTCACGAGCCGAAAAGAGCGATGACTCACGCCAGATCGACACATGGTGCAAACGCAGCTCGCGCTCGCCGTGGATCTTGGCCTCCTTCACGTGCATGTCCAAGCAGAACGCGCAACCGTTCAACTGCGACGCGCGAATGTCGACGAGGTCGTAGATCTGCTGGTCGATCCCGGCTTCACGGAGTGCAGTGCTGAACTCCAAGAATTTCTTGAATAGGTGAGGGGATTGTTGGGAATAGGCGATGCGTTGGGTCATGCCATTGCTATGGTCGAGCCGCTCACGGTCCGCTAGGCACGAGGCAGGACGCAGTGTGTTGCCTTTTCGGCACCAAAGCCGGGCGGCCGAATCCCGCGCATGGCCCAATTACTGGGGGATTTCACGCTCGAGCGCCCGATCGACTGCTTTAGCCAAATCTGCCGCGGTGAACGGCTTGGCGATGAACGGGAATGCCCCGCGCTCGATGCCTCGGCGCAGCGTTTCGTCGTCATTGTAGCCAGACATGACCAACACTTTGGCCCGGGGACAGATCCGCTTCACTTGCTCGATGACCGCCGCGCCGCCGCCGTCGGGCAGCACGACGTCAGTGACCACCAGGTCGATCCCGTTTTGTTGAAGGCGCGTGATTTCGAGCGCGGCACTCGGCGTTGCTGCTTCGAGCACGTGGTAGCCGATGCGTTCGAGCGCGGTGTAGACCAGGGCTCGGACGCGCACGTCGTCATCCACCACCAGGACTGTGCCGGACCGTGGTTTGGCGACGCCGCCGCGTGGCGGTTCGGGCGTCACTTCCAAGGTGGTGGTGGCGAGCCTGATCGTGAACGAGGCGCCCGCGTCCGGCAGATTGCGCACGTCAATCGAGCCGCCCATGCCCTCGACCAATTGTTTGACCGTGGCCAGCCCGAGCCCGGTGCCTTTTCCCGCCGGTTTGGTGGTGAAAAACGGCTCGAATATCTGTGCCGCCAGCTCCTCCGGGATCCCGGAACCCGTGTCACTGACTTCAATCAAGGCCTGCTCGGTCTGCGGGTCGAGCGCTAGCCGCAAGGTCATGCGACCTCCGTCCGGCATCGCGTCGCGCGCGTTGCCGGCCAGGTTGAGCAGCACCTGCAAGATTTGAGTGGGATCCGCGACCACGATGATCGGCGCTGACGAGAGCTGCTGATTCAAACCGATTTCACTCGGAATCATGCGGCGTATCGCCTGAATTGCGCCGCGGATCGTGGCGCTGAGATCGATCGGACGGGGTTGGCTGCTGTCACGTCGCGCAAACACCATGAGTTGGTGCGTCAGTTTGGCGGCGTAGGCCGACGCTTCGATGATGCGATCGCGATCTTCCGCCACGGAGTCGTCGAGCAATGACGCGCCGCCCATCACGGCCGTCAGCGCGTTGTTCATGTCGTGCGCAATGCCGCCAGCCATTTGACCCACGAGCTCCATCTTTTGCGCGTGGGTTAGCTGCGCGCGTGTGTTTTCGAGAGCCTTCAAAGTGGCTTCACGAGTGCGGCCATCGTCGACCAGGCGCTGCACGAGCGCTTCGCGCTGACGGAGTGCGCGGGTCAACGCGCCGACCAACATCCGCCCGGCGATTGCAGCTGGTAGGACGACCGCCGCCATCGAGCCCGCCGCGTTGATCCAGAGGGCGACCAGCTCTGGCGTCGTCGGGGTCCGCGAGCCGAGCGCGACGGCTAGGCCCGCCGACACGGTGACCGTGCACAGCACGACCAATTGCCGGCCGCCGAGCACGAGTGACGCAATGAACAACCCGCCCGCAACGAGCAAGGTGGCCGCCGGAGTCGGCCCATTGAGCCAGACCAGGGCAAGTCCGACTGCGACCAGCGCCCACGGATAGACCGCGGACAAGATCAAAAGCCGCGCGGGCAAGAATGTGGCCGCGAGCACGATTAGCGTCGCGATTGCTCCCACCGCTTCTGCGGGCCAATTGAATGGCCGGATGAGCAGGGCGGCGGAAACCATCGATACGATGCCGACGGCGCAGGCGGCGCGCATGATCCGTCGCAAAATCGTCTCGCGCAGCAGGTCGACCTGCGCTGCGGCGAACGCCCCGCTCCGCTCGCTATCAGGTGCGCCCGCGAGATCTCCCGGCAACCCGGAAAGTCGGGCACGTTCCGCCATCGGGCGATGATACCCGAGTAGGCGAGCGACACAATCGGTCAACTTTGACCAATATGATGTGGCCTTCGCGGTTATTTTCGAGAAAATAGGGCGCTGAGGGCTTGTCTAGGTTTCAAATTTCGAGTTTCTCTCGGGCGTCGGCACGCTGGCGCTTACCGCCGCTCGAGGAGAAATTGGCAATTGAAGTTGGAGCGACGCACGAGTTGGCGCAAGTGGCATCGGTTGAGTTGCGGTGTCTGTGACTAGTTTGACTTGCAATCAGGGACTTGCGCATTGGCAGCGCGAGCGCGACCACGGTGGGCGTTGTCGCGCGTCGATGACTCAATCATCCGCTCGGGTGAGCCCTGCGCGGGCTGAACGTGGCTGGTCCGAGCCGATGACGCATCTGTCAGGAGCCGAAAGCAGCGCTCGAAAAGGGTTCTGATTTGCTTTGCGCGCGCAGCGCTGGGATAGTTCGGAGCAACAATTCCCCCAATTGTGGAAGGTAGCTCCGATGAATCCCTACAATCCGTATGCGCAACCAATGGCTGGGGCGCAGGTTCGCCCCGACACCAGCGCGTTCTTTCGCAAGGTGTACGCCTACATGGCGGGTGGGTTGTTTGCCACCGGCGTGACTGCGACCGTGGTTGCTTCGAGCGACACACTGGTGACCGCGATCTGGGGCAACCGCATGGTGTTCTTCGGTCTGCTGATCGCCGAAGTGCTCATGGTCTTGGCGTTCTCCAAGGTGGTTGACTCGCTGAGCAGCGCGGCCGCTGCCGCGTTCTTCTTCGCCTACGCGGTGCTCAATGGCGTCACCATGTCGATCATCTTCATGGCCTACACGGCGTCTTCCATCGCCAGCACGTTCTTCGTCACCGCGGGCACGTTCGGCGCCCTCAGCGTTTACGGCTACGCGACGAAGCGTGATCTCACGGGCGTCGGCAACTTCGCCATGATGGGTTTGATCGGCCTGATCATCGCGTCGGTCGTGAACTTCTTCTTGCACAGCCCGATGATGTACTGGCTGACGACCTTCGTCGGCGTGATCGTGTTCACGGCCCTGACCGCCTACGACACGCAGAAGCTGAAGCAATTCGCGTACGCTAGCGGACAAGAGCAGAACAAGGTCGCCCTGCAAGGCGCGTTGATGTTGTACCTCGACTTCATCAACCTGTTCTTGTACCTGCTCCGCCTCTTCGGTCGTCGCCGCTGAAGGGGACCCGCAAGAGTTCCGGCGCCGTCGGCTGAGCTGCACTCCGCTCGCGACGGCACCGGAATGAACGGGCTTACTCAGCCGATCGGCGACGGCGACGGATTGCGGCCAAGCCCGCGATCACTAGGCCAAGGGCTGCGCCACCCGAGCGCTGATCACCGGCGTTACTCACGCTGCAGCCGCCACCGTCGTCCGACGAACCGCCGCTATTGCCAGCGCCTGCAGTCGGAGGCTTCGTGCCGCCTCCGCCGCTGGAGGTGTTGCTGGCCCCTGCCGTTCCCGTCGAGGGCGCGCCGGCGGTGCCCGTCGAGGGCGCGCCACCCGTGCTCGTGGGCGGTGCGCCGGCGGTGCCCGTCGAGGGAGCGCCAGCTGCGCCCGCGGTCCCGACGCTCGGGCTGCCGGCCGCGTTGCCCGTACCGCCCGTGTTGGTCGATGCGCCGGCCGCGCCGCCGCTGGCCTTGCCTCCGCTGCCTCCGCTTGCGCCCCCCATGCCGCTCGCTCCACCCATGCCGCCTCCACCCGTAGGGGTGTCAACATCGAGTTGGAAGAAGCGAACGACATCCGGCCAGAGGCCTCGCCCGGACAAATCATGTGGCGCGCCCTGGGCAACATTGGTCTCCATGACCAGCGTGCCCGAGGTGTCCTTGTACGAGATCCGAGCCCAGGTATCTTGCGAGCCCTTCCAGCTGCCGGACATCGAATTGGCGTCAGTCACGCCGAGTACGTTCGTCCATTGCGAAACTTCCGCTGGGAAGTTCTGTGAATAGGTGAGGGTGGTGTCCGCGGTGCCGTGCCAGAGCTGCACGTGCGGGCGCGCGCCGGTGAAGTTCGGCGAAGCTTTGCGCACGATGTCGCCCCATTCCGCAGCGCTCTTCGAGGGCGTGGTCCAGCCGTAGGCGTTGCCGCCCGTCCACGCGCCCGCGGGCACGCCCGCGAGCACCGAGCCGCCCGCGAACACTTCGGGATAAGCCGCGATCAGCGCTTGTGTCATGCACGCGCCGGACGAAGCGCCGGCGGCGAACACTCGCTTTGCGTCAGCGTGGTTGTTCGTGACCACGTAGGCGACCATCTTGGTGATGTTTTCGCGCTCACCGCTGCGTGCCGGCGTTGCGTCGAAGCAATTGCCGCCTGCGCCCGGTGCGATGATGATGAACCCGTACTTGTCGGCTTCACCCTGCAGCCAGGAGTGGGCATTGCTCGAGTTGCCGCCGCAGTAATGCAGGGCCACGACGATGCCTGGTGACGCATCGACGTTGGTCGGCACGTACAAGTCCATCGTCGTGTTGGCGCCGTATTTGACGCCGTTTTGCCAACTGGCGGCTGCGGCGGGCGTCGCCGCGGCCAAGACGGCGCCCACTGCACCGAGCTGAAAAAAAGCAGGAACACTGAAGCGGCGATGAATGATCATTGGCATCTATTCCCGCTCGGTCCGTATCAGATCGGCAGTAGCTCAGCAATCGCGAGTGGAAAGTCTTTTAACGAAATGACAACGAGCGATCGCTGGCGCAGAGCCCATTGCGATGCTCAATGGAATCTTTTCGTCGTGCGCGATTGGCGGCAGTGGCACCCACGCGCGGTGCGGAGAACGCGTGGGCTGAGGACTACAGACCGAGACGAAGTTGCTCGGGAACGTTCGGCGCAACGGGCGCGGGCGCGCTCGCGGCCGGTACGGCGTTGTTGTTCGCGCCGCCGTTCGCCGCGTTGGCAGCTGAGAGCACTGACTCCTCATCGCCGCGCTTGAGCTGTTGAATCTCACCATCACGCCGACGTTTGTGGACGAACAACGGAGGCGGCGTGGGTTCTTTCTTGGCCGCGGCTTCGCTCAAAAGGCCGCCCGCTTTGCGCCCGCGCGGCTTCCGCTCAGGCTTCTCGGCATCAGCGATGAGGCGCTGTTCCATGCGGAGCGCGCGCTCGGCGGCCTTCTGTTCCTCGCGGGCGCGGCGCTTTTCAGCCATGCGCTCGATGCGTTCGAGGGCGAGCTGGTTCTTGCGAGCCTTCTCCTCGAGGCGCTGGGCCTTTTCGTCTTGCTTCGACTTTTTGGCCAAGAACTTTTCGTTCTTGGCTTGCCACTCTGCAACGGCGCGTTCGACGCGCTCGCGGGCAATCTCTTGCGCAATCAGAATGAGGTCGTCGGAAAACGAATCGATAATGCTTCGGATATCACGCTTGGCCGAGGCCATGCTTGCCCTCTCTCACGGGAATGCGACACGCGTCAAGCCGAGTTGTGCCGCGCTTTCGCGAATGGTTGGCGCCCGACGCCGCCGGCGAAAACTCGAGAAACCTCGAGGCAACGCTTTCGGCTCGAATGCTCTTGTTTGGCTCGTGCTAAGTTAGCACACTCTTCACGATGCCGGTTGATCTCGAGGTAGGGACCGAGCGCGTTCGCAGCGCGAGAGAGCGCGTCGGCACAATCCTCAAGAAAAAGTGGCATCTCGATCAGCTCTTGGGTGTAGGGGGGATGGCGGCGGTGTACGCCGCAACTCATCGCAATAAGAAGCGTGTTGCGATCAAAATGCTGCACGCTGAATTGTCGCAAGACGAAGCGATTCGGAAGCGCTTCCTTCGAGAAGGATACATAGCGAATTCCGTCGCGCAACGCGGCGCAGTCGCGGTCGACTACGACGACGTCACAGAAGATGGCCTCGCATTCCTAGTCATGGAATTGCTGGATGGCGAGACCATTGAGCATCGCTGGCGCAGAAAAGATCGCTCCTTGTCGCCGCTCGAGGCGCTCTCGCTGGTCGATCAGCTGCTCGAGACCCTCGCGGCGGCACACGGACAGGGCATCGTTCACCGCGATCTGAAGCCGGAGAACATGTTTTTGACCCGGGACGGGACGGTCAAGGTACTCGATTTCGGCATTGCCCGCGTGCGTGAACTCAGTACACCTCAAACGACCCTTGCGGGTAGCGCTATCGGGACGCCTGCTTTCATGGCTCCGGAGCAGGCACGAGGCCGCTGGCAGGACGTCGATGGTCGCACGGATTTGTGGGCAGTCGGCGCCACGATTTACACGCTAATCACCGGAAAATTCGTGCATGCCGGTGAGAACGCGCAAGAAACACTGGCACTCGCCGCGACGCGCCCCGCGCGATCCATCGCTGAACGCCGCCCGGATCTTCATCCGAGTCTGGTCGCTTTCATCGACAAAGCACTCTCCTACGATATGGCCGGGCGTTTTCCCGACGCGACGACGATGCAACACGCGTTGCGTCTTACCTATGCCCAGATGGAAGGAAACCAAACCAACCAGGAATTGCGGCCTGCCATTCCAGATCTGCAATCCATGCCGGGTACGCGCGCCATAACCGTGCGGAATATCAGACCCCCACACCGATTCACGATCTCCGGGCCGACCGCCCAGCAGCGTTCGAATACAAACGTGGCAGTCGTGCAGAGTGAGTTGCTGACCCGCCTGAAACCCGCGCTCGCGTGGTTCGGGGCCAATCGCCGCCGTCCGTTGTTGCTCGCGACCGCGATCGCCGCCGTAGGGCTGGTGGGTATTCTCTGGCTGCGTTCGCGAGCGGACGAGACCTTGCCCGTGATCCCCGCGGCCCACACATCCACCGCCCCGATCCACACCGCTTCACTCGTCCCCGTCGCGTCCCCGCAACCGCTTCCCGAACCCAAGGCGATTCGCGTCGACGACCTGCCGCAAGAGCCCAAACCCAGCAACCGAAGGCGCTAGCCGTGAGCGGGCATCGAGGCTGGGCCACTGCCCGCCTTGCGTCTCGAGAACCCCGGACTCTGTGTACGAAGTAACGATCTTCACGCGCAAGGGCGTTCGGGGGCGCGTCGGTACCCCCCGCATTGGCGGAAAGAAGGGATACTTTGTGCACGAAGTATCGATCGTCCGGTGCTTACTTGCCCATGATGCCGGAGGCGGCTCGCTTGTCTATTTCGCCGAAGGCTTCGATGACCTTGCTGATCATCTCGAAGTTGCGCGAGCTGTTCACGAGCGTGGTCATGCCCGTGACCGCGTTGGCGTTCGACTGTTCCAGCGATGCGGTTTCGAGCCGAGCATCGGACCAGACCGGCGCTCCCGCCGCCGGCTGCGCGCGAAACAGAACCTGCCCATCCCTCTCGAGCCCGCCCAGGTTCTTGAACGTCACGAGCGCCAGCTTGGGTCCGGGGATGCCATCACCGGTGGTGAGCTGCCCTTCGCTGTCGATGCTGGCGGTGGTGCGCACGGTTTCGCCGCTCAAGCCGACGTAGCGCGAGTCGGGATCGATTTTGAGCGGACGGCGATTGGCGCCCAGGACGGGAAAGCCGTCTGGCGTGGTCAACGTGCCGTTCACGGCCATGCGAAAGCTACCGGCGCGCGTGTAGCGCTCGCCCTGCGGTGTCTGCACGACGAAGAAGCTCTTGTCGTCCGAGATGGCAACGTCCAACGGGCGACCGGTCTGCACCATCTGCCCCGCGCGGAAATCGGGCACCGTGGTGCGCGAGACCGCATAGCGCATCGAGCGCGTCGCGTTGTTGCGGTCGATCGACTGCACGAGTGTCTGACGGAACACCGCGTCTTCGGCGCGATAGCCGGGTGTAGCCGCGTTCGCGATATTCTGCGCAGCGCTATCGAGCCCCGCGATTTGTCCAACCGCGCCAGAAGCTGCTGACCAGATACCCGTACTCATTCCGGCGCTACCTAGAGCAAGCGCCGCGCCATCTTCGACATGAGCGTGAACACGCTCGATCTTTCAGAAGGGGGCGATCGCGATCCTGCATCGCACCTCGAAGGGACACGCCGTTCCCGCACTTCGACGCCGAAGGCTGAGACGGCCGTGCCGCGCCGCGTGACCATCAAAAAAATCCCGAACGACCAGCAACGGCTTGACTCGGCCGGTGTCGGACTTTTGACGCTTTGTTTCAGGATGCCCACCTTTCGCGCAAAAAGGTGGTGCTTGCGGGCGGCCCCGCTTTCGCAAAGACTAGTGAACATGCGCGCTCCGGGTGCGGGACCACTCACGGTGAATCCCGCCGACATCAAAGTTCAAGCCAAGCATTTGGGAGAGCTGGACAAAATCCATGATCTCCTGCGCGCGCTGAACGACCCGTATGCGGCCAAGAACATCGGCGCTTTGGTGGGCAAGATCCAGATTTTGGCGGCGCGTTGCGTGCACCGTGCGCAGTCGCGCTCGAGCAGAATCGAGATCAACTCGCTCGATCACGCGATCAATTTGATCGGCAACCGCGGGCTCGAATCCGAGCTGCTGGATTTGCTCGAAGATCTGACGATGTTGAAGTCGAAGCTCGACGAGGCTTGAGTCGCGCGCGGGCTCGACGCCCGTTGGCCCGGAACTTGCGCTTAGGGGCCACGTGGCCTCCGCGATCTCGAATATCAGCCTCGGCTTGCCGCCCGTGCAAGACAGCGCTGAGCCGCGCCCGCAGGCCGCGCCCGCGTTCGACGCGCTGCTGACCGCGCGCACGAAATCAGCCGCGCAAACGCCAGCTCTGGTGCCGCCCGTGCGCACGCGCCTGGACGGAACACAGGCCTCGGATGCGCTGCGCACGGCTTGGACGCGCGTCACTGGGCAGCCGCCGAGCGAGCACACCGTCGCGATTCTGACGGCGCAATGGGCGCACGAGACCGGCAACGGCGCGTCGATGTACAACTACAATTTCGGCGGCATCAAGGGCTCGAGCCCGAGTGGACTGTCCGTTTCGCAACGCACGAAAGAGGGTTTCGGCGCGACAGAACACACTATCACCGATCGCTTCCGCGCCTACCGAACGGCGGAAGAAGGCGCGACGGATTACGTGCAGTTGCTCACGAAGCGCTTTCCGGAAGCCGTGCAAGCGGCTCAAAACGGCGATCCGGCGGGCTTCGTCGCGGGCCTCAAGCAGCGCGGCTATTTCACCGGTGACGCCGCCGCGTACACGCGCTCGGTCAGCTCGCTCAGCGCGCAAGCGATGAACCACGGCTACGGCGCTGTCGGCTCGCATTTGGGCGAATTGGGTGCGCCAGCAGAGCTGAATTTGCACGCGACTCCGCTCGCGACCCAGCGTTACGAAGACTACGTGGCAGGGCCGCAGCTGAACACGCCGCTGATCGACGCGCTGCGAATTGGCGATGAAATCAGCCGCGCTGCGTTGCGCATCGTCGGCCAAAGCACGGACCGCAAAGACTCATGACTCGGAACGCGAGCCACGCAGCCGCTACCGCGAACGGTGCCCCGCACGCGCCGCGCGCGGAAACCAACGGCAACTACAACTACCTGGACGTGCGCTACAGCGAGCGCGAGCGCCCGTACACCGAGTACCCGGGACTACTCACGGAGTACCTGACCCGCCAATATTTGGTCGGCTATCGCGGCTCGAAATTGCTCGATCTGGGCTGCGGGCGCGGTGAATTCCTGCACGGGTTTGCGCGTCAAGGCTTTGACGCGATTGGCGTCGATCGCTCACGGCCGAGCGCACCAAAGTTCAGTGAACCGGTGATCGAGGCCGATTATGAACGCGGTGGACTACCGTTCGCGGACGGCGAGTTCTCGGTGATGTTCTCGAAGTCGGTGTTCGAGCACATCGTGGACATCAGCTCGCTCTTGCGTGAATGCCATCGCGTGCTCGCGCCTTCGGGCCGCATGATCGCGCTCGTGCCAGATTGGACCGCACAGTGGCGTCATTTTTATGACGATTGGACTCACGTGCGACCGTTCACGCTCAATGGCCTGCGCGAATGCGTGGCGTGTCACGGCTTTCAAATTCGTGAAGCGTTGCGTTTTCGCCAATTGCCGGTGCTTTGGCAACATCCGTATCTAAGACCCCTGGCGGATGCCGCAGCTTTGCTGCCCACGCCCTTCAAGAAATCGAAATTTGTCCGTTTTTCTAAAGAATGGATGCTGCTCGTGGTCGCCGATAAAGCGGCCTGAATTGGAACAGGGCTTGCAACAGCCCGTTTTGAACGGAGAACAAGATGGTGCAAGTCAAGATCGGCGACAGACTCGTGGGTGACGGAGCTCCGACGTACATCGTTGGGGAAATCGGCATCAACCACAACGGCGACCTCGGGATCGCGCGTCGCCTGATCGACGTTGCCAGCGTGGCCGAGGCTGACGCGGTGAAGTTCCAGAAGCGCTCCGTCGAGGTCGTGTACACGCCCGAAGAACTGGCGAAACCGCGCGAGAATCCGTTCGGCCCGACCAATGGTGATTTGAAACGCGGTCTCGAGTTCGGTCGCGATGCGTATCAACACATCGACCGCTACTGCCGCGAGAAGAAGATCGCCTGGTTCGCGTCCTGCTGGGATGAAGCTTCGGTTGACTTCATGGAGCAGTTCAATCCACCGGCGTACAAAATCGCTTCGGCGAGCCTGACCGACGACCACTTGCTGCGTCATCACCGCGCGATGAAGCGCCCGATGATCGTCTCCGTCGGCATGAGCACGCTCGCGCAGGTGGACCACGCGGTCGAGGTGCTCGGTACTCGAGACCTGATTCTGCTCCACACCACTAGCGCGTACCCGGCAAAGATTGCGGATCTGAACCTGCGCATGATCCCGGTGCTGCGTGAACGCTTCGGCGTGCCCGTCGGCTACTCGGGCCATGAAGTGGGCCTCGCGACGACGTATGCGGCGGTCGCGCTGGGCGCGGCCATGGTCGAGCGGCACATCACGCTCGATCGCGCGATGTGGGGTTCGGACCAGGCCGCGAGCGTCGAGCCGCAAGGCTTGATGAAGCTCGTGCGTGACACGCGCACCATCGAATCTAGCCTGGGCGACGGCGTGAAAAAGGTCACGGACGACGAAATCCCGATCATGAAGAAGCTCCGCCGCGTCGGCTGAGCGTCGAGGACTCGAACAGGAGGATGACTGGCATGGCTGATCACCGCATCGGCGTGATGCAAGGACGCCTCTCGCCGCGTCCGGAAAACCGGCTTCAGGCTTTCCCGCATCAGACTTGGCCGGACGAATTCGCGCAGGCCAAGCGTCTCGGCTTTTCGTACCTCGAGTGGATTTACGAAGCCGAACGCGCCGAGGAAAATCCGATCGCGAGCAGCGCGGGTCGCGCCGCGATTCGCGCTTGCGCGGCCGAGAGCGGCTTGCCCGTGGCCAGCGTTTGCGCCGACTATTTCATGATTCATCGCTTGGCCGGCGGCACCGCGAGCGACCGGCGTGAGCACGCCGCGGCGCTTGCGGAGCTCGTGCGCTGGACCCGTGAGCTCGGTGCGACGCGCATTCTGCTGCCGCTCTTGGAGACCTCCGCGCTCGAGACCCGTGAGCAAGTGCGTGAAGCGACCGAGAGCATTCAAAGCGTCTGCCCTGCACTCGAAGCTTATGACGTGACTCTGGGTTTGGAGATGGAGATCCCCGGCGAGGCCTATGCGGCCGTGATTCGCGGCATTGGGCATTCGCACGTGCGCGCGTACTACGATACCGGCAACTCCACCGCGCAGGGGCTCAACATCGCGACCGATGTGTTGCCGCTCTTGCCGTTGCTCGAAGCCGTGCATCTCAAGGATCGCGTGGTGGGTGGCACGAGCCAGCCCTTTGGGCGCGGCGCCGCGAATTTCAAAGGGTTCTTCGGGGTGCTGGCCCAAGCCGGATATCAGGGCGACTTTTTGACTCAGCATTACTTCGACGCCGAGCCTGAAGCTTCCGCGGCGCATTCCCTCGGCTATGTGCGAGGCCAGCTGCGAGCGCGAGAGGCGGCGTAGGTGCAGCTCTCGGAAGCCACGAGCCTCACGCAAGGCAACCCCGGTGAATCGCGCCAAGCGATCCGGCGTTGCTTGTTCGTGGGGCTGGGAGGCATTGGCCAGCGCCACTTGCGCAATCTGCGCACACTCTTGGGGGATTCGGTGGAGGTGTCGGCGTACCGCGTGCGCGGTGAGCGCCAAACCCTCGATGATCAGCTACAGGTCGTGCCGGGCGTCGATCTCGAGCAGAAGTACGGTGTCTCCGTGTGCTCGGACTTGCAGCAAGCGCTCGCTGCTGGCCCGGATGTGGTGTTCATCACCAACCCGAGCAGTCTGCACGTCCCTGTCGCCCTGCAAGCGGCGCGTCAGGGATGTCACCTCTTCATCGAGAAGCCACTGTCGCACTCGCTCGAGCAAGTGAACGAGCTCGTCGCGCTGTGCGAGCAGCGAAAGCTCGTGACCTGCGTTGCGTATCAACTCCGATATCATCCGGGGTTCCTGCGCATGCGCGCGCTGCTCGGCGCGAACGCACTGGGCAAGTTGCTCTCCGTGCGCGCCGAAGTCGGCGAGTACCTACCGGGGTTTCACCCGTATGAAGACTATCGCCGCATGTACGCCTCGAAGAGCGCGCTCGGCGGCGGGGTGACACTCTCGCAGATCCACGAGATTGACTATTTGTGCGCGCTATTCGGCGCGCCGCGTCGCGTCTTCTCGATGGGCGGACACGTGTCGTCACTCGAAATCGACGTGGATGACGTGGCGGTCTCGCTGCTCGAGTTTCCGCGCGGCGACGGCGGCCGGTTGTTCGTCGAACTCCACCAAGATTTCGTACAGCGCCCGGCGCAGCGCAGCGTTACCGTGCTTGGCGAACGCGGAAAGCTGGTTTGGAGCCTGAGCGGGCGCTGGTTCGAACACTGCGACGTATCCGGCAACGTGCTGGAGCGCCAGAGCTACGCCGAGCTTCCGCGCAATCAGGCGTTCTTGGACGAGCTCGCGAACTTCTTCGGTTGCGTAATTCGTGGCGAGCAGTGCACGCCCTCCGTTCGTGAAGGCGCGCTCAGTTTGGAAGTGGCGGTTGCTCTGTTGGCCTCGCAAGCCGAGGGTACTCAAAAGAAGCTCGAGGAACGCGCGCCATGAAGAAGGCTGAAGTGCTTGCGCTGATCCCCGCACGCGGCGGCTCGAAGTCCGTGCCGCGCAAGAACCTGTTGTCCGTTGCCGGCAAGCCGCTGATTGCCTATTCGATTCGGCACGCGCTCGACTGTTCGCTCGTGACGCGCACCATCGTTTCGACGGACGACGATGAAATTGCCGATGTTTCACGGCGATTCGGGGCAGAGGTGCCGTTTCGGCGGCCTGCGGAAGCCGCGACCGACACTGCCACCGATTTGCAGGTGTTCCGGCACGCGCTGCTGTTTCTACAGGAGCGGGGTTACACGCCCGAGCTGGTCGTTCATTTGCGCCCGACTGGACCCGTGCGCCACGTGCAGCTGATCGAACGCGCGATCAACCTCATGCTGCGTCACCCCGAGGCGGACAGCTTGCGCGCGGTGGGCCTCGCAGAACAGACGCCGTACAAGATGTGGCGCATCGAAGGCTCGTATTTGCGTCAAGCGTTGCCGCTCGAAGGCTATCCAGAGTCGCACTCGATGCCGCGGCAAAAGTTGCCCGCGGTCTACCACCAGAACGGCTACGTCGACATCGTGCGCCCGCGCACCGTCATCGAGATGGATTCGATGGTCGGGCAGACCGTGTTGCCGTTCGTGGTCGAGGGTAAGATCCACGAACTCGACTATCCGGATCAGATCCCGGCGTTGGCAGCCGCCGTGGAACGCTTCGAACGCGGAGAACCGGACCCGGAACCAGAAAAACACAGGCATTCGGCATGAGCACGTCGCAAGCAAACCTTCCCGCGCGGACCAAACTCGCTGCCTTCGACCTATCGGGGCGCGTGATTCTAATTACCGGCGGCTCGGGCCTGCTCGGGGTAGAGCACGCCAAGGCGATCGCCGACGCGGGGGGGACGCCCGTGATCGCCGACGTTCGCAGCGGCGCCGCCGAGGATTGCGCTTCGACCATTCAGCGCGAGTATGGAGTGCCCGCCAGCGCCGTCGAGCTCGATGTCACCTCGAGTGCGTCGTGCCAAGCCGCGCTAGCGACGGTGCTCGAACAGCACCGTCGCCTCGATGGCTTGGTGAACAACGCGGCGCACAATCCGAAGGTCGAGGGGAAGGGGCTCGCGGCTTCGCGCTTCGAAAACTTCGCGCTCGAGGATTGGTCGCGTGATTTGGCGGTCGGGCTCACCGGCGCGTTTTTGGTCAGTCAGGTATTCGGCGCGCACATGGCCGCACACGGCGGCGGAGTGATCGTCAATATTGCCTCTGATTTGGGCGTGATCGCGCCCGATCAGCGGATTTACCGCCGCCCGGGCCTGGCTGAATCGGAACAACCGGTTAAACCCGTGACGTATTCGGTCGTTAAAGGAGGGTTAGTGATGCTGACCAAGTACCTTGCGACCTATTGGGCGGAGCAGCGCGTGCGCGTGAATGCTCTCGTTCCAGGCGGCGTGTACGCGGGTCAGCCCGACGACTTCGTGGCGCGGCTCACCAACCTCATCCCCATGGGTCGCATGGCGAACCGGGACGAGTACCGCGCGGCGTTGGTTTTCCTGTGTTCGGACGCATCGTCATACATGACAGGTTCGAATCTGGTCGTGGATGGAGGCCGAACATGCTGGTAAATCCGATCGAACTCTTGGCGCTCGACATCGATGGCGTGGTCACGGACGGAAAAGTCAGCGTGGGCGCGCACGGCGAGGAGACCAAGGGCATCGCCTTCCGTGATTTGGATGCGCTGACCAAAGCGCGCCGTGAGGGCCTCAAGTTCGCGCTCGTGACCGGTGAAACCGGCGCCCTGCAAGCGGCGATCGCCGACCGGCTCAATGCCGATCTGGTGCTGTCCGGCGCCAAGGACAAGGCGCTCGCTCTGCGCACGCTGTCGGAGGAAATGGGCGTTCCGCTTTCGTCGATTTGCTTCGTTGGTGATGCGGACCGCGACGCGCTGGCGTTTGCCAGTGTGGGCCTCGCGCTGTGCCCGGCGGATGCTTCGCCTGCTGCGCGCGCGAAGGCGCACCGCGTGCTCGAAGCGCGCGGCGGCGAGGGCGCCGTGGCGGAAGCCGTCGAGCTCGTGTTGAATGCGCGTGCCGTTCAGAGCCGCATGCCGGAACACGAGCGCGCGTTGAAGCGCATCGTCGAAGACAGCATCCGCGCGCACGAAAAGCTGCTCTCCGAGTCGCTTGCCGGTCTCGCCGAAATCGCGGAGCTCCTCGCGACCGCGCTGCGCACCGGGCACAAGATCTTGTTCTGCGGCAATGGCGGCAGTGCCGCCGACGCCCAGCACGTCGCCGCCGAACTCGTGGGTCGCTTCGCGATCGAACGCGATCCGTACCCCGCGCTCGCGCTTACCACGGATACTTCGATCCTCACCGCCGTCGGTAACGATTGGGACTTCAAAGACGTCTTCGCGCGTCAGGTCCGCGCGCACGCGCGCCCGGGTGACGTCGTGGTCGGCATCAGCACCAGCGGTCGCTCCCCGAACGTCGTGCGCGCGCTCGAGGCCGCGCGCGAAAAGGGCGCGATCGGCGTCGCGTTCACCGGTCGCAACGGCGGCCCCATCGCCAAAGCCGCCAAATTCGCCTTCAAAGCTCCCGAAGCCGCGACCCCGCGCGTGCAAGAGCTGCACATCTTGGCCTGGCACGGCATCTGCGAAATCGTAGAAGCGGCGTTGCACGCCGAGCGCGCGCCCGGCTTGGCTGAGACCGGCAGCTGAGCTCACGAGGCCGCGTACGACGGCTTCTTGAAACGCGCGGCTCGGGTCTGCGTGGCAAGGCATGCACACGTCGGCGTCGCGTTGCGCACTCGCCCCCACGGTCGTGAGTGCTTGAACTCGCGCGCTTCAATCAGTCCCGTTCGGAGACATTTCGCGGATGCGTCACTCGATTGTGTGGTGGTCCGTATGGCCTTGTCTTACCAAACTCAGAGTGCCGCGATCAGCGCATTTGCCCGCATGTTAAAGTGGGAGTTTCGATGCCTGAGCCCGTTCCGCGAAGCACTGGTCGTCGCAGAGTCGGGCGCTATCTGATCTGCGGGGAGCTCGCATCGGGCGGGATGGCGACGGTGCACCTCGGTCGCTTGCTCGGACCGGCGGGGTTTTCGAAGATCGTCGCGATCAAGCGTTTGCATCCGCAATTTGCGACCGATCCCGAGTTCTTGTCGATGTTGATCGATGAGGCGCGTCTGGCGTCGTCGATCAATCACCCGAACGTGGTCAGCTCGCTCGACGTCGTGGTCGAGGCCGACGAACTCCTGTTGGTCATGGAGTACGTGCAAGGCGAATCGCTGGCGCAGCTCGCGCGCCTTTCTCGCAAATCGATCGCTTCACCGCCACTCGGCATCATTCAGCGCATCTTGGCTGATGCGCTGGACGGATTGCACGCGGCTCACACTGCCAGCGTCGGCGGACGACCCTTGAACATCGTGCATCGCGATGTTTCTCCGCAGAACATCATGGTAGGCGCAAACGGCGTGGCGCGCGTGCTCGATTTCGGAATCGCCAAGGCCGAATCGCAAAGCCAGATCACCCGACCGGGGCACGTGAAGGGCAAATTTTCATATCTCTCGCCGGAGCAGATGCGCGGGCTTCCGGTCGACGCGCGCACGGACGTGTTTGCGGCGGGAGTGGTGCTTTGGGAGAGCCTGACCGGGCAGCGACTGTTCTGGACGCCGGGCCTGGAAAAGACGGTGGAGCGCGTGCTCAGCGCACCGATCCCGGCTCCGAGCAGCAAGAATCCCTCGGTCCCCGCGGGGCTCGATCGCGTCGTCTTGAAGGCGCTCGAGCGCAAGAGCGCGTTGCGCTATCAGTCGGCAGCCGAGTTCGCAGAAGCTTTGCGTGCCGTGCCGGGTGAAGCTTCACGCGGGGAGGTCGCGGCTTGGGTGACCAGCACCGCCGCCGAAGTGTTGACGTCCCGCTCGTCAGCGCTGCGTGAGCTGGAAATGACGGACGAGCCAGCCGCACGCTTCCAACCCCCTGCGGAGCCAACGGCCGCGTGGGACGACGAGACCCAGGTCGAACGAGCCGAACCTTCACCGGCGCAGCTTTGGGATACGAAGAGTGCGTCGCTGACTTCGGGCGGCACCACGCGCTCGCTCAATCCGCAGCTGAGCGTGTCGCCTCGATCACGCCGGCTCGTGCCCGTGGCCTCCGCTCTGCTCGTGCTCTCGTTGGCGGTCATCGGCTTCGTTTCCGTGCGTCGTCACTTTTCCACGAGTGCTGCCGCGAGCCCCCACGCTGCATCGAGCGCGATTGAGCGCAAGCCGGTCGCCGCGATGCCCGCGCCATCAGGCGCGTACGCGGAGCGTTCGACCGTATTGGAGAGCGCGCATGCGGAGGCGGCCGCGTCGGTGCCGGTCGTCCAACTCGATCAGCTGCCCGCGACGCCGCCCCTGGCCAAACCGCGTCCATCTGTGCCTGGCGTTGCCACAGTTGCGGTGAAAGCGGCTCACCATGAAGCCGCGCCTGCGTCGTCGGTCAAATGCGACACTCCCTATCGAGTCGATGCTTCGGGCGTGCGCCGGGTGCGGTACGAATGCTTATGAGCAAGGGGCGTTTGCTCTTTTGCGTGCTCGGGCTGGTCGTGGGCCTGAGTGACCGGGCATTCGCGCAAAGCCACGCGGCGAACGCCAGCCCGGCGGTTCGGGAGTGCGCTCAGGCTTACGAGAATTCGCAAGTGCAGCGTAGCGCCGGGGCGATTTCGGGCGCGCGCTCGGATTTCGAGCGCTGTCGACGAGCGGACTGTCCTGAATTCATCCGCAGCGACTGCTCGCGCTGGGCCAGGGAGTTGGAAGCCGAGCAGCCTACGGTCATCTTCTCCGCACGGCGCGGGTCGCGCACGTTGACTCGGGTGCGTGTTTCGATCGGAAGCCGAGTCCTGACGGAGCAGTTGAACGATCAAGCCATCGAGCTCGACCCCGGCGAATACGACTTCCGCTTCGAAGCCGCCGAGGGCGGTGTCGCGATCTCGCACGCGCTGATTCAGGCCGGCAATAAGGACCGCCTGGTGCAGGTCGAATTCAGCGCCTCGATGCCGGAGCCCACCGCGGCATCACGGCCGCGCGCTGCGACCGAATCGAGCGTGCCCGGGCAGGCGCAAGAGTCACGCTCGCCCCCGCAGTCCAAAGCGGAAGCCGAACCAGGGCCGCCAGTCGCTCCTTGGGTATTGCTCGCGGTGGGTGCGGCCAGCGTCGGCGCGGGCGCAGCGCTTTCAATCGCAGGGCACGGCGAAGAGTTGCGGCTTCGTGAGACTTGCTCACCCGATTGCACCGATGCACAGGTCGCGCCAGTGCACACCAAGTACTTGCTGAGCGACATTTCATTTGGAGTGGGGCTGGTTTCGCTCTCTGCGGCGGCGTACCTCTTCCTGAGTCGCTCGGATCCGCTTCCGAAAGCGCAGGGGACTGTGCCGGTCACGGTGGTCGCGGGCGCGAACGGGATCCAAGCCGCTTATGGTGCTCGGTTTTGAAAGCGCGCGCCCTGGTCCTCGCGCTCTTGGCGCTGCCGCTGGGCTGCTCCCTCCGCTCGCTCGCATACTTGCAAGAAGGCGAAGAGCCCGCGACCGGCGGCGGCCCCGCACGTGCTGGAGCGGGTGGTTTGCCGGGATCTGCCGGGGCATCGCCCATGCTGACCATGGCTGGGTCAGCACCGGTGAGCGGTGTCGGCGGAACATCGTCGACAGTGAGCAGTGCGGGGAGCGCGGGCACCGCTGGTGACGTAGTGGTTGCAGCGCATTGCGACGACCAGGCCATCGGTGACGATGAAACGGACATCGATTGCGGCGGCCGTGCCTGCGCGGCGTGCGCTACGGGCAGACACTGCTTGATGGGCACCGACTGCGAGAGCGGTATTTGCACTAATCAGGCGTGCCAACCGCCTTCGTGCACGGATCTGGCGCGCAACGGCGATGAAACCGACCTCAATTGCGGCGGCAGCTGCCCCCCTTGTGCGACTGGCTCCGCTTGTCGACTCGGTGCGGACTGCAGAACCGGTTCATGCGTGAATTCGGCATGCGCGGTGCCTGATTGTGAGGATCCGAGCAGCGATCCGGGGTGTCCCGTGCTGGTCGACAACTCTGCTTACACGTTCCGGCCCACGAATGCCCCGGACAAATGCGTCGACGTCGTGGCCCTCGGCGTGGACAACGGCGTCGAAGTCCAGCAGTACACGTGCTCCGGTGCGGCCAACCAGACATTCCGCGCGCTCTTGGCCGCAGGCGGCTACTTTTCACTGAGCAACGCCTTGAGTGGCAAGTGCCTGCAGGTCAAAGCAAAGAGCCTGCAGAGTGGCGCATTGATCGAGCAGGCAGCGTGCAGCGGTGAAAGCCAGCAGCTATTTCTACCGACCCGAAGCGGCGCCGGGATGAAGCTGGTCATTCAATCGAGTGAACTGGCCTTGGACGTGGCCGGCACCGCCAGCTCGAGCAATGGACAACGGCTCGTGCAGAGCGTGGATGACGGCAGCTTGGATATGCGATGGTCAGCCACGAAGGCGACCGGCAGCGGCTTCGTGACACTGAACGCGCTCGGACAGGCTGGCGCGCTGCTGCGCCACGTCGCGAAGGTCGTCAACGCAGAGGCTTCAGTCGGTTTGGACGCGCAATGGAAGGTCGAGCCGGGGCTCGCTAGTTCTGCTTGCGTCTCGTTTCAATCGACGGATCAGCCGGGAGCCTACTTGCGGCACTCGAACGCGCTGCTCTGGACCGATATCTCCGACGGCTCCGCAAACTTCGACAAGGACGCGACCTTCTGTTTGCGGGCAGCGCTTTCGGGGACGGATCCTGCGGGTCACGCGCTCGAATCGTTCAACTATCCCGGCAACTACGTGAGTGGCAGTAGCGACGGTCGAGTTCGACTGCTGACGTTTGCCGACACGGCCCAGTTTCGGCAGCTGGCGACATGGGTCGTGACGCAAGCCAAGTGAGCTTGATTACTCGGCGGCGATGGCAGCGATGAGTTCTTTGACAGCCGGGTCTTCTGGCGCGATGGCGGCGGCATAGCGAGCTTCCACCGCGGCGTCGTTTTTACGGTTGTCGGCGAGGAGCAGCCAGGCGAGCGTGACGTGGAATTGAACGCCGAGTGCATTGTCGTAGCCGCGTAAACGTTCGAAGACGTGGATGGCGAAGCCGTAGTTTTGGCGGGCAGCCGAGGCGCGGGCGAGTCCGGTTGCGACTTCGAGATCGTCGGGGGTGAGGTTGACCGCGATGCGCCAGCTGTTCCACGCGTCGGCCGGCGAGAGGTGCTCGGCTGCGACGGCCATGACCGTGTGCGCCGAGCCGTCGAGCGGATCGCGGTGAAGCGCGTCGATGGCGAGGCGCAATGCATCGTGGACTTCACCCGTCGCGAGCGCGACGCGCGCGAGGCCGCACAATGCGCGTCCGTCACTGTCGCTCAAAGCGTTGGCCTCGAAGTAGCAGCGCACCGCTCCATCGCCGTCGTTGGCGGCGAACGCGGTTTCGGCTTCACCCAGAATGGCTTCTAGTTGAACCTCGGGGCGGAGGCTTTGGCGAGCACGTGTGAAGTCGGCGCGCGCGGCCCGGAATTGGTTGCGCTGAGCTTGCTGAAAACCTTCGACCAAGGCGTCGATCGCTGGATCGGCGGAGCGCAGAGCGACGAGTGCCACGAAGTTTGCCGCGGGGGCAGCCACCTCTTCGAGCTCGAAGCCCGAGCGCAGGAGCAGGCGCGTGAGGGAGGTTTGGGAAAATGCGCCGCGCGCAGGGGGCAAGAGGCGTTGCGAGGCATGAGCCTTGGGCTCCGCGACGAACAACTGAGAGCCCGCGGGCAAGCATGCGCGCAGCCCGCGCAGCGTGGTTTCAGGACGTGCGACGTGACCGAGGACATCGACCACGAACGCGGCGTCTGCTCGGTCGACGGGTGAGCCATGGCACAGATCGGCCTGCAAGAACGCCACGCCCGCCACGTACTCGCGGGCAAATTCGAGCGCGCGCGTGTCGCTGTCGAGTGCGGTCACGTGCGGCGCATAGTCGCACAAAACGCGTGTGCCGAGGCCCGAGCCCGAGCCAGCATCGAGCACGTGTTTGCCGCGGATCATGGGCGCGAGGGATTCGTACAAGGGCAGCGTGCTCGGCGCGACGCTGCGCAGCCCTGGGTACGCGCGCTCACGGCCTCGGACGACGGGCACGCGCTTGCCGGACGGGAAACGGGCGACTACTTCGGCTTCGCGCCGGCCGAACTCGTAGCTCGGATCGTGGGCGTTTTTGCCTTTTGCGGGTTCGCTGGGAGCGCTGGCGGCGGTCATCGCGTGCCTTGTGCCGCGTGGGCTTCTTGAATGGCCTTGGGCACTGCGATCGTCCACGCCTCTCGCAGCGGGGTGAGCACGCGCGTGATTTCGTCGATCGCTTTGGTGTCAGCTTTGCGACTCGCCGTTTGCAGCCGATCGATGCAGAAGCCGTACAGCGCGTCGAGCTGGCCGCACAGCTCGGGAGCGACGTCGTGGTCGAGCGCAATCGTCAGCTCGGAGAGGATCGCGTGCGACTTCGACAAGAGCTCCCTCGCGCGCGCCTGTTGCTTGTTCTCGAAGCACAGCTTGGCGCCGTTCAAGAAGCGGAACAGGCCGTCATAAAGGGCGAGCAACAATTCCCCGGGCGTCGAGGTAGCATTGCGAATTTGGGTGTAACGTGCGGCGGCGACGGACTCGAGCATCGGAGGGGATCCTTGGATCAGCCGGAGGAGCTATAGAGCTTGGTTAGATAGCCCATATCGGAGTTGTTCGAAGTGACGGAGGTGTCCATCGCCGCGAATTGTTTTTGCAGCAGAGTTTGGTAGCGATCGAGCCGATCTTGCTCGCGGTTCACGCTGTCGGCCATCGTCTTGACGCGACTTTGCAGGTCGGTCTGGTGCTGCGTGAGCAAGCCCGTGCCGGTCTGATTGTAGGCTTTGATAGCGCTACTGAGCGTGCTCATCACGCCGGTGCTGCCACCGCCGTCGCCCGCGAACAGTGCGGTGACGGCGCTCGCGTCCGCAGTGACGGCGGCGTTGAGTTTGGTCGTGTCGAGCGAGAGGGTGCCGTCGCGTTGCAGGCTCAGACCAACCGAGCCGAGCGTGTTGTACTTGCCGCTGCCGCTGATGGTCTGCAGCGCCGTGCTCAGGCGATTGGTGATTCCGCGCAGGGTCGAGTCGCTGGCGAGTTCGGAGTTGGCTGCCTTGGTCGAGCCCTTACCGGCGGCCGTGTTGATCTTGGACAGCACCGAGTTGTACGCGGTGACGACCGATTGGATCTTGCTGGCCAGGCCCTTCGAGTCCGAGGCGACTGCGACGTCGACCGGAGCCGTGGTCGTCGCCGTCAGCGCCAACGTGACGCCTTGAATCGCGCCGACCACTTGGTTCGTGGAGCGCTGCACGTCGAAGCCGTCGATGTTGACGATCGAGTTTTGAGCTTTTTGAACGGTGTTCGTGGCGACGTTCAGGCCCAGGTCGAGGCCTGATTGGCTGAAGGTCAGTGCGTTGTCCTTGCCGGTGTCGAGGCCGCTGATCTGCAAGCGATAGGCCGAGCCGTCGTAGAACACGGAGGCGGCGACGCGCGCGCCGGAGCTGTTGATCTTGCTCGCGATTTGGTCGAGCGTGTCGCTGCCCGCGATGTTGATCGACGCGGCGGTGCCCGTGCCCACTTGAATGCTCAGCGTGCCGCTCTGTCCGACGGCGGTGTTGGCCGCGGCATACGTGTTCGAGTAGGTGCGCTGCGCTTTTGCGAGCTGCGTCACGTTCATCGAGTACGCACCTGGCTTCGCATTGCCCGTGGTGCTGATGGCGACCGCGGATGAACTGGACGTGCCCGCGAAGCTGCCGACGCCGTTGGCGGTGGTCAGCGCGTCGACCGCGCTTTGCAAGCTCCCCAGCGCGGAGCTGATGTCCGAGAGCGTGGAGATGGCCGAGTTGGTCGAGGTCTGCTTGGCCTTGAGCGCGTTCAGGCGCCCGGAGTCAGCATTCACCAACCCGCTAATGAGGCTCGAGGTATCAATCCCCGATCCGACTCCGCTGAGGCTGCTATCTGCCATGATTCCTACCAGTACTGAACGGTCGGAATTGGCGATTCCTCAGCGATTTTCGTAGATTTTTTGAGGCGCCACAAAGCAGGACAGGCCGCCGACTCCGAGGAGTCAGCGGCCCGAACCTGCCTCTTAGCGTGACGGGTCTTAGCGACCGATCAGGCTGAGGGCCAACTGCGGGATCTGGTTGGCTTGGGCGAGAACCGCCGTGCCAGCCTGAGTTAGCACCTGGTTACGCGACAAGTTCGCGGTTTCAGACGCCACGTCCACGTCACGGATGCGCGAATTGGCGGCCGTGATGTTGAGTTGCATCGTTTGGATGTTGCTGGTCGCAAAGTCCATACGATTCATGGCCGTACCGAAGTTCGAGCGGGCGGTCGAGACGTTCTGGATCGCCGTGTCGATGGTGGCTAGGGCGTCGAGCGCGCCGGTCGCGGTGCTGAGGTCCGTGGTGTTCGCGGTGATGGCGGTCAGTTTGACGCCGCCGAAGGTCACGGCGATCTGGTCGGAAGCGGTGTTGTTCAGACCGACCTGGAACGTGGTGGTCGCCGGGGTGGCGTTGATCAACTGCTTGCCGTTGAACTTGGCCGAGCCCTGGATACGAGTCACTTCATTCTGGAGCGACTTGAATTCAGTTGCGATGTAGCCACGGTCCGTAGTGCCCAAATCACCGTTGGCAGACTGCATGGCCAGCTCGCGCATACGACCCATGATGTCATGGACGTCGCCGAGCGCGCCTTCAGCCGTTTGCGCCATCGATTGAGCATCCGAAGCGTTCCGTTGTGCAACGGTGTACGAACGGATCTGGGACTTCATGCTCTCGCTGATCGCGAGACCGGCCGCGTCGTCTGCCGCGCTGTTGACGCGGTAGCCGCTCGACAACCGTTGGAAGCTGCCGGCGAGGAGCTTCTGGTTACCGCTGAGGTTCTTCTGGGCCGAGAGTGCTGCGTAGTTCGTCTGGATATTGATAGCCATGAGAGTGCTCCTTCTTGGAGGTCACGAGACCAGGGGTGCTGGCTCGTCGGGGCGTCATTGCCCTTCACCCGCAAGGAACGGAGTCACGTCCTCAGGCTTGAGGAAAAAGTTACAGTCACCCTCCGGCACTCGAGGCGGAGTTTGGACGCAACTTACCTACATAATCGCCGGCGCTGGCTTCATACCGTCGCGCCTGGCGTGATTGTCCCCTGATTGGCCGAACCCCCGAACCAGCACCTCTCAGCCCTGGAGGAGCTTGAGCGCCAGTTGCGGCAGCTGATTGGCTTGGGCCAAGACCGAGACGCCGGCCTGGGCGAGCACTTGGTTCTTGCTCAAATCGGCCGTTTCCGACGCCACGTCGACGTCGCGGATGCGCGAGTTTGCCGAGGTGATGTTCAGGCGCATGGTCTGAATCGACGCGGTGGTGATGTCGAGACGATTCAAGGTGGCACCATACTTGGCGCGGTTGGTCGAGATCTGCTCGATGGCGGTGTCGATCGTCGACAGCGCGGCCAGGGCGTTGCCGGCGGTGGCGCCCGCCAGGTTGCTGCCGGGAGCGAGCAGCGCGGTCAGAGTCAACCCGCCGAAGGTGAGGGTGATTTGGTCGGAGGCCGTGTTGTCCAAACCGATTTGGAAGGTGATGTTCGACGTTGCGGTCGCAACCAGCGGCTGCCCGTTGAACTTCGACGAACCCTCGATGCGGGTCATCTCCGCCTTCAGGGATTGGAACTCGGTGTCGATGTAGCCGCGGTCGATCTGAGTCATGTCGCCGTTGGCGGATTGCATGGCCAGCTCGCGCATGCGGCCTAGGATATCGTGCATGTCGCCGAGCGAGGCTTCCGCGGTCTGCGTCATCGAGATCGCGTCGCTCGCGTTGCGCTCTGCCACCGTGTACGAGCGGATCTGCGACTTCATGTGCTCGCTGATGGCGAGGCCGGCCGCGTCATCGGCCGCGGTGTTGATGCGGAAGCCGCTGGAAAGGCGCTGGAAGCTCTTGTGCACGGCATTCTGGCTCGAGTTGAGCTTCAGCTGCGCGTCGAGCGCCTGGATGTTGGACTTCATATTAATCATGACGGGTTCCTTCTTCGGTTGCGTGTTGTTTCGTGGATCACGACTCGGTCATGTCCTTGATTTGTCGGCGATTGGCCGCGGTGTTTGACGAAACTCCGCAGCCAGTCTCGATAGCTCGCGTTCGAGCTCTGCTGCGCCTTGCTCGATGACGCTCGCCAGTGACAGCTCGAGCGAAACCGCGCGGCGCGCGCTACCTTGGTCGTCCTTCGGGTCTTCGAGCGCGCCGTGCGCTTGGACCACGCGATCGATTTCGGCGTGCATCCATGCGTCAACGAATGGCATGCGCCGCACGGCCTGCTTCAGCGAAAGCTCGGCCATCTCGAGCTTTCGGAACCCCTTGCTGATCGCGTTTGGCTGATTGCGGTCGAGGGCTGAAAGGTTTGCTTCGCCCAAACGCCTCAAGCGGCGCGCCGCGTGGCGCACTGCGCGCGCGAGCGCGGCCTGGTCGTCGCACCAGCGCGCCAGTCGATCGCCGCCGAGCGGGGGTTGCGCGCGCTCGGCGTCGCGGTTCAGAGAAGCCGCGTCGATGTTGCGCTCGGCGAGCGTCGTCAGCAGGTCCGAGAGTCGACACTCTTCGAACCCGGCGATGCGCGCGCCGCCCTCGGTTGCGTTGATCAGTCGAATTTCGGGGCGACTCTTGGCGAGGGTGATCGCGGCGCTCTCGAGCCACGCGCGCACGGCGGAAAACCCGATCGTGCTCGTCGCCGTGCCAGCTCCGCCCCAGGCCGTGACCGGGAGCAACGGCTCGCGGTCGGTCATTTTGTTCTCGCCTTGGTTGTGCGTCGCCTTGAGCGTGTCGCACCAATCGTGCTCGAGGCTCTGCCCGTCCGCGCCGACGCGAACGCGCGAGTTCTCGTACGCGGTCCCGGCCGCGTACGCCTTGCCGTCGGTGTATGCGAGATCTTGTCCGACGAACACGATCGGCGAGCAACCAAGGCGCAAGGCCAAGGCGAACGCCAACGTAGAAACGCTGCCGGAAACCGAAAGACCCGGAAAGCCGAGCAGCGTCGTGAGCGGCAGGTCCTGTTGTGGAATACCCTCGAAGATGGGCAGCAGCGGGCCTCGGCCTTTGCGCAGGTTTTGCGGATGCGCGGTGAGGCTGATCGCTCGCGCGACGCGATCGATGTACGACACACCCTCGAATAGGTGCGACACATCGAGCGACTCCATGCACGCTAGGACTTGCGGTTCGACCCCGTAGCTATCGAGGGCTCGGGCGCTGGAGTTGAGGGCGAACACGATGCCCTTCTTCGCGGCGTCGGCCAGCAAGCGTCCGTTCTTGCCGAGTGACGGGCCGGCACCGACGATAAACGCCGGTACACCTTGATACTGGCCAGCGAGGGCCAAGAAAGTGGGGTGATCGCGGAGCAGTTCGAGGTTCGCGAACACGTCCTGAATCCAAACTCGGGCGCGTAGTCGGTGTGTCGCGTCGTTGACGCCGCTGCGCTGAACCAACTCGCCCACCGTCGCGCGGACGCTCTGCGCTTGCTCGGGAAAGAGCTCGCTGTACCCGGGGGTATTGACGACTGTGACACTTTGCTTGCCATTGGAGAGCCTCGGCCAAATTTGTGTGAGCTCGTAGAGCGAGCAGACGATCGGGACGTCGCTGAGATCGCTCGGCCCATTTTCGAAGTAGCAACGGAGCAGGCCTGGATCCGGCTCGAATACGACCAACGGCGCGGAGCTGAACGCGCGCAGGCCGCGCACCGTGTGCCCCATGCCGATGCCGAAGATCACGAACAAGACGGGGCTGCCAGCACGCTGCGTGACGTCCAGGAGCGATTCGGGATCGAAGTCCGCACCGAGGGCATGCGAACCGTGCAGAAGCACCGGAGTTCCGTCGTCGAGTTCGACGACGCGCGCTACCGTGGTCGACTTCTCGACGAGTTCCCGATCGTCCGCGCTGAGTCGCGCGCGCGCCAGGTTGTCGCCGAAGAAGCTTTCTCTGAGCTGTGCGGAGTCGAACATCGAGGGCCCGCGCGGTTTCGCGCGAGGAGCCTCATTCCACGATTCGTGCCAGCCTATTTCCTTGCAAATTCTCCGAGCAGATTGCGGTTTTTGGCGCGAGCGTGGGCAAAGGCTCGGCTGAGCGCTCGGCGCTCGTTCGGCTCAGTGCGTGAAGCGTCGAGGCTTTGACGACGCACGCTGCCACTTCGTTGACGAACGCGTTTAGCGCCCGGACAACGAAGGCAATGCAGACGCGACGACCGTCGACGTAGGCACGCTAGCGGAGGCAGGTTCAGGCGAGGGAGCGCTAGCGGTCTCGCTGCTCGGCGCCGCCATTGGCGGCAAGGAGAAGCTGCTCTCCAGCGCTTCGCGATTCGCTTGCTCGACCGCGTCTTTCACTTCACCGCGCAAGATGGTGAGCGAGCTCGGCGCCACGATACCAATCTTCACGCCGCTGCGCGAAATGTCGGTAATCACAATCTCGATGTCATTGCCGAGAACGATACGCTGACCCTTGCGGCGAGTGACGATGAGCATGGCTACCTGATCGTCTGCATGTCGCGTGCCAGTGTCAATTGCCGGCGCGGCTGCGCTCAGAACTGCTTGAACGCGGCCAGATCGAGGATGCTCTTACCGACGGTCACCGACTGTTGGAGCGCGTTGTTCAGCTGCACCAGCGTCGAATAGGCCTTGGCCGGGTCGACCGAGCCGATGTCGGACATGCTCTTCGAGTTCTGCAGGTCGATCGCGCTCTGGACCGAATCACTCGCGTCGAGCTTGTTGATCGTCAGCCCGATCGTGGCTTGTGCGTTGGTGATTTGGCTGCGCGAGCGGTCGAGTCCGTCGAGCGAAGCGCTGATGGCCGTGCTGTCGTTGCTGTTCAATGCGTTGTATAGCGCGTCGAGATCGCCGAACACGTCACGGCCGCCGGCGCTAGTGAAGGCCTTCGCGCCGCTGGCGTTGACCGCGCTCGGTGTCGAGTTCCCGATGTCGACGATGTGCGCGTCGTCGTTTCCGTTGAACGTGCCCGTCGCGGAAAAAGGCTGAGTCTCGGTGGCGCTGCCGGCGAACAAGTAGCCTGAAGTGCCTCGGGTGTTGGCGATGCCGACCAGCTGATCGCGGATGTCCTTGACCTGCTGCGCGAGGGTTGCTCGTTCGCTGGCGCCGAGGGAGCCGTTGCCGCCCTGCATGGCCAGTTCTTTCGCGCTGGCCATCAAGTCCGAGGCTTGCTGCAACGAGGACTCGGCCAGTTCGGCGTCGCCGCGTACCGAGCTGATGGTGTTGCGGCGAGCTGCGACTTGGCTTTGCGAAGCCGACAAGCGCGCGAGCTGTGCCGCGGCGATCGGATCGTCCGAGGGTAAGTTCACGCGCACGCCGGTCTGCGCTTCTTGTGCGGCTTTGGCCTGGCGCGAGCTGAGCTGCGCGAGGTTCTGAGCCACGCCGTCGTAGCGCATCTGCTCGGTGACTCTCATCGGCCCACCGTGTTGAGCAAGGTTTGCATCAGCTGGTCGGCGACACCAATCATCTTGCTGGCCGCCTGATAGGCGTTCTGGAACTTGGTGAGGTTCACCATCTCTTCATCCAGGGAAACGCCGCTTTGTGACTGATGCATGCTCTGAACTTGGGTGAGAATTGCGTTTTGGGTTTCGACGTCGCGCTGGCTGCTGGCGCGCGTACTGCCGATGCTGCCGATGATGTCGCCGTACGCTTGCGCTGCGGTTTTGGTGTTGCCGAACGCGACCTGCGTGTCGAAGATCTTGCTCAGCGCGACCGCGTTGTCGGAGCCGCCGGGCAGGGAAAGTACACTGCCAGCAGCGGCGATGCGGTCGGGATGATCGAACACGTCGACCGAGACGCGAACATCGCGAGCCGCGTTGGTCGAGCTCGCGCCAATGTCGAACAGATTGCGCCCAGTGCCACCGTCAGCGCCAGTGCCGAGGGCGTGCTGCGTGTTGATTGCGCTGGCCACGTCGAACACGAGCGTGTTCAACTTTTGTGAGACGTCGAACAAGTCTTTGTCGCGCGCCTCTTTGATGCCAGCGAGCTTACCGCCGGTCAAAAACTGGGTGATTTCACTGCCGCCGCCGCCCGGTTGATCGACGAGCAGCTTCAGCGAGCCGTCCGCGTTCATGTCCAGCGAAAGCGAGCGGGCGTGCTGGCCGTCGACGATCGTGGCACCGGCGACCTGAACGACGGTATTTCCCGAGCCGTCGGTGAACGTGTGGGTGTTGATCAACCCCGACATGTTCAAAATCTTCTGCGTCCGCTGATCCTTCAGATCGGAGGCGTCATCGCCCTGCATCGTGGCTTGGGCGATTTGCATGTCCAGCTTGGCGATCTCTTGCGCGCGCTGGTTGACCTGGTCGATCGTGTCCTGAGCCTGATTCTTCAGGTCGATCTGCATCTGGCTGAGCGTGTTACCCGTTTGATTCGCGCGATCGGCGAACGCGCCCGCAGCGGCCAAGACGTTGGCGCGCGTGGTCGTGTCGTTCGGGTTGGTGGCGAGCGCGGAGAAGGACGCGAAGACGTCGTTCAACGCCGAGCCGAGACCGGTGCCAGCACCATCGTTGAACATCGCTTCGATCGAGGCCAGCGTTTGATCGCGAGTGGTCGCCGCCGATGCGGTGCCCGTCGCTTGATTCTCGCGCCGCTCGATGTAGTCGTTGGTCACGCGATCGAGCCCGGCAGCGCGCACGCCACCACCGCTCTGCGTGCCGAGATTTTGGGTCTCCAACACCGCGACACGACGGACGTAGCCCGGCGTGCTGGCGTTGGCGATGTTTTGACCCGTGACGTTGAGGCCGTAGCTCTGCGCAGTCAGTGCGTCGCGGGCGACGTTCAAGAGGTTGTTGAGGCCGGCCATCGCTTCAGCCCTTCCAATTGACGCGAATGCCGTCTTGGATGGTGCTCGGCCGCTGCGAGCCGAATTGCTGCACGGGCGGCGTCAAGCCGGCTTCCGTGAGGACCGTACGTACGGCGTCACGCGCGTGCATCGCCAAAAGGCGATTCTTGAAGGCGAGGCGACGAATGCGCTCTAGGCTACCGCGGTGCTCGGCCCGCGGAGGTTCAGTGGCCGCGAGCGCTTCCAAGCGCTCACACAAGGCTAACTTCTGCTCTGTAATGGTGTCGAGAGCTGCGCGGTCGAGTTTGGTCAACACCACGCACTCCGCCTCGTGCAGCGCTTCCAGCGCTGACAACGTTTCGGTTAGCTCTTGATGTGCAACTGCCTTCACCGACAAAGTTCTCCAAGGTTTTCACGTTAGAGGGCGGCTCGGGCGGTCATCCGCCGCTACGCGGCGGTTGACTTCACCCGAGCGTACCCAACAATCGCTCTGCAATCTTCTTCGAATCGATGTGGAATGAGCCCTGGCTGATCCGATTCTTCACGTCTTCCACCTTGGCGTGATCGATGGGCTGGCCGCTATTCGCTGCCAAGTCTCTGGCCTGCGACGAGATCGACACCTCGACGGCCGGACTGCTCGGGCCGCCGCTGGCGCTTGGCGTAACAGCGCCCGCCTGCTCCGCGGGTCTGGCTGCGCCAACTTTAGAAACTCCGCCTCGTTGGTACGCATCGAGAACGGGGTTGCCAGTGATACCTTTCATGAACTCCTCCGAACAGAACCGCCGCTGGAGCGGAGCTCCAACAAACGATTCTTGAATGGAGGAACGGTAATCATGGGCAAGGCTTTAGAAGAAATTATGGGGGCTAGAGGCCGCAATAAAAGTTGTATTATTTCAATGGTTTGAGAGTTGGGATCAAGCTCGGCGCCGCGCCCGGCGCTGCTGGAGCAGGTTTTGCGACCGGGTGAGCGGCCATCATGCTGCGGGCCACCACGTCGGCGAGGCCGAGCCCGCCAGCCTTGGAAATCGATTCCGAGAGCGTGTCGACGATCATCGAGCCGTAGGTGCTCTGCCCAGCAGTAGGTTTCGTGTTGCCACCGGCGGCTGTCGTCTTCTCGAGCGACTTGAGCATTTGGCGAACGAAGATCGCTTCGAAGTCCTTGGCCGCTTTGACAACGTTGGGGTCCGGCGCGTCCGCCTTGGTGGGGCCGCTTGCCGCTTGAGTCCCAGAAGTCGTGACTGAGCCGATCGCGCCGATAGGGATCATTGGATCACGATCTCTGCACGAAGCGCGCCAGCGCCCTTCAATGCTTGCAAGATGCTCGCGAGTTCACGCGGCGTGACACCCAGGGTGGACAGCGATTGCGCGACGTCTGCGAGCGTCGCAGCTCCCTTGACGTACGTTAGCGCAGGGCCTTGCTCGTTGGTTTGCACGTCGCTCTGCTGGACCTCTGCGGTCCGGCCATTGCCGAATGCGTTGGGCTGAACGACTTGCCGATTTTCTTGGATGGCAATGGTGATGCCACCCTGTGCGATGGCCACGGGTGACAGGTGTACGTCCCCGCCCGCGACGATCGTCCCTGTGCGCTCGTTGATGACGACGCGCGCCGAAGCCACGGGGTCGACGTCGACGTCGCCCAACTTGGACAATAGCTCTACCGGTTTGTCCTTGAGATCACCGGTGGCTTTGACCTCGATCGAGCCTGCGTCCAGGGCCTTGGCGGTGTCCTTGCCCAGCGCTTTGTCGAGGGCTTCGACGACGCGTTGCGCCGTGCCGAAGTCAGGGTTACGTAAGGCCAAGGTGATCGTGTCCTTGGTCACGAAGTTCATCTTGATCTCACGCTCGACGAGCGCACCCGTGGGGACGCGTGCGGTCGTGGTCACGTTCTCTTGTACGGAGCTGCCCGAAAGACCATTGGCATTGAAGCCGCCGACCACGAGCGAGCCTTGACCGACCGCGTACGTCTTGCGATCCGCGCCGCGCAGCGGCGTTTGCACGAGCACACCACCGCGGAGCGACTTCGCGTTGCCCATCGAGGAGACGGTAATGTCGAGCCGCGACCCTTGGCGGACGAAAGGCGGGATCGTCGCGGTCACGATGACGGCCGCCACGTTGCGCAGACGAGCCTGCTTTGAATCCACTTGAATGCCTAGGCGGCGCATCAACGCGCGCAGGGACTGCTGCGCATAGGGCGCGGTGATGTCATCACCCGTGCCGTTCAGGCCGGTGACGACGCCGTAGCCGACCAATTGGTTGTCACGTGCACCTACCACGTCGGTCAAATCACGCAGTTTGTCCGCGTGTGCTGGGCGGCCCAACGCGAGGAGCGCGAGTCCGCATAGGCCTGCGCAGAGCCAGCGCCACGCGCTGCTTCGCAAGACATCGGTGAGGGGGAATGCCTTCATCAGAATGGATTCACGAAGTCGAGAATCTTGGTCAGCCAGCCACGTTCGACCTGGTCGTTGATGTCGCCGCGGCCGGTAAATTCGACGCGGGCGTCGGCGATCAAAGACGAGTCGACCGAATTGTCGGGCGCGATGTCGGAAGTGCGGATCAAGCCCGACACGTACATGTGTTGTTCTTCGTGATTGATCATCACGACCTTGGTGCCTTCGACGAAGAGATCTCCGTTCGGCATCTCTTGCTTCACGCGCACGCCGATGAGGCCTGTCAGCTTGCCGGTACGTTCGGTCTTGCCGGAGCCTTCGAAGTCGAAGCTGGAGGCCATCTTGACGAGCTCCGAGGGATCCATGTTCGGATACGCCTTCTTGAGCGCTGGCATCAGCCCGAGCAGCGAGTCGATGCCCGCCGTGCGGTTGGTGTCCTTCTTGAGGTTCGTGGTCGCGCCGCCCTGGGCTTGCGCGTTTTCGTTGATCCTCACCATCACGACGTCGCCGATGCGCAGGGCGCGCGTGTCTTCCAGGTAGCCCGGTTGGGCTTCGCTATAGATCGAGCCTTGCGAGGGGCGATTGTCGGCGCGCAGGGCTGCGTATTCGCCGGGCGAGTATTTGCGATCACGCGCGGTGAAGGGCTGAATGTGATTCGGGCCACACGCGGGCAGCGTGCCGGCCAAGCCGAGGAACAGCGCGGCGTATTGCGCCATCCGAATCATTGCACCACCTCCGCGCTATCTGCGGTCATCAAGCGAGCCCGCAGCACGCGCTGTGTGCTGGAGACGCGGAACAAGCCGACCGCACCGAGTTCGGTATCTGACAGTGCGGTCGCCAAGGCGGTGACACGGGCGGGGCCGTGCACGATTACCAGCTGGATTCGTGAGCCTTTGTTGGCGGCCGGCCGCGTCGCCTCTTCACTGACGACGACCACGACCGTGACCGGGACGCGCAGGACCGTGGCGCCGTCTTGCTGCATGTCGACGCTCGCGGTCAGCGTGAGTTCACCGGTGCGCTTCGGAAATTTCGGGAAGTGCGCGGCGCCGATCGTGACGCTGGGCGAGGTGACGAGCGGACGGCTCAGCTTGGCAGCCTTGAACGTGAGTCCGGGCGGTAGCGCGGCCATCAGCCGGGGCGTGACGGCTTCACGCAGTTCGTCGGTGGACCAGCGTTTGGCCGCGCTTTTGACGCGCAACGCGCTGGGCATGCGCAAGCTCTTGGCGTCGTCGCCCGCGGCGCGCAGCTGCTCTTCGACCTCGGTACGGGACAGCAAGCGCGAGCTGCCCGGGGGCGGCGCGGGGCCCAAATCCAGGCTGGCGAGCTCGCCTTCGTCGTAGCCGTCACTCACGTCTTTCAGGACGATGCGCGAGCTGTCGATGGTGCGCTCGCTTTCGGCGTATGCGGGAAGACAGAACGCGCTGGCGAGTAGAAACGCGACCAGTGGGACCTTTGCCATGGATCAGCCTCGCATCTGCGTTGCCGCGCGCAGCATGTCGTCGGCGGTGGAGATGACCTTGGAGTTGATTTCGTACGAACGTTGGGCGCTGATCATGCCCACCATTTCCTCGACGATATCCACGTTGGATTGTTCGAGGGAGCCTTGCATCAGCGTGCCGCGACCGTCCGTGCCGGGCTCACCGGTCTGCGCTTCACCGCTGGCCAAGGTGGGCATGAACAGGTTGTGCCCAATGGCGCGCAGGCCATTGTCGTTGATGAAGCTGCTGACCGTGAGCTGGCCGATTTCCGTGGGATTCGTTTCTCCCGGCATTTGCACGGTGATCTGACCGTTGGCGGCGATCGAGATTTGCGTCGCGCCTTCTGGAATCGTGATCGCCGGATCGAGCGGCAGACCGTCGTGGTTGACGATTCGCCCCGTCCCGTCGACCTTGAGTTCACCGTTACGGGTGTAGGCGAGCGTGCCGTCGTTCTGCAAGACGGCCAAGAAACCGTTGCCCTCGATGGCGACGTCCAGCTGATTGTTGGTTTGGCTGAGCGTGCCCTCGGCGAATTGGCGCGAGGTGCCGACGACGCGCACGCCCGTGCCGATCTGCAGCCCGGTCGGGTTCATCGTGTTCTGCCCGGTGGGAGCACCGGCCGCGCGCACGGTTTGATACAGCAGGTCCTCGAAGTCGACGCGTTGCTTCTTGTAGCCAACGGTGTTGCTGTTCGCCATGTTGTTGGAGATCGCTTCGAGGTGCGTCTCCTGGGCGGCCATACCCGTTGCTGCGATGTTGAGTGACCGGAACATGGGAACCTCCGCTGCCAACCAAAGCAACTCGAATGCCAAGCCGAATCGAGCGGAGATTGCGCCTGAAATTACGCGCGATCGGCGATCGCCGCCGCACGACCGGCCTGCAGCCGTGGCAAACGCCTGTCAGTTGGCGTCAGGCGTTTGGCTCTGATCGAGCGCGCCGGCTGCGCCATCGTCGATCGAGCTTGCGCCGGCAGCTGCATCGCTGGAGACGCGACGAACGCATTGGCCCTGTTTGCAGTCGGAAGCGTACGGGCAATCAGTGTTGCGGTAGCAGATTGAACCGCTCGAACAGCCGGCACTGACGAACAAGTGCAGGAGATTGAGCAGGACGAGTAGGCACAGCGCGATGATCGTGCGCGCAGTCGAAAATGGCTTCCAGCGCGCCGAACGAGAACGGGGGGGACGAGGATCGCGAATAGTCGTCATGCGGATTACAGTCCGAGCTTCAGGCCAGCTGAAAAAAGAAGCCAAACCAGCGGCCCCGAGCTCGGCAAATCGCTGCCCACGGGAAGCACACTAAAGGACGGTTCGAGGTACAAGCCCGCGCGCTTACCGAAGGGAATGACGAAGTCCATACCCACGCTGCCACCAAAGAGCGTCTCGGGCGTGATCACGCCAATCACGCCGCCATAAGCGCCAACATTGTGCGACATCCATCGCTCATAGCGAATCTCGCCGCCGAACGTGGCGCGCTTTTCGATCTCCGCAAACGCGCGAATGCCGAGGCCGTTTGCCTCCGACTCATCGTCACGCAGATCGACTCCGGTGCTGATGCGCAGTCGCGCGCGGCGCCAGCCGAATTGGCCCGTCCCCGTGTCGCCGCCCTCGAGCCCGCTGCCGATGCCGAAGTTGCCGTCATACAAATAGCCTTCAGCGCGTGCCGGCGTTGCCAGAAACATGGCACCGAGCAGCGCCGAGATACTGACGCTGCCGCGCATTAGCGCTGTTTTTATGGGCATTCGCACGTTGTTCGAAGGTGGACATGGCAACTATCGGGCCAGGTCCGGGAACTCAGTTGCTCACGAGGTGCGATGCCGGATCGCGATCGCCCACTCTCGACTCCGAACGCAACGCTACGCCCTCGCGGTTCGCGAGCAACCCCCATTTTCGCGGCGCTCCTCGATCCCCGAGGGAGAAGCGCTTCGCGCAAAGAAGCAATCAAGCGGCGCGCGGGGCGATGCGCTTGCGTTTGAGCATTTCGACGAGGGTCGTGCGATTCAAGCCGAGCAGTGTCGCGGCTTGTTTCTTGTTCCACTTGGTGCGCTCCAGCGCTTGGCGGATGAGTTGGTTTTCGAAAGACTCGACGGCGTTGCGCAAGTCGATGCCGGTATCGGGCAAGCGCGGCGTGATGCGCTTTTCGGTGCCGAGGCCGCACACGCGCTGCGGCAGATCTTTCGGGTCGATGCTGGTGCCGGCGCACAAGAGCACGGCGCGCTCAATCGTGTTTTCGAGTTCGCGCACGTTGCCTGGCCATTGATACTCGGACAGCAGTTGCGCGGCTGCGCGAGAGATTTCGAGGGCGCCGCCTTTGCCGATCTTTTCTTTGGCCTTGTTCAAGAAGTGCTGGGCCAAGAGCGGCACGTCTTCACTGCGCTCGCGCAGTGCCGGCACCGCGAGGTGAATCACGTTCAAGCGGTAGTAGAGATCTTCGCGGAAGGTGCCGGCCAAGACCGCCGCTTCCAAGTTCACGTTGGTGGCCGCGACGATGCGCACGTCGGCTTTGATGGTGCGGTTGTCGCCGACCGGCGAGTATTCACGCGCTTGCAGCACGCGCAGCAATTTGACCTGCAAGCTCAGCGGCATTTCGCCGATTTCGTCCAAGAAGAGCGTGCCGCCTTCGGCGAGCGCGATGCGTCCGACCTTGTTGGCGTGGGCACCGGTGAAAGCACCGCGAGCATGGCCGAAGAGTTCACTCTCGAGCAGGGCTTCCGGGATCGCACCGCAGTTGATGGCGACGAAGGGCTTGGCGGCGCGCGGGCTCTGCTTGTGGACGGCCTTGGCAACGAGCTCCTTGCCGGTGCCGCTCTCACCCGTAATGAGGATGGTGCACTGCGTGTCGGCGACGCGATCGATCACTCGGTAGACATCGACCAGCGACTCGGACAGGCCGACGACACCTTGCATGCTGCTCGGCAGCGCGCGCGGCTCCGCCGGCAGGATGACGCCGTCGTCGGTTTCGACGTCGTCGTCAGCTGCATCGCCACTCATAGTGAGTGCAGCGGGCGCTTGATCGTAAACGATGCGCGCGACCTCGGCCGGCTCGGGACGTTGTGATTGATAGACGCCCGACGTGTACTCGTCGTCAGCGAACTCACCGAAACCTGTCGTGCTGCTGCTGCTCTGTGTCGAGTGATCCATGTGGTGCTTCCCTTTGCCCTCTCGGTGCGATGCGAGAGCGGCTTAAGCAACCAGTGGGCCAACTGTCGACGCGCTGGCGATCTTGCGTTGATCCCTTGGCGCGTCGAAGTTTCGACACTGTGCGGCCTACATGGCCGGATCGGGGGTGGGGGGTCGTTCTTGACCTGCCCAGTTTGCAGCAGGTTTTGCGAATCCCCGTAATTCTGCGGCAACCCTGCCTGGGTCTCCATGCACCCCGGGGGGTACAAAAGTACCCCCGGTGGAGTTCGCCGGCTTCGGGAGCCATGAACGGAGTCCAAAACCGAAGCTTGAGCAAAAAAAATTCGGGTCCGAACGATGGCACGGCTCGTGCTGAGAGCCAGGGCCATGGCGGATCTCTTCGCCTCCATCCAGCCCCTGCACAGCGCGCTCGACTACCACCTCGAGCGGCACTCCGTTTTGGCGTCGAACGTCGCTCACGTCGACACCCCCGGCTACAAGCCGAACGACTTGGCGCGTGTCGAGGCGACCGATGGAGCGAGTTTCGACGGGGCGCTGAACGTCGCCATGCGACGCACGAACGCGGCCCACATGGGCACGGGTGGCGAGGGCACCGCGGAGCTGGAAGGACGCACTTTTCAGGACCTTTCAGCGGGCGTCGGCAACGACGGCAACTACGTCTCCCTCGACCGCGAAGCCGCAAAAGTGGCTGCGAATCAGCTGCGATACGACGTGGTGTCGGCCATCGTGTCGGCCGAATTGCGCGGCATGCATTTCGCTGCGAACGACGCGAAGGGCTAGGCACCGATGACCGTTGACCAACACTATCGAAGAGGAATTTGAGCAATGCTCGGCGTTTTTAGTGCGATGGAAGTTGCAGCCTCGGGCTTGTCGGCAGAGCGCACGCGAATGAACACGGTGGCCTCCAATCTGGCCAACGCGCGCACCACTCGCACCGATGCCGGCGGCCCGTACAAGCGCCTGGACCCCGTATTCGAGGCCGTTGGCATCGACAACGAGCGCGGGGTGATGGCGACCCAAGGCGGCGTTTCCAAGGTGAAAGTCGCGCGAATTCAGGAAGATACGCGCCCGGGCATGATGGTGTACGAGCCAGGACATCCCGACGCGAACGCCGCCGGCTACGTCGAATACCCGAACGTCAACGCGGTCGAGGAGATGGTGAACATGATCACCGCTTCGCGTGCGTACGAAGCAGGGGTGACGAGTATCGACACCGTCAAACAGATGGGCCGCTCCGCGCTGGATATCGGCAAGTAAGAGCCATGATTCCGATCGATGGGCCTGGGATCCAGCTGATCGCGCCGCACCAACCGGCGCAGATCGATCCCACGCCCATTGGCAAAGAGAACGCCGCGGTCGCCAAAGAAAACGCGGCGATTGACCCATCGGGCGGCGCAGTCTTCGAGGATTTGCTGAAGAACGTGGTCGGGACGGCCAACGACAGCATCCAAAACGCCGAAGCCGCGGGTAAGGAATTCGCGGCCGGAACGCGCGATGACATTCACGGCACGATGCTTGCGCTTAGCAAGGCAGATATCGAACTGCGGCTCGTCGGCAACATCCGCAACAAGGTGGTGGATGCCTTCTATGAGCTGTGGCGGATGCAGATTTGAGCGACTTTCTGGAGCGATAACGGAAGCACATGCCTGAAAAAGCGCGCGCGTTCTTGAAGCAACTGACCGATTTTTGGGCGGGTTTACCCACGCCCAAGCGGATCGCGTTGGTGTTTTTCACGAGCGCGGTGTTGATCGGCGTGAGCCTGCTGTCCGTGCTCGGTTCTCGCGAGCACTTCAGTACTCTGTACAGCGAGCTCGGCACGGAAGACGCCGCGCAGATCGTCGAGAAGCTGAAGACGCAACAAGTGCCGTATCAGCTTTCGGCCAACGGCACGCAAATCCTCGTTCCCGAAGAGAAAGTCGCTGGACTGCGCCTCGAATTGGCCGCGGGTGGCTTGCCACGCGGGGGCAGCGTTGGCTTCGAGATCTTCGACCGCTCGCGCATTGGAGCCACCGAATTCGAGCAGAATATCAATCTGAGACGAGCGCTCGAGGGCGAGCTCGCGCGCTCGGTGATGAGCGTGGAAGGTGTCAAAGGCGCGCGCGTGCACTTGGTGCTGCCGGAGCACCGCTTGTTCGCGGCTCGTGAAGAGAGCGCGTCCGCGTCGGTCGTCGTCAAACTCGCGAATTCAGCCAATTTTGGCCGCCGTGAAGTGGCTGCGGTGGTGTACCTCGTGTCGATGGCGGTGCCGGGGTTGAGCAAGGACCGCGTGTCGGTCGTCAGCACCGAAGGTTTGACGCTGCACCGTCCGAACTCTGACGCTGCGGGCGGCGGAGATCTGGCAGGGGAGGGAAACGAGCAGTCGCGCTTGATCGCCTCTCAGCTCGAGGCCGACGCACAGGCGCAGCTGGAGCGCGTGGTGGGCCCAGGCAACGCCGACGTGCGCGTCAACGTCGAGCTGAACCCCGCTGCGCGTGAGCGCATGGAGGAGCTCTACGAGCCCAGCAAGACGGCTCTACGCAGCGAGCACAAGGTCGAGGAGTCGAATGGTACTGGAGAGGCGGGAGTCGCCGGCGTGCCCGGAGCGAAGACCAACCTGCCCGACGCCAAAGAGGGCGAAAACGCCGAACTCACGCCCGCAAGCGGCGGTGGCGGAGTGCGCCGTAGCCAGACCCGCAATTGGGAGGTGCAGCGCATCACTCAGAAGACGACTACGCCGCCTGGCGAAATTCGCCGCTTGAGCGTCGCGGTGGTGCTCAACGGGCGCTACGAGAAGCACGGCGAAAAGTCCGTGTTCGTGCCGCGTTCCGCGGACGAAGTGACTGCCCTTTCGTCGATCGTGAAGCACGCCGTGGGCTTCAACGCTGAGCGCGGTGATGATGTGGAGCTGCGCGCAGTCCAATTCGCGCGGCTCGACACGGGCGATGACGCGACGGCGCTCGATCCGCTCGCCAAGTACCGGCGCTACCTGCCCTTTGCGGCCGCGGGCCTGGTGGGCGTGATTCTACTGACGTCGATCATCATGGCTTGGCGCCGGAACAGGGCGAAGAAGGCCGCTGCTGCGCTGGCCGCTGCTGCTCCGGCGATCACCGAGGGGCAGCTGGGGGGCTTGATTACCGGCGTGCCCGATCCCGCTCAATTGGCGGGCGACCAAGCGCGCTCGTTGCTGCTCGAGGATGCGCCGCAAGCTTCCGAAGAAATCCGCGCGCGTGCGCTCGAGTTAGCCGCGAAAGACCCGGCCACTGCTGCGGTGGTTCTCCGGCGCTGGCTGAGCGCTGGCGCGCCGGCCGCGCTGCCAGCTGAGTAGCTGCTGACCCACCCCTCGTGGCGTCAGTGCTTCGGCACGCCTCTCGCATGAGGGACGACGGAGTGATGGAGCTGAGCGGTCCCGAGAAGGCGGTGTTGATGCTCTTGTCTTTGGACGAGGCCACCGCGACCCCCATCTTGAGTGAGATGGATGCGGGGGATGTGCGCAAGCTCCGCGAGGCCGCCTCCAACATGCGCGCGGTGCCGGCGACGGCGCTCGAGGGCGTGTACGCCGAGTTCATTCAGCAGACCAAAGAAGCCGTCGCGGTTCCGCGCGGCGGCGTTCGCTACTTACGCAAGTTGACCGGGCGCGCACTGGGTGAAACGCGCGCGGCCGAGATCTTCGTCGATCAGCAGGAAAGCGCGCTCGATCGTCTGGCCGCCGCCGAGCCTTCGGCCATCGCCTCGGTGATGGAGAATGAACACCCGCAATTGGTGGCCGCGATCTTGTCGCAACTCGACAACGAAAAAGCCGCGCGTGTGCTGGAACAATTGCCGGAAGCGAGCCGCACCCAAGTCTTGGAGCGACTCGGCACGATGACCGAGATCCCCTCAGCGCTGCTGGAAGAGGTGGCGACTGCGCTGTCCGCGGAGCTGCCGACCTCGCAGAAGGACACCGTGCGCACCGTCGACGGTATCGCGCGCTCGGCGGCGTTGGTTCGCCGCATGGGCCGCGAGACCGGCGAAGCGCTGCTCGGCACCCTCGAAGAAGGCAATCAAGAGCTCGCCACCGAAATTCGGCGCGCGATGTACACGTTCGAGGATCTGTCGGTGCTCGATGCGCGCGCGCTGCGCTCGCTGCTCGAGGCCGTGCCCGTCGAAAAACTGACGATGGCGATGAAGACGGCTTCGGAGTCACTCCGAGCCCACATCTTTACGAGTATGTCCAAGCGCGCCGCCGAGCGCATCAAGGAGGACATGGAAGTGATGGGTGGAGTTCGTTTGGCGGACGTCGAAGCGGCGCAGCGCGAGATCGTCGAAGTGGCGCTGCGCCTCGACGCCGAAGGCACCATTTCCCTCGAGGCCAAGAGTGCGGTGGTTTGAAACCCCGCGCGGCCCGGGCAGCGAAAGCGACGCAATGGCCGACGCTCCGCGCAAAGTAACGTTCGCTCGCGTCAACAACCCGCGCGCGCGCATCCCTTCGTGGATGCCTGCCGCGCGCACTCGCCCGGCAGTGAAGAAGGAAGAGCCGCAGCCTTCGCTCAAGCCGCCGCCCTTGCCCAGCGAATTCGTGGACGCGATTCGCCAAGAGCTCGAGCCGGAGCGGGCCTCGCGCCCGCCTCGCGCCTCGGAGCTGCCGCCGCGGATGCCCTCGGTTCCCGCGCCGCCTCCGCTGCCGCACGCGGCTGCCGAGCCGGGCCCGGTGCAGCTGATCGTCGACCCTGAGGCGACCCACGCCTTCGAACAGGCGGTCGAGTTGCTCGTCGCTGAGCGTTCGCGCGTGTTGGAGCAGACCGCGAGCCAGCTCGGCGAGCTGGCGACGATCATCGCTCGCCGGGTGATCGCCCACGAAATCTCACTCAATCCCCAGATCGTCGCAGGTCTCGTGAACGAAGGGCTCTCGGCGCTCGGCGCTCATGATCGCGTGCTCGTGCGCATCGGCAGCGCGTTCAGCGCGGCGCGCAACAACCTCGAGCAGCGGCTCGCCGATCGCGGCGCGCACGCCGAAGTCCGTCTGGACGAAACGCTGTCCGAGTATGGCTGCGTCGTCGAGACCGAGCTCGGTCGCGTCGACGAATCGATCGAATCGCGCATTTCCACTTTGCTCCAAGCGTTGCGACCGGAATCGGACGCGGCTGGTGAATCGCGCTGATGCTCGAACGACTGCTCGATCGCTGCCGCACCGCGCCGGTTCATTCACCGGAAGGCGTGGTGCTGGACGTCGTGGGCTTGATCGTCGAGGTTGGCGGCCTGCGCGCCGCCGTCGGCGATGCTCTCGCGGTCGAGGACGACAGCGGCTCCACGCTCGAGATCGAAGTCGTGGGCTTTCGCGCGGGCCGACTGCTCACCACGCCGCTTGGTGTTCTGTCTGGCATTCGCCCCGGGGCGCGCGTCGTGCGTTTGCAACGTGGCGCCACGGTGCCCGGCTCCTTCGCGCTCTTGGGCCGAGTCGTGGATTCTTTTGGGCGGCCCTTGGACGGCGGTCCGGCGATCGTCGCCGAGCACGCTTGTCCGGTGAACGCCGCGCCGCCTCCGGCGTTCGCGCGGCGTCCGATCGACAAACCGTTCGGTACCGGCGTGCGCGCGTTCGACGCGCTGTTGCCGCTCGGCGTCGGACAACGCATGGGCATCTTCGCCGGTGCGGGCGTCGGCAAGAGCACGCTGCTCGGCATGATCTGTCGTTCCTCGCAAGCCGAAGTGAACGTGGTCGGTTTGGTCGGCGAGCGCGGTCGTGAATTGAACGATTTCATCCGCAACTCGCTCGGCGCGCAGGGCCTCGCCAAGTCCGTGGTCGTCGCGGCCACCAGTGACATGCCGCCTCTGGTCCGCGCGCGCGGCGCCGAGTCGGCGACGGCGATCGCCGAATACTTCAGAAATCAGGGGAAAAGCGTGCTGCTGGTGATGGATTCGGTGACGCGCTACGCGATGGCGCTGCGCGAAGCCGCGCTCGCCGCGGGCGAGCCCCCCGCCACCAAGGGCTACCCGCCGTCGGTGTTCGCGGCCTTGCCGCGGTTGCTCGAGCGCGCGGGGACAGGCAGCGGCGTGGGGGTGATCACCGCTCTCTATACAGTGCTCGTCGAGGGCGATGATCTGAGTGATCCGATCGCCGACACGGTGCGCAGCATTCTCGATGGCCACGTCGTGCTTTCGCGTTCGCTCGCGGAAAAGAATCATTTTCCGGCGATTGATGTGCTGCAGAGCATCTCGCGCTTGGCTCCCGAAATCTCCAGTGAAGCCAACATGCGCGCAGCAGGCGCGGTGCGCGACATGATGTCCGCCTATCGCGAGGCACAAGATTTGATACAGGTCGGTGCGTACGCGGCGGGGAGCGACCCCCGAGTCGACATCGCCGTCGCGGCCAATCCTCACATCGAAGCATTCCTCAAGCAGCGCGTGAACGAGGGGACGAGCTTGGAAGACGCTCGTCGCAAGCTCACGATGCTCGCTCAAATGCGTGAACGAGGAGTTCGCTCATGAGCCCGCGACGTCAACGAATCGAAAAGGTCGTTCAGCACCGCGGCAAAGAGCTCGACAAGCGCATCACCGAGCTGAACGAGCAGAAAAACCGCGAAGAAGCCGCGCGTTTGGCCGCGGAACAAAAGCGGCTCGAGGCGCTGCGCGCCTCTGAGACGCGGCTCAAATTGGCTGAAGCGCCGCTCAGCGCGGGCGATTGGGTCGCCGCCAACGAGTGGCTCAAGAGCCGCGCGGTCTTGGCGGAGATCGCCGAAACGCAAGCTGTCAAAGCGCACCTCAATACGCAGAAGGCGCGCGCCCACGTCATGCACGCACGCACCGATTTGAAGAAGGTCGAAGTGCTGTCGGCTCGCATCGACGCGGAAGAACGCGCGCAACAGGAACGCGCCGCGCGACGCTTGGAAGACGAGCTCGCTGCACAACGCTTTTTCGCGGAACGACGCGGAGACAAGTAAATGAGTGATGGTTTCGCCACGGGGCTCGGCTCAGGCGCCGGGCCGTATGCGCCCGAGCGCGCTGACGACGAGAAAACGACGCTGAAACAAGCGGAACGCTGGGCGACGCTCGTGGGTGCGCAGTTGTCTGCGCTCGCGCTCAACGTGAGCACGCCGCCCGTCGAATCCGAGGCGGGCGCTTGGCACCCGGGTGCCGGGGATCTGACACCCGCCACCGCCGGCCGTTTGACCGAGTCCGGTGCGGCAACGGGCCCCAGCGCACCGGACGCCGAAGCCGGCGATGCCGATGGAAATCGCATGATTGTCCGCGTAGATGGCGGGGATTTGGGCGAAGTCGCGCTGCTCGTCGACCGCAACGCGGGTGCCATTCGGGTGACGATCAGCGCGGCTGACGCGGGTGCAGAGGCCGCTTTGGGCTTGGAGCGTGCTGCGCTGACGCGCGCGCTGCAGAGCCATGGAATTGCCGTCGATTCCGTCAATGTGGTGCGTGCCAACAACTTCGGCACCGTTCTTGCTCCACCACGCTCGAGTGCACAGCAGCGCACTCGAGAGACCCCGACCTCCGAAGCGGAGGCCAAAGACGACGAGCAAACGCGACGTCGCCTAGCACGCAAACTCAATTTGATCGGTTGAACCCATGGTCGCTTCAGTCTCCAGCACAACTAGCGCACAAGACTCTTCGGCGCTGAGCTCTGCGCTCGGCACGAACAAGGCGATGGGCAAGGACGACTTCCTGAAGTTGCTCGTTGCTCAGCTGAAGAATCAAGACCCGCTCGCGCCGCAGGACAACACGCAGTTCGTGGCGCAGCTCGCTCAGTTCTCCTCGCTCGAAGCGGCGATGGGTACCAATAGCCGCCTCGACGCGATCACTTCGCAAAACCAGGGCTTGGCCAACACTCAGGTGGTCGGCTTGGTAGGCAAGGTCGCGACCGTCAAGGGCAGCCTGGTTACCTATCAAGGTTCGGGGATCGCGGCTCCGGTCGGCTTCACGCTCGCGTCCGCTACGGACAGCACCAACGTTTCGATTCAGGACTCCACTGGCAAAGTGATTCGTACCATCCCACTCGGCGCGCACAACGCGGGCCTGGTCAAGGTCAATTGGGATGGGCGCGACGACCACGGCAACGTGATGGCCGCGGGCACCTACGCCGTGAGCGTCCAAGCAAAGACCAAAGATGGCAGCGCCGTCTCGGTCACGCAGGAGACGACTGGACAAGTGAAGTCCGTCGCCTTCGACAAAGGTTATCCAGTGTTGACACTGGCTAATGGAATGCAAGTTCCAGTCTCTGACCTTCTCAAGGTCGAATCTTCTCCATAACAACCAAACACCGCACAATATCAACCGCACTCGGCTCTTTTTGGAGGGCTCAAAATGACTGTTCTGTCGTCGATGAATTCGGGCGTCTCAGGCCTAAAAGCAGAAAGTGACGCGCTAGGCGTCACGGGCGATAACATCGCCAACGTCAATACTTCGGGTTTCAAGGCGCAACGCGCCGTATTCGAAGATGTTCTCGGTCACTCGATTCTTGCAGGTACCTCTACGGGCCTGCCAGGCTCTGGCGTCCGCGTCGGGGACATCCAACAGATGTTCACCCAAGGCACCTTGTCCAACACCGGCGTCTCGACCGACGTCGCGCTGAACGGCGACGGCTTCTTCGTCGTCAAGGGCACGGTCGACGGCGTGAGCTCGGACTTTTACACCCGCGCGGGTGAGTTCGTCATCGACAAGGATGGCAAGCTCACGAACACGGGTGGCCTGAAGGTTCAGGGCTACCAGGCCAACGGTGACGGCACCTTCGCGGCGTCGCTCTCCGACGTCACGGCGCCGACTGCCGCTTTGCCGGCGCGCGCCACCACGGCGATGGACATCACCGCCAACATCGACTCGTCGGCTCAGGTCATCACCGCCGCGTGGGACCCGCAAGATCCGGCGAATACCGCGAATTTCTCGACTACCATGTCGATCTACGATTCGCTCGGTAACGCGCACACCGCCGACGTTTACTTCCGCAAGACTGCCGACAACGCGTGGGATTACCACGTGCTCGCCCCCGGTGCGGACATGAATCCGCCGGTCGCCGGCAACGCGGAAATCGGTAGCGGTGCGCTCACCTTCACGACCGACGGCGCGCTCAACGCCGAGACCGTGACCACGGCCGTTTCTGCCACTTTCGGTGGTGGTGCGACTGCGGCGCAAGCCATCACGCTCAACTTCGGCACCTCCATCGCCGAAGGCGGCACGGGCCTCGACGGCACCACGCAATTCGCGGGTCCCTCGAACGTTTCCGCGCAGAAGCAAGACGGCTATGCCTCCGGAGATTTTTCCGGCGTGTCCGTCGACGGCCAAGGCGTCGTGACGGGTCTGTACACGAACGGCCAGAAGATCGCCATGTCACAGCTCGGCATCGCCAAGTTCCGCTCCAACGACGGCCTCGGCCGCGCGGGTCAGAACTTGTGGATCGCCACGCGCGAAAGCGGCACTGCGGCGATGGGCACTGCCGGTAGCGGCGGCCGTGGTGCGACCACGGGCGGCGCGTTGGAAGGCTCGAACGTCGACCTCGCGTCGGAGTTCGTGAGCATGATTCAGCATCAACGCTCGTTCTCTGCCAACTCCAAAACGATCACGACCGCGGACGAAATGCTTCAAGAGCTGATCGGCCTCAAGCGCTAATTAATCAGCGCTTGGGCTCTCGGCCCTAGCTCTAGAAATAGGTGCGGGTCATGGACGAACAGGGCACTGATCACGGTCAGGCCCCGGTGGAGAAGAAGAAGGGTAAGGGTCCCCTCATTGGCATCATCGTCGCAGCTGTACTCGTCGTGGGTGCAGGCGCCGCTGGTGCCGTGATGGGGCCCAAATTCTTCGCTAAACCGGTCCCCACGAAACCTGCCGATGGGGAGGCAGAACCCGAAGACGACAAGGCTTCGGGAGAAGATAAAGCCGCCGAAGAAGAAAAGGCGGACGAACCTTCGGACGAAGAGCACGTAGAGAAGAAGTCTGCGGCCGGCGAGGTGAAAGAAGTCACCAACCTGGCTCCGATTGTCGTCGACACGCGCTCCGCGGACGGACAGGTGCGTCACCTCAAGATCGCGCTGTCGATCGAGCACCCGGAAACGATGAAGGAAGCTGAATTCAAGGCTTACGTTCCCCGGGCTCGCGAAGCTGCCATCTGGTATCTGAGGACGCACGATTTCGAAGAACTGTCGGCGCCCAAAAACTTCGACAAGCTCCGAAAAGATCTCAATGACAACATCATCAACGCAGTCGGCAAGAAGCGCGCTCGTCGCGTTCTGATCACAGACTTCGTGGCGCAATGAATGCCGAGCGCGATAGCCTACATGCAAGTCCCAAATCACTGCGCGCAGGGGCTGCTCGCCTGAGTGAGCCCAGCCCGCATGCCAAGCTGAAGCGCGTCGATCTCACCGGACGCGAACGGCAGCTGCGTGGCGCCATGCAAGCGATGTCCCACGTCGCGCAGCGCTTCGCGCGGTCGGCCCGACGAACGCTGCCGTTCTTGGTCAAGCGCAAAGCGCGGATCGTGCCGGAATCGGTGTCGATCGTCGATCTCGGCGCAGAGCGCATCGTCGAACAGGGACCGATCTACGAAATCATCCTCGGCACGCCCGGTGGGCCCGCGTGGGGCCTGATGACGCTCAACACCGACGCCATCGGCGTGGTGCTCGAAGGTGTGCTCGGTGGCGGAGATAGCGGCGGAGCGAGTGGCTTGGGCAACGACCTGACGCTCGCACAAGCGGCGCTGGTCGGGCGCGTCACGCGCGCTTTGGCCGAAGATTTCGCCGAGGCAGTGCGGGCCGAGGTCGGCATCGCGCTGAACATCGAGCTGCAACACAGCATTGCTCGCGGTGATGAACGTGAAGCCAATTTTGCCGACGGTTTGAGCGTCGATTGCTCATTCGACGGCATTGCCGGCGGGGCGCGCATCGCGATTGCGATTGGCGCCGAAGCGCTCGAGTCTGCGGCGCGCGAGAACGAGCCGCCGCCCGCACAGTCGGGCGATCCGCGTATGGCGGAAGCCGTGTGCGAGGTTCCGGTAGAGGTGATTTGTGAGCTGGGCAGCGTCCGGCTCGGGCTACGTCGCGTGTTGTCGTTGCAACCTGGTCAAGTGTTGCGTTTGGACACCGCAGTCGACGACCCTGTAAGTGTACGTGTGGCCGGCGTCAAAAAATTCGTCGGCGTACCGGTGATCTCGCGCGGCCAATTGGCTGTCGAGGTCCGAGGTCGGCACGAAGATTGAAGAGAGCGGGGGTATGAGTGACGCTAGTGCACGAACCCCCGCCGCCGACGCCTTCGAAAATGCTTCCTCGCCGCCCTTGAAAGGGGGCGCTGACCCGCTCGGGATCGGGGCCCGAGGTGGGGACGGTTTGAGCTTCGTGATGGATGTTCCGGTCGAGCTGACCATCGAGCTCGGCCGCAAAACTACGCGAATTGGCGAGGTTTTACGGCTCGGTCCGGGTTCGATCCTGGAGCTGAACAAGGCCAACGGCGAGCCACTCGACGTGTACGTGAATAATCGCTTGATCGCCCGCGGTGAGGCGGTGGTGGTCGGTGAGCGCTACGGCATTCGGCTCACGGAGGTGGTCGTGAACGACGACGGCCGCGGCCGAGGTTCAAAAGAATGACACCCCTGCGTCAGCGAATTTGCGCGGCGCTTTTCGGCGGTTGCGTTGCGCTGTGTGCGTTCAGCGCACACGCGGATCCCGCGCCCGCCAATCCTCCGGCCTGGCTTGCGCCCAAGAGCGCCGCAAAGACGCCCAAGGTGGCCGCAGCGGCGCCCGGCATGAGTGCGGGCCGCAGCTTGGTCGCGTTGGTTTCGGTTTCCGTCTTGGGCGGCACCGCCTTGTACCTGCGCAGTAAGAAGAGGAACGCGCCCAAAGCCCGGCTCGCGCAGCTACGCGTCGTGAGCGCCACGAAGCTCGGCGGCCGCGCGCAGCTGGTACTCGCCGAGGTCAACGGTCGCCAAATCCTGCTCGGCGTGACCGACGCCTCGGTGCGCAAGCTCGGCTGGATGGACACGGAAGCGGTTGAAGAAGAGGAAGAGTTGTCGGCTGCGCGCCCGCGCTTGATGGCCGCCGGAACAGAGCTCGGTGCGCGTGCGTCGCGAGTTGCGGCCGAACCGGCGCCCCCCGCTGCCACTCCCAAGCGCACGTTCCGCGATCTCTTGGCTTCGGCCGTCGGCAATCTGGGTAACCGCCAGGAAGACGACTCGGCCGCGCTGACGTTGGCCGCGGAAACGCAGGACACCTTCACGCGCACCACGCCGCGCGCCGCGGACAAGCCTCGCGCCGAAGCGATGCGCAAGAACGGCAACCCGCAGATGATCGATCTTGAAGGGCAGGCGAAGGGCCTACTGGCGCGTTTGGGAGAGCCACGCGGATGAACGCCCCTGCGGAGCTCTTGAAAGCGGCGGAGCTCGCCCCGTCGCTGAAGATCCTCCTCGTTCTGACGATCCTGGGGTTGTTGCCCGCGATCCTGCTGACCACGACTTCGTTCGTGCGCACGGTGGTGGTGCTGTCCTTCGTGCGCCAAGGGGTGGGCGCCGGTCAGAGTCCGCCCACGCAAGTGATCATGGGCCTTTCGATGTTCCTGACGATGTTCACGATGTCGCCCGTCGTGGAACAGATCAAGACCACCGCGGTCGACCCCTACCAAGCCGGAAAAATCTCCGACATGCAGGCTTTGGAAGTGGGCTCGTTGCCTCTCAAGCGCTTCATGTTGCGCCAAACGCGCGAAGCAGATTTGAAGCTGTTCTACGACGCGACCAACGCGCCGTTGCCGCAAACGCCGGATGACGTCCCGATGCGCCTGGCCATGCCCGCATTCGTGATCTCCGAATTGACCACCGCGTTCCAAATGGGCGTGGTCATTCTGTTGCCCTTCTTGGTCGTCGACCTGGCTGTCGCGTCACTGCTCATGAGCATGGGTATGATGATGGTGCCGCCTTCGACCATCGCGCTGCCGATCAAGCTCTTGCTTTTCGTCCTCGTCGACGGTTGGAATCTGGTCGCAGGTTCGCTGCTGCGGAGCTACACATGACGACCGACGGCGCCGTCGAGCTGTTTCGCAACGCGATCATGATCACCGCGCTGATCGCTGGGCCGCCGTTGCTGGCGGCGCTGCTCGTGGGCTTGATCGTGGGCGTGCTGCAAGCGGCGACCCAGGTGAACGAAGCGAGCATCAGCTTCGTCAGCAAATTGCTGGCGGTCGGGTTGACCTTCGCCCTGCTCGGGTCGTGGACGGTTCGACAGCTGGTCGACTACACCGGGCGCACGATCGCGAGCATTTCGGACGTGACGCGGTGATGGATCTCGACGCCTTGGTGCGCGCTCACGCGGGCACTTTCGCGCTCGAGACGGTGCGCGTCGCGGGCATGGTGATCGCGGCGCCGCTGGCCTGGCTATCGGCGCCGCTGCGCGTACGCGGTGTGCTGGTGCTGCTCGTGGCCTTCGTGGCGCACGGCGAAGGTGCTGGGGGACTCGCGGACCAATCGATCGAGCACATGGCGTTCAGCGTGGGCAGCGAATTCATGCTCGGCCTCGCCATCGGCTTCGTCGTGCGCTTGTTCGTGGCCGTGGCCGAGATGGCTGCTGATTTCGTTGCGCCGATGATGGGCATCGGCGCGGCGCAGCTGTTCGATCCGCAAACCAAGTCGATGCAGAACGTCCTGGCCTCGCTGTTCCGCAACTTTGCGGTGTTGCTGGGCTTGCTCGCCGGCATTCACCGCGTGGTTTTGGCGGGGGTTTTGGCCAGTTTTCGGGCCGTGCCGGTCGGCACGCTGACCGACCCGGCGCTCTCGACGCCGGTGGTTTTGGCCATGACGAGCGAGGCGGTGGCGACGGGAGTGCGGATTGCGATTCCGTTCATCGCCGTCTTGTTCATGTCCCAGATCGCGCTCGCGTTCATTTCGCGCGCGGCACCGGCGATGCAAATTTTCTCGGTCGGGTTCGCCGTCACGATGGCGACGGGAGCGCTGTTGATGGTGCTGGTCTTGCCCGACATGGGCTACGAGTTGCTCGGTGAAGTGTCGCGCAGTGGCGCCAAGATCGAAACCTTGCTCAGAGCAGTACGCTAGCCGGATCGTGAGTCATGTCTGACGACGACGATACGGAGAGAACAGAAGACGCTAGCCCAGAGAGACGCAAGCGGGCGCGTGACGACGGTCAGTTCCCGCGCTCCAAGGACAGCGGCCCAGTCGCCGCCTCGATCGCCGCGCTCGGCGTGATCGGTGCCCTGGCAGGTGATTTCGCGGGTACGATTCGCGCCTTCTGCTTGCGTTGTTTCGATGATCCGCTGTCGCTCGTGCGCGGCGACATCAGCTTGCTCGCGGAGCAAGCCGGCCTCGTGCTCGTGAGTTCATCCGTGCCAGTGGCCGTCGCCGCGGCGATCGCCGGTACTGCAGTTGGCTTCCTGGAAGCCGGTTTTCACCCTAATTTCGACCTGCTCGAGGTCAAACTCGAACGCCTCGATCCCATCAGCAAGCTCGGCACGATGTTCTCGCCCAAGTCCGGGCTGATGAGCGTCGTGATGTCGTTGCTGCGCGTGGTCGTCGTCGCGGTCGTCGCCGAGTCGGTGATGGAGAAGTCATTCCCCAAGCTGGTGCGGCTTTCGCGCGCGCCGCTCAGCGCGGCGGTGTGGGAGACCGCGCAAGTCGTGATGAGCGTGGCGCTCTGGTCGACGCTCGCGCTCGGTTTGATCGCTGGGCTCGACTACGGTTGGTCGTGGTGGCGTCACGAGCAGTCGATCAAAATGTCTCGGCAGGAGCTGAAAGACGAGCACAAGCAGCAAGAAGGCAGCCCACAGATCCGCGCTCGCCAGCGCGCGCGTGCACGCGAAATGCTCAAACGCGGTATTCGCAAAGGCGTGAAGGAAGCCACGGTGATCGTCGCGAACCCCACACACGTCGCGGTGGCGCTGCGCTACAAGCAACACGAGGGCGCCCCGACCGTGACCACCAAGGGGTACGACGAGATTGCGCTGCAAATCAAAAAAATTGCGAAGGAAGAGGGGATCCCGATCATCGAAAACCGCCCGCTCGCGCGCGCGCTCGCCGAGCGAGTGAGGGTCGGGCGCGTGATCCCGGCGGACATGTACGTGGCGGTTGCCGAGCTCTTGGCCCTCGTCTATCGCCTCAAAAATCGCGGCATTCGCGCGTAGATTTCGGGCCTCGGCGGGCCTGCCTTCCGCGGTCTCGATCCCGCGTGTCGCCTTTAGAAAAGCGCGGTTGTCACGGTCTTGCGTTGACGCACGAGATCGGAGATAAAGCCGCCGTGTTGAAAATCGATCTGAGTGGACGTCGTGCATTCGTGGTTGGAATCGCGGATGACGGCGGCTTTGGCTTTGCGATCGCGAAGGCGCTCGCGGAAGCGGGCGCAAGCGTCGTTGCCGGAACCTGGCCGCCCGCGCTGGGGATCTTCGAAAAGCTTCTGGAACGCGGCAAACTCGACGCATCGCGTCAGATGCCGGACGGCTCCAAGCTCGAGTTCGAGCGCATCTACCCGGTCGATGCCGCGTTCGACACACTCGAAGATGCGCCGGAGAGTCTGCGCGAGAGCAAACGCTACGCGAGCCGTGGTGACTTCAGTATCGCCGGCGTCGGCGCGAAGCTCGTCGCGGACTTCGGCGAGAAGCCGCTCGACATCGTGGTTCATTGTCTCGCCAACGGCCCCGAGGTGCACCTGCCCCTGCTCAAGACGAGCCGTGCGGGCTACCTCGCCGCGGTCGGCGTCAGCGCGTACTCGCTGGTCTCGATGATCCAACGCTGGGCCCCGTTGATGCGTCCGAACGCATCGTTCTTGTCTCTGACGTATCTCGCCAGCGAGCGCGTCATTCCTGGCTACGGCGGCGGCATGCACGCGGCAAAGGCCGCGCTCGAGAGCGATACGCGCGTGCTTGCGTATGAAGCAGGCCGCGAGCACGGCTTCCGCATCAACACGATCTCCGCCGGTCCGTACGCTTCGCGCGCCGCCAGCGTGACCGGCATCATCGATGATGTGGTCGCGTACTACGAAGTCAACGCGCCGATTCAGAAGAAGCTCACCACGGTCGAAGTGGCCAACGTGGCTGCGTTCTTGTCCAGCCCGCTCGCGAGTGGCATCACCGGCGCGACCGTGTACGTGGACAAGGGCTATCACGTGATGGGCAAGGGCCAGGACCCGGAAAAGAGCGCCTATCCGCCCGAAAAGACCGCCGAAGCCGAAAAGTGAGTCCGCACGGTGGCGCTCTTCACGCTCCCCACGCGAAACTATTCCGCCTTCATTTTCGACTGTGACGGCACGCTCGCCGACTCCATGCCTTTGCATCAAGAGGCATGGATCAGCGCGCTCCGAAGACACGGCGCCACGTTCGACTTCACGTGGGAGCTCTTCATGAGCCGCGCCGGCAAAACCATCGAGCTCACCGTGACCGAACTCAACGCAGAGTTCGGCTTGGCGCTCGACCCCACGCTCGTCGCTGCCGCACAGCGCGCGGCGTTCGATGCGCTCGCGGTCGGCGTGCAGCCGCTCGAAGAAGTCGTGGCATTTGCGCGTGAGCGAGCGAAAGCCGGCTGTCCCGTAAGCGTCGCTTCGGGCGGAGATGCGCCCACCGTTCGCCGGACCTTGAGCACCATTGGCGTCAGCGATCTCTTTTCCGTGGTGGTCACCGCCGAAGAAGTCGCCCACGGCAAGCCCGCGCCCGACCTCTTCTTACTCGCGGCCGAACGCATGGGTGTCGCGCCCGCGGACTGCCTCGTATTCGAGGATAGCGTGCTCGGTATCATCGCTGCCGAGCGCGCCGGAATGGGCGCCGTGTTGGTGACGAGACCGCCCCAAGAAAGCTGATCCTCACAACCTAAAGGTTGTGAGGATCGAAATTCCGAGGGGAGGATCCCGGAAGGACGCTCGCGGTCCGGCAGCGCACCTCGCAGCCCCCATGTGATTCCCGGCAAAGTGCGACTGCGTTTTATCGACGTGGAAAGCCAGTGTCCGGCGCTGCGCGCGCAGCGTCATGCGCGGATTTCTCCATGAGCCGCAGCTCGGCTACCGCGTGACTCAACCTCTTCGGGGTCCTGACGAGGATTGACCCGCGCGCGCTGACCCGCTCAGCGCGTTACGTACGAGCACACTCCGGACATCGGCCCCCAGAAATCATCACCGTAGGCAAATCGCAGGTAATTGACCGCGACCTGCGCGTTCGTCCCGAAGCCGTAGCTTCGAACTTGGCGCCAGTCGAAGCCGGCGCAAGCTTGCGGGTAACGACGTAGTTCTGCGAACAACATCCCGTTCGACCAATCGACCGCGCGCGTATCGATGGTTTGAGAGTTGAGCGCGGCCTGCATGAACAGCGGAATGGCCGCGGGGCTCGCGCTCGCGAGCAGCGCCTTCGACTCTTCCAGTGCCTTTAGGTTGCGCGACAGATTCTGTGTCGCTTCTTCACGCTTGCGTCCGTAGAGCAGCTCCCAGAAACGCGCCAGCGCGCCGCTCACGCGCGCGTCGTGATAAGCGAGCTGACGCAGCTGCTCGTACAGTTGGTACGAGCGCTGGATCTCGGCGCCGGTGAGGGCCGTGCCTTTCGCCAGCAGCGGCTCGAACTCGGCGAGCAGCCGATTGATGCCGTCTTCGTAGTCGCGCAATGATGAAAGCGAAATTTGGCCGATGTCCATCGAGCCCAGGGCGCGCGGCGGAAATATGCGGACGATTGCGGCTGCGGGAGCGGCGGCGCCGTAAAGCTTTTCGCGTAGCTCGGTGCTCAGGTTCACGGCAACGTAGCCATACGCGTCGGTGGTGCCGATGCGGTGCACCGCGTTGCCGATCACCAGCGATACAGCGACGTCGCGGCCATAGCCGACGTCGCACGTCACTTCACCGGTTTGCGGTCGCGCGATTTGCACTTTGCCGTGCAACTGGGTGTGGATCACCTTATCACCCTTGAGGGTTTCGGTCCGCCGCAGCACCGTGTCTGTCGGGAAGACCGGGCAGAGCGAGGCGCGGAACACGCGCAAACGCAGCAGGTTCAGCTCCGGCTCGGGCTCGAACGAGTAGCTGGTGTTGGCCGGCGCGCCGTACGTGGTGATGTGGTCCGAGGGAATGTCCACGGTGCGTGTGGTGATGACTCCGCCGCCGCAGGACGTGAGCCACAGACAGAAGGCAGCCTGCAAGGCTCGAGCGATCCGCAGTTTCATGATTTTCGCGATGCTATCGCGGACCGAAAAGGCCTGCCACTGCTTCGCGGGCGGCTCTGTAACATTGTCGAGGAAGTCGGCCGGCGCTGAGTGACGGCGGTGAAAGAAATGCGTTTGACGAGCAGGTTCGGCCAATGGCGAGCGCTGAATTCGGCGCGCGGTCATGAGCCATCGACCTCACTGGCAACGCGCAATGCATTGGCCCTGCGTGTTCGCAGGCACGTTGGCGCATGATTGCTGGCATTGCGAAGCAACGCTGGTTCGGACCTGCGACTGGAAGAAGCCGCAAGCGACGGTCGCGCTCGCAATTGCCAGAATCAATGTAACCCGCCACATTGACATTGGAATGCAATACCATGCGTCCAGCTGGCGAGCAATCAACGGGCGAGAAGCGTTCAGCGAACTCGTAAATGCGGCCAAACTATCGACATTGCAGGTCACATTGGGGTAATCCGCCAGCCGATGACGGCTTTTCGGCGATCACCTGGCTGAGCAACCTGAAGAAGCTGCAGATCCTCGATCTTGCCGACAATGGATTAGCGAACGCGACGGTGCTCAGCAACCCGCGTCTCCGATTGAGAGCTCAGCAGCAGCAGACGCTCGCACTTGTTCGAAAGCTGAATGCGGCGATTGAAAGAACACGGTCGCATGCCATTCGTGAACACCGAGCAGGTCACGGCGTCCTGGAGCACACCGACATGCACTGACGGCGACGTCGAACGCGGTGGCTGTTGCACGAATCGCTGTATGTGCGGGGCAGAAATGCAATCCCGTCGCCGACTCGACAAGGGTGTAAGGAGTGCAATTCGGCACCTGCGGTGAGCGCGTGCCGATCCGACCAAACGACGCGGAGTAACGTCGAGCGTACGATATTCAGGGGTTCAGCGGGAGCGGCGAGCAGTGGTCGGAATGAGTCCGGCGTCGCGTACGCGCTGCACGAGGGTGCGGAACACGCGCTCGAGACCGGCTTGGATCTCGGGGGATTCACCGCACAGGGTGAGGGCGCCGGCCACGGACTCCAGCGTGGAAACGAACTCGCGTCGCGGCTCGGCCCGCATGCGCCCGTAGATTGACGGCTTCTCCGGCTGCAAGCTCAATCGGTTCAGCTTGTTCAGCCAGGGATTGCGCCACCACAGCGTCTTGGCTTTCGACCATGTGCCGTCGAGCACGATGATGCCTACCAGGGATGCCGCATCGAGGGGACTTCCGCCGCGCGTCTCTGCTCGATCGCCCAGCGATTCGCGATCCGGAAACAGCACGGCCCAGCGCCGGGTATCGACCGACTCTTCACCGAGCGCGGCAGCTAGATTGCGCCAACTCAAGCCGACGACGATTTGGGCCTTTGGCAAGCTTGCTGCCACTATTTGCGCGGAGCCGAGCAGCGCGTCGCGCTCCTGAGGATGCTGCAAGATGAGCACCCGGCGTTCCGTCGGGTAGGACGTGATCCGTTCACAGACGCATACGACCGTTGGGCGATGGCAAGTTTCACAAGGAGAGCCGAGCATGTCGCGCAAGACTATCCAGGGTTTCGAGACTTGCACGAGCTATTCGTGCGGGCGGTCAAGGCGTCGCGCAGCGGGTGACCGTCGGCACGAAGACGCTGCGCACCTCACCGCAGCGGCATGGCAGATAGACGCTCGCCACGAAATCAGGCAGGGAAGCCCGCCGAACCTCCATTTCGTCCCCGTCTTCGAGCTTCACGATGATGCTGCGTGGCTTGAAGGTGACTTGGATGCCGTCGTGCTCGTGGCTGCCCGTCAGGCTCTCCGCGTCGAAGGCGCCCAGCACCGTGAACAGGCCCTCGACGCGCAGCTTTTGCCGCGCGGGCGAGCGGAGTCCGCGTGACAGTTGCAGGATGGGATCCAGCTTTGGCTGGTCACCCCTACTCGGGAGCACCTTGACGCGCTGCAGTGTCTCGTTCGCGTAGTATCGAATACCCGGTTCACCATACAAGCGAAAGAAGTAGGGGATGTCGCCGCGCGCCAGCTGCTCGACTTCTGCCGGAAGCAACGGCGGCCACAGTGGCTCTGAGCGGGCGCGTACGTATTCGTCGGTCCCGCGCAGCAAGACGCGAATTGGTGTTTCAGTCATGCCGGGGAGCTCGCTGAATACTTTCGCGATGGAGCTCGAATGGCGGTCGAGCAGCGCGAGCACGCTGCGATACGCCGAAGCCATAGCCACCAGATGCTCGGCTTGGATGGGTTTGCCGAGGAACGGCAGCACGCGGCGCACGCCGCTCGCGTGACGGCACGTCTGCGCGTATTCCGGATCCGGATCAGGCAATAGTTTCGTCTCCGTCGGCAACGACAGGACGGCGAACATCATCTCGATATCGAGCGGTCCGAACACGGTGCGATTGTCGCGATCGACGCCCAGCACCAGATTCTCCCAGTGCAAGTCGCTCACGCCCAACCAGCTCCAGAGCGCGAGTGAACGGCCGACGATGGCGGCCAACTCTAACCGTCGCGCAGGAGAACCGGACCGCCATGGCCCGAGCGTGATCTGTTCGACCTCGCCTCCGAGGCCGATGCTTGGCTGCTCGCGTCCCGGAAAGAAGCGCAATGTCGGTAGGAACGAGAACAGGCCGGCCATGCCCTCGCGTTCGCTGACATCATCCAGAAGCTTGCGAACCGGGCTATCTTTTCCGAGCAGCGCCCACTCCCACAAGACCGCACGCGGCTTGGCGACGCGACCTCCGCGCAGCGAGACGCGCCGTCCGAAGTTGTGTGAATCGCCAAGCGCTGAACGTGGAGCAACCATCCGAGCGCGACCTCCTAGCGCGACCCGCTTGGGTTGACCAGGCTGCCCGTGCGCCGGTTTCGAAGGTCGCGCAGTTGGCGTCGCGCGCGGGCGGCCCGGAGTGTAAGCTCGCTCTCGATGGCGATTGATTGGTTTCCCGGGCACATGCTCACGGCCCGCCGGCACGCCGCGGAAGCGCTGCCCAAGAACGATGTCGTGATTGAAGTGCTTGACGCGCGGGTGCCGTATTCGAGCTGTAATCCAATGGTCGAAGCCTTGCGCCGGGAGGCCCAACGGCCCGCCCTCAAGATCCTGAACAAGTCAGATCTCGCGGATCCCGTGCGCACCCAACAATGGCTTCAGTTTTACAATAGCCAGCCCGGCGTGCGGGCGCTCGCGATCTCTTGTAAGAAGGCACACGACGCGCGGCGCATTCTGGATGAGGCGGTCAAGCTCGCTCCGGGCCGGGCGTCGGCAACGAAGCCACTGCGCATGATGATCTTGGGCATTCCCAACGTCGGCAAGTCGACGTTGATGAACGCGTTGCTCGGGCGCCGAGTGGCCAAGGTCGGTGACGAACCGGCCATCACCAAAAAGCCCCAGGTCCACGAGCTCGGGAACTTCATGTGGCTGACGGATACGGCGGGGATGTTGTGGCCCGGAATCGAACAAGTCGCTGCGCTGAAGCTGGCTATTTCCCACAGCATCGGGCGTAACGCATACGAAGAGTCCATCGCCGGAAGCGAGCTCGCAGCATACGTGCTCGGAAACTACCCCGGGCTTTTGCAGAAGCGGTTCGGGGAAATACCGCCAGTCGCGGACGCGAGCGGCGTCATCAGCTGGGTAGCGCGTGAGCGTGGCCTGCTCCTCAAAGGTGGCGCGCCAGACGTCGATAGGGCCGCGTTGGTCCTGCTCAACGAATTCCGTAACGGCGGCCTCGGCCGCATCTCGCTGGAAGCGCCCGCTGAGCTCGACGAGCGCGCGGCCGTCAGCAAGCATTGAGTGGGCAGGGGAGATCCGAGCGTCAATAAAGCAGCTTCCTTGTCGGAAGGTTGAGTGAGTGTACGTTCGAACATCCCAGCACGACATCCTCTCGAGGTGCGTGGCTGATTCGCAAGATTCGTCATTCGCAGTCGGGACACGTACGCGCGAGGAGTTGCGCGTCGCGAGCTCACTCCGACCAGGTTCCGGCACCGACGTCCAGCTTCCACTTGGCGTGGTACGTGGGCATCGAGATCTTGGTGCCGTTGAACACGAGTGGCTGAAACACGAAGGTCGCCAAGTTGTTGTGTTTACCGGGCGCCGCGGTGCTCGTGGTGCCGTCCCAGTGGTCACCCCAATACACGTAGGTGGTGCCTTTGCAACCGGTCACGGGCATTACCCACGTCGTTTGACTGAGCCACGTCCGCTGATCGGAAATGTTGTTGTCGGGGTCCGTCACGGGCGCGACGTAGCCCTGGAATGTCCAAGGACCCGTGACGGCAGGCGCAGTGGAATAGAAGTTGTTGTTGGCACGCCAGCCGGTCTTGTAAGACCCGATCCAATAGAACGTGCTGCCGGCTTTGAACATGGTCGGCGCTTCGAGTCCGCCCGAGTCGCCATTCGCCGCAGAGTAGGTCTTGTCCGAAACGAAGCTGTGGCAATCCGCAGCCAAGGTGTAGACGTGCGCGCTTTCAGTAATCACATAAGCATTGGTGCCATCAGTGATCGCGCTCATATCGCTGTGAACAGCGAGCGCGCCCGACGCATTCTTGAGCGGACCCTTGTAAGCGTACTTGCCGTTTACCGTGGCTGAGGTGGCGTAGATGACTTCCTTGTCGGTCTGGTAGTCTTCTGAAGCGGCGTGTGCGAACAGGACGAACTCCCCGCTGCTGGGACACTTGATGATGTGCGGACGCTCGCCCTTTCGCTTGGGACCGAGCTCTCCGCTGGCTTGCTGTGGCAAAACGATGCCTTCGTTCTTCCAGGTAGCCATGTCCTTCGACGAATACATCGAAAAACCGTTGAAGTTATTGTCGGTCGTGGTCGGCGAAAAGTACTCACCGTGCAAGTAGAACGTGTCACCGACTTGGATGATGCCTCCACCGTGCGCGTTCACTCGCTGACCGTCGGTGTCGACGAAGTTGATGCCGTCAGCAAGCGCACCGGACAGCGTGCCAACGGGCCCCGTGCAGTTGTTCGCGCCCCCGCTACCAGCGGTCGCGCCTCCTCCGACGCCGGCACCACCAGCGGGTCCCGAACCGGCGCTGCTGACGCCGCCAGCACTCGTGCCCCCATTGGAGGAGGCGCCTCCGGCCGCCGCACCCCCATTCGGCAAAGACCCGCCGCCGCTGGCTCCGCCCGTACTCACTCCACCCGTATTCGCGCCGCTTGTGGATCCGCCGCTGCTCGTCCCACCGCCGGGCTGTGCGCCAGCCGCGTTGTTTCCAGCCCGACCTCCCGCTGAGAAGGCACCGGCTTGGTTACCCCCTGGGTCAGAACTGCTGGCGCACGCCAGAGCCGACAACAGTAAGCAGTAGGTGACACCGCAGAGCGTGGTCGAAGACATTCACTCTAAAAGGGGCTGGCGGTGCCGATCCTTTGCACAGCCCCCCGATAGTACTGGATAGTAAATGTCGCTGCAACATGAGCACCGAGGAGGCCGGTGCGCGGCACGCCGCCATCTTCTGGGCCTGCACGATTTGGCGAAAGATTGTGTTCGCTGCGCCCCTGTCTAAGGCGAAAGCCGCGATCGGCGCACAGCGCTGCACTCGTCTGAGGTCAATCAATTCACGCTCCGCGCAAAATATTAGTCTCATCATTGCTACTGAGCGTGCTGCTCTCGGCATGCTCTGTCGCATCGCAAGACCCTGGCGACGCTTCGGCGGGCGCACCAGCGCAGGTGAGCGGCGGTGCTCCGAATTGGGCGGGCGGCTCCAACGGCTCGCAGAGCGCTGGAGTCTCGAGCGCGGCTGGTTCGTTTCCACTGGCCGGCGCTAGCGGTACCGCCGCGGCGGCCAGTTCTGGTGGAGGCGGCTCTCTCGGCGGCAGCGGTGGTGACGGTGCCGGGGCAGCAGGACTCGGCGGGTTCGCGCCGAGCAACAGCGGCGGCGGTGGAGGCGGCATGAGCGCAGGCGGCATTGCTGGCAACGTTGGCGGCAACGGCAACGGCAGCGGCGGGAAGGTCGATCCGGCTTCGTTAGCGAGCGTGACCATTCACCTGGCGGGCGACTCCACGATGAGTAACTACGCTTCCACAACGACCCAAGAAGGGTGGGGGCAGGAGCTAGGTCAATACTTCACCAGCAAAGTCGCCATCGATAACTTGGCGCAGCCCGGCGCCAACGTGCAGGACTTTTACGGCGGCCGCTGGAAGACCCTGATCAACAACGTGAAGGCGGGCGACTTCGTGATGGCCGCCTTCGGCACCAACGACAGCGGCACCACGCACGGCCCGGTGACGCCGACAGACTTCAAGGCCCAGTTCAGTCAAATGGCGGATGAAGTCGCGATGAAGAAGGCAACCTTCATTCTCACTACGCCGTCGCCACTCCAGATTTGGGCCGGCACCAAGATCAACAACAGCCGACTGCAACCGTACTGCGATGCGCTCACGTCTTTGGGCGCGTCCAAAGGTCTGTTGGTCGACGATCTCAACGCTCGCGGCGTCGAGTTCTACAACATGGTTGGCGCGACTGCCGCGCTCGCGCTGACGTTCGAGGGTGACAAGGCGCACTTCAACAAAGCTGGGGCCACTCAAATGGCCAAGCTTGCGGCGCAGGAGCTCACCCGCGTAGGTAGCCCCTTGGCGGCCTACTTGAAGTAGCGTTCTGAACCCGACCAGCCAGGCGTCGAGGTCGGCCTGCGTATTTCGGGAGCGCTTGAACAGCCGCTCCGAAACGACTTGAATGATCATTCGTCCGCTCAAGTGCCGTCGGAATGAGCGCTCAGGTTGACCGGAATCCGCAGTCGGCCGTCAGCTAGGCGACTGATGAGGTCGAGACCCGCGACGATCGCAAGATCCTCGTGTTACTGGCTCGGGCCAAGGAGCTGGGTGCACGTGTGACCGTCCCAGCAACAGCACTGGCTCAAGCCATCCGGCGCCCAGCGGCGCAGGCGCGGCTGGCACGGCTGATTCGTCAACCGACCACCGACCTTCGTTCGCTTGATGCCGTCGATGCGGCCAGCGTCGGGATCTTACTGGGCGCGAGCCGCACGAAAGACATCGCAGACGCGCATGTCGTAATTTGCGCGAAGCGCGCGCAACAGGCAATTGTGACGAGCGATCCGGACGACCTCGTTCGCCTGGACCCCTCAGCAAGCCTTGTTCGGATCTGAAGATGCGAGCTAGATCTCGGTGCGCTCATTTCTGCGCGCTCGGGCTTGTAGTTCCATCTGGGTGACGTTCGCGTCGATGGCATCACTAGTCCCTCCGCGATCGTCGAGGTGGACGGGCAGGTCGTGGAACAGTGGTCTCGTGGCCAGGCAACGCAGCTGGACCCGGGCTGATCGGTGACATTTAGCTCGGCCTATCGGCGCTTTCGTTCGCAGGCGCGGCAATTCTTTACGTCACGCGACCGACTCAGTCACCTCCGTTCGAAGCTCCGACGCGCACCGTCGCGTAGCTCAGTGCTCGGCGCGAGGACGCGAACTACGTCCTCGACATAGCTCAGCCCAAACCGCGCAACGTTCCAGGCGGCAGCGTGTCGCTCACGGCATACTCGGGTGCAGGCGGCCGCAGGCTCACGCGGCGGGGTGCTGGAGAACAACTCTCGGCGACCGGCAACGCGCAGCGGAAAGCCCGCCGAGGCGCGCACCCCTGCTCCCAATTCTTGCGCGGAAAAACCAGGCGAATCGACGACGGGGCGACGCGCCCCACCGAAGCCGGCGCAGCCTCTGGAGCGGCCTCTGCGACGACGGGTTCAGGTTTTGGTTCCGGCTTCGTTTCGACGATCGGCTCGGATTTCGATTCGACGCTCGGCTCGAGCGTTGCCTCCACGCTGGGCTCAGCCCGCGGCGCAGCCTCTGCCTCCACCACAGGTTCAGGTTCGCGCTTTGCCTCGACGATTGGTTCAGGCTGAGCCTCGACGATCGGCTCGACTTGCGGCGTTGCCTTCGCTTCCACCACGGGCTCGAGTTGAGGCTCGGCCTGCGCCTCGACCGTTGGTTGCGGCTCGGCCTTTGCTTCGACAGACTCGGGCAGTGGCGCCGCCTTTACTTCGACAGACTCGGGCAGTGGCGCGGTCTTCGCCTCGACGATGGAGTCAGGCTGCCGCTCCGACTTGGGCTCGATGATCGCCCGAGGCTCTTCGGGGATCGGCGCGATGGAGGCGGCGCGAAGTTCGGCGCTGGGCCCCATGTAGTCGTTTTGCGGGAATTCGCGGGCCAATCGAGCCGATACGGAGGCAACCACTTGCTCGAGCTCGGTCTCGCTACCCACGCTCGGGAACTCGGACAATCCGCTCGGTTCACCGAGCAACGAAGCAATATGAGCAGCCACCGAATCCTTCCCTTTGTCCGGCGCCGGCGGCGGGGGCGAAGCTTGGGGCTCCGCGGGCGGATTGAGACTGGCAGCTGCCCCGCGCAGTGTTCCCATGGACTGTGGCGGCGGCACGCTTGGCGCACGCGGGATCACTTCACTCGAACGTTCGAACGCACGCGCTGCGGCGTCTAGCTCTTTGGTGCTCGGGGGCGTCGCTCGCTCCTCCGAGCTCGCAGAGGTGACAGGCGTGCTGCCGGCATCCTTCAATGGCTCGTGTGCCGGCAGCGAAGGCGTCGGTTCCACGACCTTGGCTGCCACCATGCTGCTCTCGGTCGGAACGTGCACTTGCTGAAGCAAGGCGGCCGATGCTTTCGCCTCTGCGGCGATCGCTTCGGGCGAGGGCTGACCGAGCTCGACCGAGTCCGAAGGACGCGGAGCGATGATCGAAATCCCGCTCTCGCTCGGTGGAGGAATGGTCGGGCCCAACATGCCATCACTCTTCAGGCTCGCGTCGAGCGAAGAAATGAATACTGGGTTGGGACGCGGTAGCTTGATCGGCAGCGGCTCGCGCCCCTTGGGCCGGCTATTCACGAATCGCTTGCGCATCCACAATCGGTGCGCGACCGGCAAAAGCACACCCCAAAGCAGCACCATCGTCAGCGGCGCGACGATCAGCTTCCAGACCGCGAACGTCTGCGAAACCATCACGCCAGTCACCGACGCGCCGACGGAGAAACCCGCAATCGCCAACCCGGTCACTTTCACATAGCCGGGCAGCGCATTCTTGCTGCGGAACTTGGCGTATTCGCCCATGCACAGCACACACCAGTGGTCCGGACCGATCTGGTGTTCGGGACAAACTTGGCCTTCACAAGCCGCACAAACGTTGCCGTAACTCGGCTTGCTGCACGCGACACACGGAAAGTGCGTCGGAACTTCGTTGATGTCGCTCGCCGTACGCGGGTCCGTCGGGTTGCGCGAGGACTTGGGCGCGAAATCGAAGGAGTTGGGAGCCGGCATCGAGCTGGTCGGCGGGAGCGAGCGCGGAGCGCCCGATCGACGCGGACGCAACGAGCGCGGCACTTCCAAGCGACGCGGCGCGACGACCTCCATGTCCGGCTGCCCATGCGAGCGAGCGCGGCTGCGTTCGGCGAGCGCACGCAAATCGCTCCACATGGCCGCAACCTGCGGCTCGGAGATCTCGAGGTACTGCGCAGCCTCGCTCTCGGTGACGATGGCAATGCCTTCTTGGTCGCTATCGAGCACCAAGGCGTAAGACATCATGTCGGCCAAGCGCAACGTATGCACCATGGACGACAGCAAGGTGTCCTGCATCGCCCGTTGTGGCGCGTGATGGTAGAGCACGACCTTTGGCACCGGATCCGGGATATTCCAGGCCTTGAGCACGTGCGCACCGAGCAACGCGTGGTCGAAACCGAACACACGCCGCTCGTGCGTGTGCAGCTGATCCGGCGCGCCGCCGTACTTGCTCACCAAGTCCGCGTATTTTTCGCCCTCGGTGTCGAGCATCATCAGCTTGCCGATGTCGTGCAAGAAGCCGCACGTAAACAGCTCGTCGTGTGGCAAACCGAGATGCACCGCCAAGTACCGGCACAAGGAACCCACCACGGTGGCGTGCTCCAAGAGCTCGACAGCGGTCTCGTTGTTCGTCTCGAACAGATCCAAGATCGCGGCGGTCGTGGCGACCTGGTGCAGGCGTCGAGTCCCGACCAGCACCGCCGCGTGGCGCACGGAGGTGACTCGCACTTTCAAGCCGTAGCCCGCGGAGTTAACCAAACGAAGCAGGCGCACGGAGAGGCCAGGGTCCGTTTCCAGAACGGACACGACCTGTTCTAAGCGCGCCTTGGGATTGCGCGTCAATTCCTCGAGCCGGCGCGCGGCAACGGGAAACGGCTTGGCACCGATGATTCGCGCGCCGACCGCGGCAACGCTCTGTTCCGCGCGCGCCTCGGCGTCGCGGTCATCACCGCCGCCAAACCAAACGTCTTCTTCGTTGCCGAAACTACCGTGAGACGGTGACGCGACCACGCTGGTACTCCTCGCCTCAGCCCGTCGCCAGAGCGGGGGCAGGTTCGGAGCTCTCGTCCGCGGTGGGAGCCGGAGCCGCCTTCGCCACGAAGGTTTCACGCGTCGAGAAACGAGACCCTTCGAGGATGACCTGGGCGCCGGTGCGCGATTCCGAGTTGATCACGATGGGGGCCAGAAGATTGACGGTCGCGGGTTGACCAATTGGCGCGCACAACACGACCAACACCGCGAACTCCTCCTCCTTCCCTTGGACGCCGGCAGCGTGAGCCGCAGGGCTCACCGGCACGTCCGGATAGCTGTCGAGGAAGTAGTGCGCTGAAACGACCGGAAATGCGAGCTCCGGCTTGGTCACCGATTGCAGCCAAGCGAGGAACGTCGAACCGTGATGTGGAATCAGCGCGAAGCGTTGCTCGCGCGGAAAACCGATGATCCCTTCGGGGAAGTTCAGTACGGCGTCGTCCTCGAGTTCGACGACGCCAAAGCGTTGGCTATTGATCTGCATGGCAACGAAACTCCGGGCTGAAGCCGCCAAAAACTGGCGTCTACGAGTCTTCTTTGACTCTTTCGTGAACTAAGCACTGCAAGTCGGATGCCAAGCACTCGAACCGCTGATTCCGTTACGAAGATCGCTCGCGAGACGGTGCTCCAATAGAGGAAACGACCGTTTTTGGCTGTCCTTTAGCGCCTACCTCGTCGGTAGGGGCAGCGAGCGAATGTTGCAAAACGGCGCCTCGGCCGCGCGAGTGGCAATCAACGGCGAGCGTCTGAATCGAGCGCGGGGATCCGGCGCGGGCGGCTCTCGAGTTTGGCGCGGATCAGGTGCACGGCTTCCGCGTGCAGTTGGCAGACGCGAGACTCCGTCACCCCCAAAACTTCGCCAATTTCGCGCAGGCTGCACTCCTCTTGGTAGTGCAACGCGAGCACCAAGCGAAGACGCTCGGGCAGCGTATCGATCGCAGTCGCGATGCCATCGACAATTTCGGCCTGTGAAGTGATCGCCTCGGGCGAAGGATCGAACGACGCAGGTTCGGCGATGGCAGAGATCTCGAGCCGCGCAAAGCCCGCTTCGGAGATCTCCATCAGCAAGCTCTGATATGCGGGCAACGACAAACCGAGCTCGCTCGCGAGCTCGTCTTCATTCGGGACGCGCCCCAGTCGATTGGTGAGCTCGGAAGCGGCTTCGGTGATGCGCCGTGATGCGCCGCGCAATTTGCGCGAAAGTGGGTCCAAAACCCGCAAATAGTCGAGGATCGCGCCGCGCACTCGATAGGAGGCATAAGCCTCGAAATGCTCGTCTTGCATTTCCTCGGTGCGACGTTGCAGCGCCTCGGCCATGCCCACCCAGCCTGCAGACAAGATGTCGTCGAACGTGAGCGATGCCGGCAGCGTACGAATCGTACGCATTGCAATCCGACGCACGAGCGGCATGAAGCGCTCGTACACCGCATTGTCGTCCTCTCGCCCGCGCGTCGGACTTCTGCCTACCGGAGCTTGGGACACCACCGCCTCATACGAAGAGTTCACGCCT